>Ga0307373_10000725_pt1 | contig 63663 bp, 49 predicted proteins | sample OX2MG_FD_202534 | JGI IMG/M metagenome (GOLD analysis project Ga0307373, IMG submission 202534) | Soil microbial communities from Risofladan, Vaasa, Finland - OX-2 | ecosystem: Environmental > Terrestrial > Soil > Coastal area > Acid sulfate soil | place: Finland: Risofladan, Vaasa | collected... | reverse complement strand
GCCGATCACGATTCCAACCTACCTGATGGGGCCGCAGGACCCCAACCCGCAGTTTCTGCTGGTGAACAGCCATAATATCTATCCCTACACGCAGCTCGATGATCTCACGAACAATCGCCAGCCCAAAAGCTGGAAGGCGATCTATCTGGAAAACAAATATTTGAAGGTCACGATCCTGCCGCAAATGGACGGTCGGGTTTATTCGATTTACGACAAGATTGCGAAGCGCGAGGTGCTCTATCGCAACAACGTGGTGAAGTACGAGATCGTGGGGCTGCGGGGCGCGTGGATATCAGGCGGGATTGAATGGAATTTCCCCAACGGCCACAACACCGACACGGTTTCGCCCGTGGCCTCGCGCATCCGCGAAAATGCGGACGGCAGCGCCACGGCGGTGGTGGGCGATGTGGACCAGGTGAGCGGCATGCACTGGGAAGTGGCGTTGACGCTGCATCCGGATACGGCCTACCTGCAGGCGCATGTGACGCTTTTCAACTCGACGCCGGTGACCAACCTTTACTGGTGGTGGGCGAACAGCGCGGTGCCAGCCACCGACGATTTGCAATTCTCTATTCCCATGCGATGGGGCACCACCATGCGGGAGGTCCGGACTTACCCCATCTGGCAGGGCACGGACTACAGTTGGTACCGGAACTGGCACCATGCCTCCGACCTTTTCGGAATTGGCGTCCACCGCTCGTTCTTTGGGGCTTACTACCACAAGCCGGACTACGGAGTGATTCAGGTATCCAACTATCGCAAGGTGCCGGGCAAGAAATTCTTTACGTGGGGCAACTCGGGCGACGGCGATGTCTGGGTCCCGCTGCTGACGGACAACGATGGCCAGTATTGCGAGATCCAGGCGGGACATTTTCGAACTCAGGGGCTGCGGAATTTTATGCCTCCACAAAGCGTGGAATCCTGGAATGAGTATTGGTATCCGGTTGCGCAATTGGGCGGCGGCTTTGTGGAAGGGACGCGGCAGATGGCCATCAACGTTGTCTATCCCTCCCCGGACGCCGCCGGGAAGTCCGTTGTGCTGGCGGTGAGCCCGGTCGCTGTTTTGCACGGCGCGAAAATCGAAGTGAAAATGGGGTCGGAAACGCTGAAGGATTTTTCGCCGGTGTCATTGGTGCCGCTGGCCACAAAGACATTTGCGATTCCGGTTGCTGATGTCGCGGCTGCCAAAAAGCAACTGGACGTTACCATCAAGGATGCAAAAGGCAAAACGCTGCTGCACTGGAATGCCGGAGAGCCGATTGATGGGAACCCGGACCTGTCGGTAAAGACGGGTTTGGAAAAAGTTGACCGAAGGCCGGACAGTGAACTCTCCGTGGAAGATCTTTTCCTGCGGGGCCTGGACGTTGAGAAGAAAGGGCGGGCGCTGGAAGCGATACGGACCTACAAGGAAGTGCTGAAGCGGGATTCCGCGTTTGTTCCTGCGCTGCTGAAGCTGGCGCAGGCGGATTACGAGGCTGCAGATTTTGCGGGCGCCGAAGCCCTGATGGCCCGCGCCCGGGCGCGCGAGGAGGAGAACCCGCAAGTCGGTTATCTGGCTGGAGTGATTTATAAAGGGGATGGGAAGCTGGGCCTGGCAAAAGACGGCTTCTGGTATTCCCTCCGGTTTGGCGGCGCCAAAGCTCCGGCGCTGGTCGAACTGGGCGAGATTGCCATCCACGAGAAGGATTATGCCGGGGCGGCAAAACTGCTGCGCAGGGCCGTGAGCTACAATTCCGATGACGGCGTGGCGCTCAGCGACCTGGCTGTAGCGCTGCGGCTGGGCGGGCACCTTGATGAGGCTTCGAAGGTCGCCAACCAGGCCGTCGAGAAAATGCCGATTCTGCCATACGCGCTCGCTGAGAAATGGCGCACGGAACAGGCTCTCGGGGCCGCTTCTGCAACCCAGGAGGCAGCAGAAATCTTCACGAAAACGGTGGGTTACAGGTCGCAAGGCTACCTGGAAGCCGGAGCGTGGTATCGTCGGTTGGGTGACCTGGCCTCATCGACTCTTGTATTGCAGACGGGCGCAAAAAACCTGGCGGCCAACGAAGTCTCGCCGTTGATCTACTACTACCTGGCGGCAAACGAATGGGATGCGCAGCATGAAGGGCAGGCTTCGGCCGCGGCAAGCGACGCCATGAAGGCGAATGTGGAAGCGGTGTTCCCCAATCGGCCGGAGGACGCACGGGTGCTGCGGGAAGCGCTGGCGCACAATCCCAACGACGCGCACGCCAAATATTTCCTCGGGAATTTCCTCTTTGCCCATTCGCATTATGCCGAGGCTGCCGACCTTTGGAAGCAGGCTGAGAGCGAAGGGTTCCACGACGCGGTGCTATACCGGAACCTTGGAGTGTATGCGCTGCGGGTGCAGAACGATCCTGCAAGCGCGGCGACGTATTACGCCGAGGCCATCAAACAGGCCCCAAACGACTACCGGCTCTATGTAGACCTTGATGAGGTCTACACGCAACTCGGCAAAACGAGTGAGCGGGGAAAACTATTTGCCGGCGCTCCCCCGGAGGTGCTTGGGAAAAACCCCGTGCGGAACCGTCGGATTTTACTGGATGTCCAGCAGCGGCGCTACGATGAAGCCCTGAATGTGCTTCGGGGATACAACTTCAAGGCGGCGGAGGGTGGCCGGATCAGTCATGAATTGTACGTGCTGGCCAACGTCCAGAAAGGCCGGGCGGCGCTTGCGGCAGGGCAATTCGCGGCAGCAGAAGGGTCGTTCCGGGCAGCGCTCGAATATCCTAAAAACCTCCCTGTAGGCAAGCCGCTACATCCTCAAGACCAGGAGGTGCTCTATTGGCTGGGCCAGTCGCTCGAAGGGCAGGGCCGGAAGGCGGCGGCGGAAAAAGTCTGGCAACAGGCCGTTGACGGGATGCGCGCAGACAACGGAGAGTCAGAGGAGGGCAGCACCGGGAGTGCAGCCTTCTACGGCGCGCTGGCGCTGGAACGCCTGGGACATACCGAAGAGGCGTCCCGCATTCTGGATCGCCTGGCTGGCGAACCGGTAGCCGGACATAAGTCCGCCAACGCCTATTACCTTGCGGGGCTGGTTGCGAATTCCCGCAAGCAGGACGGGCAGGCCTCGTCGGATTTCCGTCGCGCGCTTGAACTCGACCCGGGCCTCTGGCAGGCGCGTATTGAACTTCAACTGAAGGGTACCCCTAAATAGGGTGAGTGGACTAATCACGGCGTGATTTTGCTTAGAGGAGTGAGGGGAGGGTACCTGGGTACCTTTCGATCCCGGGAAGGGACCATTAGCCGTAAGGGTAGCGTTGGTTTATAGAAATCGCTTTCGATTTCCTGCGAATTACTTCGAAGTTATAGAAAACTATTGACAATTTCTTTTCAATATAGGAGATTAACCTCGCCTCGGCGAGTCACTGTCTGCAAAAAAACTGTATCATTTTGACACATCAGCAGAAACTATCGGTTAGGGAAATTGAGCAGGGAGTTGCTTTTGCGCGATGTCTCCGGCACGGGGCCAAAACTTCAAATAACCGGATTCGGGCTACTTAAACGATGACACCTGTCAAAAGTCGAGGAAAAGTCGGGGCCCTTCAAAAGCTGACCAGAGTGTCTCTCTGCTGGCTGAGGATTGCCATTGGCATTGTTTTTTTGGGTGCGTTCGCCCAGGTTGCGGTCCTGCATGCGCAGATGGCAAATCCGCAGGCCGCGACGGGAGTTCAGAAGCCTGGCCCCGTCTACGTCATTCTCTGGTTTGACACGGAAGACTATGTGCTGCCACAGAGCGACGACTCCGCCAAGCGGATAGCCGAATTCCTGACGTCGCAAGGTGTTCCCGCCACGTTCAAGGTGGTGGGAGAAAAAGCGAGAACGCTCGAGCGCCGACACCGCGAAGACGTGATTGCCGCGCTCAACAAGCACGCCATTGTTTACCATTCCAACTACCATAGCTGGCGCGTGACCCCGGCGGAATTTGAACAGTTTCTTGATTGGCATGATGGCGTGGACGAGTTCATTCGCCGGGAACAGCCGGGCATTGACTCCATCCGCCGGATCTTTGGCCGGATGCCAACCGCCTATGGCCAACCGGGCTATTCCTGGTGCCCTGAGGCCCAGCCCGCACTCCGGAAAATGGGAATCCACGTCTACCTCGACGATGGTGATCAGGTTGGATTGGATGGCAAGCCTTACTGGTATGGCGGCATCCTGAACATTTACGACATGAAGTACATCAACGACTTCAGGCCGAACGATGATTGGACCAACGTCGAGCAGGTGAAAGCCAATTTCAAGAAGGCCTATGCCGCATTGCACCAAAGCGGCGGCGGATTGATCAGCATTTGCTTCCACCCCTGTGAATTCATTCATAAGGAATTCTGGGACGCAGTGAATTTTTCCAACGGCGCGGAACCGCCGCGTTCCGAATGGAAGCTGCCGCCCATGAAATCCCCGGAGGAGCAGGCGCGGTCATTTGCCTTTCTCGAGAAGTTTGTCGAGTACATGAAAACCCTCCCGGTCCACTTTGTGACGGCGCCGCAGACTCTGACGCTTTATCCGGACGCGGCCCAGACGCGACCGTTTTCAAGAGATGATCTTTCTCAGATTGCGCGGAACGTGCGGCCTGCGGTGTCATTCCAAAGTTTCAGAGATTACGACCTGTCGGCCAGTGAAGTCCTCTGGCTGCTGAACACCTATGTGTCGCGGGTGATCGAGAAAGCGCCAAGCCAGTTTATTGAGCTCGATGGGACGCCGTTGGGCCCAGGCAATGATGACACGAACGCGCCCATGGCCGGCCCGGTGAAGGTTCCGTGGTACCAGTTCCGATGGGCTGTTCAGGACGTCGAGAGTGCTCTTCAAACGAACCGGCAGGTTCCCACCGTTGTCTGGATTGGCGGCGAGCCTTATCCGCCCGCCAGCTATCTGGTTGCGCTGGGGCACGTGGCCGGCAGCCTGCTGGAGGGACAACAGCCTCCGAAGGATGTAACTCTGGCTCCGGCCCATCTGGATACCACAAAGTATGTGGCGAAGAATACGCGCGACACCTGGGACTGGCCCATTTTTCGTCCCGGGTTTAACGGAAAGCATCTTCTGGACCTTGCCAGGCTGCAAACCTGGACATTGAAACCCGCGCAGCTTGAAACGGCTCAGCGCCCTGCGGCAAACGCAACCTTGGAACCGAGGTAAAACGAAGGCGTATTGTCAACCGGAACGCCTGGAATTCGAATTTGAAATGGCCTTGTAGGACGGGCACTGAAATATCTCATCGGTCATCTTTTAATCATTGTTCTTCGAACATAGATATAGAATGTCACTTTTCCAAAGATTGCGGGTATCGGGACGGTGTTCCAGACTGAACGGTTTTGGGGCGCTTGACCCCTTATGGCTGGCGGAGGTTGCTGTTTGCGACGGTTGTTAGATCCGGTTCGATTTTGCTCCTACCTTGCCTTGGCAGGTGTTGTGTGCTGGGCGCCGCTCAAAGCCGCCACGCAATCCACGCTGTTTGACCGTGGCTACACCGTGATTCCGCAGCCGCAGAAGGTAGACTTCAAGAGCGGGGATTTTGAAATCGGCAGCGGCTGGCGGCTGGAACTGGGCAAGGGCGCGAAGCCCGGCGATGTGGCCGTGGAGAGTTTGAAAGAAGGTCTCGAGACGCGCCACGGGATTGCGCTGGAGACGCGCGGCCGGGGCAAAGCCATCGAGCTCGAGATGCAGCCGGGATCGGTCGAGATCGGGCAGGCGGCGGACAAGAACAAGCCCGCACTCGAAGAGCAGGCCTATCGTCTGGAGCTGGCCGGCAGCGGAATCAAGATTACGGCCAACGCGCCGGCGGGGCTGTTCTACGGCGTTGAGACGCTGGTGCAACTGGTAAAGCATGCGGGCGGCAAGCGCTGGCTGCCGGAAGCAACCATCACGGACTGGCCGGACCTGGAACAGCGGAACATCTTTTGGGATGATGCTCACCACCTGGAGCGGGTGGACGTTCTGAAGCAGGCGTTGAGGCAGGCGGCCTTTTACAAGATCAACGGAGTTGTGATCCTGCTGGATGGACATTTTGAATACAAGAGCGCACCTGCATTGGTCGAGCCGTATGCACTCTCGCCAGCCCAACTGCAGGAACTGACAAATTACGGACTGAAGTACCACGTGCAGTTGATTCCTTACCTGAACGCGCCGGCGCACATTGTGTTCATGCTGAAGCATCCGGAATACGCGAAGCTGCGGGTGTTTCCGGACAGCAACTATGAGCTGTGCACGACGAACCCGGATTCGTACAAGCGGCTGAAAGGGATGTATCAGGACCTGCTGGACGCCAACAAAGGCGTGAAATATTTCTTTCTTGCCAATGACGAAGCTTACTACGTGGGAATGGCCGGCAATGGCCAGTGTCATTCCAGGAAACGCGCGGATGAGCTTGGGAGCCGTGGAAAACTGTTGGCGAAATTTGTGACAAAAAACGCTGACTACCTGCATGATCACGGGCGGACGGTGATGTTCTGGGCGTGTTGTACTACCCCGATGAAACTGAGCGACATCCCATCGTTTCCGTCGTACCTTGTGAACGGCGAAGGCATCGATCAGGAATTCGACACCGCTCTTCAGGCTCACGGGATGCGGCAAATGATTTACGCTTCTATCCAGGGCGTTGAACCTTATTTCCCGAATGACTACCTTCTGCCTCCCTCAGGGCTGTTGAATCCCACCGAAATGCAAAATCGTGATCGTATCGATCAAGTATTTCAAAACATTTCCCTGGCGTTATCAGATGCCGGGGATTCGATGCGGAACCAGACCAACCTTATGGGGATGATTGTTTGCGGGTGGAGTGACGAGGGATTGCATCCGGAGACCTTCTGGCTCGGTTATATAACAGCCACCGCGTGGGGATGGCATCCGGGGTCGCCGGGTCCCGAAGAGGCGACCAGCAGTTTTTATCACCTCTTCTACGGCCGGGGTGCTCAGGACATGGTACGGCTGTATCAACTGATGAGCACGCAAGCCGAGTTTTGGGACAGCAGCTGGGACCGCGAACCCTCGTCGGCCCGCCCGCCGATTTTTGGCAATTCTGATCAGGTATATAAAGTTCGGCGGCCGGCGCACGATCAGACGCTGCCCCTGCCGCCGGTGCCGCAGGGCGAATATCTGCAACTGCCTTTCGACTGGAGCATGCAGAACGCCAGGCGCGTGCGGATGGCGAATGACAACATGCCCGCCAGCGCCGAACTTCTCGGTCTGCTGCAAGCCAATCTGCGCTCGGTGCAATTGCAGCGCTACAACCTGCAGGTCTTTTTATCGATCGCGGAGCTTTGCCGGCAGAATTTGCAAATGCTGACGGAGATGGATGCGCTCGACGGAGATTTGAAAGCGGCGCATACGGCCGCGGGCCGCGTCCAGTACGCGCAGGCTGTGGCATCGCTTGACCAGGCGTTGGACATTGCGCAGCACATTCGATATCAACGGAACATGGCGCTGCATCAGGCGGTGGACACCTGGTACCAGAGTTGGTATCCGCGGGTGGAGGAAGCGAATGGCCGCAAGTTTCTGAACGAAGTGGATGACGTCAAGGACCATCTGCCCATGCGCACGGTGGACATGAGCTATCTGGTCTATCGTGAGATGATCCTGCCGATGGGGGAATGGTTTGAGCAGGTAAAGAGCGTTCGGAATCAGTACGCAAAAGCTCATAATATTCCGGCTCGCTCCGATAAGCTCGATTGGGAAGACACTCAAAATGCCGGCCCAAACCCACGCCCATTTCACGTCCACGATTAATTCGATAGAAGCAATGGGCAGCTCCAATTCGTGCTGCAAGCTGGAGACGTAAAATCCTGAAGGAGAAGGAGCAGTGGGGTTAAATTATCAACCCGCACACGATTCTCGAAAACTGAGAGGCTTGCCGATGAGAATGTCTTTTCGTGTTGGAATCACGCTTCTATGTCTGGGCCCCGTATTGTTGGGGACGGCTGCAATGTCGCAGCTTCGCGCCGCAACGCAGTCCGCGCTGTTTGACCGTGGCTACACGGTGATTCCGCAGCCGCAGAAGGTTGACCTTAAGGGCGGGGATTTTGAATTTGGCGGCGGATGGCGGCTGGAATTGGGCAAGGGCGTGAAGGCGGATGACGCGGCGGTGGAGAGCCTGAAAGAAGGGCTCGAGACGCGCCACGGGATTGCGCTCGAAACGCGCGGCCGGGGCAAAGCCATCGCGCTCGAGATGCAGCCGGGATCGGTCGAGATTGGACAAGCCACAGACAAGAACAAACAGGCGCTGGAGGAGCAGGCCTACCGTCTGGAGCTGGCAGGCGGCGGAATCAAGATTACTGCCAATGCGCCGACAGGATTGTTCTACGGCGTCGAGACGCTGGTGCAACTGGTGAAGCACGCGGCGGGCAAACTCTGGCTGCCGGAAGCGACCATCACCGACTGGCCGGACCTCGAGCAGCGGAACATCTACTGGGACGACAACCATCACCTGGATCGGATGGCGGTGCTGAAGCAGGCGCTGCGGCAGGCGGCGTTCTACAAGATCAACGGGTTTGTGATCAAGCTGAACGATCATTTTGAATACCAGAGCGCGCCGGCTCTGGTGAATCCCTACGCTCTGACGCCCGCGCAATTGCAGGAACTGACGGATTACGGGCTGAAGTACCACGTGCAGTTGATCCCCTACCTGGACGCGCCGGCGCACATCGCCTTCATCCTGAAGCATCCGGAATATGCGAAGCTGCGGGAGTATCCGGACAGCAACTATGAGCTGTGCACGACCAACCCGGATTCGTACAAGCTGCTGGAAGGGATGTACAACGATCTGCTGGGCGCAAACAAGGGCGTGAAGTACTTTGTGCTCTCGACCGACGAGTCCTACTACGTGGGGATGGCCGACAACGCCCAGTGCGACGAGGGGCAACTGGCGAAGAAGCTGGGAAGCGTGGGCAAGGTGGAGGCGCAATTTCTCGACAAAGCTGCGGGATATCTGCACGAGCACGGGCGGACGGTGGTGTTCTGGGGAGAGTATCCGCTGGTGCCGGGCGATATTCCGTCGTTGCCGTCCTATCTGGTGAATGGCGAGGTCTACGGGCCTGAATTCGATCGCGACTTAAAAGCGCACGGCATCAAGCAGATGATTTACATCTCGACCGAGGGAGAGGAGCCCTTTTTCCCCAACTACTATGCGTTGCCTCCCTCAAAGCTTTTCAATCGCACTCGGATTGGCGACCGTCTCGAGGAGCTGTACCGGCACATTTCTTTTGATTCATCGCGTCAGAATGCCGACCTCATCGGAGCGTTTGTTGCAGGCTGGGGTGACAATGGCCTGCACCCGGAAACGTTCTGGCTGGGCTACGCCACCGGGCCCGCTTGGGCCTGGCACCCGGGCTCGCCCGATCCGGCCGTGGCCCGGGACAATTTTTACCATCTTTTCTACGGCCAGGGCGGCCAGGACATCGGCCGTCTCTACCAGTTGATGAGCACGCAGGCGGAATTCTGGAACAGCAGTTGGGACCGCGAACCCTCATCGGCCCGCACGCCGATCTTCGGCAGCTCGTATGCCATCTTCCATCCGCCGCATCCGGCACACGACCAGACACTGCCGCTCCCGCCGGTGCCACAGGGGAAGTATCTGCAGCTGGGTTACGACTGGAGCCATGCCAACGCCCGGCGGGTGAAGATGGCGGAGGACGCGATGCCGGCCAACGATGAACTGCTGGACCTGCTGCACAAAAACCTGGAATCGGTGCAGTTCCAGAAGTACAACCTGCAGGTGTACCTGTCGATTGCGGGACTCTACCGGCAGAACCTGGAGATGATCCGGGAGATGGGCGAAGTGGACGGGGCGCTGAAGCGCGCGCAGGAAGCGGCGGCGAGAGTTGAATCCACGCAGGCGGTGGCGGCGCTGGACCAGGCGCTGGATACGGTGGAGCGGATTCGCGACCAGCGGAACCAGGCCTACCACAGCGCGGTAGATACGTGGTACGAGAGCTGGCATCCGCGGGTGGCGGAAGCGAACGGGCGCAAATATCTGGACGGAGTGGATGACGTGAAAGATCATCTGCCGATGCGGACGGTGGACATGAGCTACCTGATTTACCGGGAGCTGATTCTGCCGCTGGGTGAATGGTACAGGCAGGCGCTGGCGGTCCGCAACGAGTATGCCGCGGCACACGGGCTGGCGGCCCGAACGAATGCTTTCAACTGGAAAGACACGAACACCGTGGTTGAGGGCGATCCCGTCTGGAAGTGGGGTTCTTCCACTCTGCGGCAGAGATACCATTACTGAGCGTGGGCTCCCGCCACTTCGGTGGGTTCTCCTGTGGCGGCGGGCTTCCTGGCATTGTGCAGTCACGATGAAAGGTTTGGTGGATTAGATGAAAGAGTCTTTTCGTTTGTTCAGGGTCCTTTTTCCTGTGGCCCTTGCTGTTGTGTGTGTGCTTGGAACCGAAAGCCTGGCCGTGGCGGCAGAATCATCGCTTTTTGAGCGTGGTTACAATGCCATCCCCGTGCCCCAGAAGGTGGATTTTAAGGGCGGGGATTTTGAAATCGGCGGCGGCTGGCGGTTGGAACTGGACAAGGGCGTGAAGGCGGACGATGTGGCGGTGGAGAGTTTGAAAGAAGGGCTCGAGACTCGCCACGGCATTGCGCTGGAGACGCACGGCCGGGGCAAAGCCATCGCGCTTGAGATGCAGCCGGGATCGGTCGAGATCGGGCAGGCGGCGGACAAGAACAAGCAGACCTTGGAAAAGCAGGCCTACAGTCTGGAGCTGGCAGGCAGCGGAATCAAGATTACGGCTAATGCACCGACAGGATTGTTCTACGGTGTCGAAACGCTGGTGCAACTGGTGAAGCATGCGGGTGGGAAGCGTTGGCTGCCGGAAGCAACCATCACGGACTGGCCGGACCTGGAGCAGCGAAACATCTACTGGGACGACAACCACCACCTGGAACGGATGGCGGTGCTGAAGCAGGCGCTGCGGCAGGCGGCGTTTTACAAGATCAACGGATTTGTGATCAAGCTGAACGACCATTTTGAATACCAGAGCGCGCCGGCGCTGGTGAATCCTTACGCTCTGACGCCCGCGCAGTTGCAGGAGTTGACGGATTACGGGCTGAAGTATCACGTGCAGTTGATTCCGTACCTGGACGGGCCGGCGCACATTGCCTTCATCCTGAAGCATCCGGAATACGCCAAGCTGCGCGAGTATCCGGACAGCAACTATGAGTTGTGCACGACCAACCCGGATTCGTACAAGCTGCTGGAGGGAATGTACAACGATCTGCTGAACGCGAACAAGGGCGTGAACTATTTCTATCTTTCCACGGATGAGCCCTACTTTGTGGGCATGGCCGATAATGACCAGTGCCAGTCGAAGAAGCGCGCGGATGAACTTGGGAGCCGTGGCAAGCTGTTAGCCGAATTTGTAACCAAGACGGCAGGGTACCTGCATGAGCGAGGGAGGCAGGTGGTTTTCTGGGGAGAATATCCGCTGGTCACGAGCGACATTCCTTCACTCCCTTCCTACATGATCAACGGCGAGGTTTATGGCAAGACCTTTGATCTGGCCTTCAAGGCGCAGGGCATCCGGCAGATGATCTTCACCTCCACGGTGGGATGGAAGGAACTTCTGTTTCCCAGCTATTACGTCCGGCCGGCGACCGAGATGCTGCCCAATTCGGCTGAAGGGGCCTACCAGCCCGTCCCTCCCGGTCCCGGAATTGTTCCGGAAATGTTCAATATGGTGTCTCATTCTCCTGACCGCAGATATGCGGATCTGATGGGAGCTGTGGTCGCCGGGTGGGGCGATGCAGGACTGAATACGGAGACGATGTGGCTCGGATATGCCACGGGAACGGCTCCGGCCTGGCACCCGGGTGGTGAAAATCCGAAAGAACTGATGTCCTCTTTTTACAGATTGTTTTACGGCACAGGGACGGAAAACATGGGCTGGTTGTATCAGCTGATGAGCGAGCAGGGCCAGTTCTACAAGGAGAGCTGGGACGTGGTTGCGTCCAACGCACGAGTTGGCATCTGGGGCGACTATGCGCCCATCATCTACAAACCCCGGCGGCCGGCGGATGACCAGACCTTGCCGCTCCCTCCGGTCCCCTCAGGTGTTCTGTTGACCCGGGACCACGGGTGGGCCAAGTTGAATGCCCGCCGGCTTGATCTGGCGTCTTCTTATTTCGCGCAGAGCGACACCCTGATGGACTTGCTGAACCGGAACCTGCAATCGGTAAAATTCAATCATTACAACCTCGATCTTTACGTTTCAATTGCGAGGTTGTACCGGCAGAACCTTCAGATGCTGACGGACCTGCAACAAATCAACTCGATGCTGAATTCCGCGGAAAACGCTGCTGGACAGGCTCAGGCCAGTGAGGCCGTGGCGGCTGTAGACCAGGCATTGGACCTGGCGCAGCAGATTCGCGAGCAAAGGAATGCAACCTATGCGGATACCGTCCGAATCTGGGAAAAGGCGTGGTACCCGAGGGTGGAAGAGGCGAACGGACGGAAGTATCTGGACGGAGTTGATGATGTGAAGGACCATCTGCCCATGCGGACGGGAGACTTGAGTTACCTGATCTACCGTGAACTGCTGCTGCCGCTGGGCAAATGGTATGGCCAGGTGGAAGCAGCTCGGAACCAGTACGCAAAGGGCTACGGCCTGCCATCCCGCAACGATGAGCTCAATTGGAAGGATTACAAGACGCTGGCTTACTGAGAAGTGGGTGCGGCGTGACCCTCGGGTGTGGCGTCGGAACTGGCGCGGGCCCACATCCTGTCTGGTAAACGTCCGCTGCGCAATGAGCGGTCGCGCACCCTTTTCAACATTGCGAGCGAAAAATTGACGATGAGGTCTCACTGACAGTGGCGGAACAATCTGCATCATCATCTCTTGAAGCTCTGGGTTATAAGCCCCAATTCAAGCGCGTCCTCCGGCTTCGCGACCTGATTATCTACGGGCTGGTCATTCTCACCCCCACAGCGCCGTATCCCGTTTATGGGATCATCGAGAAAGTTTCGCTGGGCCATGCCGCTCTGGCCTATCTGGTGGCTATGGTGGCCATGCTGTTTACGGCAGCCAGCTATGGAAAAATGTCCGGAGCCTTCCCGGCCGCCGGGTCCACTTACACCTATGCCCAGCGCGCGCTGAACGAGCACATTGGGTTCCTGGCCGGCTGGTCCATGATGCTGGACTATTTTCTGATTCCCCTGCTCAGCGTTATTTATTCGGCGCTGATTGCCGCCCGGTACGTCCCGGAGGTTCCTTATATGGTCTGGGCGGTATTCTTCACCATTGCCATTACGCTCATCAACATCCGCGGCATCAGCATGACGGCACGGGCCAGCAATGTGATGATGGTGATTCTGAGCTTTTCCGCGATCCTCTTCGTTGTGCTGGCGGTGCACCTGATTGTGGGAGCGCACGGTTGGGGCGGTCTGGTGGTGCCGCACGCGGTCTATGATCCGGGAACTTTTAAACTTAGCCCCATGATGCTGGGCGCGGGCATTGCAACGCTTTCCTACATTGGTTTCGATGCCGTCTCCACGCTTGCCGAAGACGTGGAAAACCCGGAAAAGAACATCGCCATCGCCACCGTTTCTGTCTGCATCATCCAGGCGTTGTTCTGCGTTGTGCAAGTCTACCTGGCGGAAATCGTGTGGCCCAACTATCACACTTTCCCCAACGTTGATACGGCGATACTGGATATTGGAAAGCTTCTGGGCGGGCCTGTGATGATGGGCTGGATCACCTTCGTCCTGCTGGTTGCCGGACTGGCCAGCGCCCTGACGGGGCAGGCCGGAGCTTCACGACTGCTGTTTGGCATGGGTCGTGACGGCGTGATTTCCCGGAAGATTTTTGCCTATGTTGATGAGAAATATTCCACCCCCACGCGCAGCATTTACGTGATGGGCGGCATCACCCTGCTGGGTGCAATCCTGATTCGCTTTCAGCTTGCCGTGGAGCTCCTGAACTTCGGCGCGTTTGTCGGTTTTATTCTGGTGAACCTCAGCGTGATTCGTCATTTCTATCTGCGCCAGCGGCAAAGGAGCGGCCTGGGCTTTTTGACCAACCTGATTTTCCCCGGCCTCGGCGCCCTGGTGTGCAGCTATGTCTGGATGAGCCTGTCGACTCCGGCCAAAATTGTTGGATTTATCTGGCTTGGGCTGGGCGTTGCCTACCTGGCTTACCTGACAAAAGGCTTCAGCCGAAGCCCTGTCAAACTGGAAGTCTGACGGAGTGGTGAAAAAATCCATCCCATGTGGCATTCTAAGAAGATGCAGGTGGTAAAAAACCTTGTTAAGGTCTGGCTCCCGGAAAGCCGGCCAACCGGGTCCGGCGGAGACCTCAGTCCCGCCCGGGTCCAATAAGAAACTGCTTTTTAGGAAGGGATAACCTGATGCCTCTTGATGCTACTCTCAGAAACCGGCTTTCTTCGTTTGTAGACAGTCATCGCGATAGGCTTGTGGAGATAATCCGTGGCCTGGTTCGGATTCCTTCGGAAAACATGCCTCCCGTTGGCAATGAAGAGGCCTGCCAGCAGTTCGTGGCCGAGTACCTGAAAGCACAAGGCCTTGAGACCGAACTGTATTACTTCCGTGACGTCAAAGGGCTGAAAGAACACCCGCTCTTCTATTATGAAGAACGGAAATATGGCAACCGCCCCAACGTGGATGCGCGGCGCAAGGGAAAGGGCGGCGGCCGATCGCTGGTTCTTTCAGGACATGTGGACACCGTTCCCAAAGGAACTCAGCCGTGGACGCGGGACCCGTTCGGCGGAGAGGTGGAAGGCAATCTGCTTTATGGCCGCGGTTCCAATGATATGAAGGGCGGCGTGGGCACCAATCTGTTTATGGCGGAAGCTCTGCGTGAACTGGGCATTGAATTGAAAGGTGACCTGATCATTGAATCGGTGTCGGACGAAGAGTTTGGCGGTGTGAACGGAACGCTTGCCGGCCGCCTGAAGGGATATAACGGCGATGCCGCCATCATCACGGAACCTTCTTTCCTGCGAATTTGTCCGGCCCAGCGCGGTGGCCGCACGGCCCACATTAAGTTAATTTCCACCGGGGGCGTGCTGCCGGAAGGGAAGTTCCCCACTGGAGTGATCGATCCCATCCGATATTTCCTGGTGAAGATGCAGGACTTTGCCGCGCAGCGGAAGAAGATAGCTCCGGTGCACGAGTTTTACGCCGACTCCGTGGACCCCGTGCCGGTGTCTATCACCAAGCTGACCACGGGGCCGTGGGGGACGGGAGAGCCCATCACCATTCCTGAGACCTGCCAGATTGAGATGTACTGGCAAATGATGCCCGGAGAGAAGCAGGAGGACATTGAGCGGGATTTCCACCAATGGTTTGAGGGTATCATGAAGGCTGCTCCGGAACTTTTCCCGGTGAAGCCGAAAATTGAATTTCCCGTTCGCTGGCTGCCGGGATCTGCCATCGCTCGGAGCGAGCCGCTGATCAGCGAGCTTGCGGAATGCGCCAGCAACGTGCTGGGCAAGGAGCCGCTGATCCAGGGCATCGAGGCCCCGTGTGATATGTATGTGTTCCACCAGGCGTTTGATACCCCTGCGGTTCTCTGGGGCCCGCGTGGCGGCAATACGCATGCAGCCGACGAATACGTGGAAATTGATTCGGTGGTTGCTGCTGCCAAGGCCCAATTACAGTTCGTCTGCCAGTGGTGTGGAGTTGAAGGCTAGTTGATGCAGCAGCATTTTGAGTTGCAAGAAACCCGTAAGAACTGGTAGAAAATATAGATACACTGGGAGGTCGTCTAACGGTAGGACTGCAGATTCTGGATCTGCCTATCGGGGTTCGAGTCCCTGCCTCCCAGCCAATTTCCTGATTTTATTTTCCTGCTCCGTTCATTGAATGGTCCGGATAAGAGTTTTCCGGACGCCCGCGCTCGCCCGTCCACTCGAAAATAAAATTTCTCCGCTGTGTTGGACAGGCAGGATGGATTATTATCGGGTGCGATAGATATCCGCAGTTTTTAAGCGGAGTATCGGTGTTGGTCCTGGCTGGGATCGGATGCTCGCTTCGCCAAAACTTGCAGGCCGCCCGGAGGGTAAAAGTTCATGATAACGAGGCGCGACTTCTTTGCATGGGCTGCCGCCCTGACCACAGGAGACATTACGGCTCGGGCAGCAGGCCGTGGTCAGGAAAATTCCGGACTCCCCTCGCCGGGGTGTGGCGAAAACTTGGCCAACCCTCCCTGGAAACATCTTTCAAGCGCCGGCGGAGATCTGCCGGTGCCGGAAACTTCCGATCAGCAGACCGGATCCATGGTGGGAGACATCGACGGCGACGGGCGGCCTGACTTTGTGTTTACGAATCGCGTCAAGGGGAATGCCGCCATCTGGATGCAAAACAGCGCTGACGGCTGGCGGCAACACGTGATTGATCCGGGACCGCTGAACATCGAAGCGGGCGGCACTTTGTTTGACGTAGACGGTGACGGCCGCCTGGACGTGATCGCCGGGGGCGACAGCACCACCAACGAAGTCTGGTGGTGGCAGAACCCGCATCCTGACTACAGCCGGCCCTGGAAGCGCCGCGTCATCAAGCAGTCCGGCAAGAACCAGCACCATGACATGCTGGTGGCGGATGTTCTGAACGAAGGTCGTCCGCAACTCGTTTTCTGGAACCAGGGGGCGCGGGCGCTATTCCTCGCCCGCATCCCGGAACAGCCGCGTGCCAGGGCTACACCGTGGGATTTGCACATCATCTACCAGGCCGACGCTCCAATGGAAGGGATGGCGATGGCGGATATCGATGGCGACGGCGTCGTGGAAGTGGTTGGCGGGGGGCGCTGGTTCAAGCACGAGAACGGCCTCAAGTTCACGGCTCACGTCATCGACGACCGGCAGAAATTTTCCCGGGCGGCGGCGGGAAAGCTGATTAAGGGATCCACGGGCGCCCAGGTGGCCTTTGACAGCGGTGACGGCTGCGGTGAATTGAACTGGTATGAGCGGCAGCCGGACGGTGCCTGGGCCGCCCACAATCTGCTGGGCAAAGACGTGGTTCACGGGCACACGCTTCGCATGGCTGATATCGACGGCGACGGCAATCTCGACATCTTCTGCGCAGAAATGGCCAAATGGTGCGGCTGGACACGGACGGTGGATTATCCCCGCGCTCACCTCTGGGTATTCTATGGAGATGGGCGCGGCAACTTTGAGAAAGTGATTGTCGCTGAGGGCGGGCACGGCACGCATGAAGCCCAACTGGCCGACTTCAACGGCGACGGGAAGCTGGACATCCTCGGGAAACCTTATATGGCCGGGGCGCCCGGCGTGGACATCTGGCTTAATCGTGGGCGCGGATAACAGTTTCCGGGTCTTTGTCGGGAAGAGGATTTCCGATAGGGCTATGCTCGCGGCCGGCAGCGGGGTCATAATAGGGTTTCAATTACTTGTGGATACTGCGCGGGAGGCCTCCGCAGTATGGAACCAGTAGCCACAATCCGAAGAAGAATTTCACCAGGGAGAACCCAAATCCTTTCAAGAAAGTTCCATCCCGGCATAAAACATGAACAGAGTACGGCCGGGGGCTGGGGTAGACGGCCTCGGGCGGCGCTCTGGGCAATTTGCCTGACGATCTTGCTTGCAGTCGGCGCAAGCGCCGAGAAGCCCCAGGATTTGCAGCCCCAAGGCTACGTCAACGACTTTGCCGGGGTCCTCAACCCGCAAACACAACAGCAGCTAAATGCCCTCTGTGCTGAAGTGGACCAGAAGGCGCAGGCGCAAATTGCCGTGGTGACGGTGAAGTCGCTTGAAGGCGAACCGATTGATAATTTCTCCATCGACCTGGCAACGCGCTGGGGGATTGGGCCCAAACAGAAAGACCGTGGCGTGATGATTCTTCTTGCGCCGAACGACCACCGGTATCGCTTTGAGGTGGGTTACGGCCTGGAACCGATTCTGCCGGATGGCCTTGTGGGTGATTTTGGCCGCCAGGCCAGGCCTTTGTTGCGCGCGGGAAATTACAGCGCCGCGTTGCTACAGATGACTCAACATGTTGCCGCAGTAATTGCCAAGGACCGTGGCGTCACACTCAGTTCGCTCGCCGGCCAGCCGATCCTATCGGGCCGTGAAGGTGAAGCATCGCCGGGAGGCGGTCCGAACTTATTTCCACTGCTGGTTTTCCTGTTCATGCTGTTCTTCCCGCTGATGGGGTTTCTGGCGCGCCTTTTCGGCGGGCGCAGCCGCTACGGGCGCGGACACAGTGTCTGGTGGTGGGCTGGCCCGTTGCTTTTTGGCGGAATGGGCGGCGGCTATCGAGGTGGATCGTGGGGTGGCGGCGGATTCGGCGGCGGCGGAGGATTTGGCGGGTTTGGCGGCGGGTCATTTGGCGGTGGCGGGGCAAGCGGAGGCTGGTAAGCCGGAGCGGAAACCATGGAAAAATTGTTGGCGCAGTTGAAGGACAAATTGCAGGCCGCAGCGGGCGGCAATCTGAAGGCCCTTGTGCTTTTTGGTTCGGCGGCGCGAGGGGAGTATCACGAGCGGCACTCTGACCTGAACGTGCTTTGCGTGCTTGGCCGGGCCGGTGCAGAAGACCTTGAGGCGCTGCATGAAGCGGCGGCGTGGTGGGAGAAGAAGAAATTTCCCGCGCCCCGGATTTTCACCCTGGACGAACTGCGTGCCTCGGCGGATATTTTCGCCATCGAACTGCTCGACATGAAGGCGCATCACAAGATGATTTATGGTGAGGACTTCTTCGAAGGACTGTCGGTGCCGATGCAACTCCACAGGCTTCAGGTTGAACGTGAGCTTCGAACGAACTGGTTGAAGCTGCGGCAGGGGGTCCTGCTGGCGCCGCAGAAGGACCCGGTGTTCATGGGCCTGATGGACGCGTCCGTGTCCACGTTTATTACGCTTTTCCGGCACGCGCTGATCGTGCTGGGCGAGACTGCTCCGGCGGGAAGGCGCGAAGTTGTGGCTGATATTGCCAGGCTGGTTGGGGCGCGGCCTGAAGCGTTTCTGACGATTCTGGACGTGCGCGAAGGAAAACGCCAGGCCCGCGAAGTGAAGGCGCGAGAGACCTTGCGGGAATACCTGGATCTGGTTGAGCGGGCAACGGACGAAGTGGACCGCAGGCTGGCGGCTGGCGCCTAGGCAGGTCTGGACGGGCAGAACCCCATTCATGGGAGGAACAGGATGAAAAAAGGCTGGGTGGTGCTGATTGTCATTGTGCTGGTCGTGGTGATTTTTGGCGGCATGTACGTCAGTGCGCGAAATACCATGGTGCGCAAAAACGAAGCGATCAAATCAGACTGGGCACAGGTATCCGTGGTGCTGGAGCGCCGCGCCGACCTGGTTCCAAATCTGGTGGCAACGGTGAAAGGCGTCGCTGCGCAGGAAGTCACTGTGTTTACGGCCGTGGCCAACGCCCGCGCGAATTTGATGAATGCCCAGACTCCCAAAGACAAGATCGCAGCAAACCAGGCGCTGGACGGAGCGCTGGTGAAAGTGCTGGCCCTGACGGAGAATTATCCCCAGCTTCGGTCGAATGAAAGCTTTTTGAAATTGCAGGATGAGCTGGCAGGTACGGAAAACCGCATCGCGGTGGAACGTCGCCGCTACGATAATGCTATCCAGGATTACAACGCCTATATCGGGCAGTTTCCCAACAACATCTTTGCCGGTTGGGCGGGCTTCCAGCGGAACGACGCCTATTTCGCTGCTACCCCAGCCGCGCAGCAGGTACCCAAGGTGGAATTTCCAGGCGCCAAACAGTGAGGAATGCTGTCCCGAGGCAAGTCAGTCCTGTCCTTTGATTTTGTCTTCAAAGTCACGCAAGGTCAGCCGTGCAGTCGTATAGGCTTTGCGGGGGGTATGGCATCCAGCGCGCGCTGCTTGTGGCCGCGAATCTTACCGCACGCGCCAAATCGATGCAGTTGTCGGCAAGATCTTAACGCCGTGCAGGCGTGCCCTTGAGAATATCCTCAAACAGACGGCCGCTATCACGGTCCGTGACCAGATAGCGCGAGATTTCCATAATGTTGTCGGAATCTCCTGCGTGCCTTCCGTCAAGTCCTAACGCTGCGGTGTATCCATCCCGGGTTGCCTTCTGTACGAGTTCCTTGTCATAAATTCCAAAAGGCCAGGCCAGCATGGAAACGTTGATGCCCAGTTTCTTGTCAAGCACCTCTCGGGAGCGGCGGAACTGGATGTCGACAAACTTGTTGTACTGGGCTGGCGTCAAGCGTCTCTTCTCGATTTTGAAATTAGGGTGCCAGTAGGTGTGGGATTGAATGTCAAAAAGTCCGGTGGCCTTCAGCGTTCGCAACTGTTTCCACGTCATGGCGTAGGAAGCGTTCGAAATGGCCGAGGGATAGATGAACAGGGTTACAGGAATCCGGTACTTCTCAATCAGGGGAAGCGCCCGCGTGTAAACCGATTCATGACCGTCGTCCATGGTGATAATCACGGAGCGGGGCGGGGGCGGAGAAGCCTTGCCCATCTTGTAAGCCACATATCTGGCCAGGGGAATGAAGTGATAACCGTGCTCTCGCATGTACTGGAGCTGAAACTGAAAGACCGAGACCCTGATCGTCATGCTGTCGGCGCGAAATGTGTTGAACCGGTGATAGTCAAAGATGAGGACCCGGTCGCGGGGATTTGCTTCTGCACCCTTTACCTGAGTTGAAGGCAATACGCTGATAATCAGGCTTGCCACCAGTAAAACCCTGAAAAAGATACCGTTTCTCATTCCCAAATGACGAAAACCCCCAAAATGTCTCTGCCAGAGGCAGAGCTTAAGGATGCCTTTGACTTATCGACCCGTCAACAGGTTTTCTTGAAAAGGCTGTGTCCTGCCCCAAAATGATAGCCCTTGCTGTGCGGGGACCAGTCGTTTTCAGCGCCGGTAGGACCAAAAAAATGACTGGCCCAGTCCGCTGGAGGCAAGTGGGGCAGCCTGGTGTTGTTATGAAGAAGTTACCTGCTGTGAGCAAAATTTCTCTACGTCCATTTCCGGTACTACTTTACAACTTCTGTGTTATCAGCGGCTTAACTTTTGGTTTCTCAGGTGTGAAATTGGCAACTCCTTTGCGGGTCGGATAGGAGAGCGAAGGGCGCAAACGAGTATTTCCAACCAGCTTTCAGGCTACCGGGTCCGGCTATGAAGGCCCCACTTGGGAAAAGCCTTGGGGTTCGGCCTGGGCGTGGAGCAGTTGGCGCACGGTCCCAGTCAAAAGCCAACTGGCTGCATAGAGCCAGTGCCATCTCAAGGTTGGACGCCCCTGCGGGGAGTGTTTTGGTGGCCTTGGTTTAACCACTCGCCACCGGCAGGTGCTGGTTGGAAATACTTCTGGGGGCGGATTAAATGCTGGAAGCCATCGTAATATTTCTGGCCGGACTTTTCTGTGGCATCGTTGTTGGCAGGGTTCACCTCACTCAGCAGCGGAACAAGATCAAGTTCTACGAGTCGTACATTCATCGACGACTGCAGGATGCCGTGCCTCTTGTTGCAAAGGACTTGCGGCTCCGCTAGGTTATCAAGGCCCAGCGCGAGGTCTTTCGGCGAGGATGAAAGTGGCTTGGATGCCTTTGCTGCCCGAGGCAGCATTTTTACTTGCCGGTCCCTGCCATAGGAAAACCAGGCAATCCTTGTAGTATGAGAAGTGCCCCCTGTTCCGCCGATACATCCTGGGCGGAGCCCCAAACTTTCCCACAGCAAAATTAAATCTGTACGGGCAAAGACTTGTCCTGCAAGCCAGAGCCTGTCTGCGAAGCTTCTTTTGCCCACATCCAGGGGAGCCTTCGGGCGGCGCGTCGTCGTCCTTCGCAAGAGCTTCCGCTCAGGACTTTCCTGGCACGGCAGATGCGGACGGTGATGACGCCGTCCTCGCCGGGCTGGCCTTCGTCTGGTTCTTCGTTTACTGGAACCTTTTCGGTTTTCACTACTGAGGACGCCAGAATGTCGTGCTGGCCGTGGAACACCGCGAGGCGGGACTTTCCTGGTGTGGAGGGTGTGTTCCAGATCACGCGCAGCGGGAGGGCTTTGTATTAGAATGGTTCAAAGGAGATTTAAAGACCCATGGACAACGATGTTTTGAGAATTGCGGACAGGGAATTCCGCTCGCGATTATTTGTCGGAACAGGTAAATACAAAAGTTTCCAGGAAATGGTGCGCGCCCATGAAGCTTCCGGCGCAGAAGTCGTTACGGTGGCCGTACGGCGCGTGAACCTGACGGACAAGACCAAGGAGTCGATGCTCGATTATATCGACCGGAAAAAGTTCTTCATTTTGCCCAACACCGCCGGCTGCTATAACGCGGATGAAGCGGTGCGAGCAGCGCGTTTGGGGCGTGAGGTTGGCTTGTCGAACTGGGTTAAGCTGGAAGTCATCGGCGATCAGAAAACTTTATTCCCCGATAATTTTGAACTGCTGAAAGCGACCGAGACTCTGGTGCGGGAGGGCTTTGTGGTATTGCCTTACACCAATGATGACCTGGTGAGCGCGCGACGCCTGGTCGATGCCGGGGCGGCGGCCGTGATGCCGCTGGGCGCGCCCATTGGTTCGGGGATGGGCATTCAGAATATTACGAATCTCAGGATCCTGCGTGAGATGATCACTGAAGTTCCTCTCATTGTGGATGCCGGCGTGGGCACCGCATCCGATGCTGCCCTGGCCATGGAGCTGGGCGCGGACGGCGTGCTGATGAACACCGGGATTGCGGGCGCGCAGGATGCGGTCCTGATGGCTGAGGCAATGAATCATGCCATCGTAGCGGGCCGCAAGGCTTATCTGGCCGGACGCATTCCACGGAAGCTTTATGCCACCGCTACCAGCCCGCTGGAAGGCGTGGTTCGATAAGCAGGTTTTGAGTGTGTGTAGTCACCCCTGCACAGGCGAGGAAGTCTGCGTGCAACCCGCTCATTCTAAGCAGTGCCCGCCGGAGGTCCTAGCGATGTGGCTGACCTTTACCAGGGAGGGTTTGGCGTGAAGCGGTCGACGATGGAGACAATGTTTTGTCGGGCAGCATGTAAATGATTTCGCCGGGTCTGGCCAAATGGAGCTGGTCGCGGGCCTGCTTTTCAACAGCCTCGGGATTGTTCTTTAACGCCTGGATTTTCTGCTCGAGCTGTTTATTTTGTTCCGAAACCGTCTGAATCTGCTTCTGCAAAGCGGTATATTCCTTTTTTTCGTGCCGGAGGGTCAGGTACCCGTTACTTCCGAAAACCTCATGCATCAGCATAATAAGACTGAGCAATGCCATGACGAAAATGGCATTACGCCTGAGCGTCTTGTGGTCCCAGTCGAAAAAGTTCATAAACTTCAGGCAACAACCTCAAATCGATATGCCCCGCAGCGAGCGAAACGCGTCACCCGTTTCGGGAATACCAGCGTAAGCGCCAGAATACCACCGTTTACACAGCAACATGCAAGTAAACTATTACCTTTTAAGATATGTTTCATGCGGATCACGTTCCAGAATACCCGGCGAGGCCATCGAAGCGATTAGTTTGGCCATGGCATCGGGTCTGTTGTATTTTGAAGGTGAGGTCTGCAGGCGGCAGGGTAGAGTGCAAGTGGCCGGAAGTGGCGATGAATTTCGCCGCTTCGATGGTGCAATCGAAGTGCGCTGGGATGCTGTCGCCGCCCTCTCCCCTTTTGAGGAGGACTTGTGACCGATAAAGTCGTTATCATGGTTACGGCTTCCAGCCGGCGGGAATGCCGCAAGATCGCCCGACGGTTGATTGAGGAAAAGCTGGCGGCCTGTGTGAATATCACGCAGCCCATTCAATCGGTTTACCATTGGGAAGGGAAGATCGAACAGAGCAAAGAATTCCTCATGTTCATCAAGACCAATCGTGACCTTTTCCCGCAGATCAAGACTGAGATTGGCCTGCTCCACTCCTATCACACCCCGGAGATTATCTGCCTGCCCATCATCGACGGGTCGCCGAACTATTTGCAATGGGTCAGCGACTCCGTGCGTCCCGGTGTTGCCACTGAACCGCCAGAGAAATAACAAAGGGGAATGCCTGGCTGATATGCCGGATTGATCCTAACCTGCCTTCCGGAACATCTATTGGGCGATCAGTCCTCAATCGATCCTCACAGCGTCATTCGAATGATTGTGTAAGTAATCGCCCATAAGCATGTTAATCGCAGTTTGCAGAGCGCGCCTGACGGGCCCGATTTTATACCCTGACGATATGTTAACTAATAAGTGATTTACTCTGTATGGACTTGAAAAGTAGAGTATTGAGAGTTAGAATCCCTTAACTTGAGGGAATGTATTAATGAAGTGATTTAAATTGAATGGTATACAAAGAATGTCGATTGGCACTTGGAAAAGAAGAAGCCCGGCCTGTGCCGGTAATCAGGCTGCTGGCAAGGAAGTTCGCGCCGGGCTCAGCCCGCTGTAGCGAGATGATTTTAAAAGCATTACTTCAAGTCACGCTTTGATTACTTCAAGCAGCAGGGTCTTTGTCTTCTTCGGGCTTTTACAGAGGGTCGAGGTCGGGCAAGCCATTACGGGGTCCAAGGGACATTGCGGAACTCAAATTCAGAGGGAGGAACACCCCGATGCTCAAGTCCTTAAGACAATTCGGCTGCAGTTTTGTCCTGCTGGCACTTTTGCCGGCCGGCCTGGCAGCCCAACGGTATATCTATACGAACAATGACCTTGCAACCCAAAACTCGATATCCGGCTACTCTGTAGCGTCAGATGGCACAGCGAGCGCGGTCCCTGGCTCACCGTTCTCGACCGGGCAGGGGCAGCAGGGCAGTGGGGGAGGTTATTACGCTGCCAACCGCATAATCATCGTGAATAATTTTCTCTATGCTTCGAATTCCGGCAGTAACACGGTCAGTGCCTTTTCCATTGATCCAGGCACGGGTACCCTGACGCCTGTCAGCGGTTCGCCATTTCCAACCGGTGCTTTCAACGATTCCGCAGCTGGTTCGGGCATTTCGCTGGCCGCCACGCCGGACGGCCAGTACCTTTTTGCGGGGAGCACGGGCCTGGGTGGACAGATCACGATCTATAACATCGACGCATCAGGCGCGCTGACGATGACCAAGAAGTCTCCGTTTGCTGCTGGAGGGGCGATGTCAGGCATGAAAGTGAGCCCGGACGGCAATTACCTTCTTGTTGCGATTCCTTCCGCCGGAGCAATTTCCGTGTTTGCCATCCGAGGTCCCGGCATGTTGCATTCGATTCATAATTCGCCCTACGTGCTCAGTTCCGAGGCTGCCACCAGCGTGGATATCAATTGTGCGGGCAACCAGGTCTTCGCAGGAGGGACCGCCGGCGATATTTACGCTTTCAATTTTGCTTCCGGGGCGCTTTCACCCGTGGCCGGTTCACCGTTTGCAACCGGATTAGCAAGTAACAGCGTGGTTACGCTGAATAAGGGTGATAGTACTCTGTTCTCAAGCAATCAGGACGGGAGCACCGTGACCGCTTTCGCTGTGGGGCCAAACGGTGGCTTGACGGTTCCAGGGGCTTCGGTCAGTGCTGTAACCTCAGGGACGACTGGATTCTTGCCCTATCCCGCTGGTTTGGCCGTGAGCAATGACGGCCTTTTTCTTTATGCTGCTGATGTCAATGGAAACGCCAGCCAGCAGTCGGGCCTTTCGATATTCGGTCTGGGGGGCTCCACGCCGCTCGTTCTTGATTCACAGTACTCCACCGGTTTGGCTTTTGGCTTGCGATCTCTGGCGGCTTACCCGGCCAAAGCCTGCACCGCCGGACCGTAAACCCTCGTGGGTCCGTGAACGGGTTTCGCCACCGAAACATCGAGTGAGGTTCAAACGCTATATCCTGGCCGGGCCCAGTTTCAGATTTCCGCGTGCAGCAGCCAGGAGGGTCAGTGTGCCTCCGCAGTCCCGTGACGGCTACAGCGGGTGCCGGGGAAATTCCGCTCGAGTATTCTTCCACCCGTTTGTCTCCACCTCTCTGCTTCTGGCGCGGGAGTTTCCGGAAAGCCGGACCTCCCGGCATTTTCACGATAGAGACCTGCAACACCGGCGCCGCCTGCGTGCATAATCTCCCTTCACTCGTACCATTAATCGCTTGATTTTGGCGACGTGTTGGGTAATCCTATCGGCAATACTATAGAAAAAGAGCAGCCGTTGGCGCGAAAGCAAGAGGTGGACACGCTGATGCTGAAGTATATGAGAGGGTCTGTCTGGGGTTTCATCCTGCTGGTGTTCTTTCCGGCCCTTCTGGCAGCCCAGAACTTTGTTTACACGAACAATGACCAAACAACCGCTAATTCTGTCTCCGCTTTTTCAGTGGACACGAATGGAGCCTTGAGTGGAATAGCCGGCTCGCCTTTCGCAACCGGTGGCGCCGGCCACGGCTTGGGCCTCTATTCCTCCAACCGCATTGTAGGGGTCAACAACTTTCTTTACGCTTCGAATGCCGCCAGCAACAACGTCAGCGCCTTCAGCATTGATGCCGGAACCGGCGTGCTGACTGCCGTATCCGGATCTCCGTTTCCCACAAATGCTTTTGACGATATGAACCATTCGGGTATTTCGCTGGCGGCCACACCGGATGGCAGGTTTCTTTATGCGGGCAGCACGGGTTTTGGCGGACAGATCACGATCTTCAGCATCAACTCAACCACGGGCGCGCTAGCCATGGTGGGGACTCCCATTTCCGCGGGCGGAGCGGTGTATGGCATGAAGGCAAGTCCGGACGGCAAATTCCTCTTTGTCGCGCTTTTCCAAACCAGCCAGGTCGCGGTATTTGCCATTCAGACCGACGGTTCTCTTCAGGCTGTTCCTAATTCTCCATTCACGCTCAGTTCAGGCGCCGCCACCAGCGTGGACATCAATTGCGCGGGCGACCTGCTTTTTGCGGGAGGAGATTCTGGAAATCTTTACGCCTTCAACATTGCTTCCGACGGTCAGCTTTCGGCAGTGACGGGTTCGCCCTTTGCGACGGGGATTACAAGCAACCAGGTCGTAGCCCTCAGCGTGGACGACAGTACGCTTTTCTCAAGCAACCAGGGCAGCAACACCGTAACGGCCTTCACCGTAAACCCGGACGGCACCCTTACTGTTCCGGGGACATCCGCCAACGCCGGAACGGGCGCCTTTTACCCCGGCGGACTTTCGGTGAGCGAGGATGGCTCGTTCCTATATGCCGCTGATACGGCCGTGACGGGGGGATTCGGCGGGATCTCAACTTTCACTTTGGGCGGCGCCTTGCCGATGAGCTTTGCCTCATTGACCTCTACAGGGGTTGCTTCGCAATCGCACTCCGTTGCGGCATATCCGGTAAAAGCCTGCGCCAGTACTCTCCCTGCGGGCGGTCTTTCGGCCGACCTGCAGGTTTCTACAAGTCCGCCACCAGGATTTAACCTTCATGCCACGCTCAGCCTTGGCAGCGGACTTGTGGTCAATCCCCTGACCCAACCGGTTGGCCTTCAAATCGGAGACTTCTCGATTATCATCCCGGCAGGTTCGTTTAAGACTTTTCAGAACGGGGTCAATGGCGGCGCCTATCTGTTTCAGGGCGTCATCAACAGCGCTACTCTCAAGATCCAGATCGTACCGCTGGGCCAGAATCAATTTGAAATTTCCGCCTACGGCAAGCATGTTGACATGAGTGGATGGGCAGATCCCGTTATGGTGACGGTGGGGATTGGCGACAATTCCGATAGCGCCAGCGTTACGCCTGTCCCTGCAGACCTCCGCGGCAACTGGCGTGATTTTTGAAAGCCAGACGTGCTGCAAGACCTCGACCCCGCTTCCTGGGCGGGGAGAACAAGTCCCTTTTGTTTTTCTCACCATCCACCATTTCTGTAGTTTGACCTTGTTCACAAATGAGCGATGAGCGACTAACAAAGCGTGGCTTCGCCTTGGCGGAAGGGATCCATGGACCGTTTCATCACCCTGGCGGGCGACCGGCTACGAACGTCGAGATGAGCATCGAGCAAGTTGTGCCATTCTCCCAGGCTGGTCACGGTGGAAGAGCCATCGGCCACTGCTAAACCACCCTCAAAATAAGGCTTGTCTGTGTCCGCCCGGGGAGTAGAGTGTTCCACTCCCCGGGGCGGACGGCCCGCCGGATTGCCCGCGCATTTGTTCAAAGCCAGCGCAGGAACTGCGGCCTTTTTGAACAAACTCTACCCTGCCGCCTTCCCACATCGATTCCATTGCTGTTATCTTAGAAATCTGGGGGCGTAATGGCCGGGCCAACAGAATATTGTTACGGGAGGTTGACGAATGGTACGCATTGGACTTTCGCTGATCTTGATTGTTTTGGCCATCGCGCCCCTTTCGCGGGCGGAAACGCTGCATCTGAAGGACGGGAACGTCCTGGCCGGTGATTTCCAGCGCCTGGTGGGCGGCAACATCGTTTTCAAGACGAAAAGCATGGGCACGCTGACCATCCCCGCCGATAAAATTGCAGGGTTTACTTCCGGGGTGAAGGTGATTGTTGTTCTCAAGAGCGGGAAGAGATCGGATGGAATTTTCTCCGTCACCGAGGCCGGCGCCTGGACACTGCAATCCGACTCCGGAACTATGACTCTGCATGCCGGCGACGTGCTGGCCGTCTATCCCTTCGATGTTTATATGAAAGAGCACCCTTCGGGTTCCCGGCCACCCTGGCAGGATTGGAAGGGAGAGGGCGCACTGGGGTATGTTCTTCAGCAGTCCAGCCAGACATCCCGATCGCTTTCAATCAATTTTGCCGGCAGCCGGATTGAGCCGACGCTGGCGGGCTTGCCGCCCCGCCGCGCAACTCATTTTGCTTTTAACATGGCCTTTGCCACTGTTACCCAGTCGGGTGTGACCACCAGGGCCAACACGCTGACTTCTGTCCTGCGGCAGGACTTCTTTATCGGCGACAGTGCGCGTAATTACCTTTTTGCTCAAGGAGAGTGGGACCATATTCAGCCGCAGGAATTAACATTGCGCCAGAGTTATGGCGGTGGCATGGGGCGGGACATTATCCGGCAGTCCAATTTTACCTTAAGCCTCCTTGGCGGACTGACCTACGTCAGGACCCGTTTTGACACCGGGGAACTGCGGAACGATATGGAAGCGCTGGTGGGCGAACACGTGGCGTTAACCGTTTTGAAGCATTTGACCATCAGCCACGGGCTTGATGTTTATCCCAGTTTGACTTCCGCCGGAGACTACAGGTTCAACTCCGTGACTGCACTGGATGCTCCGATTTCCCAACGATTCTCTTTCAATGTCAGCTTGAACGACCAGTTTCTCAGCCGGCCGCTGCCGGGAACGCAGCGCAACATCCTCATCCTGAGCACGGGCCTCGGCATCAAGTTTTAGGGCGCTCCAGCTATTCAAACGATCTGAGAGCGGTTCCGCGCAGGTTCACCCCTGGCAGCAGCACGGCTCGCCTTGCAGGGCTTTCCTGCCCTCCACGCAGATGATTGGAACGGCCACCAAGGCGGCCGCCGGGTCAACCCATCGGATGTGAAACGTCGCATTCAGCGCCAGCCCCGCGAGCGTAAGGCCGGCCAGGTAGGCGCAGGTGGCGGATTGCACGGCGTCCGCGCTCAGGGCAGGGTTGCCGGTCGCTTTGCCGGCCTTCCGCTTCGAATGGCTGAGAACGGGCATCACGATAAGGGCAGCTGCTGTTATGCCGATGCCCATCCAGCTTGTTTCCGGCTGCACTTCCTGCCAGAGTGCAAGCACAGAAGCGAAGGTGACAACGCCTGCCAGTATGAAGAGAAGAATTCCGGCCAGCCGGGAGGCCCGGGCTTCGCTCAGGGTGAAACGCGGAACAAACTGAAGTAGCACCACGAGCGCCGACATCAGTTCCACAAAGCTGTCAGCGCCAAACGCCAGCAGGACAGGACTGCGAGCGCGCCACGCCGCCACCAGCGCAATTGCGCACTCGGCGGACATCCAGACCAGGGTGAGGATCTGCAAGCGCCGGATATGCTTCGTCAGTGCTCCCTGCGCCTCACCGCAGCCTCTGCTTTGCGCCGGCATTTGATCTGCAGTTTCTTCTGAACCACTCACTGGCACACTCTCCTAAAGTGTTTCTATAAGTGCCTCCGCTGCATGTCCAGTACCTGCAAATTTCTTTGGAACCCATACCTCGCCGCTGCGCTGATGGTCGGTTCCTCGCCCGGCTTACTTGAACCGCTTCCGGAATTTCAACTCCAGGCCAAATATGCCGTTCTGGTCGCGGAAGCCTCGCACGGACATGCGCGGGTTGACGGTGTACTCAAATTCGACCACACGGTATTGAGAATTGGCCGTGCTGGTTTCGTAGGTCAGGGTCAGCGCCGGGGAGAGTTGCTGCTCAACGGTGAGGACAGGGCCTCCCAGCGTGCCGAGTTCGGTGCTGGAGGGCGAGAACTTGATGCGGCTCACTCCAAACAGGCGCTGGATTCTTCCGGTCACCGGGCTGGAGAGGGCCGAGGAAAGCAAGGCGCTTGCGCTTGCTGAAGAGAAAGGGTTCCTGGCTTCGGGAGCAAACTCCTGGAGGCGCCTGGAATACCCGAACGCCAGCAGTGAAAGGATATCCGAAGTGGGCAGAGGTGGATCGGACCGGTAAGAGAGCCGAATCTGGTCCGTTGGGCCGGAGACTTCCAGCGTCAGGTCGTACTTGTCGATGCGCGTGTGGACCTGCAGATCGAGGATGGGCTCAGTCCGGAACGGGTTGGTCATGGTGATGTCGCCGCGGGTCAGCGTGTAACGATTACCGCGAAAGATGGCGTCACCGCTCCGGAAGTAGATGTTGCCCACGGCTACGGGACTGGCCAGGGTTCCCTGCAAATGCAGGTCAATATCGGAGACCAGGCGAAGATCATGAGTTTCAATCCGGACCGGGCGGGCGGAAGCCAGGCCCACGTTGAGGCTGATGCTGGATGCGAAACTGGAGGGGCGCGACACGGACGGTCCCCCAAACAGACTTGGCCCGGAGAGAAGATCAGCCAAGTTGAGATTTTCATTCGCAAAGAGGTTGCGGACGGCGATATTTCCGCTGATCTGGCCCTGCGCAGTGGTTCCGGCCAGAGTCAGCCTGCCCTCCAGTACGGATGTGAAATCATTTGGATAGCGCACACGGACCTGGGAGAGATCGGCCCGGATTTGGTACCGGGGCGTTTCCTGCAAGACTAGAAAGCCCGTCAGGTTGACGTCGCCCCCGCCGACATTTCCTTTGAGCGAAGAGATGACGGCCCGCTCTCCCTCGAGCTTGATGATTCCATTCAGTGCGCTCAGGCGGAAGGGGATACCTGCATAACCAAGGCCCACATCCTTAACCCGAATTTGGCCGCTCAATTGCGGTTCGGCCAACGAGCCCTGCATTCGCACCTGCAGGTCTGATTCTCCCGTGGCCTGAACACCGCTCGCCACCAGGCTGAGCAATGGCGCCGCAGCCTGCCCTTTGGCGGAGATGTCAAGCGTAGGCGGGTGCCCAAGGTGGATCGACCCGCCCACTTCAAAGTTGGTGGATGGTCCCTGCAGCCGAAACTGTTTGAGTTCCAGTTTACCGTCGGCGTAACTGACCTCCACAGGACCTTTGTTGGAAAGCTTGAGGGAAGGGAAGTTGATTTGCAGCTGTTGGATTTGGCTGCTTCCGGCCAGCTTGCTCTTATCCTTGGCCGGGCCATCCACGGAGAAGGAGCCAGTGGCAGAAACCTCGGCTGCCATGGTGTGGCCGGAAAATTCTTGGATCCAGGGATCCAGGCGCCAGTTGGAGTACTGGCCTGAGAAATGCAAGGGCCAGTTGTCATGTGTTCCCAGATTTCCAGCAAGCTCAAAATGGCCCGCCTGTCCTCCGCCTCCTTTGGCCTGCAACTGAATCTGACGCCCTTGCCAGTCTGCCTCTCCGTGGATGCTTCCCAGCGCCTGCCCTTTCCACGCCAGTTCGGTAACGTCGATGCTTGAGTGCAGTTGCGCCTTATCAAACGCTCCTCCACCCTTCAGGTCAAAGCTGATGAGACCGGAGACCTGAGGTTTGTCTTCAGGTGCGGCCCTTTGGGGGTTGAGCAAGTGGATGCGATCCAGCGGAAAATCCTGGCCCTGTACATTGGCGGAAAATGTGCGCTGGACGAGGTTTATCTGCAGGCTTCCGCTTGCCCGTCCCCGGCCTTGAACAAGCTTGATGTCGCCGATCGTCCAGTTGGATTTTGTGGCCAGAATGTCTGCCGAGAGGGAATCGAAAGGAACCCCTGCGAACTCACCTTTGTGAACGGAAATCTGCCCGCGGCCCGAGAGGCTTTCAACCGTCCCCTCAACTTGAACCTGGCCGGTGACGAGGCCCTCCATGGGAGGTTTCGTGTTCAGGGCTGCGCGCAAACCCGCTACCGGAGTTTCCTGCGCCGTCACGTGCAGCCGGACCGTGCTGTTGGGTTCGAGCTTCCATCCAATGAGGCCGATGTCGGCGTTCAGAGTCAGCAAACTTTTGCCCAGCTTCAGGCGTCCGGATTGGACTCTGACCGCCTGAGGAGAAATCATAATGCCCGCCTGGAAGCTGTCCCAGAGCCATCCGCCGTAATTGAAGGTCCCGGTGCTGAGCTGGCCTTCGATTTCGGGGTTTGAAAAGGTTCCTGATAGATTGCCCGAAAAGGCCGCTTGGCTGTGCAGCGTCACCGGCATGGGATTGCGGGTTTCGATCAGGACTTCAGCCGCAGGGCGCCATTCTTCGAAATCTGATGTCACAAATTTGACGGTCATGGAAGACCGGGTGTCGCCAAAGGCCCCCCGGGCTGCCACGGTAGAATGGGGAGTAGAGAATTCAGCGTCATTCAGCGTGAGCAGAACCTGGCGTCCCAGGTTGAGCGACCCTTGGGCATGGCCGGTCAGGGGGACACCCGGCTGCGCCGGCGCTTCTGGCGGACTAAATTGAAGATCAAACTGGCTTTCGAGTTGGGAATGTTGCTGCCAGGTCACGTTCAGGGAGCCGCTCATCAGGGCCTGGGGACGGAGAATCCCGATGGCCCTCGCAATGCCTGGAATCGCCTGCATCAAGGCGCTGAGGTCCAGGTGTTTGATCTGGCTGTGCAGAACAGCCTGGGGGCGGCGCGTCGCCAGGGACAAGGTGGCATCCCCTTGCGCTCTTGCTTTCAGTCCCGCAAGAGTGAAGTTCGGAATCTGCAACCGGCCCCGGGCAAAGGCGTAGTCCGCGGTAAGATTCAGGGTGCCGGGCTTGACTTCTGGAGCCTTCAGCTTCAGATCACGCACCCGGACGCGGCCCTTCGCCGTAAAGCCCTTCGTGTCGAACGTTCCCTTTCCGTCAGCATAAAGATAACCGCTCTCAAGCGGGGCGATTTTGAGGGCCCGGGCAAGTTCCTGAAGGCCGCCCGTGATGCGGTAATCAAAATTTCCGGCAAGCTGCGGCGTCCAGCGGAGAGCACCGGCAAGGTGTCCGCGGAGGTTTTCAATTTGCCAGCTTAATCCGGAAACCTGCACCTGGTTGCCGGAAAGCTTGAACGTCGTGGCGAACGAGAGATGGGGTAACGTCCGGTTTTTCCAGCCAAAAGCGGCGTCGGACGATGCGATAGCGCCCAGATAATGGTGGTCCTGGCTGATGTGCAGTTGGATCACGACGTTACGACCAGCCATCTGGAAGGGGATGCGCTGATCGTTCCAATGCAAGGAAGTGTGGCTCAGAGTCAGGCGTTCGATCCCCAGGTTCAGCAGATCTTCCAGTCCCTGTCCGCTGCCGGGTGTGACGGCGGCGCCCGGAAGGTTGGTCGATCCGTCAGGGTTAGTCCGGACATAAAGTTCAGCCTGCTGCCACTGGAGGGAACGGAGCAAAAGCTGAAAGCGCAACAGGGACTTTGGGCTGACGCTCGCGGTGACGTCGCGGGCCGAGAAAAGTGGATGCCCGGTGTCCTTCTCAAGTCCGTGAACGACCAGCCGGCGGACATCAACACGGAGGTCGAGGGGGTGAAAATCCATCCCTGTTATGGCAACTTTTCCACCCGCCACCTCTGCCAGACTGGACTCAATCCGGTGCTGGAGAATGCTTCTGAACCAGGCGGTGTTGGCCAGGCCGATGACCAGGGCGCAGAGGGCAAGGAGCACCCCGGCCGCATAGATCAGCCCATGAACCAGCTTCGGCAATTTCAAACTTCTCAAATTCACCCTTTCGGACCTCTTCTCATTCCGAATGAATGGTTACGCGGTGAGACGATTTCAACCGGTCGAGCCAGTTGTCCAGCAGTTCATTCATTTTCTTTTGCACAAGAATTTCACGGATCTGGTCTCTGATCTTTTCCAGCGGCGGCGGCGGACCCGAATGTCCCTTTTTGTATTCTGGAAGGAAAGTCTTTTGGTAGTAAGCTTCCACATCGTTTGGATCGGGCAAGGCCGCGGGCCGCAACCGATTGTTGATCATCTGCAGAGTGTGCTGGTAAATTTCCAGCCGCTTCAGCACCTGCTGCTGGGTCATGCCAAGCGACTGCAGAGCCTTGTCATAGGCCTGCTGGCTGGGAAACTTGTCCCGGACGCTCTTCAGGGTTTCCCCGGCATTCTTTGTTCCGTTCTCCGAGCTTCCTGGGGGCCTTTGCATTTGATCTGCGAGCAGAACCTGGCTGATGAGCCTGTTGAGAACGTCCTGTTTTTCTTTGTCGTCGGGCATCCCCGTCGGAGATTGGCCCTCAAGAAAACGTTCGAAATGGTACTCATTGATCACGTCACGGCCCGTGATGGCCTGGTCTTCAACGGATGCGACAACGCTGTCCAACGTCTCAGCCCATGCGGGTCGCGCGAGGGCAGTGGCTGCCGCAAGCAGCAGGCACCACGCGATCAGAAGCTTTGGCCGATGCTGAGAAAATACTGTATTCGTGGCAATCGGAGCACCTCCAGGCCATTCTGGCCGGCCACCTGGTACCGGGGCGGGTTCAGGGCATAGCCCACGTCGAACCGCAGCGGGCCGACCGGCGTCTTATAAAGAAATCCTATGCCCACCGCATGGACCGTGTAATCGAAATCGGTGGGCGAACTTTGGGAAAACTTCAGCAGGCGCATTTTGCGAACGGTGGAATACACGTTTCCCATGTCGTGAAAAAGCACCACACCCATGCGGTCCTGGGCAACAGAAAAACGCAGCTCCAGCGAATTCAGAAAAAGGGCGTTGCCGCCAATCGGGAACCCGGTTTCAGGATCACGCGGCCCGGCCTGGTTAATGGAGAAGGCCCGTAGTGAGTCGCTGCCGCCCATGAAGAACCGCTCCGGCAGAGGAATTTCATGGGTCAGAATCGTCTGCTGGGTGCCGTCAGCTTTGGTGACGGTCACCTGCCTGAGCCCGCCGTAAGGAGATTCAATGCCCAACTGGGTGTTGCGCGCGAAAACCAGAAAGGGGGTCAGGCGGTAATAAGTTGCATTCTGGGCCGAGAGTCGCAGGAAGTTGGATTCCGATGCCAGGCCGGACCAGGAGACACCAGCATCAACCACCGAATACGAGCCGCGCGTCGCATCGACGGGACTGTCCCGGTGATCATTGACGTAGCTCAGTGCAAACATGCCGATCTTGGCTGGAAGGCTGGCCAGGGGAATCTGGTTGGCGGAAATCCGGTTGGAGAGATTGAGCGCCTGAACGTTACGGAAAGAGTATCGCGCCGACAGAAAGGTGGTCTGGCTCCAGCGCTTTTCCACAACGACGGAGGCCTCCTTGCGCCTGGCTGTAAAGGTCAGAACGTCGCTGCTGGAGTCGACATTGCCGCTGAAGCGGACGCTGATGTCCGGTCGCTTCGGTAACCGGGGGATGTAGTAGCTGATGTCGGCTCCCTTGTCGAGGGTTGAAAACCTGCTGCGAAGGCTCAGCAGCTGGTTGCGCCCGCCTAATCCGATGCGCGAGACATCCAGAGAGACCCGGGGGCTGGCTTTCAACTGGCCCTGCGGTTCGTTGCTGCCCAATCGCTGGACCTCAAGGCCGCCGCCGTATCCAACCGTCCAGCGAGGCGTCTCTTCCATGTTGACCAGGATGGATTTTTCAGTTTCCGGGGTCTGCGGGTTCTGCGGGGCAACCTGGACCTGGTTGAAAAGCCCCAGGTCATAAAGCTTGCGCTGAGACTCGAGAAGGGCGCTTTCGTTCATCGGCTGATTGGGCTGGAAGGTGAGTTCGTGTCTCACCACCCCATCGCGAGTGTGCTTGTTGCCCAGCAGCAGCACTCGCTCGATCATTTCCTTGTTTCCAGGGTTCACCCGGTACTCCACATTCACCAGATGGTCCCGGCCTGCCGGCGAACTTCTGGCCATGACCCTGGCGTGCGAATAACCCCGGTTGGTGAAGTAGCGAAGAATCGTGTCGCGGTCTTTCTGCTCGTTCTCGGGTGAATAGAACAGACCCGGCTGATTGGCCAGCCGCGACCGCAGCACTTTCCTCTGCTCGTCGGTGACCCCGCGGAGATCGACTTTCTCCACCATCGTCCGCTTGCCCTCCTGGATATCAAGAGTGACAAACAGGTTTTGTGGCAGGTCCTGATAGTGGTAATTGAGATGCGGGGCGATTTTGGCATCCAGGAAGCCCCGCGCCTGGTAAACACCCTTCAGGGAATCGATATCGTTCTCCAGCATTTTGGTGCTGTATGCCGCCGCCTGGAACGGAAATTGGGCGGTGCGGATGGTCATGACAGACGTGAGAATGGTGCCGGAAACATGATCGTTCCCTGCGAACTTGTATCCTGCAAATGCGCCTTTCGGGCCCAGCACCACCGTGTAGATTACCTGCATGTGATCGGACTTAATGTGTTCGACAGGTTCCGCCTTCACCTGCGCGCGCAAGTAGCCCTTCTGCTGGTAAAAGTTCGTCAGCGCGGTGCCGCCTCTTTCGAGGGAAGGCTGGTCGACCACGCCATCCTGGTATAAAGGAAGAATATCTCTCAGCTTCCGGCGCGATATGCCCGCTCCCCGCACTTGAACCTCGATCACCGGGCCGGCCTCGCAATCCACATTGAGATCTTCCGTATTCGTTTTGGGATAAAAGACCCGCTTCTGAATAGTGGTGCTGGCCTGGAGGTAGCCGCGTTTCAGGTAAAAGTTGCGGAGCTTGTAGAGGCCCTTCTCGATGTCGGTTGAAGTCAACCGTTTGCCCGGGCGCCACCTGGTCACAGACTGCAGGCGGCTGGCCGAATAGGCTGGATGGCCGTTGAAGGACACCTTTTGCAAGCGCGCCTGGGCTCCTGGCGTAATGGCCATCAGCACATTGGCTTCCTGGGTGGCCGGATTGCGCGAAACGCTGGTTTGAATCCTGGCCTGATAAAAGGCGTTGTCGTGAAGGACGTTCTGGATGTTCTGCTCTGCCGTCGCGAGTTCATCCTGGTAGAGAGGCTGCCCCAGGGGTAGCCGGGCTGCCGCAATAAGTGTGCTGGAGTCGAGTGGTTTGGGCGTTCCCGTTACCTGGACGACCCCGATAAAATAACGGGCCTTACCGGCAAAGGTCAGGACGATGCCTCCGGCTTCCGGTTCGGCCTCGGCCCGGAGGGTGATAAACCGGCCCGTCGCATAAAGATTTTTCAGGCTTTCATTGACTTTTGTGGTGTCCAGAGGCTCGCCCTTCTGCTGGACGATCTGCTCCTTGAATTGGGAAAGATACAACTGAGCGTCGGTTTTGAGTTCAATCCGAATGACCGTCTTTCCCCACTCAGGCGTTTTGGCGAGCGCGGGACCCGCGCAGCCCAGCCACACCAGGACGGTCACCACCGCAAGCGGGCAGAGGGTTTTAAGAGTGAGATGGGCGTGTGTAGGGGCCCTGCGGCGCCGGAAAGCCGTGTCCGCGCAAGGTGATGATGAATAAGAGTGCCAGCCGCAAATCCTTATCCAAGAGATCGGTCTTTACTCCAGAATGATTTTGGAATCCCCGCACCAAAATCTTATTATACCGTCCTTTCCGGGAGGCATCGAACGGCCGGACCCAACGCGGAACGTGGCGTTCCTTGAAGAGTCCAATCTCCCGCGGCCTTTCTTCGCCGACTTCGAACCCGCTCAGACCGGAAAAGCCTGCCTGGATTCGTTGCAGGCCAGCTCAGCGGACCAGGGGCCCCAGAAGTTCCTTCAGGAGGTTGGTGGCCGGGAATCCCTGGCCAAGATGCTGGCGGAACCCCTCCGCCCAGCGAAACCCGGCGCGCTTTCCCGCTTCCTTCGCCATGTTCCGCATGGTAACGATGGTGCCGGGAATGTCCTGCTGTGATTTCAGCCAGGCCTGCTGGCTCTGGTGGCAGGCCAGCATCTCCTCTTTGCGCTTGAGGGTCGCGCCAATGTTGACGGACAGCCGGGACTCGATTTTGTTTCCCAGAATGTCACGTTTGCCAAAAGCGTCGGTGTAATAGAGGTGGGGGACCCCGTCGAGCGGCGGCGCCGGCCGCCGGCCGCCGGTCTTGAAGTTGGGAGCCATCGCGCCGAAGCAGGCGCTCTGGCACAGGTGGCTCACCGTTTCGTGATCGATCATGTAGTCAACCGGCGAATGCGTCAGCACCAGCGAAGGGCGTGTCTGCCGCACCAGTTCCATGACCTTGTTGAGGTGGGGGCGGTCATAAAAAACCAGAAGGTCCTTGCTCTTCAGGCAATGGTAACGGGCGCCAATCAGGGCAGCGGATCGTGATGCTTCCTTCTGGCGCACCGCCGAAATTTTGCCGGCCGGTAGAGTTGTGCTCCCGCAGTCTCCCGCCGTCAGGGTTGCCATGTGGATTCTGGCGCCGCGTTCGGCAAGATGAGCCAGCGTCCCGGCGCATAGGAATTCAGCATCATCGGGGTGCGCGAACAGGGCCAGGACATGGATGGCATTGGGCATCGGGTCGGGTCTCCTTTGGGTTTGCAGCCGGACGCACCTCTACCTGCATCTGCGTCCGTGGTCAGAAGATGATGGATCCGCTTCCGCGACTATTCAGCCACGCTGAAGGTTGCTGCCAGACGCGACGTGCCCCAGGCAACTTCAAGATCGCCCTGGCTTCCATTGCCGGAAAGCTTGATGGTCATTTGTTCCACCGAGTCCTGGCCTTTTTCCAGCTTCATGGGCGTTTCGGCGATCTTGGCGCTGGAATCATAGGAGTCCCAGGCCTTGGTCGATGCCAGCAGGACCCACTTTCCGGGCTCGGTCAACTGGGCCAGCAGGATATGCTTCCCTTTCGGGACCCGGGTGTTTCCGAACAGCAGGTCCCGATCGGTGCTGATGGTGGTCGGCGCGCTGGCCCCCAGACGCCATACCTGGCCGGGTTTGAGCAGACCCATGGGATCACGTCCGCTGAGCATGGGGCGGCCGTAGTCGATTGAAACGTGAGCAGAACCAATGGTTGCGCTGGCTTTTCCCCGGCTGCCGCCCTGTGCCAGCAGCAGAGTTGTTCCCAGGCCGATCAACGCGATTGCAGCGAGGCTGAAACCGGTCCGTGTAAGGTACTTCATCGATGCCTCCTCCTTCATTCATGGGTTTAGTGTTTCTTGATGAAGACCCATCGAAGTTGAATTAATGCGTTCCGGATGATTCAGCTAAAGTTTTAGAAACAGCTTCGCGAAGCGTTGCCGGGCTTGTAAAGCCTACCCAGTGGTCCGCAATCTTGCCTTGTTTGTTAATGAGAAAGAGAGTGGGATAAATGGAGATTCCGCCGTATGCCTGGTTGCTCTCCTGGGTCCAGCGAACTATTGGAAAATGGATTCCTTCCTTCTCCGCGTATTGCTGGCGGGCCTCGTCACTGATTTCGAGCCCGAGCAGGCCGTCAGCGTTTGCGCCCACCACCTCAAAACCTCGGGCTCCAAACTCGTGCTGAAGCCGCGCCAGCTCCGGGGCTTCTTTCATGCAGGGCGGACAGCCGGTGAACCAGACGTACAGCAGGGCGACCTTTCCTTCGAGCCCCACGGAACTGAGGTGCTTGCCGCCGGCTCCCACCAGGTCAAAGGCCGGAGCCGTTCGGCCTTTCCAGCCGCCCAACTCGTGGGCCGCGCCCTGGGCAAAGCGGGGATCGTTGCGGATCATATCCACGTCGACTTTGGTGATTTCTCCCGTCTTCGGGTCGCGGGTGATGAACTTCGGCACGCGCGGATCGGTTCCCATCACCCGGAGCAACGTGTCGGCTTCTTCCGGAGTCTTCAGCGCAAACTGCCCGGCAATGGTCTTCAGAGTCGGCGGAGCGGAAAATTGCTGCTGGTACTGAACCACGAACCTCGGAATTCTGAAGAAGTCCTTGTAAAGCTTGTTCAGGGCCGCGTGGTCCTCGGGCGTGGTAAAGACCGTGTTGTAAAGCTCGGTGACACGGACGGGCTGGCCGGCCTTCAGGTGGTCGCGAATATACTGAAGAATTTTCGCCTGGGGATCGGCCTGCGCCGCAAGGCAATGAACGCCGAAACTCAGCAATGCGACCACAATCAGAAAGGATCGAACAGATTTTCTCAATGGGTACCGGCCTCTGCCGTTGAATTTGACGCTTGCTCCCCCTGTTCGAGCCAATGCCACTGGAACTTCAGGGAATATTGCATGTATTGGTCAAGGAACTCCCATCCATGGCCGCCCGGACGCAGCGCGTAGGTGTGCGAGTAATTCTCCTTGTTCAGGATTTCGTCCAATACGGCCGCTCCCTTCTCGAACCCGTAACGGTCCTGGTCCCCAACATCGAAATAGATTTTCAGGCCCTGGAATTTTGAAGGGTCTTTGGCCAGAGTCAGCGGGCTGTTTGCTTCCCAGTAAGCCTGGTTGAGCGGTGAGCCGAACGCATGGCTCAGGATGCGCGAGTAGAATCGCCCCCGGCCCTCGGTGGGAAGAGGATTGGGCAACTCAGGGACGAGGACAGCGCTGGTTGCGGCGACGGAGCTGAACAGGTCCGAATGGCGCATGGCCAGGTGCAGGGCGCCGTAGCCTCCCATCGAAAGGCCGCTGATCCCGCGCGTTCCTCTGGTGGCGAGAGTTCGATAGTGTTGGTCAATAAACGGCACCAGTTCCTGAACAAAGAAATCTTCGTAGCGGTCCTTGCCGTCTTCCGAATTGATGTAAAAGGTCTCGCCGCCATTCGGCAGGACCACAATGAAGGGCCCGATGGTCCCGTCGGCCGTCAGGCGGTCAAAGATTTCTTTGCCTCCACGGTCAATCCAGCGGTGGTCATTCCCAAACAGGCCGTGAAGGAAATAGAGCACCGGGTAACGGCGGGACGAAGATGCATAACCAGCCGGCAGATCGATGCAGTAATCGACCGGGTGGTCCAGAATCTTGCTGGGAACCGAATCGCATTGGACACTGCCTGGCGCGGCGGCGAGCACGTTGCCGGAAAAGCCCAGTGTCCAGCCGAGGGACAGGGCCGCGGCCGCGCACAGGATGGCGTAATGCAGTCGTCCACCCTTCGAACCACGGTTCTCAAAAGAGGTTGTTCTGCTCATATTTTAATGGGGACCTGGGGTACTGTCGTGTGTGTGCTCACCCTCCACATACACGTTGAACTTGCCGCCGCGTGAATCGGCGCCCACAGCTCCGCCCTCACCGTTGGCGCGTCCAACACCGGAAGCCGCCGCCCCATAGGCGCTTCCGTGGATGTTCTTCAGCGCCGGCTTCTTCTTGCTGTCCTTCACCTGGAAAGTCCCCTGGGAAGAATCCGCCGCCGGAGTTCCATCAGTCGGGTGAAACTCAAGCACCGCGCCGCCTGCGGCCTTGCCCGATTCGGAGTGCTTTGCCGCCGGGGCAGAGGCTTTCTCCAGTTGCTTCCTGGCGCTTTCTTCCTCTGCCACCTTCCGGGCTGCCTCCGTGGTGTTGACCAGGGTCACCGACCGAAGCGGCGGCATACCCGGCGCTTTCGCGGCCTTCGCGTTCTGTGAGTCGGATGGCTGCGCATGTGAAGGCTTCCCGTCCTGCGCGGTGGCGGCAGGGGGCAGAAGCAGGAACAAAGCCAGCACAACCAGCACCGTTTGCCATGGCGTTTTGCTCATGTTTCCATCCCGCCAGATGCTACCATTCTGGCTTTGTTGCGCGGCAGAGTCAAGACGCGTGAGCTTTTCCGGCTGCCCTTTCGAAGGGCGACACCAGATCGCCCGCGGGGTCAAAACTTAGGGTGAACTCTTCCGGCAGCATTTGCCACCCGGCTGGCGCGCCGGGCTCCTTCGCAAGGGATGAGGAAACGGCAAGGCGGTTGAGCTCCAGGGTGTTTCGAACCCAGATGATGCGCTGCTCCGTGGCATCCGGCGTGCCGAGCGTGGCCAGCATGTAGTCGAGCGCCTCGCGGTCAGAAGGCAGATGCATGGGCACGCGGGCCATCATGGGATTCAGCGAGGTGCGGGCGTTCATATACATCTTGCTGAGATCAATCTTGCGGTAGAAGCGCTGGTGGATGGCGTCCACCATGCCCACTCCGATCGAGTTGCCATCGCTCTCCACAGTCAGGTCGCGCACGTAAATCAGGCCGATCTCCGGACTGTCAGCAGGCAACGGCCTGGCGCCCCGGCCCACAACTTTGGTGTCCAAGCCGGTCCCGCTGATATTTTTGCCCATCTCGTCCACCACCAGCAGCTGGCACTTCGCAAACGGCAGGCGCGGAACCAGCCTGCGGGCAACGGGCAGCGTGGCTTCCTCCATGGCAACAATTCCTTCCGGAAGCACGGCGCGCAGAACCGCGATCTGGTGCATCTCATTTTCGGCGACGGCCAGGCCGCACAAAATCTTCCCTGTGCCGAGCGTGACGCCCGCGATCGACCGGATCACCCGCTCGTTGCCGTACCTGCGGCTCCAGCGATGCGTCACCGCCGCGCCCTCGCGCTTGCCCAGGCCGACGGCAATCATCTTCAGCAGGCCGCTTTCGATGCTGCCGCTGAAATCCGTGTGGGGCTTGATGCGATTGACCACCAGGATGCTGTCAGCTTCCCAGGCGTTCCGGTCCACGTTCACCGGGAATCCTTCCGGCGTTTCGCCCACCTGCGCCGTGGCCATGTCGGACTTGACCTCGGCGCCAACAAAGTCGGGCGTGACGCCGTACTCCTCAAGGATCAGCCGCTGGCCTTCAGCCGTCGCGCCTCCGTGGCTTCCCATCGCCGGGATCACAAAAGGCTGCGCGCCCTGCGACTTCAGCCAGTCGCACGATGCCTTGATGATCTCCTTCAGATTGGCAATGCCGCGGCTGCCAGCCGTGACGGCAATGCTCTTGCCGGCCAGGCGTTCGGTGGGAATGCCGAGCCCCGAAAGCGACTGCCGGATTTCAGCCTCAAGGTCCGCGAGGCCCGGCATGCTGGGCGCGGTCCGTTCGAGCAGTCTGAAACCGCTCACTTGAACATGACCATTTTTAGACATATAAACCCTCAATAGTGAGCTTACGGATGCACAGGCGGTGTGGTCAAGTCCAAAACTTGCAACAGCTTGCGCCAACTTCAGTTTCGTCTCCGTCTGCTTGTTCAGTCGGCCTTTACCTGAACAAGCAGCCGGAGACGAACAAAAGCCCCCGCCGAAGGCCGTTTGCGAGGCCGGATTTCCCACCGCCCGCGAAGATCCGTTTCCCTGTGCGGGAGGGTTGCAACCGGGCCATCGACCTGCAAGGATAGAGTGTGAACCAGCAAGTCCGGGTTGCCGTCCGGCGTGCCCTGGCAACGGTTTATGGGGCCACAGCCGCGTCTCTGATAGGATGATGGCCCTGGTGCGCCGGCCTTATGGCCTGAACTCAACCGCCCGGGTGCTGCATCCAACTGGCCAGGCGCAATTATCACCACGTCGCGCGGCCCGTTCCTGCAAAGGTTCCAGACAGAAGGGAGGCCTGATCGTTGACTGACCAATTGCACGGTGGCGATTTCCCGATCCTGGGGCAATCCGCCAAAGCCGGCGTGACCTTCAAGGATCCCATCTGCGACATGGACGTGGAGCCTGCGAGCGCAGCGGGCAGTTTTGAGTACAAGGGCGTCACCTATTATTTCTGTTCCGAAGCTTGTCTTGAAAAATTCCGCGCCTCGCCTGAAGACTACATTGGCGCGGCGAAGGCAGCTCCCAAGGCAGTCGAGGCCATTCCCGGCGCCGACTACACCTGCCCCATGGACCCGGAGATTCACCAGTCGAAGCCCGGAGCGTGTCCCAAGTGCGGCATGGCGCTCGAGGCCTCGACCGTTGCGGCTCCGCAAACCAAAACGCAGTACGTTTGCCCGATGCATCCCGAGGTGGTGCGGGACGAGCCGGGCTCATGCCCCAAGTGCGGCATGGCGCTCGAGCCGCGAACGGTGACGCTGGAAGAAGAAGCCAATCCCGAATACGCCGACATGAAGCGCCGCTTCATCATCAGCCTTTTCCTGACCATCCCCACCATCTTGCTGGCGCTCTCGGAAATGTTTGCCGCACACATGCTCTCGAGCGGCGCCCGCAACTGGATTGAACTCGCGCTGGCAACTCCCGTGGTGCTCTATTGCGGCTGGCCGTTTTTCCAGCGCGGCTGGGCGTCCATCGTGAATCGCAGCCCCAACATGTTCACGCTGATCGGGATCGGCACGGGCACGGCGTTTACGTACAGCGTGGTTGCCACCGTTGCGCCCGCGATTTTCCCTGCGGCATTTCGCGGCGTGGCGGGAAGCGTCGCCGTTTATTTTGACGCGGCCGCCGGCATCACCACCCTGGTGCTGCTGGGCCAGGTGCTGGAGCTGCGCGCCCGCAGCCAGACTTCGAGCGCCATCAAGGCGCTGCTGGGCCTCGCTCCCAAAACGGCGCGGCGGCTTGCCGATGACGGCTCGGAAGAAGACATTCCGCTCGACCGCGTCAGCCACGGCGACAGGTTGCGCGTGCGCCCGGGAGAAAAAGTTCCCGTGGACGGCGAAGTGCTCGACGGCGCGAGCTACGTGGATGAATCGATGATTACCGGTGAGCCCACGCCGGTTGAAAAGGCGCAGGGCGGGCGCGTCACCGGCGGAACGGTGAACGGGAAGGGAAGTCTCATCATTCGCGCCGAGCGCGTGGGCAGTGAGATGCTGCTGGCGCAAATCGTAAAGATGGTGAGCGAGGCGCAGCGCAGCCGCGCGCCCATCCAGCGGCTGGCCGACGTGGTGGCCGGATACTTTGTTCCGGCGGTGGTGGCCTCGGCCATTCTCACCTTCATCGTGTGGTCGATTTTCGGCCCCGCGCCGCGCATGGCCTACGCGCTGGTCAACGCCGTCGCCGTGCTCATCATCGCCTGCCCCTGCGCTCTGGGACTGGCCACGCCCATGTCCATCATGGTGGGCACGGGCCGCGGAGCCACGGCGGGCGTGCTGATCAAAAACGCCGAGAGCCTGGAAATCCTCGAAAAGGTCAACACCCTTGTGGTGGACAAAACCGGCACGCTGACGGAAGGCAAGCCGCGCCTGGTATCCGTCGAGCCGATGGAAGGCTGGAGCGAGCACGACCTGTTGCGCATGGCCGCCAGCCTGGAGCGCGCAAGCGAGCATCCGCTGGCCGAAGCGATTGTGGCCGGCGCCCGCGAAAAAGGCGTGGAACTCGTGGAGGCGCAGGATTTCGAATCCGTTACGGGCAAGGGCGTCACCGGAAAAGTGGATGGCCGCGCGGTGGGCCTGGGCAACAGCAGCCTCGTTGAACAGCAGGGCGCGGACGCGGGCCGGTTCGGCGAGCGCGCGGAAACGCTGCGCAAAGACGGACAGACGGTGATGTTCGTTGTGGTCGACGGCAAGCCCGCCGGACTTCTGGGCGTGACGGACCCCATCAAGGAGTCGACGCCGGAAGCTATTCGCCTCCTGCACCAGGAAGGAATCCGCATTGTGATGCTCACCGGCGACAGCCGCACCACCGCCGAAGCCGTGGCAAAGAAACTCGGCATCGACGAGGTGGAAGCGGAAGTGCTGCCGCAGCAAAAGAATGAAGTGGTGAAGCGGCTGCAAAGCGAAGGGCGCATCGTCGCCATGGCGGGCGACGGCATCAACGACGCTCCGGCGCTGGCGCAGGCCCAGGTGGGAATCGCCATGGGCACCGGCACCGACGTGGCCATTGAAAGCGCCGGCATCACGCTGCTCAAGGGCGACCTGCGCGGCATCGCCAAGGCCCGCCGGCTGAGCCACGGAACCATGCGCAACATCCGCCAGAACCTCTTCTTCGCGTTCGTCTACAATTCGCTGGGCATTCCGCTGGCCGCCGGCGTGCTCTATCCGTTTTTCGGCCTGCTCCTCAGCCCCCTCATCGCCAGCGCCGCCATGACCTTCAGCTCGGTGTCGGTGATTTCAAATGCGCTGCGGTTGAGGCGGTTGGCGTTGTGAGGATGGTACTGGCAACAAGTCATCCCGAACGCAGTGAGGGATCTGCTGTGCATTCCCAAAAGCAAATGAAGCAGATCCTTCGCGTTGCTCAGGATGACGGACTGGGGATGGCGCTAGACCGTCCGCATACATCGCGGGCACCGCGACGTATGCGCGACCTGGCGACGGTCACAACGGAACAATTCCTCAACGTACCGGGAGAATCCGACGATTCAATGGCGGACGGCAACGCCGTCTGGGCTTTGGGCAATTAGGCATGCGATAGCTTTCCCTTGGAGATACGGGAAACCCATGCATCTTTCCGCGAGGGGAAGTAAGATGGTTGCACCCTGTTTTTCGTGTTGCCGAGAAAACCCGTTTTAGGTTATTTTAGTTGTTGTGGGGGGGACGACATTGGCAAGACAAGCCGCTCTGAAGTTAGAAACGGATTCGTTTGACATTGCCGCGCGCCTGAAGAGCGATGAAGCTCCTGAACCGTTCTACACGACAGCTCATGGTGCGCTCTTCGCCGCCGACTGCATGGAGGTGCTACCATGGCTCGGCGACGCCATAGTAGACACTGTTTTTGCTGACCCGCCATTTAATTTAGGCAAACAGTACGGAAAAAATTCCAATGACCTAAGAGGGGACACTGAATACCTGGATTGGTGCAAAACGTGGCTTGCGGAATGCGTCCGAATAGTTAAGCCTGGTGGTGCACTGTTTCTCTATAATCTCCCGAAGTGGAACATTGTACTTGGGGCATTCTTGTCTGATCTCGGCCTCGACTTTCGTCACTGGATTGCTCTAGAAATTTCTGCCTGTCTCCCCATTCCGGGAAGACTCCATCCGAGCCATTACAGCTTGCTCTATTACACGAAGGGCAGGCCGAAGACGTTCAGGCGCATACGGACGCCGATCCAAAGATGCCGTCATTGTGGCGGAGAAGTGAAGGACTACGGGGGGCATAGGGACGCGATGAACCCGAATGGCGTTACTCTGAAGGACGTGTGGACTGACATTCCCCCGGTCCGCCATTGGAAATTTAAGTCCAAAGACCGTCGCGCCAATGCGCTATCGACGAAGATTTTGGACCGCGTGGTGGAGATGTCTACACTCCCCGGCGAACTTGTCCTTGACCCCTTCGGCGGCAGTGGCACGACTTTCGCGGTCTGTGAGAGAAAAGGGCGCGATTGGATCGGTATGGAAATAGATTTCGCCCAAGAAATAATCGACCGCTTGGAAAGCCACGAAATCCGTTCCCACAGGAACGACGACTATATAGAAGGCTAACCCCTGGCGCGCCCGTCGGTGCCTTTCGGTATCCGCGGCACCTCTTGGCTCTCAGCATCTTGCTCAATTACTACGACTTCAAGGATTCCCTTCTTGCAGGGAACCGATTTCCAGAGCTTCAAATATGGCTCAAGCTCCCTGTAGTTCCCGATTCTATCTGTAAGGTAAACGTAGAGTCTTCTTGACGGCACTATCAAGGTTCCCGCCGCGATGATCCGATCCGCAACGAGCATTGTGAGCTTATTCATAGACCGGTGGCTCGAGGAAATATTCCCCGTCTCCCACTCCGCTACTATTGGGCCGTCAGGACCCGGCAGAACGGCGTCAAATTCACCGAGTGCCTGCCCGAGCGCATTCTTCGCCCGACCTTCAATAGTCCAACCTCGCCGCTTTAAATCACGTATGAACTCATTTCTAATTGGCCTGACACCGTTCCCCTCGCCCCTTTTCTTACCGCTTTGCGGATAGATCGTAAAACTCCCACTTCCGGGTGGCCACTCACACTTTTTGACTGCCCTATGCAGCGATGACCTTGTTGATCGCCAATGATCCGACTTGGAATAGGCGCCCCGGTTCAGGATAGTTTCTATATGGACGATTTTCACGAAATCTCCCGATAGAGCTTCATAAGAGACTTAATGGGATCAATCCCGAGGGCACGACACACCTGGGCAAACTCAATGACATCAAGCCTTCGCTCTCCGCGTTCGTACTTTGAAACGTATGATTGGGGCCGATTCAGGCGGGAAGACAACTCGGCTTGTGTCAACCCTGCGTCCCTGCGCGCCTGCACAAGCATTTCCCGAAACTGCTTATAATGTGGGCTGCTCAAAGAATTAGACATGCCGCGAGCGAGTATAGAACCCCTTCTGGGATAATCCCAAAACGGGTTAAAGCCAGCCTGTAACACGCACCTCCGGACTTGAGGTCCGCGGTCCTTTGGCCCGAGCGGGAGCCCGGAGGGCTCCCCTACAAAAGCGGCGGCCCGCGAGACGATGTTCGCAGGCGGAATACGCAGCCCCTGGAAGGGGCGGAAGACTTTAGCCCATGGCGTGAGCTATGGGGCAGCAATCCCGCGCGCGAAAAGGGAAATGAAGCAGATCCTTCTCCCGCTCTGCGGGTTCAGGATGACGGACCGGGAGTGGCGCTACAAGGTCGGCACACATCACACACGGTGAGACGTATGCGCCGCCCGTCACGTAAAGGATAAAGGGTGAAAGCTGAGCAAAAGCCGCAGGTCCCGCAAAGCGGGACGGGCGGTGCTACTCCCTAAATGCGCGGAGCCAGCACGTTGCGCGAGAGCTGCGGGTAGGTGGCGCGATAGCCAAGCATGCGAGCGATGGGTCCGAGTGAGCCAAAAACCGCGCGCTGCACCACCGGCGGCGGCGAACGGAACACAACCACGTCGCTGAACTCGCTTGCCGTGAGGGAGAGTTGCAGCATTGACGGCATGCCCTTGCGGTCTGTGTGCCCAAGCCGCGCCAGGCCGAAGAAGGTTTCAATCATTTGCGCAAACCGCAGGCCGGGTGTGATCTCCACCCGCACCCGAACATCGCGGGGGCTCGCATTCCACCAGTCGTGCCAGACGCCCGCCTCGGCCACGGCCGTTTCGCCCTGTGGCAGGATGCTGGTCTGCCCGTTGCGCTTCACGGTAAGCTCGCCCTCCAGCACGGTGAACTGCTCCACCAGAGCGGGATGGTGGTGTTCCCCTACGACGCGCGCTCCAACCCGAGCGGCCATCTCGAAGGCCAGCCGGCCTTCAGGGTTGTCCCAGGGACGCTCCAGGATCGTAAGGCGCTCCCCGGCGACGGGGTTCTCCCATACTTCGCCGACTTTGATCGGTGTGAGATCGGACGGGCCGCCTGGGTCAGGGTGCGACATGCGGCGGATTCTACCATAACGGATGTGTGGCCGGCCACCGGGAAATTGGCCGCGGCCGGTCCCGATTATTCGATTTTTCAAAACACCCCTCACCCGCCGTCGTACCTCCGGCACTCTCTTCCCGTGGGAGTCTGTGTGACAACCGGGGTTGACGAGTTTGTATAATGCGGGGTGAGGAGGGCCGCGATGAAATTCCTGACCTACAATCCCGATCAAGCGTATTTGCTGCCGCCGAGCGTGAAGGATGTTCTGGGCGAGGATCACCTGTGTTTCTTCGTGCACCGGGTGGTGGAGGAGCTGGATCTGAGCGCCTTCGAGGCGGATTACGTGGAGGAAGGGCGGGCGGGATACGCACCGGGTACAGCTTCACCTTTGATGGCAGCATTTAAGAGCGCCTGCTCAATACATCCGCGTCAGCCGCCGTGAAGCCAAGCGCGGTAGCAAAGACCTTGGCTTTGTGACGGCCCCGCGGGTGCGTGGGGTTCAGGCAGTAATCCCTCAATTTTACGATATCCACGACCGCGTTTTTGCCATCAGGAAGTTTCATATCACATATGATTCGCGACGCCCACCAGGGCGGAGGCGATCAGCAGGACCAGCATTCCGGCCACCATATACCCCTTGGCCTCGTGGCTGGAACCCTTCCATTCGCCGCTGACAAATCCCCAGATGGTGGATATGAAAATGATGACGGCCATGAAGAGCGGCCAGCCGATGACGGCTCCGACCTGCCCCATGGATGCGGCGCCGCGTCCGTAGAGGACGATCCCGCCGGTCCACAGGATGGCCATGCCGAGGCCAATGGCCCACGCCTTGCCGGTCCCGGGCAGGGCGAAGTTGGCCCAGGTCTTGTTGCGGATGAGGAGATAGCCCGTGTACCCGGCGTTGGCGATAAAGCCTCCACCGAGGGCCACCATCCACACGGCGTTCAGCGCGCCCGAGCTGCTGGCGCCGGTTTCCATTCCGGCTTTCACCACCGGCTGGCTGAAGGCAAACGCCATATTGAGCATGGCGGAAAAAATGCCGCTGAAAATGCAGATGGCCAGTCCCACGCCGAATTGTCCTTTTTCAACCGGTGTGGGTCCGTCCGACAGGCCGGCGTCGCGCTTCTTGCCTGCCACGGCGGCCAGTCCGACTCCCACCAGCAGCGCGGCCACGGCGAGGATGACAAGCAGCCCCTTGGCCGTAAAGATCACCTGAGGAGTATTTACCACCAGCGGCACGAAGGTCCCGATAGCGGCCGTTACGCCGATCAGCACGGCAACTCCCATCGCCATGCCCATCTTTTCGACGCCCAGCCCTGCGAGAACCGATCCGATTCCCCAGCCGGCGCCGTAAAGAAAGACCATCGCCAGCGCCGAAGCCGGAGCGCGCCCCAGCATTTCTGAGAGATGCGGGACCGTTGCAACCGCCAGCCCGGCCGGCAGCACAATCAGTGAAAAGACCGAGTAAAGCGCCCAGATATTTTCCCACTTCCACGGGCGGGCGTACTTGAGGCCCAGAAAGTAGGTGCCCTGCATGATTCCGCCAACGACGACCAGCGAGAAACCCAACCATGCGTCCATGAAGTTCCTTCCTCTTCGCGGATTTACTTCCCAGCCGACTCGGGACCGGCAAGCGCGTTGCTAGTCGAGGGTCAGAATTCCCTTGATGTAATCCTGGCGGTTGAAGTCCTGCTGAAAGGCGCGCGGGACCTCATCAAGAGACTGATAGCGATGGGTAACCAGCGGCGACACCTGGATGGTGCCTGAGTTCACCAGTTCTCGCGCCCGCCGGTAGGTTGTGGGCCGCCCGTCGGGATCGAACCCGCCGGATGCGCCGACCGCCGCGACGAGGACCGGTTCCAGAAACAGAATGTTTCCCAGCAGGCTGATGTCACGTCCCTGGTGGCCGTGGCCGTAAAGCAGAACGGTGGCCTGCTTGCGAATCAGGCTTGGCATCTGCTCAAAAATAATGGAGTTTCCGCACGCCTCAATGAGGTAATGGATCTTTTCACCGTGGGTCAGTTCCTGGACGGCCTCGCGCAAATCCTGCCGCGCCACATTGACAGGAGTCCCGCCGAATTTCCGCACCAGATCAAGATTAATTTCACGAATATCGCTGACCAGAATGAGTCCCTCAAAGTGCAGGACGTTCCGCAGGTATTGCAGAAAGTAAATGCCGGCCGGCCCCGCGCCGCAGATCAGGACATTTCCGACGTGCTCATGGCTATTCAGGGAATAGCGCGCGTTGGCATGACGAAGCTGATGGCTGGCATGCAGGATGCATCCCACCGGCTCAACCAGCGCTGCCAGGTCCATGGGCATGTCCGGGGGCAGCGCCAGGCAATTGGCCGCAGGCATGGCGATATATTCCGCCAGGGCGCCCTGCAATCCGGTGATGCCGTGTTCCCCATAGGTTTCGCACTGGTGCGAATGTCCTGTGGCGCAGTAAGGGCAAAGGGGTTCTTTGCCGCGGCTCACGCAATTGATACCCTGATCGCAGAGGACCCGGTCGCCCACTTTCAGGTCGGCGACCTCCTTGCCGGTTTCCACGATTTCGCCGCTGAACTCGTGCCCGAGTATCAGGGGCTGCTCGGTGAGCGGAATGTGCCTTCCCTGGGCATCGAGATTGTAATTTCCGTGGCCCCGATAAATGTGTAGATCGGTGCCGCAGACGCCCACTGCTTTCACCCGCAGCATCACCTCGTTGGGCGCAAGCGCCGGATCCGGCACCTGCTTGACCACCAGTGTTTCAACATCCTGCAAGACGGCTGCCTTCATCTCCACCTCACGCTTCAAGGTCGCTTGTGTCGATTTTGCCCTCTTTGCGGAGGCGTTCAAAAATCTCCGCCGTTTCACGCATGCCGTCTTCAAGCGGCGTCCGCGGGATCTTGCCGATTTCGCGCTGCAGGGCGCTGTCGTCAAAGTTGTAGGCAATCGGAATGGGTTTCCCCTCGGCGCGGATCAGGTTCCGGGATTCGGGGAGCAGGCGGTTCAGAGTGGAGAGAAACTCGTCCATCTGGACCACGGCGCCCCGCAGCGTGTAGGCTTTGGCGCCTTCAATGGGAACTTCCGCGCAGCGCAGGAAGATTTCCGCTGTGTCCCGGGCGTATTGCATGTCAAAGCCACCCGTAAAGCGGATGGTGTAAGGACGCCCCACGATGGTGGCCTTGATGGCCTTGGTGGGTCCTGAGGTGATTCCCTGGTCCCGGCACACGCCGTAGACTGTTCCCGGCCGCAGGCCTACGCTGGAGATGCCGTCGTTCAGGTAATAAACGCGCGCGTTGCCTTCGTTGGCCTGTTTGAATACTCCGTAATGGGTGTTGGGCTGCAGGGGCGCGCCTTCCGGCACTTTGCCATGCCCATAAAATTCCTCGGGGCCGAAAACGGCCACCGAACTCGCATAGACAATGCGCTTGATCTGGTCGCGCCGCTTGCGCACCACCTCGAACGCGTTCACGGTTCCCAGGACGTTGACCTGCGCTCCCAGCCGCGGATTGGCGGCACAGGCCGGGACCTGGAGAGCAGCCAGGTGGATGAGGTGTGTAATTCCGTTTTCCGCAACGGCGCGGTCCAGTGCGTCGAAGTCGGTAATGTCTCCCGCGATGAAGTGGATTTGTTCCCTTTGTTCTTCAGTCAAAAGTTGCTGCAAACGATGGGCTCTCGTGTCGAGATCAAAAATCCACGGCGCATCACCGCGCTCAATCAGCTTGCGAACGATCCATGAGCCGATAAACCCTTTGGCTCCAGTAAGAAGAAACCGAGTGCTGCCTGATCCATTCGAGTCTTGTGCCATGCGCAGGATTATATGGGGAACCGCCTGGAGTTTCCAGTCAGAAGAACAAAGTCCCGCCCGCTTTATCCTCCATCGGGGGAGGCAACGACTTGAATCCAGAGTTGCCGGGAGGGGGAAATCAGGGAGACAATGGGGAACCAGGACGAGGCGGCAAATGGAAAATCGTGCTAGACTTTTTACGTTTTAACGCGAAGCACGAGCCGTGAGTTTGGGCAAACCTGCCCCGGGCATGCTTCCCATAACCACCCATGGAAAAGAAGAGAATCCTGCTGACGAACGATGACGGTATTGGCGCCGCCGGACTCCGAGCGCTCGAAGAGGCTCTGAGTCCGCTGGGTGACGTGACGGTTGTCGCGCCCGACAGCGAGCGAAGCGGTTCAAGCCAGGCCCTCACCCTGCACCAGCCGTTGCGCGTGAAGACGCTGGACGACCACCATTTCGCCGTGGGCGGAACCCCGACCGATACGGTGATTCTCGCCCTCTATCAGTTGCTGCCCCAGAAGCCCCACCTGGTGGTTTCCGGCATCAATCCCGGAGGAAACCTCGGCGAAAACCTGATTTATTCCGGAACCGTAGCGGCCGCTCAGGAAGCGGCGCTGCACGGTGTGCCGTCGTTCGCCATCTCGCTTGTCGGCCGCGACCCGGAGGACTTCAGCGGGGCATGCGGAATAGCATTTCAACTGGCCGGGAGGATTCTGCAGGAAGGGCTTCCGCCGGGCATCGCCTTGAACGTGAATGTTCCCAGGCACGAGATTCGCGGTGTGCGCCTGACCCGCCAGAGCCAGAAGATTTCGCAAAACGTGGTGCAGGAAAAGAAAGATCCGCGCGGAAGGCCCTACTACTGGCTGGACGAGACGCTGCCGCACCGCAAAGTTGAGCCGGATTCCGATTACGCAGCCATCTTTGCGCACGAGGTTTCGATTACGCCGCTTGAAGTGGACCGCACCCACCATCCCAGCCTGAATCACCTTTCCTCCTGGCTGCCGGACTTGCAGAAGACCTTCAAGTCCTGACGGCAACTCAATTCACTTCAGCCTCGTGGTTGTCATCGCATCCGTTGCTGCTTTGTTTCAGGCGTCAGAAGCGATGGCGAGCGGTCAAGCCGGACGCTCAGCATGGTGTAGGACGGCAGGACGACGTTGCGACCGTGAGCCCCCGTTAAAGACGAAATTCGGGACAAGCCGGAGGTTACTGCATGGCAGGTTGGTTGTGAAAGGGGAATGTGCCATCGGCAACGCAACTCAGCCCCGCATGGAGGAGCTGAGAATGGAGACACGCCATCAGACTTCCAAAAGACCGCCGGCGCTCTGCCGAGCTTTCGATTCGGACACACGTATCCCCGCGTTTACAGGAATACGCGCCACAGAATAACCCCGCCCCCCGCAGACTATCGAAACTATGTCAGGAATGCTGGTCAGGAACAACCGCTATTAAAGCCCTAGGCTGCCACGGTTTCCCTAATGATTTCCCACAGGGATTCCGGAATCTTTTCTTCAAAGACAACGCCGAAATTGACGTTGACATCATCCCTCATCTGGCGCGTCCAGCTCACGCGGCCGCGGATTGCGTACCGCAGATCTGGATGCAGGATGACGCCTACATCTTCACCCGGAGCTACTCGCTTCCGTGAGCTGAATTCTCCGCCTGTCTCTGAAAGGGCTAAAACAATCGCCGGATGGCGAGTCTTTTCTTCTGACGACTCCGTCAGTAACGTCGAACTAAGTGGAAGACGCCCGCTTACCTCTTTAACGGTAAGGCGTTCGTTTTCTTCTCGCACGGTTGGTCCCCTCCCCTCGTACGAAATCTAAAACGATTTAACCATGCCTTAAATAGTCAAAAGTGTCAATCCGTACTCTTTGGTCAATATTAGTAAAGCAGTAATTTGTGCCTGACGGCGCAAACACTAAGGCCCGTTTCACAATCTTGCGGAACCCCTCGTGAGAGCCCTCAGCTCCCCGCAGGCTGTACAGGTCTGCGTGCGTATGTTAGTTTTCGAAGGTAGGCTTCAATCTAATGGAACCGGAAAAGATACGAGTTCGATTTGCGCCCAGCCCAACGGGTTACGTCCACGTAGGCAACGCCCGCACGGCATTGTTCAACTGGTTGTTTGCCCGCCATCACAAGGGAACCTTTGTTCTTCGCATCGAAGATACGGACATGGAGAGGTCGGAACAGCGCTACGAAACGCAGCTGCTGGACGACCTGAAATGGTTCGGTCTGGACTGGGACGAAGGGCCCGACTGCGGGGGCCCGTTCGGTCCCTATCGACAGTCACAGCGCCAGGATGTTTACAGAAAGCATTCCCTGGAGCTTATTAAGCGGGGGGACGCTTATTTCTGTTTTTGTTCCCCTGAACAGCTTGAAGAGGAACGCCGGCAGGCGCTCGAAGCCGGGCGCCAGCCGCAATACTCCGGCCGGTGCCGGAAGATTCCGAAGGAGGACGCGGCGGGCAGAGTTGCGGCCGGTGAGCCTGCTGCCATTCGTCTAAAGATTACCGACTTGGATTTTGCCTGGAAAGACCTTGTGCACGGTGAGACCCGTTTCTCCAGCGGGGTGATCGGTGATCCTATCCTGGTGCGCTCGGGCGGGGTGCCGGCCTACAACTTTGCGGTGGTGGTGGACGACCACCTGATGAACATCACGCAGGTGATTCGCGGTGACGATCACATTTCCAACACTCCCCGCCAGCTCGCGCTCTATCGCGCCTTTGGATGGGAGCCGCCGCAGTTTGCCCATCTATCGACCATTCTGGGCGCCGACCGCGCGCGGCTGTCCAAACGCCACGGAGCGACTTCTCTGGAAAGCTTCCGGGGGATGGGCATTCTTCCCGAGGCCTTGCGCAATTACCTGACGCTGCTGGGGTGGTCGCCCGCCGACGGCAAGACAGAAATCCTCAGCATGGAAGAGCTGGTCGCGCAGTTTTCACTGGACCACATCATCAAGAGCGCCGCGGTGTTTGACCCGGAGAAGCTGAACTGGCTGAATCGCCACTACCTCAAGCAGTTGCCGATGGCGAAACTGGCGGAAATGGCGGTCCCTTACCTGGCGGATGCCGGCCTGATTTCAGAACCTGTGCCCGCGCCGGTCATGGAATGGCTTGAACTCGTTGTCGACGCCGCCATCAACAAAATTGACTACCTCAGCCAGCTTCCGGACGCTGTCCGGCTGATTTTTGAGTATGACGTCCGAAAAGCCACGGAACTGCTGGGCGCCGTGGACTCACCGGACAACGCAGCCTCGGGCCAGATCCTGAAGCGCGTGGTCTCCATGATTCTTGAGGAGCAGGCCCTCACCTATCCGCGGTTTCGCGAGATTCTCAAGGAAGTTCAGAAGGAGACCGGGAAAAAAGGGAGGGAGTTGTTTCATCCCGTGCGCGTGGCTTTGACGGCGGCCGATTCCGGTCCTGAGCTGGAAAAGCTGGTTCCGATTTTTGAGAAGGGGGCCCGGCTCCAATTGGAGCCGCCCATCAAGAGCGTTGCCGATCGCCTGCGGGAATTTTCAAACACCGCCCATCTTTTTTTCTGCGGTTGAGTGTTGACAGGCCCGGTAAGGGATTTCCCTGAATTCCGCGAGGTTGCGGGTGTTGAGCCACTGATCCATGAACAGGAAGCAGGTTGCAGATTCGTCCGACGTGCTCTACGGCATCAATGCCGTCAGGGAGGCCATTGGTTCGCGGACCATTGATCATGTTCTGGTTCGTGAGGGCGCGAGCGGCAGGCGCCTGCAGGAGGTGCTGGACCAGTGCCGGGCCCAAAGGATTCCCCTGCGCTTTGCGCCGAGGCCGGCGCTGGATCGTTTGGTCCCTGCCGGCCATCACCAGGACGTGGTTGCCGTTTGTTCTTCCAGGTCATATGAGGATTTGAACACCGTGATCGCAAGCCAGAGCCCGGCGTTGCTGGTGGTTCTGGATGGCGTGGAGGACCCCGCCAACCTGGGGGCGATTGTGCGAACCTCGGTGGGGGCCGGAGCAAATGGTGTGGTGATTGCTGAACGCCGCGCAGCGGGGTTGTCGCCGGCGGTGGCCCGGACGGCCGCAGGGGCTCTTGAGCATGCCCTGATTGCCCGCGTCAAGAACCTTGTCCGGGCGCTGGTGGAAATGAAGGAGCGGGGGCTGTGGATTTATGGGTTTGAAGCGGGGGCGGAAAAGTCGTACCTTGAACTGGATTACACCCAGCCCTGCGCGCTGGTGATGGGGGGTGAGGGCCACGGCCTGCACCGGCTGGTTCGCGAGGCCTGCGACCAACATGCACGGGTTCCCCTGCGGGGCCGGGTGGAATCCCTGAATGTTTCCGTGGCCACGGGGATAGTTCTTTATGAAGCCCTGCGGCAGCGGCTGGCCGTATGAGTGTTCTTTTCCATGCAGGTGTTCAGTCCGGGAAAAGGGGTAACCCCCTTGCGCCCCGGGACGTCATATTCAATGAGGGATGATGAGTCGAATGCGAAAAAGCAAAAGCGGACTTGAATGTGTGTGGTGGCGGGTTGTCAGTGTGTGTATCCTGTCTGTTGCCTCGGCCGCGATTGCGGTGGCGCAGGGTGGCGCCAGCCAGCCGACGCCTGGCAAGGCATCGAACGGCGCACCGCAGGCGAATGATGACGCCAGGCAAATTCCCTCAGGTCCCCAGATTCGAATCCAATCCAATCTGGTGACCGCCCCCGTTACGGTCATTGACAAGCACACCGGGGAATTTGTTTTTGAGCTGAAGAAGGACGACTTCGAAATTCTTGATAACGGCAAGCCGCAGCAAATCACCGGTTTCAACCGCGAATCACACGATATCTCAGCTGTCATCCTGATTCAGAATAGTGACTCGGTGACTCCTCTGCTGGGTGAGATCAAGAACCTTGCCCCGCTGTTTTCGGAGCTGATGCTGGGACCCAAGGGCGAAGCTGCGGTGATTACGTTTGGGTCGGAAGTCCGCGTCGTCCAGGGCTTTTCAAACTCCGGGGCGGAGCTGGACAAGACGCTGAACGGCCTGCTGCCGGAAGGCAACAGGGCGCGGATGAACGATGCCCTGATGCAGGGCATTAACCTCCTGCAGCATCGTCCCAAAGGCGAGCGGCGGGTGATTGTGGTTTTTTCCAGCGGTTATGATTCCGGAAGTCAGACGTCGAAGAACGAGATTATTCGCCGGGCCTCAGCCGCAGAGGTGGAAATCTACGGTCTCGGCCTCAGCCTGAGTAAATCATACCTCACCCGGGACAAGAGGCCCCTCAATCCGCCGACATCTGCGGAGAACGCCAGCGGCGCCGCGCCGCCCCAGCCGGGAAGGCCGACGACTCCAACCTCTAACATGGGGGCTTTTGGGGTGACGGTTCCGGCCACGGGAGCCATTCGGCCCGCCATCCGGACCCCGGAGTCGATCATCTCTTCCAATGACGCAGAGGCTTACGCGGAATACACCGGCGGGGTTTTTTATGCGCAATGGTCTTTACACGCCCTTCAGAACCACCTGAGCCGGATTGCCGCAGACATTCACAGCCAGTACCTGCTCACCTATGTTCCCAATGACCTTTCTGAAACCGGCTTTCATCGGCTGGAGGTCATAGTCAACCGGAATGACATGAAGCTGAAGATTCGCACCCGCAAAGGTTATTTCTATCAGGGCTCGGATTAGCCGGCAAGTGACGCAAATGCCGGGAGCCTTCAGTCCTGCCTGCTCTCGATGGGGCGGCCTGTTTTGAGGTCGATTTCCGCCATGTAGGGGCGCATCGTTTCGTCCCGAACCTTCAGGATGATGGCGCGCATCTGGCGGCCGGCACGGAAGAGCACGGTGAAAAAGCCTTCATGCTTGCCCCGGGCAGATGTGGGCTTGATGGTCCACGCAAGTTTCATCTTCCGAATTCTCGTGCTCACCCGTGGCTGGAACTCCAATTGCGTGATGTCACTGTAGGGGACGCTCAGGGATTTTTCAGCGCATAGGTACACCAGGTGAGTTTCGGTGAGTTCAAGTTTTCCCATGCAATCTTTGGGTATGGATTCCGTGCCGGCCACATACTTGAAAAGGGCCTGATCGCGCGAGCGGGCCCAGGCCTGCGGCGTCAGCAGAAGGACGGAGGCCAGGAAGACGGCCCATTTTGCGATTTTGAATTGATCCATCAGTCGGTCCTGCCTTTCCTCTCGCCGGCGCGAGCCCAGAGTTCTTTCGGGGGTATTGTCAATGCTTTGCCGAATTGGCCGCCTGGTCCAGCGCCATGTAGGGAAGCGGAACTGTAACCATGACATACCACGGGACCGCAAGCGCCCCCCATCGCGCCGGCCGGAACTTCCACGACCGAAGGCGCTTCCTTGCCAGGTCAATTTCCGGTTCCGCGGCCTTCATGGAAATTGCGTCCACCACCTCTCCTTGGGAGCCCACCAGCACTTTCATCCGGATGCCAGCGGTAGACGGGTCCTGCTGAGGCTGGCTGACAACTTCCGGCGGATGTACCTGCTTTTCCAGATAATCGTCTGCACCCAGGGGCATTTGGTCTCTGATGGAGTGCGGATGCAGGTTGAACTTGACGGTCACGTAGGTGCTGAACGGTACGGGCCCTTCCTGTGAGACATAAGGCCGATAGAGCCACTTCCGGACCGATTCGACAGCCGCGACCGCAAGGATGGGTTCACCTTGAAGCCAATGAACTTCAGACACCCGCCCCTTCGATGTGACCTGGATCTTCAGCTTGACGTTTCCCCGGATGAAATTCACTCTGGCGATGGACGGATAATCCGGCTTTACCAGGTGAATCAGGAGCTTGGCCGCCGCTTCGTTAGACAGTTCTGCAAACGGCTCCGGCGGCGCGGCCGTTGCCGCCGGTGGCGCATTTGCGCCTGCCAGTACAAAAGCCACCAGGAAGGGGAAAGCGGCTGACCTTCGCCGGAATGCCGGAATCGGGCTAAGCATTCGATTCAAGAATCACCTGCGCAACAACATAACGGTTGGCGTGTGATATGGACATGACGGCGCGCGTGACACCCAGTTGGTCCGCCACTTCTTTCGCTCGTCCGGTCAGCAGCAACTCGGGCTTGCCGCTCGAGTGATGCGCGATTTCCACATCCAGCCAGCGGACCCCTCGGGCCCAGCCGGTCCCCAGCGCCTTAAACGCCGCCTCTTTGGCGGCAAAGCGAGCGGCATAACGTTCTGCTCTGTTCTTGAATCGTTCGCAGTAAGCGATTTCTGCGGGAGTGAATATCTTTTTTGAGAACCGCTCTCCATGCCGTTCCAGAGCGCGCTCAATACGCTCCGTTTCAGCAATGTCAATGCCTGTGCCGACTGTCATCCTTTTCCGTACCAGGCAGGGTTTTCAACGCAAGCGCGCGTGGCGCCGCTCTGGCGATTTGCAGTTCCCGCCGGTTCGGCCTTGCCAGCCGCTTCCTGTTTCTTCACAGCCCGGATTTTCACAAGATCTTTGTTAACCTTAGCAGACCAGGGAATGGAATTCAATTCTGCAGAAAACGGCAGTCCGGGCGCCGCCTGGGCCCGGCAATCCCCCTGTGCAGGACGTGCTATATTCAAAACTTGGCTGCTGAACCCTTCCATCTCGTATCGTCAAAGGGGCAGGCCTGGTTGGAGTGCCAGGCGCTGGCCCAAATCCCCTGGCTGATCCACGCATTTGGCACGCGCAAGGGCGGAGCCCTGTCGCCGAAACCCGCCGGGCGGAACTCCGGAACCGCCCGCAGCCTGGGGAACGGGCAGCAGGGACGCCGGTTTCTTCAGGCCCTGGGCGCCGGCCGCTTTCCACTGGCCGTGCTGCGCCAGACGCACTCCACGGTTGTCTACCGCGCCTTGTGCGGCCCCGGCGGTGCGGCTGTCCAATATCAGCTGGCCGGGAATCCCTTGCCGCAGCCTGACAATCCGCCGCGGGTGCTCCCGGGCGATGCGCTGATCGCTGACAGTGCCGGGATGCTGCTGGGGATTCGCGTCGCGGATTGTGTCCCTGTCCTGATGGTTGACCGCAAGCGGCGCGCGGTGGCGGCTGTGCATGCCGGCTGGCGCGGGGCGCTGAATCGCATTGTTGAAAAAGCAGCCGGCGAGATGGGCCGCATGTTTGGTTCACGCCCCGGGGATTTACTGGCGGCCGTCGGCCCCTCCATCCGCAAGTGTTGTTACGAGGTGGGGCCGGAGGTTGCCGATGCTTTCTGCGGGGTGTTTCCGGCAGGCGAAGGGTTCTTCCATAAAGTGGCTGCAACTCCGGAAGAATTGAGGATGGCGTTGCGTTACCAGACCCTCTTCACGCTCCAGGCGCCGCCGGGACATCAGATGGAGGAATCATTCTCGAAGGTCCATCTCGACCTGGCGGCCGCGATCCGTTATCAGCTGGAACACGCGGGCGTCCCAAGCCATCAGATCCACGTGGCGGACTATTGCACGGCCTGCCGCACGGACCTTTTCTATTCTTTTCGCAAGGAAGGCGCGTTGGCCGGGCGCATGATGGCCGTCGTCGGAATGCGGGAACCCGTTTAGCGGGTTGTTGGTATATCCCACTGAGAGATTGTAGCGGCGGGTTCACCCCGCCATAAGGCTGAGAGATTGTAGCGGCGGGTTCACCCCGCCATAAGGCCAAAGCTTACGACGTGTGTTGGCGGCGTAAAGCCGCCGCAACGGTCTTTTTCGACATCCTGTCAGGGGGGCAAAGCTTCAACTCCGCCATCAGTGGGTCTGGCGTTACAAAGACGCTTCCATCGGCGCCGCTGCCTGGTTGATCGCTCCCAGCCGCAACTGGCCGCAGGCCGCCATCACGTCCTGCCCGCGCGAAATGCGGATGTAAGCGGGCACCTGGTGGCTGCGCAGGACGTCCTGGAACGCCAGCACCCGCTTGAGCGGTGAAGGTTGGTAGGGCAATTCCGACCCGGGATTGAACGGGATCAGGTTCAGCTTGCACTTGATGCCGTGCACCAGCGCCGTCACCCGCCGCGCATCGGCATCGGAATCGTTGATCCCGTCCAGCAGCACATATTCGAACGTCACGTACTCGCGAGGGCCGAGCGGAAATTCCCGGCAGGCCTGGAGCAGTTCCTGCAGCGGATATTTACGGTTCAGCGGCATCAGGGCCGTCCGCTGTTCGTCGCTCGAAGCGTTCAGTGAAACGGCCAGCCTGGGCCGCGCCGGTTCCTCGGCGAATTTGCGGATCTGCGGAATGACGCCCGCGGTTGAAACCGTCATGCGCCGCAGCGCCAGCGCCAGTCCATTCGAGTCGGAAAGAATTCCAACGGCTTTCATCACCGCTTCCAGGTTCAGCATGGGTTCGCCCATGCCCATAAAAACCAGGTTGACCGGAGTCTCCGCCGGCACCTGCTGAGCATCCAGCACCGCCGCCACCTGGCCCACGATTTCGCCGGCCGTCAGGTTGCGCTTCACTCCCAGCAGGGCCGTGAAGCAGAAGCCGCAGCCCACCGCGCAGCCGACCTGGCTGGAGAGGCACAACGTCACCCGGTTCTCGATGGGCATGTAGACCGTTTCAATGTTCTCCTCGTCATGGAGCGCCAGCAGGTAGCGCACCGCGCCGTCGCGCGCCGCCGCCCGCGCCTTGATCCCGGGCCACTCCAGGCGATAGCGGGAACTGAGATTTTGGCGGAAATTTGCGGGAATGTCCGTGCATGTATCCAGATCGCGCACCCGGCGTGCGTAGAGATTGCGGAACAGTTGTTTGCCACGGTATGGCGGCTGGCCGCAATCCAGCGCCAGTTGTTCCAGTTCCGTTTTGTCGAGCCCGAAAAGATCGCCTTCCATGGATTTTTGCCGCAGCCGAGTCCCTGGCGCCGGGTTCTTTATGTAGCGCCAGGCTTTAGTCCGGCATGACTCCGAAAGTGCCGGCCCGAACGCCGGCGCTGACCCTTGAATCAGCAGTAATCATTGACGTCCACTTCAGTATATCTTACATTCTATAAGCTTCCCCTTAAGTTGAGAAAGGATACGCATGAGTCCGCGCCGGGTAGACCCTGAGCTTACTGCACGACGCCGCGAAGCTCTGATCAAGGCGGGTTACGCCGAAATTCTGGACAAAGGCCTGCATTCCACCACCATCGATTCCGTGGTGGCGCGCGCCAATTCCAGCAAGGGCGGAGCGCTCCACTATTTCCACAGCAAGGAAGACCTCTTTTACGCCGTCCTGGAATGGCTGCTCAATGAGCTGACCCGCAGCCTTGACCAGGTGGTGGCCAGCCAGGATTCCCCCCGCGAGCGCCTGGCGGCGGAACTGGAACTGCTGTTCCACAGCACCGAAGTCAATCGCAAGCTCTACCTCGTGCTGTTTGATTTCGTCACGCTAGGCTCCCGCTCCGACCGCTTCCGCCAGCTGTTTCACGAATTTTTTGTCCGGTGCCGCAAGCGCGACGCGCAGATTATCTCCGAAGGCATCAAGCTGGAGGAGTTTCGCCGCGTCCGCCCGGAGGACGCCGCCGCCACCATTCGCGCGCTGGTTGACGGCTACTGCCTGCAGTGGCTGATGGATTCGAGCCATGTCCCCGTTGAAGTCTTTCGCGACCGCTGCGGCGCCGTTCTCGGCGCCTACCTGCTGCACCCGTAAGCAGTTTTGGCAGGGGATCCCTCCAGACTCCCACTTTTGTTTCCTGAAGTTCAACCGGGAGGGCTCCGCCCCATAAGCGCTAACTTAATGGTTGTATGGTTCCGGGGCTTATCGTACACTGGTCGGCATGGAAAATGCCTTGGAGGAGAACTGGCGGGTAGTTCGAAGCCTTTTACCGG
>Ga0307373_10000722_pt1 | contig 63785 bp, 61 predicted proteins | sample OX2MG_FD_202534 | JGI IMG/M metagenome (GOLD analysis project Ga0307373, IMG submission 202534) | Soil microbial communities from Risofladan, Vaasa, Finland - OX-2 | ecosystem: Environmental > Terrestrial > Soil > Coastal area > Acid sulfate soil | place: Finland: Risofladan, Vaasa | collected... | reverse complement strand
CACCGGGCTCACGGAGAGAGGACGCCGCACGAAATCGCCCATGAGTTCGCGGCTAGCCGCGAACTCATGGGCACCAAAACCGCCGGAGACTCACTCTGCGCATGACGCAGGAAAAGGGGACCGCTCACAAATGCGAAAATCATATACACTTCTGCGCGAAATCGGGGGAGCAGGTCAGAGGGACGAATAGCGGTGCCGGACGCTGCTAGCGCATTGCGCAAGCCTTGGGGTTGCCGCAATGCTTAGGGGGCTTTGGCTACTCGCGCCTGAGAGCTTGGCGCAACCGTGATTTCACATTTCCGCACGCGAATTTCGCCTTCGACGAAGGGTCGATAGATATCGGCCACGGCGCTGTAGCCCTCGGTGCGAAACTTGTCGGCTGCTTCACTGGTTTGCCACCAGCTGACCGCAAGAACCGAGTCGGGCGATTCGTCGGGGATCATCCACATCACATCCACCAGGCCGGGATATCTCCTTACGATCGGCAGGATTTTCTGCTCGGCGGCGGCGCAGAGCGCTCGGGCTTGCCCTTTCTTGGTCTTCATTTCGAGGATGCGTGCGTACATTTCATCTCCTCCTCGGCCTCCGTTACAAGCGAGGCCGCATCCTTACTTTCAAAGTCCTCCGGTGAGGATCTGCGCGCGACCCAGCCCCAGCGACCAGTCTTCATCCCCGCTGGTGACGATGTTGATCATCACATCGGAGGGCGCGATGCCGCATTGCTTCTCGAGCTCCTCCGCCATGCGCTTGTAGAATTGCACCTTCATCTCCCGGGGCCGGGCCCGCGTCGTGATCTGGATCATCGCAAAGTTGTTGGTGCGGGGGATGTGAAGACCGGCATCCTCCATGAGCATACGTGACGGCAGGTGCTCATTGACGATCTGGTAGCGATCCCGCACGGGCACCTTGAAAACCTCCACCAGCACGCTGTGCGCGGTGTCGAGCAGCTTTTTGATCTCCTGATCGCTGCGGCCCTGATACAGGTCAAAGCGCACCAGAGGCATAAGGCCCTCCTCGAAATCCTGAATCTTTTCCGCCGCGCGGGCGACGGCGGGCGATCGGCTGGCAATCGCCGTTGCGGCCATTTGGGCTTCGCCTTACAGGCTTTTCCGCACGTGGCATTGGGAATGTCTTCGTCGGGTTCCTCCAGGGTGTGAATGACGACTAACGCAGCACGAACCTCGCCACCCGCGGGTGGTGACGCCTTTTGCCAGCAATCTATACCTTGTCAATGAGTTATGAAGGGAGTTGTAAGGGCGGGGCCGGATACCCAAAAATTGCACAGCGGAAAATCACGCAGAATTTTAATGGATTTCACCCAGCGGCGACTCCTTGGAGTTCGACCGCGCTCGCGCAAGCGCCGGCGGTCGAGCAGCCCCAGCCCTGGCGGTGAGGCCGGAGCCAATACGAACAGGCCGCCCTCGCCGGTTACACGCCCGCCGGCACCGCCCAGGCGGCCGGGCTGAGCCAACCGCTGCCGATACCGTGACCGAGTCTCCTCTTTCGGCGCGTGATATATTCCCAGGCAACTGGGCAGGCTTCCCCAAGGTCGAATGCCCACCTAATATTTTCAGCCTCATTTCAATCAGGCTTTATCGCGGCAGTCCTGGAGAATGCTGGCCTCAAGCGTTTGGTTTACGCATTGGCGCGTGAGAAGAGCCTTTCTGCGTTTCACTTCCGCCGTTGGACCGCGCATCCGCGCCGCCGGCAGCGGGGACCATGCGAATTCCCGGCGGCTGTTGCGGCGAATTCGGAGAAGGGAACTGGAGGCGGCGCTTTCGATCGGAAGCCGGCCTCGAGGAGGCAGAGATGCGGAAAATGATCATCTGCGGCGCGCTCGGTATACCCCCGGAGATGGAGTCGCAGTTGACTCCCGAACAACGGGCCCGCTATGAGGCGGCAATGAAGATGATGGGCAACGGAAAGCCCAGGGTGAGAACCTACAAGGGATGTTTGACCGAGAAAGAACGGACCGAGGATCCGTTCACCGATATGAACCAGTACCCCAAAATCAAATGCCGGCAAACCGTAATCAAGTCGGCGGGGAGCGATCTGGAGGTCAAGGAGTCGTGCATGGAGGAGACTTCGAAGGCCGATATTCACATGACATTTCATGCCTCCAGTCCGGAACACGTGACGGGGACGGGGACCATTGTCGGGACGATGGGCGGTGGAACGATGAACTCGAATATGAAGATGGAATCCAAATGGCTCGCAGCGACCTGCCCCGCCGATGTGAAATAGAGGTTGCCGGCCGGGCGCGCGGGCGTTCGAGAATCGGCGGCGCATTGCCTGTGATACGATTTCCCGGTCATGCGGCTTCGGGGCATTGTTCGATCTACAGGGGCTCGATACGCCGGGGTTCGATTCCTTGGCCGCCTGCTCGCCTGCGCGCTGGCTTTGTCCTGGGCGGCAGGCGCGATTGCGCAGGACCGGGCATCCTTCCAAGCTATCGATTTGGATTCCGGCCCTTCGCTGGGCCAGCTCGTCAGCGAGCTCGCCGCCAAGCGCGTCGTCTTCATCGGAGAAATCCACAATCGCTACGACAACCATCTGAATCAGCTCGCCATCATCCGGCGGCTTCACGCGCTCCACCCGCACATGGCGATTGGAGTCGAGTATTTCCAGCAGCCCTTCCAATCCCATATAGACGACTACATCGCGGGAAAAATCTCCGAAGACGAATTCCTTCGCACGACCCAATATTTCACGCGCTGGGGTTTCGATTACCGTCTTTACGCCCCGATTTTCCGCTACGCGCGGGCCGAGCACATTCCGGTGCGCGCCCTCAATGTGCCCACGAAACTGGTCGAGGAAGTCGCCCGCGTGGGAATTGCCGGCGTATCCGGGAAGGATCGCGCCTATCTGCCGCGAAGGATCGAACCGGCCAGCCCCGCTTACCGGAAACGCCTCCAGGAGGCGTTCGACGAGCACCAGGGAATGACCTTCCAGCATTTTGTCGAAGCGCAGTTGGTTTGGGACGAAGGCATGGCCAAATGCGCCGCCGCGTATCTGAACGCGCACAAAAGCGTCCACATGGTCATCCTCGCGGGCGCCGGGCACATGGAATTCGGCTCCGGCATCCCTCATCGCCTGGAGCGCCGCACGCAGGCGTCCTATGTCATCGTACTCAGCAGCGGGGTGAATCTCGCCCCGCACGTAGCCGACTATTTTTTGCTAAGCAAGAAGCAGAATCTGCCGCCGGCCGGCGTTCTCGATGCCCGCCTGAAAGAGATCGACGGTGAGTGCCGGATCGCTTCTTTGCGCGCGGGCGGCGCGGGAGAAAAGGCGGGGCTCAGGAAGGCGGATGTGCTGACCGAAATCGACGGCCATGTGGTCAAAGGGATTGCCGATACGCGCCTGGCTCTTTGGAACAAGAAGCCGGGAGACATCGTGCGGATCGAAGTGCGCCGCAAGCGCTTCCTCCGCCCGGCCGCCCGGCTCGATTTCGAGGTCAAGCTGGCCGCGTCGCCGCAACGGCTGCCGGAGAATCGCTAGCCAGGCATCCGCCGAAGATATTGGCGCCCACCGGCGCCGGCCCCACGCGATGTGGCGCGGCGATAAGGGCGGCAGGTGGCTTCCCCGCCGCCCCCAGCGTTCCGCTCCCTCGGTGAAGCCGCGCGATGGAGTTCGGGCTTCTACTTGCCGAACTGCTGCGCGGCCTTGGCAATCGCCGAGCCGCCCGTCGCGAGGTCTTGCGCATTCATGACGGGGCTCAGGGAAATTTTGGCGTTGAAGGCGAGGAACCAGGGCTCGACGATCGCGGGAATTTGTGATGAGTCCTTCATGTCGAAAACAAACGCGCCCGTTCGTTGGCCGTCACCCGCATAAAAGTAGGCCGCTTCGGGTTTCAGCTCGGCCAAAATTTTCTCGATGGTAGAACTCAATGTCCCTGCTTTGGCCGCGGCATTTCCGGTTTCCGCGGGAATAGTAACTCTTAGCAGCATGCGCATGTTGTGTTTGCTCCTCGGTTAGGTAAAAGCCCAAATCAGAACTTCCGGCGGATTTCCTTAAGGGGGGCGGCGAATATTGTTCTAGTCAGTATCCTATCTCAGTTCGGCGAGCCGGGGGCCCCCGAATTCCGGACTGGGCGCATAAAAAGCGGTGAATCCACGCTTCCGTTCGCTTCGATTTCGCCCCTGAAGCCGGGATGCCTCCAGCCGGACTGGGGCCGCAGTGGCCCGGTCCGCCCTGTGCTATACTTCCAGCCACTTGGGCAGGTTCAGACGAGATTCAAGGCCTGGCCAATGCCTTCATACCTCATTCCGCTCGGCCTTTTATGGGCAAATCTCAAGAACGGTGGTTTCACGCGTAGGGAGTATGCATTCGCGTGTGCGAACAGCCGCTTTGTTTCCCGAGGAGCAAGCCCGTGAAGTGGAAATCGGCGTTTGCAATCTGCGGTGGCGTCCTTTTCATGTTGGCGTTTGGCGGCTCGCGGCCAGCGTACGCTGCGCCGCCAGCCGACGCGTGCTCCTTGCTCACGCAAGTCGGGGTTCAAGGGCCACCAACAAACCAATTCAGTCAAATCGAGGCAAAGGGAAATGCACTGGTACTGGATGTACTCGCGAAGCTGTGAGTTTGTTGTAGAGCGATTACGAGTCGAATGAAGACTCTTATGGAGGAGTGCGATGCGAAAAATGATTGTGTTTGGGGCGTTTTGTTTTCTGGCAGCGGTGCTGCTGGCTCAAACACAGAAGAAGCAAGTAGAGCAAGCTCCACCCCCGGTCCAGAAGGCGAACCCCGCGTTGGTTCCGCTGAACATCAAACCTGGCCTTTGGCAGACCACCATGACCAGCACAGTCAAGGGCATGCCCCCGCTGCCTCCGGACGAGGAAGCCAAGCTGGCCCAATTGCCGCCGGAGCAGCGAGCCCGATTCGAGGCGATGCTCCGGAGCCAGTTTGGGGGAACGCCACAAACCCACACGTGGAAGTCTTGTACAAAGAAGGAGGATTTGAATAAGTATCCGTTCGATGATCCAAAGGACAAGTGTACCTACACGGTTCTGGGCTCGACGAGCAGCACGATGGACGTTCAAGGGACCTGCAGGCCCCCGGACGGGTATAAGTACGATTTTACGGTGCACTTGAAGGCTGCCGGCTCCGAACATGCGTCGGGAACAGGGCAGATGGTAATTTCGCGCGGCAGCCAGACCATGACCGCAAATTACAGCGGTAGCAGTCAATGGATCGGGGCGAATTGCCCCGCTGGCGCGCAATAGCCGGAAAAAGCCCCGGCGCGTGAAATCGCCGAAACGCTTCGAATCCAGGACGGCGTGCGGCGAGTTTCCTATGGTAAGCTCGGCCGAGGAGGTGCGAGCCGCAAGGGATTTCCCGAAAGAAGGCTTTCGGGACGGATGCGGCTGTGCAGAAGCGCCGAAACATGTCTTCGCACGGTTTTTATCTTTCGCGGGTGTGGATGGGGAGCCAGGTGTCGGCTGGCGTGCTGCCGTCGCGAGCCCGGCCGCTGGCCGCCCACGTCAAGTTGACCGAGAATTGCCAGGCCCGCTGCATCAGCTGCGACTACTGGAAGTCGCGCTGGCAGGACGCGATCGATAAAGACCGCGCAATCGACCTGCTGAATCAGATCGGCGATCTCGGCATCGAGACGTTGCGCTTTACCGGCGGCGAGCCCTTGCTGCGCCGGGATATGTTCGAGATTCTGAAGTCGGCCCGCACCGCCCCGATCAAACAGATCATCGTGCAGACCAACGGGCTGCTTCTCAAGAAGCTCCACAAAGAGATCAACGATTCTCCCATCACCAAAATCGCCGTATCCGTGGACGGCCTGAAGCAGACCAACGACCGGATCCGCGGAATCAAGGGCTATTTCGATCTGGCCATGGAAGGCATCGGGTTGCTGCGCGGCAAGCAGGTGGCCGTCTCGGTCACCCTGAACCGGATTTCCGCCGGGGAGCTCGAGGAGCTGGCGAGGGTGGTGAGCGGCGCCGGAGCCGAGCTGGAAATCAATATCCTGAGCCGAAGCCTCTACTTTCTCAAGGACGCCGATCTGGACTCGATGTGGCCCGAGCGGGACGACGTCGAGCGGATCACGAAATTCCTGCGGGACACCTTGAAACGGCCGGCGTATGAGGTCGATTACGTGCGGAAATATTACAACAAGGAACCGCTCGCGGAACCGGCTTGCGTTTTGGGCTATACGCAAGTCTTCGTGATCTCGAACGGCGACGTGCTGACCGGATGCTACCCGCTCGCGCCGGTGGGAAATATTCTCCGCGACAGTTTGGGAAATATCCTGGCGTCGGAGGCTTACGTTTCCCAGTGCGCGGCCATGGTCCGCCGGGAATGTCCCGGATGCACTTGCGGCGTGGAAACTTCCCTCGCCATGAAACATGCCGTCTCGAGCGCCCTTTTCGAGATCGGCCGCTTGAGGCATCGCTCCCCCGCCCCGGGCGGGCAGATGGCCGGCCCGGCGTCCTCGGCCGAAGTCCGGCGAGTCTGACCCGGCAACAGGCCCAACCCCCGAAACGAAGTCCCCTGAACGAAGTTCGGACGCCCGGCCCGGGTCATACGTGGTGCAAAAGGAAGGCGGTCATGCGCTTGAAAAGGGAAAGCAGGGCCGCTCTGTCGTTGATGGGATGTCCGCGTCCGGGCAGGATCATCAGCCGGACGTGGCCGGCGTAGAGATGGTCGTCGATCAGCTGGCCGATCAGTTCGGTGGTGTTCGAGAAGTGGACGTTGTCGTCGTCGGTGCCGTCGATAATGAGCAGCTTCCCGGTAAGCCCGGCGGCGTAGGTGACCGGAGAGCCGGCGCGGTAGCCGCCCGGGTCCTCGTCGGGCGTGCCCAGGTAGCGCTCGGTATAGATCGTATCGTATTGACGCCAATCGGTGACCGGCGCGACGGCGACGCCGGCCTTGAAAATATCGCCCGCGCGGAAAAGCAGATTGAGCGTCATGGTGCCGCCGAAGCTCCAGCCCCAAACGCCGATGCGCGAGGGATCGACGTAGGGCAGCGACAAAAGATAATGCGCCCCCGCGAGCTGGTCTTGCACGTCGGCGCCGCCGAAGCCATGGTAAATGGGCGTCTCGAACGCGTGCCCCCGGTTGTAGGTGCCGCGATTATCGAGCAGGAAAATGATGTAGCCCTTCTCGGCCATCATTTCGTGCCAAAGGAATACGCTGCCGCCCCACATGTTCCGGACGTTTTGCTCCTCCGGGCCGCCATAGACGTAAACCAGAACCGGGTACTTGCGGGAGGCGGAAAAATCGGGCGGCTCGATCATTTCCGCTTCGAGCCCGGCGCCATCGGGGGCGTGCAATTTCAAAAACCGCACCGGACCCAGCGCCACGGTGGCCAGCGCGGGAATCCGGCCGTCGCCGAGCGTGGCCAGGTGCGCGCCGGCGGCCGAGTAAAGCTCTTGCCTGTCGGGCTGGGTGACGCTTGAATAAGTATCCAGGTAGGCGGCGGCGCCGGGCGCCATCAAGATCTCGTGCGTGCCCGCCTGCCGGCTGACGCGTTCAAGGCCCGTGCCGTCCAGCCTGACCCGGTAGAGTTGCCGTCCGAGCGGCCCGTCGCGCGTCGCAACGAAATAGACCAGCCCGGCCTTCCGGTCGACGCCGGCCAGATGCGTCACCACCCAATCGCCGGCGGTGAGCGGACGAATCAGGCGGCCGCTGGGATCGTAAAGGTAAAGATGACGGAAGCCGGTCCGCTCGCTCAGCCAGAGGAAGCGGCCGTTCGGGAGAAAGCAGGGGGCGCGCGCGACATTGATCCAGTAGCGGTCTTCTTCACGCAGAACCAGCCGTGAGTGGCCGCTGGCGGCGTCGGCAAAGAGCAGATCGAGACGAGTCTGCGCGCGGCTTAGCCTCTCGATCGCCACTCGTTTCCCATCCGGGAGCCAGGTAATGCGCGGCAGGTAAATGTTGTTGTCCCCGCCCGTATCCATCCAAACCGTTTTTTCGCCGGAGATTTTCACGACGCCGAGCCGGACCACCGGATTCGCCTGGCCGGCCAGCGGATAGCGGGTCCAGTAGATCGCCGCGCCGTAGGAGCCGGGAACGATCAGCGGATAGCGCAGGACCCGGCTCTCGTTGAACTGCAGGTAGGCGATGCGCGAGGAATCGGGCGACCACCAGTAGGCGGTGAAGAGGTCCAGCTCTTCCGGATAGATCCAGTCGACTTGGCCGTCGCGCAGGGCTTCGCTCCCGTCGCGCGTGAGCTGGCGCTGGCGGCCCGTGCGGACGTTCACGATCCATAAATTGTAATTGCGGATGAAACTGACCCAGGCGGCGTCGGGCGAGATCTTGGGGTCGGTGAGCGGCTGCGTGCCGGCGACGAGCGAGCGGCTCCGGCCGCCCTTTATGTCGTACCAAACCAGTTTCGAGGCCGAGCGGAGCAGGAGGGCGTTGCCGGCGGGCGACCACAGGTAGCGGCGGGGAGGGCGGCGTCCGAAGCCGGTTCGCTCGAGCCAGGTATCCGGCCACGGCTCGAGCAAATCGCTCAGCGTCCCGGCGCCGATCAGGCGCCGGCGCCGGCCGGTCACCGCGTCGAGCGCCCAGAGTTCCCGGCCCTGGGCCGTCTGCCGAAAATAGCTGAGCGTGCGGCCGTCCGGACTCCACTCGATTCCCCCGGCGAGCGGCGGCTGGAAGGTTGGTTCACCGAAAATCGATTCGACGGTGAGCTGGCCGGCCGGCGTCCGCGGCTGGGCCGGTGCGCGGGTCGCGAGGCAGGAAAAAACCAGCACGAGAAGTGCGAATACCACGATCGAGTGTCGAGGCACGCGATAACGCATCGAGGATTTCCCCGGGAAAATGACGCTAAGGACTGGCCGGCGCGGTTCTGCGCGAGGCCGCGCCGCGCGCCCGCAGGAACGCGCCGATGGTTACACCGGCGGCCAGCGCCAGGAACAGCCCGTCGCGCAGGATCGTCCATGCGGTGAGCGGTTCGGCGCCGGGACCGAAACAGCCGCAGTTGATCTGGAGCCCGGCGAAATAGGTGCGCACGATAATGCCGAAGAACGCCGCGATCAACCCTGTGGCGATCAGCGAAACCCAGCGCAAGGCCAGGCCCGACAGCAACAGCACGCCCAGGCCGAGCTCGAACCAGGGCAGCGCGTGCGAAACCAGCATCACGCCCCAGTCCGGCAGGACTTGATAGGAATCGACCTGCGTGGCAAAGAGCATCATCGAAAGGCTCAGCGAGGCGGGCGTGACCTTCAGGGAGGCGAGAGTCCAGGGGGACGAGTCGATGGGCCGGAGCTTGCCGTAGGCGGCGAAGAGGAAAATGCCGGCCAGAACCAACCGGCCCGCGAGCGGCAGAATTCTTCCCAGCCTGGTCCGTGGGGATGTCGCCATCGGCAATTACTGGCGCAGCAGCGCATCGAGGTAGCGCCGCAGGATCGGATAGCTCACGTCGCCGACGATGGGCATTCGCCGCCCTTTGTAGGTAATGAACATCGTCGGGGTTTCGTTGATCCCGAGCCGGTTGCCCTGCGTTACGTCGCCCTGGACGGCGTCCCGGACAACGCTGGTTTTCGACATCTCCTCAACTTCTCTGGCTTGCGCGGTGGTAAGCACGGCCGCGATGAAGGGGAAGACCTTGCCGTTGCCCGCCCACTGGTCCTGATGCAGGAAAATCGCCTGCTCGACCGGCTCGAACTTGCCGATTGCGGCCGCCGCGTCGGCGTAATAGGCGGCTTGGCGCGCGTAGGAGTGCATGGGAAGCGGAAAATCGTGATGGACCAGGTAGACCTTGCCGTTGGCGACGTACTGGTCGATCAGCGGGCGCAGGGTATTCAAGTAGAGGTTTTGGCAATGCGGGCATTCGAAATCGCTGAATTCATCGATGCGGATCGGCGCCGACTGCACCCCGTAGGTTTTTCCGGCCGCGATCATCTGCGCCGTCACCTTCGGCATCGAGCGTGACGACGGCACGCGGCCTGCCACCGCGCTCGCCGCCATTGCGCAAGTTCCCAGTAGCAATATGGCGATCCACAACCTGTTCCGGAATACGATCACGGCGCTTCCTCCTTGCAAGCCGTACCGAATAATTGGCTACGCGCTTATTTTACCCGCTCACGCCGCCGGCGTCGCGTGCGTTTCTTCGCCGGCTATTATTCCGGCTATGGATGCAGCAACGCGTCAAGATAGCGTTCGAGGATCGGAAAGCTGACCGCGCCGATGACCGGAGTCCTTTTGCCCTTGTAGGTGATGAAGATGGTGGGCGTTTCGTGTACGCCAAGCCGCGTCCCCAGCGCAAAGTCTCGCTGCACCGCTTCGTGAATTTCCTTCGTCCTGGCCAGCTCATCCACTTTCCGCAACTCGGCGGGAGTCAGCACGGCGGCCAGGAAGGGCTCGATCTTTCCGTTTACCGCCCATTTGGGCTGGTTGGTAAAGAGGGCGTTCTCCACCGGCCCGAAACGGCCGATGGCGGCCGCCGCATCGGCGTAGTAGGCCGCCTGGTGCGAAAAGCGGTGCATCGGAAGCGGAAAGTCGTGATGGACCAGATAAACCTTGCCGCTCGAGACGTACTGTTGGATCAGAGGGCTCAGTGTTTTCATGTAGAGAGCCCGGCAGGCTGGGCACTCGAAATCGGTGAAATCCTCGATCTTGATGGGCGCCCTTCGGACTCCGAAAGTTTTCCCCTGCGCGATTTGAGCCAGCATGCCGTCGCGAGGTGGATCCCCGCTCTGGCGAGGTTTAGTCCGCGCCTGTGAGCCGGCCGGCAGCACAATCCCTGCCGCCAGCAATGCAATCAAAACGAGCCTGTTCCTGACCCTGCCCATGATTCCTCCTGACGATGGCCTGGCAACCACCGCGTATTGTAACTGAAGCATCCTGGTCGAAACGGGTTTCCTCGCTCGTCCAAGAGTTTGGAGCATAAAGCAATGAAGAGCATCTGTTTGCCAGCCGGTTGCCGTCAATTATCCATGTCAAAATGGCGGTAGATTGTCCAGAAGAAATGGGTATGGAATCATGTAACCTGCTTTTATGTAATGACATAGTGAGGAACTTCGATTAGTTGACAATATGGCGCGCAGATTCTATAATGACACCTGTTCGACCACCGCTTATGGCAGTGTCCTTACCCGTTTAGGAGGGTTTCATGAGTAAGATTATTGGAATCGACCTGGGAACGACGAACTCGGTCGTGGCCGTCATGCAGGGCGGCGAGCCGGTCGTTATCGCCAATCAAGAGGGTTCGCGCACGACCCCGTCGGTGGTCGGGTTGACCAAGAGCGGGGAGTGGCTGGTTGGCCAGGTGGCCAAGCGGCAGGCGATCACCAACCCCGAAAACACGGTCTATTCGATCAAGCGATTCATGGGCCGGCGCTTTGACGAGAAGGAAGTCTCCGGCGAGATGCCGCGCGTGGCCTACAAGGTGGCCGAGGGGCCGAAGAATCAGGCCGGCGTGCAGCTCGAAGGCCGCTTCTACAGCCCGCAAGAGATTTCGGCGAAAATTCTCCAGAAGCTCAAGGCCGCCGCCGAGGATTTCCTGAGCGAGAAGGTGGACAAGGCGGTGATCACCGTTCCCGCCTACTTCAACGACAGCCAGCGGCAGGCGACCAAGGATGCCGGCCAGATCGCCGGGCTTGAGGTCGTCCGGATCATCAACGAGCCGACGGCGGCGGCCTTGGCCTACGGGCTGGACAAGAAGAAAGACGAGACCATCGCCGTGTACGACCTCGGCGGCGGCACTTTCGACATTTCCATCCTGGAAGTGGGCGAAGGGGTGGTGGAGGTGAAATCGACGGCCGGCGACACCCACTTGGGCGGCGACGACATCGACAACACGATCATCGAGTGGATTGCCGCCGAGTTCAAGCGGGATAACCCCGGCATTGATCTGGAAAAGGATCGCATGGCCAAGCAGCGGCTGAAGGAGGCCGCGGAGAAGGCGAAAGTCGAACTTTCCCAGGTGATGGAAACGGAGATCAGCCTGCCCTTCATCACGGCCGACGCCACCGGTCCCAAACACCTGCAACTGAAACTGAGCCGGTCGAAACTCGAGCAACTGATGGAAGGACTGCTCCAGCGGACGGTCGAGCCCGTGAAGCGGGCGCTCGCCGACGCAGGCGTGAAGCCGGAACAGATCAACGAGGTGGTGCTGGTGGGCGGCTCGACCAGGGTCCCGCGCGTGCAGCAGATCGTGAAGGATCTGTTTGCCGGGAAAGAGCCGCACAAGGGAGTGAACCCGGACGAGGTGGTCGCCGTCGGCGCGGCGGTGCAAGCCGGCGTGCTCTCGGGCGAGGTGAAGGACATTCTGCTCCTGGACGTGACGCCTCTTTCGCTCGGCGTCGAGACTTACGGCGGCGTGATGACGGTGCAGATTCCCCGCAACACGACGATTCCCACGCGCAAATCGGAGGTCTACACCACGGCGAGCGATAGCCAGAGCCAGGTGGAAATCCACGTCTTGCAGGGCGAGCGAAAAATGGCGGGCGACAATCGCACGCTCGGCCGCTTTCACCTGGTCGGGATCCCCCCGGCGCCGCGCGGGGTGCCGCAGATCGAGGTCACCTTCGACATCGACGCCAACGGCATCCTGAACGTCAGCGCCAAGGATTCGGCCACCGGCAAGGAGCAGAAAATCACCATCACCGCTTCGACCGGCCTCGGCAAGGAAGAGGTCGAACGAATGCAGCGCGAGGCCGAAGCCCACGCCGAAGAGGACCAGCGGCGCCTGGCCGAGGTCGATGCCAGGAACCGGCTGGACTCGCTGATCTACCAGACGGAAAAGCTGTTGAAAGAGAATCAGGAGCGTTTGCCCGAGGCCGATCGCAAGACGGCCGAAGAGGCGGTCGTGCAGGGCAGGACCGCGCTGAGCGAGGGCGGCGTCGATAAATTGAATGCCGCCGTCGAAGCGATCACGCAGGCCTCGCACCATCTGGCGGAGGCTTTGTATCGCACCGGCGCGGCAAGTGCCGGCGCCGCTGGCGCTGCCGGCGCTGCCGGAGAGCAGCAGCCGGGCCCGGAGGGTCCCGCGCAGGAGGGTCCGGCGGGCCAGGCGGGCGGGCCGAAACCCGGGGAAGTGATCGATGCCGAATTCGTCGACGTCGACGAATCGAAGAAGCCAAATTGAATTCCAAGGAACAAGGAGCGGGCAGGGTGAGCGAGGGCGGCATTCAACGGGCGGGATCACCGCAGGCGATTCAGAAGGTGCGCGAGGATACCTACCTGGTGCAAGTGCCGCTTTCGGCGGCGCCGATGGCGGACTGGCGCCGGCTGTTCTACGAAACGCAGCAGGAGGTGCCGCCCGACTTCCCGCCGCGTTCGATCGAGATCAGCGGCGCGCTGTTGCGCTTCCGGGCCGATGCCGGGAGCATGGCGGCGAAGATCGGGCTGATCGACCGCTGGATCGGCCGGGCGAATCAGAAAGAGGCGGCGATGGCCGGCCGCTCGGAAGAGCAGCGGCGGCGGCGCGAGGATCAGGCGCGCGAGCAAAAGGAACTGGCGGAATTGAACGCCATCTGGGCAGGACTGTAACCGAGCGAGATTGCCATGCCGACAAGCACGGCGAAAACCGATTACTACGAACTCCTTGGGGTGCGGCGCGGCGCTCCGGTGAAAGAGATTCGCCAGGCGTACCGCAAGCTGGCCCGCAAATACCATCCCGATCTGAATCCCGGCGATAAGACCGCGGAAGAGAAGTTCAAGCAGATTCAGGAAGCCTACGAAGTCCTCTCCGATCCCAAGAAGCGGCAGATGTACGACCGCGTCGGCTTCTACGCGGAAAACTATCCGGGCGGCGCTCCGCCCGCGGGCACGCCCGGCGGGGAGAACGTCCGGTTCGATTTCGGCGGGTTCGACTTCAACGACACGGGCGGCGCGAGCTTTCGGGACGTGTTCAGCCAGTTTTTCCGCGGGGCGCACGCCGCGACGCACCCGGCCGAGCGCGCGGGGCGGGGCGAAGACATCGAATACCGGATCCATATCGGATTTTGGGATGCGGTGCACGGCGCGGTGAAGAAGGTGACGGTGAGCCGGCTGGCCGGCTGCCACGCGTGCAAGGGCACGGGCGTGTCGCCGGGCTCGGAGCATGCCTGCCGGACCTGCGGCGGTTCCGGGCGCGTAACGCGGAACGCGGGCGGCATGCAATTTCAGATGACCTGCGAGGCGTGCGGCGGCCGGGGCAAGGCCGGCGCGATCTGCCGCGCTTGCGGCGGTGAAGGCCGCGTCACCGAGGCGCAGACGATCGACATACGGGTTCCCGCCGGCGTTGCTACGGGCTCGCGCGTGCGCGTTCCCGGTCACGGCAACGCCGGCCGCTCGGGAGGGCCGGCGGGAGATCTCTACATCGTCACGGAAGTGGATCCGCATGCCTACTTCGAGCGGCGCGGGGAGGATATCCACACCAGCGTCCCGATCACGGTGGCCGAGGCCTCGCTGGGGACCAAGATCGAAGTCCCGACGATCGACGGCCGCGCCCTGCTGCGAATTCCGCCCGGAACTTCGAGCGGGCAGCGATTCCGGCTGCGCGGCAAGGGCGTGCCTTCGGCGCGCCGGCCCAGCGTGCGCGGCGACCAGTTCGTCGAGGTGCAGGTGGTGGTTCCGCGGCCGATCGACGAGCGCGTGCGGAACCTGTTGCGCGAACTTGAAAAGCTATCGCCGGAGGACCCGCGCCGCGACCTGTTCGAGCGGGCAGGAGTGTAAAGAGGAACGCCATGGCGGTGCGAGGGAAGGGAAAGCGGAAACGGAAGAGCCGGGCCGGCTACATGATCAGCGCGGTGGCCGAACTCTACCGCGTGCATCCGCAGACGCTCCGGCTTTACGAACGGCAGGGGCTCTTGAAACCGTCGCGGACGCAGGGCAATACCCGCGTCTACACCGACGAGGACCTGGAACGCCTGGAAACGATCCTCACCTTGAGCCGGGATCTGGGCGTCAATCTGGCGGGCATCGAAGTCGTGCTGAATATGCGCGACAAGATGATGGAAATGGAGCGCCAGATGCATTCCTTCGTCGCGTTCGTGCGCGAGGAGATGGCGCGCGAGTTCGCCGGCACGCCTTACGCGCAGCGGCCCAACGCCATCGTCCGCTTTCGCCCTCCGAAAATCGGCCGCGTCGAGCGCTGAGGTTTTTCCCCACATTTCCGCAACGTTTTCCGCAGGGCAACGGCTTGCGCGGGCCGGCAGGCGCGGCCTATGCTTGGGCCCATGGCCAAAAAGAACTGCCCCGAATGCGACGGCACGGGCTGGCGCGTGGTCGAAGCGGCGCCGCCAGCCGAAGGGCGAATGGCGGTGCCCTGCACGTGCACCGAAACCGACCGCCAGACGCATGCCTGGCAACGGGCGCGAATTCCCTCCCGCTACAAGCATTGCGACTTCGAGAATTTCGAGGTCGACTACTGTTGCGAAGGTTCCCAGGCCGTCCAGTGGAACCAGAGCCTGAAGTCGGCGCGCACGCTGGTCGAAAAATTCGTCAGCGAATATCCGATCGGGACCGAACACGGGCTTCTGCTGATGGGTCCCTGCGGCGTGGGCAAAACGCACTTGGCGGTCGCCGCGCTGCGGGCGCTGCTCGCGCGCGGACACCACGGGCTTTTCTTCGACTACCGCGATCTGCTCAAGCAGATCCAGGCCAGCTACAATCCGGAAAGCCAAACCACGGAAATGGAAGTGCTCGAGCCGGTTCTCCGGTGCGAAGTGTTGCTGCTCGACGATCTCGGCTCGAGCAAGCCTTCGGCCTGGGCGCTCGAGACCGTCGGCCACATCCTGAACGCCCGCTACAACGACAAGCGGGTGACGCTCGTGACGACAAATTACCTGGACGGGGATTCGCCGCGCCCGCCCGTCTCGATCGCGGGCCGGCAGCCGATCCGCGAGGACACGCTCGCCGATCGCGTCGGGCAGCGAATTCGATCGAGGCTGTACGAAATGTGCCGCACCGTCATGATCGTCGCCCCCGATTTCCGGAAAGATATTGTCCGGGCGCGGCCGGGCGGCTGAGCCCGGGCCGGGCCACGGCTGGCCAAAGACGCGCCTGGCTGCGCGGGCGATGTTGCCCATCCTCAGGGGTCCGCTTACAATCTCACTCTGTGGGCCGCTAGCTCAGTTGGGAGAGCGCCTCGTTCGCAACGAGGAGGCCGTGGGTTCGAGTCCCATGCGGTCCACCAAATTTCCCCTCCGGCGCCGTTGGGCGCGCACCGCCCGTCCCATTCACATGTTCTTTACCGCTGAGTGGCCCGCGCCCGCAGCGCGCCCTCGACCTGCGCGGCCCAGACGCCTCGACGCCTCGTGTCGCGGCGCAGTGGTCGATGGGGGCCGGAGGGTTATTCGGAAGTGACCTCGCGGCGGGAGCCGAAATTCGCACGCCTGGCAGTAGGCAGGGAAGACGCGCGCAGGTAAGGCGTATCTGGCACTGGTGAAACTGGATAACTGGCCGCCCACGAACGAGGCGAATGCCTGGACGGGCCGCAAGCGGGTGACCATTAGGCAACCTAAGTTGTCAAAACAGTTCATCCCACTAAGGTGGTGGCGTATAAGCATCGATACATGTTCCCTCTCCCGAGGGGAGTTCGGTTTTTGATGGCAATGCCCTCAAATCGAGCGAAATCACGGGAATGATCCGCTCTGGTGCAAGCCGCAGCCGGCCTCGCCAGCCGGCGCGGATCGTGGGGGCAGCCATTCTCTGGTCATGGAATTTTGGCGGAGGTCTGACGCTGTATTCGTCGTCCGTTCCAAGACCAACTGTAGCCTGTGGCGATATCTGCCGATAAAGAACAGCAGGGAAGAGTAAGGAGGACCGTTTCCCATGGGCATTATGGATCGAATCCGGTCGCGGGATACCGCTGCTTCGACTCTCGATTTTTCCCTGGCCAATCGGTTGAAAGACCTTGCCGAAAGGCCCGAACCCGACACGCCTCAGAGCGGCGCGCCCGCGTCAGGCGATGCGTCAGGCGGGCCGGAGCAAACCGTGCGCGCCTCCGCTGCCGCACAGGCCGCTTCGGATGCCGCCGGGACCGGCGCCCAGCCGCAAGCGGCAACGCCATCCGGTGCGGCAGGTTCGTCCATGGGGCCTCGAGTGGAAGCCGGAAAATCAGCCGTCGCCACTTCCGGCGATACCGCCGGCCGGCCGATGCCTTCCCCGGGAAGCGGCCTGCCAATTCCGGCAGCGGTGGAAGAGGAGCCGGTTCTCGCCCGCGTCGAGCGGCGCCCCGCTCCCGTGATGGCCGCGACGGCTGGCGGCAACGGCAACGGCGTCACGCTGCCGGCGCCGGCGCCCGCTCCAGGCACGGCGCCTGCTGCGAGCGCGTCGAAGGCTCCGCCGGAAGGGCCCGGCCAGCAGTTCCTGGAACGGGTCGACGGGGCCGTGAATCGCGCGGGAGTAGCCAAGCAGAAAGCTACGGGAGCTGGCTGGCAAGCGCCGCCCGAATTCGAGTCCATTCAACGGCAATTTGAAACCGATTTTCGATCGCGCCTCGATGGGGCCATGGCGGAGTTCGAGCGCCGCTTTTCTTCGCAGACCCTGGCCGACGACGTTGCCGAGCAGTTGGAACGGAGGATCCGGCAGGCGGCGGAAAATATTTCGAAAGAGATGCAGAGCCAGGCGTGGACGATGCACAACGCCGTGGCCGGGGAACTGCGCGCGTTCCGCGATCAGTTCAACCAGGAAATTCAGGAAAGGGCGAAGTTGCTCGACGCAGCCGCTCTGCAAGCGCTCCAATTGCGGGAAAGCCTCGAAGCGATGTTTCCCCGGGCGGAGCAGACCCTCCGCCTGCTTTCGCTTTCGGGAGAGGAAAGCGCCGCACGGCTGCAGGCCGCGTCGGACGAATTCGTCGGCAAACTGCGCAATTCGCACCAGACGCTATCCCGGGAAATCGATGCCAAGAGAGAGTCCTTGGAGTCGGCGGCCCTTGGATTTCATGAAGATGGCTTGCGGCTGAAAGAGGAGATGGAAAGGTTTCGCGCCGCAGCGGCTTTGGCTGGCGATTCTCTGAGCCGGACGGCGGAGCAGTCCATCGAGCGGCTGAACGCGGCGGCCGGTGAAATCCAGGCCTGCGTCCGTGAGGAGACGGAGAAATCCCGCGGCGCAGCGGCTTTGGCGGGCGATGCTTTGACCCGGACAGCGGAGCAATCCGTCGAGCGGCTGAATGCGGCGGCTGGTGAAATCCAGGTCCGCGTCCGCGAAGAGGCGGAGAAATCCCGCGCCGATGCGAAGGCCGCTTGCGAGTTGCTTTCCCGCACGACCGAGCAGTCTTTCGAACGTTTGAACGGCGAGGCCAGCGAAGTCCAGGCTCGCGCCCGCGAAGGGATGGAGAAGCTTGCCGCGGAAATCGAGCGGCGCATCCTTTCCGGAGGCCTGGTCGAAAAGGCCACCGAACAAATCGCCGCGGCGACGCGGCAGATCGTCGAACCCGCGATCGAGCGCATCCGTCAGGCCGGCCGGGAAGCGGACTCCGCCGCGGATTCCGCGGCGCGCACCGGGGAACGCGTGTCGGTCCAGATGAGCGCGGCGCGGCAGGAAATTGAGTCGAAGCTCGACCATTTGCTCCGCGAACAGTTGAACGCGGTCGAGAACACGATGAGCGGCTTCCAGCGGAAAGCGACCGAAGAGCTGGGAAGCGTGGTGGAACGGGTCGTCGAAGAGTCGAGCCAGCAGATGGACGAGCGGCTCCACGTTTTGCTGCAGGACCTCTTCGCTACCGCGAGCAAGCAGATGAGCGGCGCGGCTCGGGCCTCGCTGGGCACGCTGCATGACGGATTGAAGGGAGTCTTCGAGCCTCCCGCCAGCGGCGCGGAAGCCGATTCCGGCCGTCCGGCCAACGAAGAGTGAGATCCCCTAACCGAAGTCCTCTTTGCGACGGCCACAGGCATTCCGCTTCATCGACATAGCTGTTCCTCCACGTTTCTTCCAAGGTTGCTGTCTCGATCCTTCGGCGAAATTCACACGTTAGCAAGCCCACCATTCGAGACGGCGGTCATCAAACCCCACCACCTGCGAGAGAGTCCACTGGAAGAGATTCTTGCGTAGATGTATCCTGCCGCGATGCTCGGGAGGAATTGCCGGTCCCTCTTGCTCCCGGCGCGGGCCGGCCCATGAGGCCCATGCAGACGAAAGGAAAGGCTTGATGTTCCAACAAGTGCTCAACCCGGCTGGGAACCTATGGCTCACGGTTCTGGCTGCCCTTGTTCCGCTGCTCGTTTTGCTCTTCTTGCTTGCCGTTCTCCGCATGACCGCCTGGCTGGCCGCGATTATTGCGGGGGCGTTCACGATCCTGACGGGCATTTTGGTCTGGCACGCTCCCTTCGCCGGGACGATGAAGTCTTACCTGTACGGCGGCCTCACGGGCGCCTGGGTGATCGACTGGATCACGTTCTGGGGGCTCATCATATTCAACACGCTGGTGCTCACCGGAGAATTCGACCGGTTCAAGGATTGGCTGATCCACCATGCGACGGCCGACATTCGAATCCAAACGATCATGCTGGCGTGGGCCTTCGGCGCGCTGCTTGAAGGCCTGGTGGGATTTGGCTATCCGTGGGCCGTGGTGGTGCCGATTTTGGTTGGCATGGGAATCGTGGATCTGGAGGCGATTCGTGTCGCCGCGCTCGCCAACAACGCGCCGGTATCGTTTGGCGCGCTGGGATCGCCGATTCTGGGGCTGGCGGCGGTTACCGGCCTTCCTCTGCTCGCGCTCTCCGCTTCGATTGGAAATATCGTCGCGCTTCTCGCGATTCTGCCGCCGTGGATACTGATTTTCCTGGTGAGCGGCTGGGAAGGCACTTTGGAAGCATGGCCGCTGGCCATCGTCGGATCGGTTTCGTATGTGGCGGGCCAGTGGCCGGTGGCTCATTTTCTGGGGCCCTATCTGCCGGACGTCAGCGGGGCGCTGGTTTCCTTCTGGGTCCTCTTTCTCTTCGTCAAGTTTTGGCGGCCGAAAACCATCCGGGGATTCGGTGGCGTCGCCTTGGAAGAGAGCCCTTTGAAGACTTCGAAAGCGAAGGAATTGAGTTCGGTGTCCTACTCATTTTTCGTCTGGCTGCCCTACATCGTGCTGGTTGCGGTGGTCGTCGCCTGGACCGGTCCTTGGTCGCCGTTGCCCGCGATCAGCCTATGGCATCTCTCGACTCCGGCCATCTCATCGGTGACGCACCGGAAGATGCTATCGACTTTCAGCTTCACGCCCCTGGGTGGGGGCACGTCGATTTTGGCCGCCTGGCTGGCGATATTGGCGATCCTGCGGCCTAGCCCGCGGATTGTAACTCGAGTGTTCTCGCGAACGTTCCGGCAAATGTGGGGAGCCTTGCTGGTTGCCTTTTTCATTTTCGCGCTCGCCTACCTCTTCGTTTACACGGGAATGGCGAATTCGCTGGCCTACGGACTTTCAAAGATCGGCCTATTCTTTCTCGTCCTGGCGCCCGTCCTGGGCTGGATCGGCGTCGCCCTGTCGGGGAGCAACACGTCGACGAACGCGATGTTCGGCCCGGTACAGGCCGTCGCTGGCAGGCTGCTGAACTTGCCCGCATTGCTGCTACCGTCGTTCAACTCGGTGGGTGCCGAAGTGGGCAAGCCAATCGCGCCGCAGACGGCCAGCGTCGGTGTGTCGACGAGCAAATTCGTGCGAAACGAGGGCCAGGTGATTCGGCACAACATGAGCTGGACGCTGGTGGTGCTGGCCTATTTGATCCTGATCGATCTGCTCTTCTATTACGTGTTTCCCCACTCCATGTCGCTTCCGAAGTCGCTTTAGAACCGGGCCACCCAAGGGCGCGGCGCCTGCCGCAACGGGTTCGCGCCAGAGGAGATGGATCTACGCGTGGAGTCCGGGGTAAAACCGTGCTAAATGGAGGTATGATTCCAAGATGCGGCTTCCCGAGGAGGTGGACAGATGAGGCATCGTGTGGGGATCGTTGTGTTGATGCTGCTCGCTGCTGCGCCGATGTTCGCGCAAGTCCCCAAGGGCTGGATGTACCGTGTGGATCGCAGCACCCAGGCATCGGACCCCGACGCTCCCGGCGATATCAAACTCATTCCGGCCGGGTCAGGCTTGCGTGCGATCGATCCACAAGCGGCGATCTACTGGAAGCCGGCCGGCAAAGTCACCGGGAGCTATACGCTGAAGGGCACATTCACGCTGCTGCAAAACACGGGGAACGTGGAATATTACGGCCTGATGTTCGGCGGGAGCGATCTGGCCGGCGCGGGACAGAACTACCTCTACTTCATCGTGGCGCCCGATGGAACCTGGCTGATCAAGCGCCGCACGGGTGACTCCACCGAAAGCCTCTCGGAAAAGACGCCCAGCAACGCCGTGAAGCAGCCCGACGCCAGCGGCAGGTGCACGAACAGGCTCGAAGTGCGCGTCGGCGCCGGCAAGATCGAGTTCCTGGTCAACGGCACCTTGGTCGATACGCTGCCGAAGACCGGGCAAGCGGCGAAGACCGACGGCATCTACGGCTTCCGTGTAAACCATCATCTCAAAGTGCAGGTGAATGGATTCGGAGTTTCGAAGCCCTAGCCGGCCCCGTTCCGTTCGGGAGCGAAGCCGGCGCGGCGCCCCTGCCGGCAACCGAGCCTTTTCCTGCTTTTTCGCGCGGGGCCCCGTGCGAGGATCGCAGCTTCGCGGGATGCCACTTGCGCCGCTCCGTTTTGCGCAGGCATCATAAGGGAGCAGGAAAGGCTGGCTTTGATCCGGTCTCCAAAATGGCTCTGGGTTCCCGGGAAACGACAGAACTTTTGAACCGCATCCAGGAAGACACCCAATCTCCGGTCCCTTCGAACTGGCTCGATCCCTTGGCCGGCTGGCTGACCCTGGCCGCGCTTCTCGCCATATTTGTCTTGGCGCTTTTCCCCTTTAATTTTTCCGCGCAAGCGACGGCCTTGCGCCGGGAGGGGTTTTTCCTCGATTGGTTCGCGCCGGTGTCGAAGCACTGGATGGGGTGGCTTCTAAACGTTCTGTTCTTCGTTCCGATCGGGTTTGGATGGGCATGGTGGGCTCGCGTGAAACAATGGCGGCGTCCGGGGGGCTGGGTTGCGGTTGTTCTTGGAGGATTGGTGCTGTCCCTCACGGTCGAAACGTTGCAGCTTTACATTCCGACGCGGGATTCGTCCTGGGACGATGTCTTGACGAACACACTGGGCGCGCTGGCAGGCTGGCTGTTTTTCCGGTGCTGCGGAGCGCAGGTTCTACGCTTTGTCGAGAGCGCTATCGAAGACCTGAGCGCGGCGCTCGAGCGGTGACGCAAAAGCGGATCGGCAGATCGTAAGGGGGGACAACCAGGCTCGTTCTTCCGTGCGCGGCTACCAGCGAGCGGCCATCCGCTGCGCCGCGGTGAGCAACAGCTGGCGATCGTCTTCACTGAGCAGGTCGAACAATTCCGCCATGCGACGCAGGAATCGCCGCTGTTCGGGCGTTCGGCCCTCGGCCACTTGCGCCTCAGTGAGGCGTCCGGGCAGCTGCGACAGCACGGGAACCTCTTCGTCGTCGCAGAAGATCTGGAATAGCGGGATTTCGAGCGCTTTGGCGAGCTTTTCGACGGTGTCGATCGATGGCACGGTATGACCGTTTTCCACCCGTGAGATATAACACCTCAGCAAACCGGTGCGCTTCTCGATTTGACCTTGCGACAGCCCTTTTTGTTCGCGCAAGGCGCGGAGACGATCTCCAATGACCATGACGAGGCAATACTGCCTGCGAGAACGCGCAGTAGCAAGAGGAGAATGGCGGTAAGGGGCGAAAGGGAGTTACATGCACGCACGACGCGGGTTCTGTAACTATCAGTACGTATTCCCCGCCTGGCCGGGCGCTTGCGCGGGGACCTGCTCGGGTCCGGATGAAAGGTTCTAGGAATACTATGGCGTTTCAAAACTACTGAACCTGCACGAATTAGCTATATCCTAAAGTGCATCGAGTTACCTCGCTGATACTTGTCGCGCGACTCGATTCCATACAAACTTTACCTTCCGATTTTTGCCGCTGTCCCGGGCGAGATTTTCGCTCTGCAAAAGATGCGGTGACGGAAACCGAGAAGGTGGAGAAGAAAAAACAATATGGCCCTCCATGGTTCGTCACACGATCCGGTCGCGACCGGGACACCGAAGGCTCCCCGCCAGAAACAGACCGATTGGTTCTTTTTGCTCTTGCTGGTGTTCGGTCTGGCGCTATTGCTCATGCTGGTTCCGGGCGTAAGAGGTCGGCTCACCAGGATGTTTTCGGGTTCGGTAGCCGCAAGAATGAACCCCGGCGTGGTCGTTTGGGTCAAGAGGCAAGCCGGAACCTACTATTGCGAGGGGACGCGGATGTATGGAAGTGCGCCTGGCAGCTACATGGAGCAGGGCGAGGCACTCACCGAGGGCTATCAGCCTGAATTCGGCCAGTACTGCAAGGAGACTCAAGCGAAAGAATCCAGAGGACATAATGGAAAGGCGAATCGCTCTTCCCGGAAAGTTGCCGTCACGCCGCGCCGGCCTTCTTCCGAGTCTCCCGCCACGAAATAAGTCTGACTATTGGAGTTAATGAGCCGCCCCAATGGGGGTTACCCTTTATGTACTACGCGATACGCCAGAGGGGAGTAGTTTACACTTGAGTCACCTGCGCCAAGGTGGTACACTGCGCGCTACGCAACTGGAGTGTACCAAGCTCTGGTTTGCTTTTCGAGATGAACGAAGAACGGAATTAGGATGCCATTCTCGACGAAACACCTCCGAACCAGGGCATCCTGCAATGGGAGCAAGCATTGCGGAGGCGAAACCATGGCCAGGCCGATTAGAGGGCGCCGCTTAACAACTCCCCGGCGGTTGATACAGGGAAGTTCGGAAACAGGAGCGGCTCATCCCGCGTTACCCGCAGTGGTCTTATTGGTTTTCTTCGCTGTGTTCATGGCCGCCATCGCGCCGCTGAACTTCTCTTCGATCCTTCGCAAATTATTTCCCAGTCCCTTGCAAACCGTGCCTCATCAGAATGCCGCTGTATGGGTCGATAACAATGCGGGCGTGTACTACTGCGCGGACAGCATCATGTTTGGCAAATCGAAAGGGGAATACATGAAGCAGGTTGATGCGCTCGATCGCGGCTATCAACCGGCTCTCGGCACATACTGCAGCGGCCCGGCGTGGCATTTGCGGTCTCAAGCTGTCCCCACCGCCAATTCCAACGCTCCTGTCTTGCCGCCGAATCCTCTGGCTCCAACGGTCAAAAATCCGATCGAGAACCCGAAACCCAAATTCGAAACTCCGGGATCCACTCCTCCCTCGCTTTCCATCACGCATTAAACTCGCCGGACAAATTCCTCCACGGCTCCTTTTTGCGGGGGATTCAGGCGCAGCGCCATGGCGATAATGGCGCGCAGTTCGTCAAGCCGGATGGGATGAATGGTGCCCCGGGAGGGCACGGTGAAAGCGGGGATATTCCGGAAGACCGCCATCGTGGCTGGGTGGGCAACGGGAACAGGGACGGCAAACCGAAGGCCTCCCGGACGAAAATCCACGGAATCAAAGACCTCCGAACCCGGAAGACTCTCATAGCCCGGACCGGCAGCCAGGGCGAGTCCGTAGATCTTGCGCTCATCCGACTGGTAGCAAAGGAAAAGATCGCCGGCCTGAACCCGGCGGAGCCTCGCCCAACTCTGCGGACTGCGAATCCACCGGCGGCCTCCCATCTTGTAGGGGCGGCGGCGTGGCCGGCGGAAATAGCGGTCGAAATGCCAGCCGGCCGTTCCCGGGAAACGACGGGAATTCACTTTGTAGACCCAGCAGTTCATGTTCCCGCGCCGCAAGCGCCTCTTTCATCCTAGCGGAAAGCGCACGCGGCGAAGCACTCTTCCATGCGATTTTGATATGCTGAAAACTGTGCGAAAGGGGTTCCGGTTCGCAATATTGCTGGCGTTGGCGGCCACCGGCGCTGTGCTGGCCAGGGCCAAGATCCAGACCCAAGGGTCTGGCCCTCTGCGCGAATACGAGCGCATTCCGGTTTCCCTCCGCCAATCTCCCGCTCTGCCATCGCCGCCGCAACAATCGCCGGCGCCGCCCACCGGCCCGATGCTCGATACCGTCGTGCTCGATCCCGCACACGGCGGAACGGACGAAGGAGCGCACGGCTCGGGAGGAATCGTCGAAAAGGACGTCGTTTTGACTCTGGCTCGAGTCGTTCAATCCCGCCTCGAGCGGGATGGAGTGACCGTGGTGATGACGCGCCAGGGTGACCAGACGCTCTCCTTCGAGCAGCGGGCCGCCATCGCCAATGCCCGGCCGGATGCGATTTTCATCACGTTGCACGTGGGATCGAGCGGACCGGTGGGAAGCGCCAACGTCTATTATTACGATTTCAGCCAGGTCATCGAAAACCTGCCGGAAACGCCTGCCGCCGGGCTGGTGTACTGGGATCGCGCGCAGCAGCGCTCGGAAGGGTTCAGCCGGCGTCTGGCGCAACTCCTGCAAGTGGAACTTTCCGAGCGGTTGCGGGGCTCGCCCGAGTTGCCGTCGGCTGTGCCGGTCTATCAACTGCGGGAGATCGCCGAGCCCGCCGTCGCGATTGAAATCGAAAACGTGAACGCGCCGAGCGCCGCGGCTCTGGACGCGCTGGGGCGGCCGCTGTCGGAAGCGATTTCCCGGGCGATTCAATCGTTCCGCATCGTGTATCCGACGGGAGCGCGTTGATGTCGAGGCGGGCCAAGATTTCCGTGAGCGTTCTCGCGGTGCTGGTCGTCGCCGGAATCATCTATCTGCCGGGCCTCTACCGCCGGGTGCTCGGACTGAAACGAATGCCGGTTTCTGAATCGGAAGAGGTCGAGCGGCGCGCCGTCCTGCAACCGTTGGTTACCGCCGCGACCGGCGTGACCGAGGAGGCGCAGATGTTCTGGGCGTCGGCTACGGCGCCAGGCACGCTCGAGGCGACCGCCGTAGAGATGAAGCTTTCCGCCAACCCGGTGGAAAGGGGCAAGCAACTGCTCACCGCGCTGATCGGCGGGCCCACCGATCCCGATCGGCGCACGCTGCCGCCAGGGGCGAGATTGCTGGAATTCTATCTTCTGCCGGGGGGCATCGCGGTCGCAGATTTTTCGAGCGAATTGACGACCGATCTGCCGTCGGGAATCCAGAGCGAACAGATGGCCGTCGAATCGATCGCCGATACGCTCGCGGCCAACATCCCGAATCTGCGCCGGTTGAAAATCCTGATCGATGGGCAGGAAGCCCAGACCCTGGCCGGCCACATCGACCTCACCGGCTATTTCGTCCTGCAGCCGCCTTCTTCGGGTTCGGCGGAGCCGGCGCAAAATGATCCGGCGGTCCCGGGATTGACAGGTCCCCGGGGCGACGGCAAACTGAATCGCTGATTTCACCGCTACGAGGCTGGCAAGGGGGAAGCATGGTTCGAAACGATGGGCGCGCTGCCGACCAACTCCGGCCGTTGCGATTGACTCCGGATTTCGTTCCCACCGCGGAAGGAAGCGTTTTGATTGAAGTGGGAAGCACGCGCGTCGTGGTGACCGCTTCGGTGGAGGACGGGGTGCCCTCGTTTCTGCGCGGCACCGGGCGGGGCTGGGTGACCAGCGAATACGCGATGCTGCCCCGGGCCACCGAGCAGCGCACGCCGCGCGAAAGCACGCGTGGACGGCCGTCGGGCCGCACGCTGGAAATTCAGCGGATGATTGGGCGGTCCCTGCGCGCGGTGACGGACGCGGCCCTGCTGGGCGAGCGAACGATCTGGGTGGATTGCGATGTCTTGCAGGCTGACGGCGGAACGCGCACCGCTTCGATCACGGGCGGTTTCGCGGCGTTGGCGCTGGCGTGCGAGCGGCTGGTGGCGGCAGGAATCCTGAAAGCGGCGCCGCTGGTGGATTCGGTGGCCGCTACGAGCGTGGGCATCGTCGACGAAACCCCGTTGCTCGATCTTTCCTACGAGGAAGATTCCCGCGCCCAAGTGGATATGAACGTCGTCATGACCGGTTCGGGCCAACTGGTGGAAATCCAGGCCACCGGGGAGGGCCGCTCCTTCGCTCGCGAAGAGCTGGACCGGCTGATGAGCCTGGCCGAGAGCGCCATCGAGAGCCTGACCGCGCAGCAGCAAGCCCTCCTGCAAATGGATTTTCGTTCCCGTGTCCGTTAGGGTTCTGCTGGCCACGTCGAATCCCGGCAAACTGCGTGAATACCGCGCTTTGGCGACTGCCGGCGGCGGGCCCGGCAGTAATATCGATCTTGCGCTACTTCCCGATTTCGCTTCCTTTCCCGCCTTCGAGGAAGCGGCTCCCACCTTCGCCGAAAATGCCGCTGGCAAGGCGCTCCACTACAGCCGTTTTGCCCATGAGCTGGTTCTGGCCGAGGATTCCGGACTGGTCGTGCCATCGCTCGGCGGCGCGCCCGGTCCGCGCTCGGCCCGTTACGGCGGGCCGGGAGCCACCGATCAGGACCGTGTGAAGAAACTTTTGCGGGAGCTGGATAACCGTTTCGGGAGCGAGCGCCAGGCTCGTTTTGTGGCCGTCGCGGCTCTGGCGCGGGAGGGTAACGCACTCGCCATTTTCTCAGACTTCGTCGAGGGCGTGTTGACGCGCGAGCCGCAGGGAAATTCCGGATTTGGCTACGACCCGATTTTCCTGTTCGAGCCGCTCGGCAAGACGTTCGCCGAACTGGCTCCAGAAGAAAAGAATCGTTACAGCCATCGGGCGCGGGCGTTCGGCAAGGTCGCGGCATTTCTCGAGTCGCGCGAGTCCGGCCTGCTGCTCTGAGCCGGAGCGAGTCTCGATCGAAGCCGGCCGAATGGCCGGGCGGCTATGCTATATTGCGCGTCGAGCCAGACATGCAGCGAGCCAAGCCCAGGACGAACCCCAAAACGAGCCGGCGGAAAACGGCGAAGCCGCTTGGCGCCGACCCTCGGCGGGTGCGGAAGATCCTCGATGGCCTCGACAAGGCCTACCCCGACGCCGTCTGCGCCCTGAATCACCGGAATGCATTCCAGTTGCTCGTCGCCACGATCCTTTCGGCCCAATGCACCGATGTGCGCGTGAATCAGGTGACCCCGGAGCTATTCCGAAAATATCCGGCGCCGAAGGATTTCGCCTACGCCGATCCGCGCGATCTCGAACAGGATATCCGATCGACCGGTTTCTACCGCAACAAAGCGAAGTCCATCATCGGGTCAAGCAAACGGATTGCCGAAGGATTCAAGGGGCAGGTGCCGCGAACCATGGAAGAAATGCTCGATCTGCCGGGCGTGGCACGGAAGACGGCCAACGTGGTGCTCGGAACGGCGTTCGGGATCGCTTCCGGCGTTGTCGTCGATACGCACGTGCAGCGCATTTCCCAAAGGCTCGACTTGACCCGAAATACGGACCCCAAGAAAATCGAACTCGATTTGATGAAGGCGCTGCCGCAAAACCGGTGGATTCTCTTTTCTCACCAAATCATTTGGCATGGGCGCAGGGTCTGCCAGGCGCGGCGGCCCAAGTGCGCCGAATGCGTATTGGAAAAGGTTTGCTACTCGAAAGACAAGACGTACGCGAGCCAATGAGCCGGTTTTAAAAAATGCTTACTTTCTCCCGTTTCGGTTCGGGCCGAGCGGGCTGGAGCAAATCCGTCTAAGGTCTACCCCCTCGTTGCCGAGCGGGTTATCATCCCAGGAAATGGATTTCGGAGTGGGCCGGCGAGGTGCCTTTCCGAACCACGCGAGGAACAATCGCGACGCGCAGCGGTTAGAGGAGGAACGTTGAAATTGGTCTTCGTTGTCGGTGCGGGCCCAGCCGGCCTCTACGCCTCGAACAAACTGGCTCAGGCGGGGCATCAAGTCGTGCTCCTCAACCGGGACATCAAGCCGGGGGGACTGGCCGAATACGGCATCTATCCGGTGAAGGAGAAGATGAAGGGCGGATTGCGCAAGCAGTTCGGAAAGATTCTCAGCCAGCCCAACCTGCACTACCTGGGCCACGTTCCCGTCGCCCGGAACCAGGCCATCTCGCTCGATAGCCTGCGGGAATTTTCTCCGGCCGCGATCGTCTGCGCCGTCGGCGCGCAGGGCACGAAGAAGCTGGGGCTGCCGGGCGAGGAATCCGGAGGCGTGTATTCGGCCAAGGATTTCGTCTACCACTACAATCTGCTCCCTCCTTTTTCCTCGGGCGATTTCTCGACCGGCAAGCGCGTCGCCATCGTAGGCATGGGCAACGTCATGGTGGACATCGCGCGCTGGCTGCTGGTCGACGATCCGGAGCGAAAGACGGAGGAAGTGATCGTGGTGGCCCGCCGCGGCCCCTTCGAGGCGAAATTCGACCACAAGGAGTTCGAGCACATCGAAATGTTTCTCGACCGCAACGCGTTTCAGGACGAGCTCGCGCGCGTGAAGGATGCCCTGCAAGCGGTCGGACAAGACGTCTCCCAGGTGGCGGCGGAGAAAACCTTCTCGGCTCTTTCCAAGCCGGATCAGGGGACGCAGAGTGCGCGGCTCAAATTCCGTTTTCTTTGCTCGCCCCAGGGCATTCGCGCAGGTGCCGGAGGCCGTATCGAAGCCATCACGCTGACCGAGAACATCCTGGTGGCGCGCAACGGCGGCACCGGGGCCAAGGCGACCGACCGCACCTGCGAATTGGATGTCGATACGATGATCTTTGCCATCGGGGACGTCGTGGATTCCAGCTTCGGCTTGCCCAGCGCCTCGGGAGCCTACGTCACGAATCTCGACTCGGCCGACCCGAAACGGGCTGCCTACGAAGTGTTCGATCCGGCGCAAAAACAGGTGCTCGATGGAACTTATGTCGTGGGCTGGGCGCGCAAGGCGAGCGAAGGGCTGGTCGGCGTCGCACGCTTCGACGCCGAACAGGGCGCCGTGCATGTTCACAAATATCTGGAAAGCGCGCCGGAAAGGCCGTCTGCCGCAGTGGAAGACGTTGCCAAACAGTTCGAAGGCGCGGGTCTGACACCGGTTTCCAAGGAAGACCTCGGTTATCTGGCGCGGGCCGAAGAGCGGCAAGCGCGCGAGCGCGGTTTGCCGTCGTTCAAGTTCGCCGACGACCGGGCGATGCTTGCCTCGATCGAAGAGGAAAAATCCAAAGCAAACGCCGGCGAACCCGTGTCCTGAGTGCGGCCAGCGCCACACGTCCTCAAACTTGACTCTCCGCAGCCAGCCTGCTGTCGCGGGCCGGCCGACCACGGCGGGGAGACCCCGCCCCTCATCAGAACGCGCTTCCCTAATTTACCGATTGCTGGACTAGTTGCCAGGTCGGATCGGGATTATATTCGGTTATCTCCGGGGCGATTGTGCTCGTCTCGGGGCCGAGATTCTTCTGATAGACGCGGCCCTGGTTGTTGATGATGAAGGTCATTACACCCGAATCGCCCCATTTGGCGGGATAGGCGATCAGGGCGTATCCGGCAATCATGTTGCCGTTGATGATGTAGCTGAATTTTCCGCCGGGAGCGCTGGGACCCTGCGCGGTGAGGATCTTGAAGTAGTAGCCGTGGAAGGGACGTGGCCGGCGCGGCTCGGCGCTTGATCGTGCGGGGCTGTTGCGCCGGCCGTAGCCTTCTGCGCGGGCGTCGGCGACGAGCGAGCCGAGCGGGCTGGGCTTTTCGCCCTCGGCGGTTTCCCAGTAAAGCCCGTTGTGATGGCCGGGCGAACTGATGAATTTCTGCGCGTAGACGGCCAGACCTTGGGTGTCGCCGCCCGACTCGGTGTAATACTCCCACTGCGCCACGGCGTAGGCGCGGCAAGTGGCGATGGCCGCTAGTTCATCCTGGCCGATGCGGCGATCCAGGATCTCCTGCAAACCGGCTTTGGTATCGAACATCCAGCGGTCACCTTGGCTGACGAGCGGAATAGGGAACGCCCAGTGGGCTTGGCCGACGAGGATCGTGTAACCGGCAGCCTCTTTTTGCAACTGGGCTGAGGTTTCGAGATTCGCGGCAAAGCGTTCGAGTTGGTCCCGGTCCTGCACGCGGTCGCCGGAAAGCAGGTGCTTGCCATCCGGCCCGAAGAGTTTCGATACCACTCTCGGATCGTCTTTCTTCGCCGCGGCAATCAGGGCCTGCAAGGCGTCTTCCGGCGTGGAAAAGGTGGGCTGGGCGGACGGCACGGTTTGAGCGCCGGCGGCACCGGGCGGCGGAGCGGCGCGAAGAACGGCGACTCCCGCGCTGAGAGGAACCAGTAGAAGGGAAGCGAAAAGCAGAGGCAACGCTCTCCCGGCAAGCGCCTGGCGGCGAATGTTTGCGTGAATCACGGCTTCCTCCTTGCTGGAGCCTGCGGGCTCGGCCGGTTTGTCTTTGCCGGTGCCGGGTTGGCGGCGGGCCTGGGGGCAGGCGCGGGCCGGGCGGCGGGCCTCTGATTCATTTGCTGGCGGCTCTGCTGGCCTCGCTGGCTGGCGGTGCGAGTATTGAAGGAGCTGTCGCCTCTTCCGAAAGCGTTTGGCGGCTGCTCGGCGGGAGGCGAGGGAGCCCGCGCGGCGGGCGCCCGCTGGGCGGGCGCGGGCCTAGGTTGCCGAACCTGCGGAACATTGCGTGGCTGCTGGGGCTGGCGCTGCGGCATCGGGGTTGTTGTGGGCCGGGGCTGCTGCGGCCTGGGAGACGTGCGCTGCTGCTGCTGCGGCATGGGGCGGGCCGCGGGAGCGGGAGCGGGGGTGGGCCGGCGGTAGCCGCGGAACTGATCGAGCGGCTGATTAGGGTTGATATTGCGATCGATGATCTTATTGGGAACGCGCCCCGCGGGCCGCTGGGCGGGTGTTTGCTGGCCGCGGATTCTGTTCTGGAAATTGACGTTGCGGTGAATGCTCCGGTAACGCGACATATCCTGAAAGTTCACCTGTCGCTGGACGACGTCCCGGTTAATCCTGATGTTCGACAAGCGCGGATTCACGTAGATCGAATTGATCCGAATGTGCGAACGGGAGCGGGCGATCCAGCCCGATCCTTGCCAACCGGTGTAGTACACGCGACGGCGGCCCCAATCGAAATCGAGATTCAGCCACACGCCGATCACAAATGCGGGCCCGAAGGAATATCCGGCGAAGATTCCCCCGAAATAGGCGCGTTGGAAAAATACGATCGAGGGGTCGTAGACGGGCACGTAAATGTATTCGGGGCTGGCGGGCCAGATATAAATGTACCCAGATTGATTGACCACCTGCTGCTGCGGGGTAGTTACCAGATTCCCCTGCTGCTCGGCCATCGCGCGCAATCGCTGAATGGAGCTCATCACATCGGTGGATTGATAGACGTAGGCCTGCCCAACGGTGGTGGTCCAATCGAGATCGCTGTCCATCATGTCGAGAACGGTGGGGTAGTGGGCGACGGCGCGAACGCTGACGTCCCAAGGCTGGTCGTCTACGCCGTTTTGGCCGTAGCTGCGAACCCAGCGGTTGGCTTCGTCAATCTGGTCCGGGAATGTGGCGGCGACGAGCACCTGGGCGAGCAGGGGATCGGGATAGAGAGCGATCGGGGCGAGCATGTTGTCGAGTTGATCGTCCGTGTAGTTCTGGTAGGACGATTGGTCCTGAGCCGCGCCGGCAAGCGCGGCTCCCGCCCGGGCTCCGGCCGCGCCCACTACCGGCACGAAGCCAATGCTGAAAGCGAGCAAGAAGGCTAGGGCTTTCTGCATTACACACCTCTCCTCAGCCACCACATATTTTGGACCCTTTTAAGAGCGCCTCGGTTCGGTAACCGGTAGCGCAGCCAAATTCTCTCGGCGGTAAGACATTGCCGGAAGCGCAAGGATGCATCCCTCGTGCCAAACCCATACCGGGAATTGATTGTGGATAGGCAGCTTAGAGCGGGGCCGGAGGTGAGCCTTGCGTTATCCGGCGCACGCGGTTGCGCCGCTTCGCTCAACCGGACCCTGGCGGAGCCGGCCGGCGGGATTGCGGGCTCCGCGATCAGCTTATCGACCGAGCGATTGTTATCGACCAAACAGGCGTTACCGACCGAACAGGCGATCAATCGGCGGGGAGCATGATCCGCAGGACCGGATGACCGTTCACGTTCTGGAGCGGAAAGTAGACGCGATGCTCGGTGTCGACGGCGACCGAATGCGCTTCACGGGCCAAATAGCTCTGGCCGAGCTTGACCAGGCGCCGTCCTTTTTCCGCGAACGCCGCGACGACCCCGCTTTCGCTCGCCACGTATAAGCGGCCCAGGCTCGCGTCGAAGGCGAGGACATCCGGATCGCGCCCGACCGAAGCTATGCCGGTGACGCGCATGAGGCGCAGATCGAATGTCAGCAGCTTCGCGTTGCCGTCGCAGGCGACAAGGGCGAGCCGGCGGCGCGCGTCGATGTACAAGCCGTGGTCGTGCCGGCAGCCGGGTAGAGGGTAGCTCGCCACGATGCGCCTGGTTTTCGGGTCTATGGCCACCAGGCGATCGAGCGTTTGCACGTCCACGTACATCCGTCCCGTCGCCGGGTCGAACCGGGTGTTTCCCGCTTCCCCGCCCAGAGCAATGGTGGCGACGGGCCGGTTCCTACTCGTATCGATCACCGTGTCGGTGCGGCCGGCTTCGTCGGAAACGAACAGCTCGCGGTCGGCGGGATCGTATGCGAGACCGTCGGGATAGACCCCGCCGGGGATTCTGGCGGTGACGGCGAGGCTGCGCTCGTCGATGGCCACCACTTCGTTGCGGCCCGTGGCCGAGGCATAGACGCGTTCGAGCGAAGCAATCGCCAAGACGCCGTGCACATCGGCGACGGCGGGGATTTGGCCGATGAGCTCTTGCTTCGCCGTCGAGAAGACCAGAACGCGGCTGTCGCCCAAGTGCGCGATAAAGAGCAGGCCGGTCCGCGGATCGATGGTTTCGTAGTCGAAGCGAGTCGTGCGGCCCGGCAGCGGCACATCTCGCTCTATTTTGAGTGGCAAGGGTCTGGAGGGAGCCGCGGCGCCCAGGCCAGCGGCCAGGGCGGCCAGGACTAAGGCGGCCATGACGGCCGCGGCCGCAACTCCCAATCGAATGCTGCTTTTATCCGGCATTTTCGGCACGAGCGATTATGCGACGAAAAAATCGCCTATGGAAACGGCGCCAGCGCTTTCCCGGGCCCCGCCCTTCGGGCCAGGGGCGCGGCCGCCGCTTCCGGCACGAGTGAATCGAGGTCTGGCGCCGGCGCCACAAGCGCGAGGGGAGGGCATGTCTGATACAATACTTCACGGGATGAGTTCGCCCGAGTTCATTCACCTTCACCTGCACACCGATTTCTCGCTGCTCGACGGAGCTTGCGAGATCAAGCGCCTGGTCCGGCAGGCGGCCGAGCAGGAGATGTCTGCCGTTGCCGTCACCGACCACGGAAACCTGTTCGCCGGGGCGCATTTCTACCAGGAAGCAACCAGTCACGGGATCAATCCGATCATCGGCTGCGAGGTCTATACGACCAAGGGCAGCCGGCTGGACCGGGACGGGAGCGGCGAGCGAGCCAATCACCTGATTCTGCTAGCCGAGAGCAACGAGGGATACCGGAATCTGTGCGCCCTGGTGACGGCCGGCTATCTGGAAGGCTTCTACTACAAGCCCAGGATCGACTACGAGCTTCTCGCCAGGCACAGCCGCGGCCTGATCGCTCTTTCCGCATGCCTGCGCGGGGAAGTGGCCGAAGCCCTCACCGCGGACCGCTACGAGCGGGCGCGGGAATCGGCCGGAAGATTGCGGGATATTTTCGGCCCGGGCAACTTCTTCCTGGAAATGCAGGATCAGGGCCTGGAAATTCAGAAGACGCTGAATCGGCAGCTCATCCAACTCTCGAAAGAGACGGAAATTCCCCTGGTCGCGACCAACGACTGCCATTATCTGACGCGGGCCGATTCGCGCGCGCAGGACGTGCTGGTCTGCATTCAGACCAACAAGACCATCAGCGATCCGAACCGGATGCATTTCTCGACCGATCAGTTCTATTTCAAGACGGCGCAGGAGATGGCGAGCGTCTTCAGCGAAACGCCGGAAGCCCTGGCGCGCACGCTGGCCATCGCCGAGCGCTGCCGGGTGAAGATCGAGCCGGTGGCCAATCCGTTTCCCGAGTTCCGGGTGCCGGAGGGGGAAACGGCGGACAGTTATTTCGAGAAGGTCGCGCGGGAGGGATTCCAGGCGCAGCGGCCGCGCCTGGAGGCGCTCGCGCGCGCCGGCCGCCTGCGGCACCCGCTCGAGGCCTACGCGGCGCGCCTGGACAGCGAAATCGACATGATCCAGAAGATGCGCTTCGCCGGCTACTTCCTGATCGTGTGGGATTTCATCCGGCACGCGCGCGGAGCCGACATCCCGGTCGGGCCGGGGCGCGGCTCGGCGGCGGGCAGCCTGGTCAGCTACGCGTTGGGCATCACGAACGTCGATCCGCTCGAATACGGGCTGCTGTTCGAGCGGTTCCTCAATCCGGAGCGGGTTTCGATGCCGGATATCGACATCGATTTCTGCATGCGGCGGCGGGGCGAAGTGATCGATTACGTCCGGAACAAGTACGGCGCGGAAAACGTGGCGCAGATCATCACCTTCGGCACGCTCGGCGCGCGGCAGGTGCTGCGCGACGCGGCCCGCGCGCTCGAATTTCCCTACGGCGAGGCCGACCGTCTGGCCAAGCTGGTGCCGAACGAGTTGAACGTGACGCTCGAAGAAGCGCTGAAAACGGCGCCGCAGCTCAAGGCGCAAGTCGAGCGGGAGCCGCGGGTGAAGGAACTGGTCGAAGTGGCCGAGCGGCTCGAGGGCCTGGCCCGTCACGCCTCGACGCACGCGGCCGGCGTGGTGATCAGCCCGGAGCCGCTGCGCTGGATTCTGCCGCTCTACCGCATGGGCGAAGACCAGGTGACCACGCAGTACGACATGAAGGCGCTCGAGCGGCTCGGGCTGCTGAAGATGGATTTTCTGGGCCTGGCCACGCTCACCGTCGTCTTCGACACGCTCGACCTGATCGCGCGCAACCGGGGTGCCCATCTCGCGCTCGACGAGCTTGCGCTCGATGACGAGCCCGTCTACCGGATGTTCTCGCGCGGGGAGACGACCGGCATCTTCCAGTTCGAATCGCACGGCATGCGGGACATCCTGCGCCGCTACCAGCCCACGCGCCTGGAAGACTTGACCGCGCTGAACGCCCTCTACCGTCCCGGGCCGATCCAGGGCGGAATGATCGACGATTTCATCGACCGCAAACACGGGCGCAAGCGGGTCAGCTACGAACTGCCCGAGCTGCGCGAGATTCTCGAGGAGACCTGGGGCGTCATCCTCTATCAGGAACAGGTGATGCAGATCGCCAATCGCCTGGCCGGCTTTTCCCTGGGCGAAGCCGATCTGCTGCGCCGCGCCATGGGCAAGAAGAAACGGGACGAGATGGCGGCGCAGCGGGAGAAGTTCCTTGCCGGCTCCCGCGAGCGGGCAGTGCCGGCGCGGAAGGCCGAAAAGATATTCGATCTGATGGCCGAATTCGCTGGCTACGGGTTCAATAAATCGCATTCCTGCGCCTACGCGCTGCTGGCTTATCAGACCGCCTATCTGAAGGTGCATTTCCCGGTCGAATTCATGGCTGCCCTGCTGACCTCGGAAATCGGCAAAACCGACGCGCTGGTGCGTTACATGCACGAAGCGCGGGGGATGGGTATCCGCGTGCTGCCGCCCGACGTCGAGGAAAGCGGGCTCTACTTCACGCCGGTTGGCGAGGCGGTCCGCTTCGGACTGGCGGCGGTGAAGAACGTGGGGGAAGGAACAGCGCAGGGAATCCTGGCGGCGCGGGAGAATAAAGGGAAATTCCGCAGCCTGTTCGATTTCTGCGAGGCCATCGAGCCGCGGCTGGTGAACCGCCGCGTGCTCGAAAGCTTGATCAAGTCGGGCGCGATGGATTGTTTCGGCGCCGGACGTTCGCGCTTGATGGCCGCAATCGACACGGCGCTCGCCCGGGGCCAGCGCATGAGCCAGCAACGGCTCACGGGTCAGCACGGTTTGTTCTCCGGGCGGCCCGAGGAAGAGGCGCTCGAACCGGAACTGCCGGAGGTCGAGGAGTGGAGCGAGGAAGATCAGTTGGCCGCCGAGCATGCGACCCTCGGACTCTACATTTCCGGCCATCCGCTGGCGAAATACGAGGCGCGCCTGCGGGATTTGCGGGTGAGGGAACTGGGCACGATCGAGGGGTGCGAGAACGGGGAAGAGTTGCTCGTGGCGGGCGTGGTGGTTCACGCGCGCCCGATGCGCTCGCGCAAGGGCGCCCGCTGGGCGATTCTGAACCTGCACGATCGAACCGGGATGGTCGAGTTGCTGGCGTTTCCGGAGGCGTTCGGCCGCCTGGAGGCCGTCTTCAAGAGCGGCTCGCCGCTGGTCGTGCGCGGCCGGGTGAACGTCGAGGAGGTGGGCACGCGGGTGGTGGTGATGGATGCCCGCCCCATCGCGGAAACCGCCGCGGCCAGGCCGGCCTCGTTGCGCCTGCGGATTCCCCTGGAGTCGATTGACGAGCAAACCCTCGCGGAACTCGACCGTCTGTTCGCCGCGCGGCCGGGAGCTTGCCCGGTGATATTCGAGCTGGTCGATAGCGACGGGTCGGTAGCGACGCTCGAGGCGGAACGGTCGGTGCGGGCCGATGCGGAATTGATGACCAAAGTGCGGGAGATCTGCGGTGAGGAAACGGTCGAAACGGCGGGCTGAGGTGACCGAATCGAAGGATCACCGGCGCGCCCGCGTCGAGCAACTCGAGAAAGTCATCGACGATCTGCGAGCTGTGACGGCGCCCGATGCGGCCACCGAGCGCAAGATCGAACAAGTCCGGCGCGAGATCGGAGAACTGCGCCAGGATCTGCTGACCGAAACGGCGGCCTGGCGGCGAACCCAGCTCGCGCGGCATCCGCAGCGCCCCTACACGCTCGACTATATCCGCTACCTCTTCGAAGGGTTCAGCGAACTCCACGGCGACCGCGGATTCGCCGACGACCGGGCCATCGTGTGCGGCATGGCCCGCTTCCACGGCCGGCCGGTCATGGTGGTGGGGCATCAGAAGGGCCGGGACACGCAGGAAAATTTGCGGCGGAATTGGGGTATGCCGAAGCCGGAAGGCTACCGGAAAGCGCTGCGCGCGATGCAACTGGCGGCGAAGTTTTCGCGTCCGGTCATCACCTTCGTTGATACCGTGGGAGCCTATCCGGGGATCGACGCCGAGGAGCGGGGACAGGCCGAGGCGATCGCGCGCAACCTGCGGGAGATGGCGCGGCTGCCGGTACCGATTATCGTCAACATCACCGGCGAGGGCGGTTCGGGCGGCGCGCTGGCAATTGCCGTGGGCGACCGCATCCATATGCTCGAGAACTCGATCTATTCGGTGATTTCGCCCGAGGGATGCGCCTCGATCCTGTGGCGGGACCCCTCCCAGGCCGGCCGCGCCGCCGAGGTCATGAAGATCACGGCGCCCGATCTGCGCGAACTGGGCGTGATCGATGAAATCGTTCCCGAGCCCGCCGGCGGGGCGCACACGAACCCGGAAGAGGCGGCGCGGCTGCTCGAACCCGTTATCGAGCGGGCCCTTGAGGAGACGTCGCGCTTGACGGCCGGCGAACTGCTCGAAAGCCGTTACCAGAAATTCCGGCGGATGGGCCGGTTCTTTGCGGCCGAAGCCGGGTAGCCTGCCGCTGGCGCGAAAAAGGGAAACTTGGCAGGCGCTGGCCGTATCTATAGGGAAGGTGGATAGGTCCGGCGATGTATTGCACCAGTTGCGGAACTCCCGTTCCGGATGACGCGCGTTTCTGCTGCGGGTGCGGCAAACCGGTTGCCGGCGTGGCGGCGGCGATTGCGGATGCGGCGCGCGCGCGCCTGGCCAGGCACCGGCCGGTGTTGGCGGTTTTGTGGGCCGTTTATTCGCTGCTGCGCATCATGGCAGGCGGCGCGATTCTTTTCGCCGGGTCGGCCATGGGTATGCCTGGCTTCTTCATCCACGGCTACCGGCCTTGGGGCACTTCTTTCGGCTGGCCATTTTCCGGTTTCATGCTGCATGGGCTGATTGCCGGTGCGGGGGTGGGCATGCTGGGCCTGGGAATACTGGGTTTGGCGGCCGGATGGGGTTTGTGGCACCAGAGGGCTTGGGGCCGGATCTTGGCGCTGATTCTCGGCGTGTTCGCTCTGTTTCGTATTCCGCTGGGCACCGCGCTGGGGATCTACACGCTCTGGGTGCTGCTCCCGCGCGCGGCTGCCGCAGAGTACGCCCGGCCGGTGTAAGGAGAAAAAAAGATGACGGCAGCGATGGCGGAAGCAAAGCCGATTTACTGCGGCGGATGCTTGGAGAAAGCGACGGCCGAGCATCTATTCCGAGCGTTTCCGACATGTCTCGCCGGAGTCGGTTCCGGGTCGAAATGGCTTCGTTTTTGGCTGGTTCAGGTGCACAATCGGCGTGAGCCCGTTGGCTCGCTTGCTGGTTCGGCAGGAGCGCAAACCCGCCGTTTTACGGAGACTTGGGCGCCAGGCGCTCAATCCGGGGAATCGAAGAGGAGCTAACGGTCGGCCGGCCCTGGAAGCGTGGCGGCGGGAATCGCTCCGGCTCTTTTGGGTACTGGCTGTGATAAAATCGCGGGTACTTTAGACAAGGGGGATTCTTGAAAGCTCAGACGAAGTTCATTATCGGAGCTGCAATTATCCTGGTGACGCTGGTCTGGCTGGGTTGGGTTGGCGCCTCCGAGAGCAAAACTTATTATCACACGGTGTCGGAACTGTCCTCGCTCAGGGCCAGTCAGCTTCGTCAGCGGATGCGCGTTTCCGGATATGTGGCGAAGGGGTCGATCCGTCAGATCAATGGTCAGACCGACTTCACGATCCAGGAAGGCGGTAAGACATTGCCGGTGAGCTATGTCGGTTCCGCTCCACTTCCCGATACGTTCAAGGGCGGGGCGCAGGCGATGGTGCAAGGCAGACTGGCGCCCAGCGGTCAATTCGTCGCGCAGCAGGTGCAAGCCAAGTGCGCATCGAAATACGCCGCTTCGACAACTCCTCTCAAATCCACACCAACGGGGTCGATGGCGGGCCCGCAGTCACCGGCAGCGGCCCAGTCCTACTGAGCCGGCGCGCGCGAGGCTAAAGGCTCTATGGATATCTTTGGTTCGTTTGCATTAATCCTGGCCTTGATTACGGCCGGCTACGCCTTCATCTCCGGAATCGTCGGCATCAAGACTCGCAATCCGCTCGCCATCAAGAGTTCCCGCCGCGCCGGCTTGGCGATGTTTCCGCTGATGGCGCTGACGGCCGGCACTCTGATCTACGGCTTCTTCACCAATAACTTCTCGATGGCCTACGTGGCCGAGCACAGCAGTATCCACTTGCCGGCGTTTTACAAGTTTGCGGCGCTCTGGTCGGGGCAAGAGGGGTCGCTGCTATTTTGGTCGTTGCTGCTGTCGCTGTGGACGTTTGCGGTCCTGTTCACCAACCGGCGCAAACACCCCGAGCTGATGCCGTACGTGGGCGTCGTGATGACGGGCGTGGAGTTTTTCTTCCTGCTGCTGAATAATTTCGCGGCCAATCCCTTCTCGATTCTCGGCGTTACGTCGGCCAGCGGAGCGGTCACCATCGTTTCGCAAGCGAACGGGCACGGGCTCAATCCCTTGCTCCAATATCCCGAGATGGTCATCCACCCGCCGATGCTCTATATGGGTTACACGGGAATGACGGTGCCGTTCGCTTTCGCGATGGGGGCGCTGCTGGCGCACTATCCGGGAGAAAAATGGATCCACCTGACGCGGCGCTGGATGATGCTGGCCTGGCTCTTTCTGACGTGCGGAATTTTGCTCGGAATGCACTGGGCTTACGCGGTGCTCGGTTGGGGCGGATACTGGGCTTGGGACCCGGTGGAGAATGCCAGCTTGATGCCGTGGATCACCGGGACGGCCTTTTTGCACTCGGTGATGATGCAAGAGAAGCGCGGCATGATGCGGGTGTGGAATATCTGGCTGGTTTTCGCGGGATTCTTCCTCTCGATCCTCGGAACGTTCCTGACGCGGAGCGGGGTGGTGAGCTCGGTGCATGCTTTCGCGCAGTCGTCGATCGGGGGGTGGTTCGTTGGATTCATGGCTATTCTGATCGTGTTCTGCGTTTGGGCCTACTGGAGAAACCGGGGATACCTCAAGAGCGACAATCAGCTCGATTCGGTGGTTTCGCGGGAATCGAGCTTCCTGTTCAATAACCTCGTGCTGCTGGCGGCGGCCTTCGCGGTGCTGTGGGGCACGCTGTTCCCGGTGATTTCCGAGGCGGTGCAGGGCAGCAAGGTTTCGGTGGGTCCGCCGTTCTTCGACCGGGTCAACGTTCCGATCGCGCTGTTTCTGATCTTCCTGACGGGCGTCGGGCCGCTGCTGGCCTGGCGGAAGACTTCGGTCGGTAGCCTGTGGCGGAATTTCGCCTGGCCGATGGGGGGAGGATTGCTGGCGGGCGGCGTCGCCTTCGCTTACGGTTTCCGGGAGTTCTACGCGCTGGTCTGCCTGATCCTGGGCGTGTTTGTCACGCTCACGGTGGCCGGCGAATTCTACCGCGGCGCGCGGGTGATCGCGTCGCATTCGGGACTGAATTTCTTCCAGTCGGTCGGGCGCCTCACGATGCGGAACACGCGCCGCTACGGCGGCTACGTCGTCCATTTCGGCATCGTGCTGATCTTCATCGGGATCGCGGGCCAGGCATTCAACGTGAGACGCAAGGTCGATCTGGGCATTGGCTCGCAGATGAAGATCGGCCCCTACACCCTCTATTGCCAGAATTTCGATCAGAGGAACGGGCCCAACTACACCGCTGAGGATGCCACGATCGAGGTGTTCCAGCACGGGCGGCCGACGATGATGCTGTTTCCCGAGCGGCGGTATTTCGCCTCGAGCGGCGTGATTGAAACCATGGTATCGATTCACTCGACGCTCGCCCGCGACTTGTACGTTGTCTATTCCGGCCCCGATCCGCAGAACAACAAGCCGGTGATTCACGCCTTTCTGAATCCCCTAGTGAAATGGATCTGGCTCGGCGGAGTCGTCGTGCTGCTCGGCACGCTGCTGGCGATGCTGCCATCGGGTTCGGGACCTGCTCCGGGTACGCCGCTGCCGGCCACCTCCGGCGCGGCCGCCGAAGCGGTGCCCGAAGGGGACGTGCTGGAGAGGACGCGCTGACGTGAGAGGACGTGTCCTAAGCGTTCTTGTGCTGATTTTGGCCACGGGCTTGTGCCTGGGTGCTCAGACATCGGCCCCGAAGGCCGCCCCTGCCGGCCACATGCATTCTCTCCCCGCTTCCGTTCCGAATGCCATAAACGGCGGCCCGGCCGGGCCGACGGTTCCCGCGTCGAACGCCAGGGTCCAGGAACTGAGCGGCCAGTTGCTGTGTATGTGCGGATGCACCCAAATCCTGAACGAATGCACGCATCAGGGCACCGATGACTGCCTCACGCACGACAATATAATGGCCGAACTCGAGCATCGCGTCGCCGGCGGAGAATCCGACAGCCTGATCTTGCAGTCCTTCGTGCAGGAGTACGGCCCGCAGATTCTGGTGGTGCCGCCGGCGCGAGGGTTCGACCTGACGGCGTGGCTGATGCCTATTTTCGCGAGCTTGGCGGGACTGACGCTGGCGCTCGTGGTTGTCCAGCGCTGGCGCGAGCGCGGGTTCAAACCGGCCAAGGCCGGCGGCGAGAGCGGCGGAGGGAAAGTGAATGTGCGGCCGGATTTGCTCGATCGGGCGCGCGCCGAGACCAAGGACGAGGACTATTATTAATGGTGGTTGGGATCGGGATCGCCTGTGCGGCGCTGCTCGTGGGGATGCTGGCTTTCCTCTTCTGGATTCGCGTCGATCCGGCCGACCTGGCGCCTCACCGCTCGCGCCTCGATCAGTTGTTTGAGCGGCGCGATGCCATCTATGAAAACCTGCGCGACCTGAAGTTCGAGCACCGCGCCGGAAAATTTTCCGAAGCCGACTTCGAGCAAACCCGGCAACTGCTCGAGCAGGAGGCGGCGCGTGTGCTAGCCGAAATTGAGATCCTGACCGGAAGCGCGCCCTCGGTGACAACTCGCAAGGCGCGCGCAAGCGAGATGAAATGAACTATCGCGCAACATGGCTTTCTTTGCTTTTGACCCCGGCTCTGGCCCTGGCAGCCCTGCCGGCGGTGGCCGGCACCGTTACGGGAGTGGTGCGCAACGGGACGACGAACCAGATCGCCTCGGGCACGACCGTGACCTTGATTCAGCTCGAGGGCGGCATGCAGCCGGTCGCCCACACCCAGACGGACGCGCAAGGGCGCTTTTCGCTCTCGAATCCGGGGATCGGACAGCAACCGATGTTGCTGCGCGCCTCCTTCCGCGGTGTGGACTATCTCGAGCCGATTGCCCCCGGCCAGGCCGACACGAAGATCGATATCAAGGTCTACGATCCCACCGCCGACTCTTCCGCCTTCGAAGTGCTCCATCAGATCGTGGCCATCGAGCCGCAGGACGGTTCGCTGATGGTTGGCGAGGAATTCGACATCGAGAATCAGACGAAACCGCCCAAGTCATTTTTCCGGGCTGGCGGCTCTTTCGATTTCGACTTGCCCCAGGGAGCCGATCTGAATCAGGCCGAAGCGTGGGGACCATCGGGCATGCCGGTGGTGCAACACACCATCCCGAAGGGAAAGAACCGGTTTGCGGTCTCCTTTCCTTTCCGGCCGGGACAGAACGGGGTGCGGTTTTCCTTCAAGCTGGATTATCCCGGTAACCAGGCGACCGTGGATCTGCGCTCGCCGTATCCGATCGAGACGGCAATGCTGCTGGCGCCGCCCGCGGTAAAAGTGACGGGAGACGGGTTCACTCGCGCCGGCAGCGAGCATGGCTGGGCCGTCTACACGCGCCAGGGCGTCCAAGCCAATCGCGCCGTGCTGCTTTCGGTTTCCGGCACGGGGCCGATCCCGACCGCGACCGGCAACGCTAACAATGGACAGGGCCAAGCCGGCGACGGCCAGGCGGGCGCGGACAGCACGGTCACGCCGGTTGCGCAAGCTTTGCCGCCGCGGTTGGACAGCGTGCGCTGGATCGTCATCGCCGGCTTCGTGGCGATGTTCCTTCTGGGCGCGTTCTTCCTGTGGTGGAGATCCCGGGATCCGGAAGCGGTTCCGGCGACCGGCAGCGCTTCGGCGCCGGCGGCGCCGGCGGGCCGGGCCGATAGCCGCGAGCCAGCCCTGCGGCAAAACGTCGACGAAATCAAGGAGACTCTGTTCCGGCTGGAGTTGAGACGACAGGCGGGGACGCTTTCGGAGGAGGATTACCAGGCCCAGCGGCAGCGCATGGAAAAGGCGCTGCGGAAGCTGGTGAAGAGCTAGGCGGCGGAAAGAACGCGTTCAGACAGGCTGCCAGCCCTGCGGAGGGGCGCCTGGCCGGCGTTGTGGCTGGCGGAGGCGGCGCGGGGAAGGGATCGGCGCCGGCAGGGCCGCCTGGATCTCGGTCGCGACAATCGGCGCAGTTCTTCAAATTCTCGTCAACCATGACATTTGCCCCGACGTCATCGCTGGGTGTGGCTTTCGAACGCGTCGAGAAGCGTTACGGCGGGCTGATGGCCCTCCGGCGCGTGACGCTGACGATTGGCTCCGGTGAATTCGTGGCTCTGCTGGGGCCGAACGGTTCCGGCAAGACGACCCTGCTGCGGATGGCGGCGCTGCTGCTGCAACCGTCGGCGGGCCGCGTTAGACATCTGGGGGCCGAAAATCTGGCGCCGGAAGCCGTGCGAAGCCAAATCGGTCTGGTGGCGCACAAGGCGTTGGTCTACGACGAACTCACCGCGCGGGAAAACCTCTCATTCTTCGCCCGGCTGTATGGGCTGGCGAGTCCGGCCGAGAGTGTCGAGCGCGTCCTCGGGGAGGTCGGGCTGGCCGATCGCGCCGAGGATGCCGCGGTAACGTTTTCGCGAGGGATGCGGCAACGGCTCGCCATCGCCCGGGCCCTGATTACCGAGCCCGGCCTGCTGCTCTTCGATGAGCCGGCGACGGGTCTGGACCGGGAAGGGCGCCAGTGGCTCGATCGCACACTCGTGGGATTGCACCGGGCCGGCGCGACGCTGATCGTGAGCACGCACGACGAATCGCTCGCCGCACTGGCGGGGCGCTCGATCTGGCTGCGGGCCGGACGTCTGGTCCGTGACAGCGGCGCGCCGGCGCCGCTGCTCGTCCGCGAGGTGCCGGGATGAATTTGGCGCGTTCGGCTGGGCTGGTCTTCGGAAAGGAGCTGCGCATCGAGTTGCGCACTCACGATCTGACCCACACCGTTCTGTTTTTCGTACTGATGGTCGCGGGGCTGTTCAGCTTCGCCTTCGATCCCAGCTCGACCGAGAGCCGCGTCATTCTTCCGGGGCTCATCTGGATCGCGTTCTTTTTTGCCGGCACGCTGATGTTGCAGCTCTGCTTCGTTCGCGAACAGGTAAACGACACGCTGGCGGCGCTGCGCCTGGCGCCGATCGACCCGTTCGCGATCCTGCTCGGCAAGATCCTGGCGAATTTCGGCTTTTTGGCGGTGACCGAGATCGTGTTTGTGCCGGTCTTCAGCCTCTTTTACAACGTCAGCCTGGGTGGCGTGCTGGGCCGGCTGATGCTGTTGCTGTTTCTGGGCACGTTCGGCCTGGCCGTGCCGGGAACGGTGTTTTCGGCCATGACCGCGCAGGCGCGAATGCGTGAACTGCTTCTGCCATTGCTGCTCTTGCCGGTTCTGGCCCCGGTGCTGATTGCCGGCGTTGAGGCCACGGCGGCGTTGCTCGGCCCCGGACACGCGCTCGAGCGGGAGTGGGTGGTGATGTTGGCTGGCTTTGATCTGATTTTCCTCACGGCGACCTGGCTGCTGGCCGGATTCCTGGTGGAGGAATAACAAGGAGACCCATGAAGCCCAGCGGGCGGGCCTGGCAACTGACGGCGATCGCAACGGCGATTGTGACGGCGCTCGGCGGCTACGCGATTTTCTTCGTCGCGCCGCGGGAAGAGACCATGGGCCAGATCCAGCGAATTTTCTACTTCCACGCCGGTACCGGCATCTGCGCCTACCTGGGATTCTTCGTCTCGTTCCTCGCCTCGATCGGCTACCTGGCTAGCCGCCAGTCGGAGTGGGACTGGATGGCGGTGGCGACGGCGGAAGTCGGGTTGGCGTTCAACACGGTGGTCCTGGTCACCGGACCGATTTGGGCTAAGCCGGTTTGGGGCATTTGGTGGACCTGGGACGCGCGCCTGACGCTGGATTTCATTCTGGAGCTGCTCTACATCGCCTACCTGCTGTTGCGCACCATGGTTGCCGAGCCGGAACGGCGGGCCTTGGTGTCGGGCGTGTTCGGTATTTTTGCTTTTCTCGACGTGCCGCTGTCCTATTTCTCCATTCGCTGGTGGCGGACCGAGCATCCGCAACCGGTGATCGGCGGCGGTCCCGGAACGGGCATGGCGCCGATGATGTGGTACGTCTTTCTATTCACCGGGATCGGACTTCTGGCGCTGATGGCGATCCTGAGCCGCGAGCGATACCGTCTCGAAGCGTTGCGCCATGAGTTTGCCGAGCTGGCCGCCGGCGCGGAAGACGAGCCGGAACCGGTCGAGACGAAAGGGTTGAGCCGATGAGAAACTTTTGGAGTATTCTGATAGCATACTTGGCCGCGTGGGCGATTTTTTTCGGGTATTACGTCTCCGTGGGGCGGCGCCTTACGCGGCTCGAAGCCGATTTCCGGCGCCTGAAGCAACGGGCGGGCCGGGACTGACGCTGGGCGAGACATTTCCGATGGATTCGCGCAAGAAAGTCGGTGTCGTGTTGTTTCAGCTGGGTGGTCCGGACCGTCTCGACGCGGTTCAGCCCTTTCTCTACAATCTCTTCTGCGATCCCGACATCATCAATTTTCCCGCGGCGTGGCTGGCCCGGCGGCCCCTGGCATGGCTGATTTCCAGCCTGCGCGCCCAGCACGTGCGCGAGCACTACGCGGCGATCGGCGGTGGATCGCCGATTCGGGAGCTGACCGAGGGGCAGGCGCTGGCGCTGGCCGACGCGCTCGCGCCCTGGGTGGAACCTCAAATCGTCATCGCCATGCGCTATTGGCACCCGAGTACCGTCGAGGCGATTCGGCGCCTGACGCGAGGGCCGCTCGACGAGCTGGTTCTGCTGCCGTTATACCCGCAATATTCGGTGGCCACGACGGGATCGAGTCTGCGGGAGTGGAAGCGCCACTGGCGCCAAGGCGCGGTGACCACGCACGTGATCGATCGCTTCTACAGCCACCCGCTGTACCTGAGCGCGCTGGTCGAGCGGATCGAGCAATCGCTCGCCGAGTTCGGGCGCCCGGCCGACGTGCACATCGTCTTCAGCGCCCACGGTCTGCCCGTCAATTTGATCGAGGCGGGAGATCCCTATCAGCGGGAAATCGAGGAGACGGTGCGGCTGCTCTTGCAACAGGGCGGCTGGTCGAACCCGACAACGCTCTGCTACCAAAGCCGGATCGGACGCCAGAAATGGCTCGAGCCGTCCTTGACGGACGCGGTCGAGCGGCTGGCGCGCGAAGGGGTCAGGCAGATGCTGGTGGTGCCGATTTCCTTTGTGACCGAGCACATCGAGACGCTCTACGAAATCAATCTGGAAGCCCGCGTGCTGGCCGGCAGCCTGGGCGTCGAAGATTTCGCCGTCATGCGGGCCCTCGACAGTTCTCCCCGTTTCATCGCCGCTCTCGCCGATCTGGTTCTTCAGGCTGTGCTTCCCGGCGCATCGGTTCCCGCGGGAGTCGATACGCACTCGGCATCATAGAAAAGTGCCGGTCAGCGGCTGCCGGTGGCGCTCCGCGGCGATGTTTTTTGCGGTCCGGTTGAAATATTTTGCGAGATTTTGCCTTCATCTTCTTGACACAAAAGCGCGTGCGACTTATAAATTTTGTTCTGGGCTTGTGGCATACGTCTTCATCTGGTGCGTCTTCACTTAAGAATTCAAGCCCAGTCTCGGTCGAATCGATGGCAGATCAAGGCAAGGCGGGAAAAACCGATGGTGTGCGGGACCTCCTCCGGAAGGAAGGATGGGCGGCTCGTCGCTCGGCGATTTTTCCCGGGGGCGTGAGGCGGGAGCAACCGGACCGCTCGCGCCGCTTGCTGGCATCGTCGTTCGATTGAGCGTCCGAGTAGCGATCCGAGGGAGTTTCCATGGCTGAGGGAAGTCGCGGAAGCGGCAAGACGGGCTTGGCCGACGAATCCGAGGGTAGGGTGCAGCAGTTCAAGGGGTGGCTCCAGGAAAAATTCCAGGAGCAGGTGGAAGAGCTGAAACGGCCCGAGGACACCCAGCTCTACAAGGCCTTTTTCCGTGTCGGACGGGTGGACGAGCCGCGCAATCGCGCGCTCCATACCCTGAACAACCTCTTTCTTCACATTCATCCGACCAAGGTAAATCGGGACGCCGTTCGCTACAGCTACACCTGGGGGATGGGCGGCATCAGCTTCTACCTGTTCCTCGTGCTCTCCTTTACCGGCATTTTGCTCATGTTTTATTACCAGCCGACCAAGGTGCAGGCGTACCGGGACATCTTGGACCTGGAGAACAGCGTTCCCTTCGGGCTCCAGCTTCGCAACATTCATCGCTGGGCCGCGCACCTGATGATCATCGCCGTCTGGCTGCATCTGTTCCGGGTCTTCCTGACCGGTTCCTACAAGCGGCCGCGCGAGTTCAACTGGTGCGTCGGGGTGTTGCTGCTGGTCTTTACGATGCTGCTCTCGTTCACGGGCTATCTGTTGCCCGACGATCAACTCGGCTTCTGGGCGGTGACGGTGGGAACCAACATGGCCCGAGCCACTCCCTTGCTGGGTCACGAGGGGCCCTTTGGCCCGCAGTTGGGCTTGACGTCTTACAACGACGTTCGTTTCGCGCTGCTGGGAGGCTCGATCGTCGACTCGGCGGCCCTTCTGCGCGCCTATATCTGGCACTGCATCGCTTTGCCGGTGATGATTTCGATTTTCTTCGGCGTTCACTTTTGGCGGATCCGCAAGGACGGAGGAATCTCCGGGCCTTCGCCGGTGATGCTGGAATCGGAGATGCACGAATGAGCGGGCTCTGGATGTTCGGCCGGCCGGAAACGGATATTTCGCATGCTGGGTAACTGGCACCAACTCTGGGTCATTGCTTCGAACCCGGACAACATCCCGGTCGTGGGGTTGATTATTTTGGTGCCGTTCTTCACCTGGTTCGGCCTGCGCCAAGCCAAGGCGAACGACCGGCTGATCGCCCGCCTGGAGGCCGATCCGGAACTGGCGCGCAAGCATCACCGCAAAACGCAGCCCTATCACCCCAGCTGGCAAAAGGAAGTGCACGTCTGGCCGTACTTGCTGCGGATCGAGTTGCTGGCGGCCATTATCATCACCGTGATCCTGATGGTCTGGGCGCTGAAGATCAACGCCCCGCTCGAGCAGCCGGCCAACGCCGCCGTGACCATGAATCCGGCGAAGGCCCCCTGGTATTTCCTGGGGTTGCAGGAGATGCTCGAATATTTCGATCCGTGGATCGCGGGCGTGGCGATGCCCACGTTTATCATTTTGGGTTTGATGGCGATCCCGTTCATCGATGCGAATCCTTTGGGCAACGGCTACTACACCTACAAGCAGCGGCGCTACGCGGTGTGGACCTTCCTGATCGGATTCGAGGGAATATGGCTCGTGCTGACCCTGATCGGAACGTTCATTCGAGGTCCTGGATTCATGTGGTTTTGGCCGACGCAGACCTGGGATCCGGATCGGGTGGAGTTTTTAGCGACCCGCAACTTCGATCAGTTCTTCCATATCAACGGGTCGTGGCTCGTGCACATCTTGCCCGCCAGCCAGAAGGCCAGCGCGGCCCTGTGGGCGAAGGGGTTGTTCGGGATCATTCCCGTGGGGCTCTATTTCCTGATCGCCGCGTGGATTTTCTACAAGATCATCACCAGCTCGCCGTTCAGCCGGAAGATCTTCGGGCGAATGAGCCTGTTGCAGGTGGTGGTGATGGAAATCTTGCTTGTCGTCATGCTGACGATGCCGATCACCTTTTTCATGCGGCACCTGTTGCGAATCAAGTACGTTTGGGAAACACCATGGTTCAATCTCTAATGTTTGGGAAAGTCTGAGGCAGGGATCCCTTTGGCGCCACAACAACCACCTCCGCAAGACCCGATTACCACCCGGTCGCTGGCCGGCCCCCTTTTGGTCGCCGCACTTCTGCTGATCGCGGTGCTGGGCTGGTCTCTCTATAACGAGGAATTCGGGCTGCGGCCCTGGCGTTCCTATCAGGCACACTTTTCCCACGTCTATTCGAAATTCCTAGAGAAGCGTCTGGCCGAGCGCCGCGCCGCGCAGCGCGCGTTAGAGAGCACTGCGAAGTACAAAAATCTCGATGCAGCCATTGCGGCGGCCGAGAACGTCGCGCGGCCGCAAGACGACAAGATCGATCAGCAGATCGCTCTCCTCAACCGGCAACGCGCCTCGATACTGCCCTCCTTCCGGACCTATCGCAGCTACGTGGGTGCGGTCACCTACGAGTACGAGCAGATACCGGATACGCCGGCCTACAAGAGCGAGAAGCAGAGCGCCTTTCGAGCGGTCCAGCGGGCACGGTCGCAGAAGCACCCCATCCGGTGGCCGCTGGCTGACGGAAAGACAGAGACGCGCTATTTCACGTCCGTTCAGTTGGATGACATGTTCACGCAGTTGCTCGACGAGAACGCCAATCTCACGGCCAAGCGCGGCAAGGTGGATGCGCCGGTCATCGCCGCGGAAGCTGCGGTTACCGCATACGAAGCGAAAAGTCTGCCGGGTCTGACCGCCGCTCAGTTGGACGGGCTGCTGGATAAGGCGCAGTCGATGGATTTCACGGTTCACCAGATCTACGTGAATCCGCCGGGAACGGCTCTTGGCTATCTCGGCGGCGGTTCTCTGGTGGATCGTTGCCAGTCCTGCCATCTGGGGATGGATCCGACATTCGTGCCGTCGGCTCTAACCGTCACCAAGGCGGATCTGGGTTTGGCGAAAAGCCATAACGCGCCGTTTACCAGCCATCCCGATCCGGTTCTTCTCAAGATCCATCCGCTGGACCGGTTTGGCTGTTCGACCTGCCATGCCGGCGACGGCTGGGGACTCAACAGCGTGAAGATCGCGCACGGCCGTAACTTGGACTGGCCCTATCCGCTCTACTATCCCGCCAATTACGAGGCCGGCTGCCAGAATTGCCATGCGGCCGATGCTTACACGCCTTATGCGCCTGTTTTGAACCGCGGCCGGTATCTTTTCCGGGTGAAGGGCTGCATCGGCTGCCACAAATACGCGGGTTTCGACGACCAGGCAGATGAACTCACGGACACCGAACACAGCATCGCGGACCTGGCGCGGCAAAAAACAGCCAATACGCAACAGGCGATCGCGCTAACCGCGGCAGGGAATAAGGCGACTTCGAATCAGGTGGCTCGGGAAGACTACGCCCAAGCCAGCGATATGGTGGTCCGCAACGCGAGAATCGAAACTCAGATGACCGCCCTCAATGCGAAGGAGCACGATCTCTTCGAAGAAGTCAAGAGGGTCGGGCCGAACCTGAAGGAAATCCGGATGAAGATTAACCAGAACTGGATTCCCTACTGGCTCGCGCATACTCACGAGTTCGCTCCGGACGCGCAGATGCCGCAGTTCCGGCTCGATCCCGACGAGGTGAAGGCGATCGCGGCGTTCCTCTGGCAGGACGCGCTGACTGGCCCGCCGCCGCCCAAGCAGCAGCCGGGCGATCCCGTGCGCGGCAAGAAGCTTTTCATGGAGCGTGGCTGCCTGGCCTGCCATTCGATCGGGGAAGGATCGCAGAGGATCGGCGGGGATTACGCGGCTAACCTGAGCCGCGTGGGCGAAAAAGATAAATACGATTATCTGGTGCGGTGGATCTACAATCCTCGTATCCGCACCGAGCCCTACGATCCATTCCTGCACAAGGATCTTTCGCCGGCCGACTACGCGAAGGCTGGGGTGCCGTTCGTTTTCGACGCCGCTCATTCAACCTTTGAAGGACACGAGATCGAATGGGAGAACTCCACCGTCATGCCGAGCTTTCGGCTGAGCTGGCAGGACTCGCAGGATATCGCCAGTTTCCTCGAAACGCAGAAGACCGGTAAGACGTATGCGGCGGCGGCGTACATGAACGATCCGAAGCTGTTCGCCAAGGGCAAGGCGCTGGTTCAGTTTTACGGCTGCGCCGGCTGCCACGAAATCGCGGGGCTCGAGGACCAGGGCCGCATCGGCGTTGAGCTCACCCAGGAAGGTTCGAAGCCGCTCACTCAACTCGACTTCGGCTTTGAATTGACCAATGCCGAAGAGGGCATCCTTCCCGACGGCAAGTCGGCGCCGCACGGGCCGTGGAACACCTTGAAGGGATTCATCGAACAAAAGCTGACCAGTCCCGGCATTTACGATGCCGGGCGGTACCGGCCGAACCCCCAAAACCGTCTGCACATGCCTCAGCCCGTCTTGTCGCACAGCGATCTCGATGCGCTGACTACGTTCCTTTTGGGTAGCGTTGACGATTCGACCATGCCACCCTACTACCTCTACCGGCCCAAGGGCGACGCTGCGGCGATTCAGAAGGGCTGGTGGATCATTACGAAATACAACTGTATGGGTTGCCACCAGATCGCCATTGGCCAGGAAAGCGTCTTGCAGACGCTGCCGATGTATCAAGGGGCGAATTCGGTGAACCTGCCGCCCGTACTGACGTTCGAGGGCGCTCGCGTGCAGCCGCAGTGGTTGAAAAAATTTCTCGCGAACCCGGCGCTGAGCGCCAAGGACACGAACCGGGACGGCGTACGCTCCTACTTGCAGGTGCGCATGCCGACCTTCTTCTTCACCAACGACGAAATCCGGACGCTCGTCAGCTTCTTCGAGGCAACCTCTTCCCAGCCGCTTCAATACGTCGCGCCCGAGCCGAAGCCACTCACGCCGCAGGAAACCACGATCGCGCGCGCGATTTTCACATCTCCCGCGGCACCGTGCTTGCGGTGCCATATGACTGGAGTTGCCTCGCACGACAAGACCGCCAGCGCTCCGAATCTGATGCTGGTGAAGCAGCGCTTGAATCCAGCCTGGACGCTGCAATGGATCACGAATCCGGCCTCGATGGCGCCGGGAACCGCCATGCCTTCGGGTCTCTTCCGCCAGGAAAACGGCCGCTGGGTGTTCAACGGCCCACTGCCCGCTGTCGCGAAAAATTACAATGGCGATATGGCGAAATTGCTGGTGCGCTACCTGTTCCAGATGACGTCGCAATAGCAGCAGGGGGCGTCGCCAGCGCGGAACAGGAGCGACGCGGCGGAGGGATGTGACCGGCGGCGCATCGCCGGCAACAGACCAGCAGCAATATCTTTCAAACGGTTACCTGCAGTTCAAGTTCAAGCAGATATCGCGATTCTTGCGTTTAGGAGCCAGTCCGGGCAAGATAGCGTTGGAGGAAAACGCAGATGAAAGCAAGAGTATTGGGCCTGGCATCGGTCCTCGTTTTGGCCCTCGGTGTTGCCGGCTGTGCCAAGAAGGCCAGCCAGCCCGTCGAGCAGCCTTCGGCAGCGCCGGCCGCTCCGGCGGCAGCAACGGTAAACCCGGCCACCGCCGGCGAAATCACAGGGACGGTGAAACTGATGGGTGCCGCTCCGCGGATGCCCGTTATCAAGATGGGAGCCGACCCGGGCTGTATTACGGCCAACAAGGGGCGGATCATGCGGGGCGAAGAAGTCCAAGTCGGCAAGGGCGGCACGCTCGAAAACGTCGTCGTGTTCATCGAGTCCGGGTTGGGCAACTATAGCTACACCACGCCTACCGAGCCTGCTGTGCTCGACCAGAAGGGGTGTATGTACGAACCCCACATCGTCACGATGATGACCAACCAGCCATTGAACGTCGTCAACAGCGATACGTTTACGCATAACATCAACGTTATGCCCAAGAACAATCCATCGTGGAATGAGGCTCAACCGGCGGGCTCGGCTCCGATCGTAAAGACTTTCCCGCGCGCGGAGCTGGCGATCCCCGTCCGTTGCAATATCCACCCGTGGATGCAGGGCTTCATCTTCGTTTTCGACAACCCGTACTTCGCCAAGACCAGCGACGACGGCACGTTCACCATCAAGAATGTGCCGCCCGGGACCTACACGGTCGAGGCCTGGCAGGAAAAGTTTGGGGTACAGAAAACGCAGGTAACCGTAGGGGCCAGTCAAACGCAAAAGGTCGATTTCTCGTTTAAGGCGAAGTAAGGACGTTTCGGATCCTGTCCTGCCGCGCCGGGAGGCAATTCACGCGCCGGGCGTGAAGTTTGCTTCCCGGCGCGTTTGCCTTCTCGTTCAGGGGGTTCACGCTGGCGAACAAGCTGTGCAAAGCCAAGGGGCTTTAGCCCCTGTGGCCAAACCAGAGGGAGCGATTTCGCCGGCAGTTGGAGAGGCACTCGAAAGTGACTGCGGAGCAGGGAAGGGAGGCCGCGCGAACGCCGCGCCCGCTTCACCGGTTTGTCGTCTTCACGACGGCGTGCACGTTTCTGCTGCTCATTGCCGGCGCGCTCGTGACCAGTACCGGCGCGGGTCTTTCCGTTCCCACTTGGCCGTTCGCTCCGAGCGGCATCCTGCCGCGCATGGTCGGCGGCGTGCGGTTTGAATACAGCCACCGCATGATTGCCGGTTTCGTCGGGCTGCTCACGCTGGTCATGGCGGCGTGGGCGTGGCGGCGGGAGCCGCGGCGCTGGCTGCGGTGGCTGGCGATGGGTGCGCTCATCCTCGTCGTGATCCAGGCCGTGCTCGGCGGCGTTACCGTTCTTTTCGATCTGCCCGCGGCGATCTCCACCGCCCATGCGGCAACCGCGCAGATTTTTTTCTGCACGCTAGTGGCTCTGGTGCTCTTTACCGGCGACTGGTGGCAGAACGATGTTCCCAGGATGGAGGAGAAGGCCCGGCCGATGCTTTGCTCGGTGGCCAGCGCTACGGTGGCCGTCATATTTGTGCAACTGGTGTTAGGCGCCGCCTTTCGCCACGATGCGTTCGGCGTCTTGCCTCACGTTTTCGGCGCGGGCGTGGTCACGGCGATGGTCGCTTGGACCGCAACGATTGTGTTTACCCGCTACGCAGACATCGCCCCGCTGCGGCAGACCGCGAAGTTTCTGGTCGCCCTGCTTGCCGTTCAGCTTTGCCTGGGCGTGGCCGCCTACTGGGCCGTGCTCTATCAGAACCAGTTGCCGCAACCCTACCCGCTGCCGGTGGCCATCACCGTCGCCCACGTTGTCAATGGAGCGCTGACTCTGGCGGCGGCCGTGTGGCTCTCCCTGGTGGCATTCCGGCTGTTTGGACCGCTCGGCGAATGGGCGCTAGCGCCGGCGTCGGCTCGCCATGATCGCCGCGCCGCTCCGGTGAGGACTTCATGAGCACAACCCGCGTCGACGCATCTCCCGCTCCTCTGGCGCGGCCGGCGGCCTATCTGGCTCTTACGAAGCCGGACGTCACATTTCTGGTCGTCATAACCACGCTGGCCGGCTACTTCATGGGTTCGACTGGCCCGGTCGATTACATCCGTTTTGCCGGAGCGGTCTTCGGTACGACGCTCATGGCGATGGGCACCGCGTCGCTCAACCACTATATCGAGCGTCATTCGGACGGCCGCATGCGGCGTACGGCGAACCGGCCGCTGCCGATCGGTTCCTTGCGGCCCAAAGAGGCGATGGTTTTCGGTCTGGCGCTCGGCGTGGCCGGGGCGGTTTATCTGGCCTTGCTCGTGAATCCGCTCGCCTGTTTGCTGGGCCTCATCACGATGGGCACTTATCTGGGTATTTACACCCCCCTCAAGCGCTACACGCACCATGCCACAACGATCGGTTCTTTTCCCGGCGCTTTGCCCCCGCTGATCGGATGGGTGGCGGCCCGCGGATCGCTCTCGGTGGATGCCTGGCTGCTTTTCGGCATCCTGTTTTTCTGGCAGTTTCCTCATTTCCTGTCGATCGCGTGGATGTATCGCAAGGATTACGAACGGGCGGGGATTCGCATGATTTCGGTTGGCGATTCGAGCGGGCGGGCCACCTTCGGCCAGATCATCTGGACGGCCGCGGTGCTAGTGCCCGTCAGCCTGCTTCCCGCCGTGACCGGCCTGGCCGGGATGCACTACTTTTTCGAGGCGTTGATCTTGGGAATGCTACTGGTTCAGGTGTGCCTGTGGGCGGCGCGGTCGAAATCCAACCAACATGCCAAATGGCTGATGCATGCGACGGCAATCTACCTGCCCTTGCTGCTGGCCTTGATGATGCTGAATAAGATTGGTTGACCTGGCCCTTTCCATGCGGACTTTCACGAAAACCCGAAAACTCTTCCTCAGACGGTATCCCATTGAAAATGTCGCGCCAGCCTTCGGGACGGCGCATGCCGGGCGAAAGCCCGGTGCCACGTATCGAATGCAGACATCACCTTTCGCCAGGAGATTTTTGTTCTCATGTTGATCGCAGCCATAGTTGCGGTTTTGTCTCTGATTGGCCTGATTCTCAGTATTACGTCCGGCTTAGTGACGGCCGGGGTCGATGGCGTATTCATCATTCTAGTGTGCCTGCTGACCCTCGCCATTTTCGGCCTCATGTTCCTCGAGATGGCGGCCAAGGCCGGCGTCATTCCCATGCCGGGGCGGTTCCGGCGCGACCACAAATGAGATCTTCCACGCCGCCGGCGACGAGGCTTGCGTGCTTTCGATCCCAGCCCTGAACGCAAGCTTGAACGCTTCGAGCGCGGTTCTGCTGACTGCCGGATATATCTTTATCCGCCGGCGCAACGTACGGGCCCATCATTGGTCGATGATCGGGGCTTTCGCCCTCTCGATCCTGTTCCTGGCCGGCTATCTCTACTTTCATTTCACCCATGGCCTCATCCGGTATCGCGGAACGGGCTGGCTGCGCGTCACCTACTTTTCGATTTTGGTCCCTCACACGATTCTCGCCGCTACTGTCCCTGTGCTGGCCATCATCACGCTGGTCCACGCCTTTCGCGGCCATTTCATTCACCACCGCCGGATCGCCCTCTGGACGCTGCCCATCTGGCTGTTCGTTTCCGTCACCGGCGTTATCGTCTACTTCATGTTGTTTCAGTAGAGGACCCGGCGCGGATGTCCGGGTTCCCGCGCACCATCCGCCTTGCTCCATCCTGCCCGCGGGGCAAAACGCGCGCTCTCATTTCTCCGGCGCAGACGGCGTTCGCATGGGCGCCCGGCACAGCTCTTCGATGGGCTGGTCCGGCGTATATTCGATTTTTGCCGGAGGCGCGCATCCCTCCTCTTTGCTGATGAGCAGGCTTGGCTTCGAGGCTTCTTCCTTTTCCGCCTTGGCGGCGATCGGAGCGAGCTCCTTTTTCATCCGCTCGAATGCGGAGGTTTGTACGATCGCCGAAGGTTTGGGTGGGAGAAACATGATCTCCTTCTCCGTCTCCACCATCCTCTGGTAGAAGGGCGGATGCGTCCGGAACCAGCTGACGCCGTTGACGTAGCCCTTCTTGGTCGCCATCTTGTCGAAGAACCGGATGAAACCGCTCGGGTCGTATCCGGCGTCCCATGCGTACTGGACGCCGAGTTGGTCGGCCTCCATCTCGTAGTCGCGGCTGACGCCGAGCAATTTCAAGTTGAGGACGAGCCCCAGGCCGTAGAAGCCGTATTGCAGCGCGTAATACAAGCCGATGCTGGCCACGCCGCCGGTCAGTACGACAGCGGCGATCTGCGCCGCTTGGAAAAAGATGCCGGCGATCGTGGCTCGCTTCATGAGCCTCTTGCCGTGCCGCGCGGTGTCATGGGCGATTTCGTGGGCGATCACGCCGGCGAGTTCGGATTCGTCGTCGGCGGCTTCGAGCAGCCCCCGTTCGACGAACAGGTAGCCGCCGGGGAGGGCGAAGGCATTGATTTCGCGCGACTGCAGCACCGTAATGTGGAGCGGGACTTTCAGGTCGGAATGTTTCGCCACACGCTCGGCCACGGAGCGAACGTACGCCTGGATGGCCTTGTCTTCGACCGGGGGCGGCAGCAGGCCGAGCCGCTTCATTTCCTCGACGGCCTGGGCGCCGCGTTTGATGTCGTCTTGCTGGTTCGGCTCGATCTCGCGGAATCCGATATCTTTGACATCGCCCCATTTGCGATTGTGGTAGGCGCCGCTGGCGATTTCCCGCCGGATCTGCTGGGACTGCTCCGGCCAGTATTCAATGACATCCAATTTGGCATTCAGGTTGTCGTACGCGGTCGGAATGGCGTGGCCGGAAAGGACGTCCGCTTCGCTCTTGAGCAATTCCAGATTCTGAATCTTGCAGTGCGCCTGCGCGCGCTGCGCGTCGCTCAGAGTGGTCGTTTTGCTTTTCAAATCCTTTCGCGCGGCGTCGATTTGCATGCCGTACTGCTTGGCGTCGCTCTTGAAGCGGTTGATGCACGTATCCTTCCCGTTCTTGAGGGCGTTGCGCTCGGCATCGATTTGCGCGGCGCTGAAGCGCAGTTCGGGAGCCAGCGCGAAGAGTTCCATATAAGGCTTCCGCAGATACTCTTGCAGCGTAAGCGTCTGGACGGGCCGGCCGGGCGGCGGTTGCTGGCGGGCGACGCTGTCTCCCGCGATGGGCAGGAGAATCAATAATTCACTCAGAAGTACCACCAGGGATCTGCGAAGCAACTCTCTCATCTCGGTTCCTTTCCGCTTCGCGGCTGGCTTGTTGCGAAGCTCTCTGGCCTTGGGGCTGCTTACTCGCGCGGATTCCCCGCCGGGGCGGTGTATCCTTCGCGCGTGTAAACAACGCTCTTCCGACGTTGGCCCTTTGGATTGGTGACAACCAGCGGGCGCCCGTCCGGTCCGACGATTTCGACTTTCAGCTTGTGATATTTGCCGTCGCGCGCCAGGTCCGCCGGCGTGAAGCCGATCCGGTACTGATTGCGCAGATGCGCGGCCACGCTGCGGAAAATACCGGGAATTTCGCCCTGGAAACGCGGAAACCAGGCCATGCCGCCGGTCAGTTTGGCGAAAGTCTGGAGCGCGTTTTTCGATTGCAGGTAAGCGATGGAATTGCCGGTGGCCGAACGGTATTCGGCTTCCGCGACGCCGACCACAAAAATCGTCGCATCGCTCCGCTTGATTCGGCGAAGTGTTTCACCGAGGTTGCTCCGCCCGAATGTGTTGGCGCCCGTGCCGATCAGGAGGACGGCCTTCTTGCCCTTTACATGGTCCAGGCGGTCGAGCGTATCGATCATTGCGTCGTACAGGCTTGCCTCGCGGGATTGGGGGTAGGAAAGCGCGCCGAGCGCCTGCTGCACCTGCGCCCGGTTCCGGGTGAAGTCGACCTGGACCGTTGGCTTGATGTTGTAGGTGACCAGGGCGAGGTAGTCCTTGGGTTCGAGATGATTGAGGAACGCGGATCCCCAAGCGGCTGCCTTGTACGCGAAATAGCTGTAGGACATTCCGCTGTATTCCATCAGCAGGACGACCGTGATCGGCGCGCCGACGCCTTCGAAATGCGTGATCGATTGCGGCTTGCCGTTATCGAGGACGCGAAAGTTGTCGCGATGGAGTCCCGCCAGAACCAGTCCATCCTCATCGGTCGCCAGGACGTCAAGACTCACCAGCGGCGTTCGAGGCGGCGCCGGTTGGGCCTTCTTGCCGCCCGGGGAAGCAGCGGTCTCTTGCGGCGCGGGGCTGGCGGGAGGGACGGAGATGGGGCCGCGCCGTTCTTGCGCGCCCGCCAGGGCGGGCCAGGCCAGAAGAGCGAGAATGGCGATTAAGGTGAGCCGATTTCGTCTGCTTGCCTTCATCGCCGGCTCGCTCCGAGGGAGCTGTTTTGCTCGCCTCCTTTGCCGGTCGCGCCGCTCCCGAGCGAAAGCGAGCTGTCCGCACCGGCCTGCTCTGGCGGCATTTCCGTGGCCTGAACGATGAATCGGTACGGGGCCGGGCCGACGAAATAGAAGGGATAACAGGTTACCAGGGTCAAGATGCTCCGCCCGGTGTTGCCGAGTACAGCTATGTCGCCGGATCCGACCACGTGAGCCGACCGGACGCGGTATCGGTATCTGCCCGCCGGAGTTCTCAAAACGATCAAGTCACCCGCGCGAATGAATCTCAGCGGGCGGAAAACAGTGTCCCGATGCCCTGCAATTCCCACGTTTCCGCCTGGATAATAGGGCATTGCGGTTCCCGGAATATGCCCGGCGCCCCGGCGCAGAACGCCGCTACGATCTCCTTCGAGAACGATCGTATCGACTCCCAGCCGCGGGATCAGCAGCTCACCGAGGAGAGAGCCGGTTTTCAGGACACGTTCCCCGGGCGCCGCCTCATGCAGTTGGCCGGCATGCGAATTCGGTTTGGCTTCGGCGAGTAGGGAGGCGAGACGCGCGGTATCGCGCGCCCGATATACCTCAGCCTGGCCGCTTAGAAATCCATAGCCGCCGAGGACGAGGCTGCCGCTCAAAAGAAAAGCCGACGAGCAGCTTCGCAGAATTGACCTGGCCTGCATGGGCGTCTGCTCCGGATGCCGTCAACCACGACGGGCCGTGACCGGGACGTCGTCCTGGTCAAATAGAGAAACCGTTTGGGGCGGGCGAAAACCGCGTTGGCTGGGCCAGTGCCCAGGCCAGCAATAGCGCATCGCCGCAAATCGGGTTGCGAAACATTCCCGCTGCGCGCTTGCGCGATGCTCTCGCCCGCCCCGTTCTTCGATCCGGCATTCCGCACCAATCCGCGTCGCGCCTTACGGAATTACGCGAATTTGCGGGACAGCAACCCGAGCCCTATCCCTATCCCGATCAGCAGAATCCCTCCCAGCGCAGCCAGCGGCATTTCGCTGGCGGTTCTTGGCAGAGATTGGGCGACCAGCGGCCCTGTTGATCTGGTTCGCACGACCTCGCCGAGCGCCACCTCTTTCCCCGATGGTTCCTCCGCCTCGACCGGCGCTTTCGCCAACGCCGCGACCGCCGGTTCCTCGGCGGACGTGACTGGCTCGGTGATATTCGCGGCTTCTTCCTCCGGCATCGAAAGGACCGGCTCGCCCGCGGCCTTGGCGATTTCGACCGCCTCCGACTTCGGATAGACGAACATCCGGCCATAGGTTTCGCCGGGATAGAACCAGGATTTGATCGCCAGTGGGCGGTTGGCGGGGCGTTCCTCGAATGTGATTATTGTTTCGCCGGTCGGGTTCGGACGATAGTCCGTGATTGCCAGGATTGTCGCGTAAAGGTGGCTTTCATCCTCGTTGAAGACCTGCACGATGTTTCGGGTCCCGATCACTTCCAGGACCTTGAACACGTAAGTGCCTGGGGCAAGCGTTATCGGCCCGTTCAGTCCTGGAATTTCGACGGGCCCGCTGAAGGTGAACGTCGTTTTCCGGTTCGCCTGTTGTGCGTCCGCGCCCGTTGAGAAAGCCCCAACGAGCAGCAAGAAGCAAAACACCGCGCCCAGGAGCTGCAAGAACTTCGTGGGCAAATTCTTAGCCATCGGATTTTCTCCTTCTTCGAAGCCAATCTCGCGTCTTCCCGCTTCGTTTTTGTGGCGGTTCGCTCGTCAGGCGGGGTGCCTGGAGCCCAACCCTCCACGCTTTGGCGTTTGTCAAGCACGGCGCGGGCCAGCCTAAGCCGGGCGAAATCAACAAAGCGGCGCAGGAAGTTTCGGCAAAGGTGCGGGATTCCTCTCAGGGAATGAGCGAAATTACGAAAGCCCCGCCATCTATTCTGAAATTTCAAGTGGGAAAAGTTTTATCCCATATTCCCCACGGCCGTTCTGGCGCCTGGTGAAGCGGACACTCCGTCCGCGCTCGCTCTGCTGCTGGGATACACCCTCCAGCATTGCATCGAGCGCCGCGTCTCGGCTATGGTTTGCCGGGAACCGCTGCTGAGATACACTTCGAATCCGACGACCGCAGAGACCAACGGGCTATGGTTTGCCGGGAACCGCTGCTGAGATACACTCTCACGCAGCGCGGTAGGTGTGAGGGCTGGCTATGGTTTGCCGGGAACCGCTGCTGAGATACACTAGTCCCCCCGGAACCCGTTGGGAACCGGGGGGATAGCCATTGCGCGACCTTCAAAAAAAAGCGAGCTGCATGGGCGGGTCTTCCGTTCGCTCACGTTTTTTTCCAACATAAATCTCCATTTTCCCGAACTGCCGGTCCGTGAGGGAGACCAGGCGGACCTGTCCGTGGCTGGGCAGCGCCGCATGCACGTTGCGGCGAAGCGCCTCGTCGGCTTCCTCGCTGGGGACGTAGTGGGCGTAGACGGAATACTGCAACATAGAAAAGCCGACCTTGAGGCGTGCGTGGCGGAATTGGGAATACTCGCGTCTGAGTTCGGGTTTATCGACGGGCAGGTCAAACATGGCGAATAACCACATGGCTCGATATCCTGACGGCGAAAATTTGGGGCGGGGCATGGCTTATACCGACGGTGGGTCCTGCCACTCCGTCGCATCCGTTCCAGAGTCCATATCGAGGGGCCCCCTCAGCGGAGGTTTCGAGAGCGGGGATGTCGAGTTTCCTGTCACCGGATTCGACTGCCGTGGCGAGCGACGAGGCGGTTTGGGCAATCCAGTCGAAGAGGGTGCGGGACTCTCCGTTCCCGTTGAAGCGCGCGAGGAGGGGTTCGAGGAGCGCTCGCTTGGCTGCGGTGTCCAACCCGGGATTCCTGACGCGGCCCGCATCATGCAGATTCGCGACGGCGCGATCTACGGCGGGCCTGAACGGTTCCATTAAATCGTCGGCGAGGGGGAAGGCATCGTACCGGTTATGGTGGTGAATGCCCAGGCCGGGGTGCAGGCCGGCGCCGCAGAGCGCACGCGCCGTAATCGCCCGGAGAACGGCATAGCCGTAGTTAAGCCGGCCATTGAGGCCGTCCCCTTCTGGGTCGCGCTTGAATCCGGTGTGCCCGAATAGTTTTACCCAATAGACGCGCGCCGCGCGGGCCTCGACGTTGGCGGGATCGCCGGAACGAACCTGCGAGACCAACGCGCATAGGCCGTCATCCGTGCCGGTTCTCTCGACGAGCAGCCGTGCCTGGGCCCGAATTTTAGCCCGGACGATTTCCTGCCAGAGGCGCTTTCTCAACGGCAGGGGAGCGGCCGCTTGCCGGGCGAACCTCTCAGCCTGGAGCGAGTGCGCGGCCAGTGGAAGGAGCATCGAGGCGGGCATGTGCTTCTGGTCGCACGCGACGAATATCCCGCCCGCGGCCGCGAGGCCGGACAAGACGGCGTGTGTCAGCGAAATCTGAGGGTGGGAGGCAATGAGGACAGCGACGTCGGCGAGCGGGATGGTGAGCTCTCCGGCGTCATGAAGTCGCTCCCAGCGGTATGTTCGAGCATCCTTACCGTCCCAGCGTTGCTCTTCCTGGACCGGTGGGGTTGCGCTGCCTCCCATGCCGGCGCTCGAATCGCGAATGACCAAGAGGGAACTGCGCACGCTGAGGCGAACGGGCCGTTCGGAGAGATCGACCACGCGGTTAGTCATGTGCCTCGCTCACTTCCCCCAGCGGGCTGAGGAGGACCTTCCGTGGTTTGTGGGCCCGCAGCGTTTCTGGGTTTGCCCAGAGCCAGGCCCTCGACGACTGCATGTCCTTCGCGCGGCGTGCGTCGTTAGCGGGCGCGAAGCCAATCTGGAGCTGCCCGGACGAGAGCTGGCTTGCTTTGCGCATGATGTACACTCCACGGCCGCCGTCCTTTGAATTGCACTCGATGGCGTCTCCGGCCGCCAAGGAGAATTTGAACCGCATCCCCGGGCCATACTCGCGGTCGACGACAGTCCGTGAGGTTTTGAGGCGCCGTGCGGCTTCAGCGAGGGACACCACGCGGCCCTCCCATGCGGTTTCGTTGCCATCGGCGTCGGCGCGGGTGAAAATTTCGACGTGGTGGTTCGACTCGCTGGCAACGTGGCGTGTATTTCTTCCCGCGCCCAGGGGTGTTGTAGCAAGGTAAAAATGTCACCCCTAACAGCCGAGTGAAAATGTCACCCCCTCGTTATTTTTTTAGAGGGCCTCGATCTGCAATTTTGTGTCGCCGTGGTAGACGGCGACG
>Ga0307373_10000720_pt1 | contig 63906 bp, 52 predicted proteins | sample OX2MG_FD_202534 | JGI IMG/M metagenome (GOLD analysis project Ga0307373, IMG submission 202534) | Soil microbial communities from Risofladan, Vaasa, Finland - OX-2 | ecosystem: Environmental > Terrestrial > Soil > Coastal area > Acid sulfate soil | place: Finland: Risofladan, Vaasa | collected... | reverse complement strand
TACATCGAACACGAGGATGCGCTCGGCGGAACGCTCATCGCGAGTGTGCCACACGGCGCTACGCAAGCTTCGCAGCCCGTGCTTGGAGACATGGTGATGTTCCGGATTCCATCGGAAGCTATCCATCTCTTCGATCGGGAAACGGGGAATCGAATCGGTGTGTAGCGCAAACTTTAGTTTGCGATGCCGATGGAAGTCGCAAACTAAAGTTTGCGCTACAATTTTTTATCATAACTATTAATTAACTTGTTATATGCAAACTCAAAATCCACTATTCGGTAATCATGAGACAAATCGTATTTCTCTGTTCGTCGATGGGGAAAATGCGTATTACGCGCAACGTTCGCTCGGCTGGTTCTTCGATCCTCGTAAGTTGCTCGATTATTTCACGCACGGCTGCGCGATTGGCGATGCGTTTTGGTATGCCTCCCAAAAAATGCCGCCCGATCCGCGAGAGACAAGCTTTTATGGCTATCTCAATCACTCCGGATACACGGTCCGCGTGAAGACGATCAAATCCTTTCGCGATGAAGCTTCCGGCGAACTCACGCGCAAGGCAAATCTCGATCTCGAACTCGCGATCGATCTGTTCACCACGATCGCGCAATACGATACCGCCGTTCTTGTAACCGGCGATGGCGATTTCGAGCGTGCCGTCGAACTCTTGCGCAGCTATGGCAAGCGCGTCATTGTCGCTTCGACGCAGGATACCGTGGCCCGCGAATTACGCAATGCGGTAGGCAAGCATTTTATCGACCTCGCCACCGTTCGCCCGCACATCGAGCGCTTCACCTCGCAGCCGATCGAAACCAACCACGAGGAAAGCGTTCGAGAGGAAACGCTGATAATGGCGTGAGCTTATCGCTCGCGCCGCTCATGCGCGAACCGATGCTCTCGCTCTTCGCGCTCCCGGCGCTCGCGTATAATTCGATACCTCTGAGACGCGATATATCCATTTGGATAATAGTAAGTGCTATACGGCTGGTAGGTGGAATATCCGAACGGGAAGGAAAATGAAATCGAGGGCCGGGGCCGGTAATAATAAACACGCGGTGCAGTATAGACCGGGTGCGTGTAGTAGACCCGCGGCGCAGAATAAACGCGCGCCGGAGGACCATGCTGCTTATACCGCCCGTAAGCATGCCCGCGTCCCTGCGCTCGCGGAGTGCTGAACCCCAGTGCCAGCGCCAATATGACTAAGATTAAAGTTTTCATAATAGTTTAAATAAAAATGTGACACCCAGCTTTTTTGCAAGCAGGGTGCCACACTGGATGTATATGTTTTCACATAAAGAACTCAACCACGATCTCGATGAGCGTTGCTCTTTTCAAGCAACGCCCCATCCGGGAACCTGAGAACAACCCAGGCAGACCTCGGTTTTGAAAAATTGTGGTGCGACCGGCGGCGAGTGCGAAAGAACTATATAAGACTACCGAAGACCATGAACAAGAGTTCATACCGAAGTTCGACAAAATGGCTTTCGTAATGAATAGGCGCTGTAACTTATTGAGAGTTCAAGTGTTTTTGAAAAGTAATGCAATCCTTAGTCAAAAAATTAAGATGAAGCACATCTTCTCAGTTTCAATTTTATTGCTGGCGGCTGGCATAATCGGTTGTTCGAATAGCAACGGGCCTTCGAACGGAGTAAGCTGGACGATTCCGAATGTTGGTAGCTACTACGTTTATAAGACGATTGATTCGCCCTATACCACTTTCGACACGCTTTGGGTGACTGGCCGCGGTGCAGAGCAAGGTATGGCAAACACCATTACGCTCGACTCGGCTGCGTACATTGCGTATGAAGCAAACGGAAATATTGCTGGGTGGCCGGGCGAAGATAGCACATGGTCGACAATGCCCACCGGCGGCGGCACGGCGGTAGATTCGGAAGTTGACATCAAAACGGATGGCTCCCGATATGTCAATCGGATGACGAGATCCTATGAAGATGCAGAGACGATTAACGTGGCAGACTCATCATTTTCGGCAATCAAAATCCACGAGAACGACTTCATTTCGAATTTTGACCCGCACGGTGTTATAGAGGATACAGCTAGCGAAACGATTGATTATTGGTTTATTCCGTCCATCGGTTATATGGGTAAGGGATATAAGAATGGCGGGAGTTGGTGGTCGAGCCAGGAATTGGTAGCATTCAAGCTCCGCTAATTCCCTTATAAATTCCCCCGCAATTCCTGCTCGCGCTCGATGGATTCGAAGAGCGCCTTGAAATTGCCTTTGCCAAAGCTGCGCGCGCCGCGGCGCTGAATAATTTCGAAGAAAAGCGTCGGACGGTCTTCCACCGGCTTCGTAAAAATCTGGAGCATGTAGCCATCGTCATCCCGATCGACTAAGATGCCAAGCCGCTCTAATTCTTCGACCGGTTCGTTGATTATGCCGACGCGGTCCTGCAAATCCTTATAATAAGAACTCGGTATCTTGAGGAATTCCACGCCCTGATTGGCAAGCTTCATCACCGCTTCAATAATGTTTCCCGTTGCGAGCGCAATGTGTTGCACGCCGGGGCCGTTAAACCACTCGATATACTCTTCGATCTGCGATTTCTTCCGTCCGGTTGCCGGCTCGTTGATCGGGAATTTAATTTTTTCGGAACCGGAGGCCATGACCTTCGACATCAGCGCGGAATATTCCGTTGAAATATCGTTATCGTCGAACGAAATGAATACATGGAATCCCATGACTTCCTCATACCACTTGACCCACTCGTTCATTTGGTTCCACCCGACATTGCCGACGACATGATCGACCGCCGCCAAGCCGGTGGGACGAGCAATCGTATCCTCTTTCGTAATTGCGCGAAATCCCGGCGCGAAGGCGCGGTAGTTCTTGCGATCGACGAAGCTATGGAGCGTGTCGCCATACGTGCGAATGGCGGCAGTCCGGTAGGTTCCGTTTTCATCGGTCACTTCACGGGGTTCCTGCACGCCGATGGCACCGCGCTTGGTGGTTTCACGGTAGGCGCTTTCGACATCATCGACTTCAAGCGAAATATCGCGCGCGCCATCGCCATGCTGACGGAGCAAATCCTGATAGGGATGGTCCGGCACGAGCGGCGTGGTGAGAACAAAGCGAATTTTGCCTTGTTCGAGCACGTAACTCGCACGGTCGCGCACACCGGTTTCGAGTCCGGCATAGCCCGTCAGCTTAAAGCCGAACGCCGAGCGATAGTAGTAGGCCGATTGCTTCGCGTTGCCGACGACAAATTCGAGATGGTCGATCGCGCGGATCGGGAAAAAATCTTTCTCCGCGGATTTCGCGGAAGTGCGGGGAGCGGTTAAAACGTCAGACATAAGAAATTTTGGTTGTAAATTTGTAACAATGCGAACATTAATTCGGTGCGCGATAGGGCTGAAAATACAGAATCGGCAGTGGCGTTGTCATTCCCGCGAAAGCGGGAATCCAGCGCGTGCTTTAAACTGGAAGTTTCTGTTCATTCTGACCTTCTGGATTCCCGCTTTTGCGGGAATGACAAAACAAGCGCAGGGACAAGGTCTCGAACGCCTTCGCCACGATCTGGACAGCCTCTTTTCCGATACCGCATTTTCGAATGCAACGTTCGGCGTTGCCATTCAATCGCTAAAGACCGGAGAATATCTCTATCGCCGGAACGACACGAAAAGTTTGCTGCCCGCCTCAAACATGAAGCTCTTCACCACTGCCGAGGCGCTGGCGCTGCTGGGACCGGAGTACCGGTATAAGACGGAGTTGCTGACGAATGGACCGATCAAAAGGCACACGTTGTATGGTAACCTGATAATTCGCGGCGTTGGTGATCCCACGTTCTCGGATTGGGGTTCTCCCTTTTTTGATACCGGGTTGAATATTCACCGGGAGTGGCCGAAGTTGCTCCGGCGAATTGGCGTTCGTCGCATCCTGGGCTCCATCACTATCGACAATTCTTTTTTTACACCGGAACGATACGCAGAAGGTTGGCAACTTGATGATGCCGCCTATTATTACGCAACTCCAATCACCGCTCTCGCCGACAACGAAAATCAGGTTGCGCTCTCGATCTTTCCCGATTCGAAGGTTGGCAAACTGGCGACGGTTGGCATCTACCGGCAGCCAATCTATGGCATTTTGCGCAATCATGCCGTTACCGGCGATACTTCGTCGCCCTTAACCATCGATGCCGGGCGCATGTTGTGCTCGGATACGATAACGATACGGGGTATGATACCACAACTTCATCCCGAAGTAACGGAACGGGTCTCAATAGATGTTCCGGAGCGATATGCTACGGACGATTTTGGCTCCTCACTGGAATACTGGGGACATATCAAACAGTTCAACCGTCATCTTCGGCGTCATTTCTATAAAAAAATTCGCCATCCCAAAATTCTTGCAAGTTACTCGAGCCGGCCGCTTAGAAAAATCATCCATGCAATGAATAAGGAATCCGATAATTTTATCGCCGAATGCCTCTTCCGCACTGTCGCGAAAGTGATCGGCGGCGAGGGAAGCTGGACGCGTGGCATTGCAGTGATGCGAAAGTATCTCGCCACGCTTGGCATAGACACCACGCGACTACAATTCACCGATGGCTCCGGCCTTTCGCGCATGGACTTGGTAACGGCGGATGACATTGTTACAGTTCTTCGAGCGATGGCCTCGAATCCAAAGTTAGATTCGGCGTTTTATAATTCTCTGCCAATCATGGGTGTCGATGGGACGCTTGAAAATCGGCTGAAAGGCACTCCGGCTCAGGGGAATGTTCAAGCGAAGACCGGCTCGATGACGGGGGTTCGTGCAGTGTCTGGCTATCTTACCACACGGGATGGTGAGCAGCTTGCATTCTCGATTCTTGCCAATAATTACACCGTTTCCGGAAGTGAGATAGGAAAATTAGAGGATGAGGTTCTACTGAAACTCGTGAACTTTTCACGTAAGTAGAAGCTTGGAACAAAGCCTTGAACGGCGCGTATTTTTATCTTTTATCGAACGTCGAACCTTGAAGTACTCACCAACGCGCGGCCAGCGCCGGATCGCCGGGCTGTTCGCATTGCTCTCCATTGCACTCCTTCCGCGCATAAGCCATGCACAACTTCCACCCTGGACGCGCTTTACGCTCGATAACGGACTTCAGGTCCTCGTCGTGGAAAACCATCTTACACCGATCGTAACGATCGAAATCGCGGTGAAAAATGGCTCGTTCACCGAGACGCATGAATATAACGGCCTCTCGCATCTTTACGAGCACATGTTCTTTACCTCGAACGCGCGCGATACGTCCGAAGATGATTTTCTGAATCGGGTCGATGATCTCGGTATCGTGTATAATGGCCAAACGCATGAGGAGCAAGTGGAATATTACTTCACCCTTCCGAAGGAGAATCTCGATTCCGGGCTGGACTTCATGGCATGGGCCATTACCAGCCCGCTCTTCAAGCCGGATGAGCTGCATAAACAAAAGGAGGTTGTCTTAGGCGAGTTCGACCGAAACGAGGCGCTCCCGTATTTTAAATTTGGTCACAAAATGGATTCGGCCCTGTGGGATGGCTGGCTCTCACGCAAAGAGCCGCTCGGCGAGCGGCCCGCTATCTATGCCGCCACGCAAGACATGATGCACCACATCCAGCACAAGTATTACGTGCCCAATAACGCGCTCCTGATTGTCACGGGTGACGTGAGCGCGGACAGCATCCGCAAACTTGCGCCGAAATATTTTCTTCGCTGGAAGCGCGGCGCGGACCCCTTTGCCGTCGATCCGCCGCAGCGCTGCCCACCGCTGAAACAACCGATCCTCGTCCTCGATACGGTCAACGATCCGCGTGCCTATGTGAAAATCCAGTGGCATGGGCCATCCATCGGGCTGGACGACAAGGGTACCTACGTGGCCGACGTATTTAGCTTTATCATCTCGCAGCCGGAATCGGAATTCTGGAAAGCTCTCTCCGAAAGCGGCCTCGTGCAAAGCATGGACTTCTGGTATTATACACAGAGCTATGTCGGTCCGATCTCGGCAGACCTTATTACCACGCCGCAAAACCTTGACACGGTAATGAAAATCTTTTGGCAGCAGGTCGCGAAGTTCGACGATCCGAAGTATATTACGGATGATGAACTCGAGACCGCCAAAAGCGTCCTGCGCACGAGGACACTCTATGACAGCGAAAAGCTAAGCGATTTTTCGCACGATCTTGCCTTTTGGTGGGCCGCGGCGGGGCTCGATTATTATGGCCATTACCTTGATGATTTAAGTAAAGTCACGCGCCAGGATATTGCCGATTACATTCACCGGTATATTCAAAATAAACCCTATGTCCTGGGCGTGGCGATGAGCAAAGCCGGCTCGGAGGCCACAAAGCCGAGCCTCGGAACGCTTGGAAATCCGAATATGGAGGCTCAGCCGTGACAATTAAGAACGAAGAATTAAGAAGGAAGAATGGGGTTTGGCTTGCAGCGGCGCTCGCGCTGCTAATGTTTTCTTCCTGCGCGGCATCCCATGCTTCTTCCTCCTCCTCCTCCTCCTCCTCCTCCTCCGTATCATCGGAACATTCTTCTTCCACATTGGAAAATGCCGCCGTCGTTAGCGATGTGCAGGAATTCGATGTCGCCGGCATTCACGTACTGATGCGCCAATCGACGGCCGCGCCGGTTGTGAGCGCGATCCTCTTCATCAAAGGTGGCCAGATCGCCGCTCCGCCCGAAGATCCAATTTCCCTTGAATACTTCTCGCTGAAGATCGCAGCCGCCAGCGGCAATCAACTCATCGGCAAGGATTATTTCGAGAACAAGATGGTGCGGATGGGCACGAGCATCTCTGGGGATGCCGGTAACGATTATTCGGCACTCAGCATGGAATGCGTCCGCGAAAATTTCGACACCTCCTGGGCCTATTTTACGGACATGATGCTCCATCCCGCGTTCGATTCCGCCGAATTTCAGAATCTGAAGCACGCCGTGCTTATCAGCCTCGCCGCGAAAGAGAGTGACGCCGATTCCTACTCGACGCTCATGGCCGATTCCATTTATTTTGCCGGGCATCCCTATGGCAGAATGCTTACCAGCGCGGACGTCGAACGCGAAACTATTCCTCTGATGCAACAGAGGTTCCATGCGCTCATGGTAAAATCGCGCTTTCTGCTTTCGGTGGTCGGAAATATCTCGCGCGAGGAATTAACGAAGAAGATCGAATCCTCCATCGCTTCGCTTCCGGAAGGAAGCTACACGCCCGTAACTATTGGGCCGCCGGCGCAGGCCTTTTCGCCCAGCGCGCACCTCATCCCTTTTAACCGAAAGCTGCCGACCGACTATATCGTTGGATATTACCATGTGCCATCTAAAGGCGATTCCGATTATTATCCATATCTTCGGCTTCGTAATTTTTTCGGCGGCTTCGTATTCAATCACATTCGCGTCGAGCACAATCTCGCCTATGCGCCGAACGTCGATGACCGGGAAGGCAAAACGTCCATCGGTATCATCACGCTGCAAACGCCCTACGTCGATAGCGCGATCAATATCATTTATCGGGACGTGGATTTTTTCCAGCAAAATCAGATTCGCCAATCGGCGATTCGGGAAGGCGTCGCGGGGTGGGCCACGCGCAATTACCTGAACGCCGAAACCACTGCGGACCAAGCCGTCAAGCTCGGGCAGGCCGATCTTACCACCGGCGACTGGCATAACGCCTTCTTCGATTACGACAAGCTCGCCAGCGTCACGCCTGAAGCGCTCCAGGCTGCCGCGGTAAAATATCTTCGCAACTTCAACTGGGTCGTGGTCGGGGATACCACCGGAATAGATCGCGCGTTGTTAGAGTCTCGTTAATTGAATTTATTTCCTTCTCCGTGACGCGGAAAAGTCCGAAACGCTTTTACTTTGCATTTGTTATAGACGCACGGTCCTTTCGGAGGGCCACGCTAAAGTGCTGCATTCAGCGTTCTGGAAAACGCCTCGTCGCTTGGATGACCGATCATTCGCCGCGGCGGGCTTCGCCCCTCCTTTGGGAATGCTGACTGTTGTTCTTCATGGACACACACTGACTGCAACCTGATGCCATTAACGTTTTTTCCGGGACGCATCGCCGACGATGCTGGCCGCGCTTTGTCGCGGATATTTCGGCATAATTTCAATATCCTTTCCATGCGGCGAATGCCGCTTTTGGCCATGAACGCCGCGCTATTATTCGGCGTATCGTGGGCGATGCCGGGGCTGCTCCGCGCCCAGCAGGGGACACCCAGCGGGACGGATACGAGCACGAGCCGAGTCCTGGGTGCCGCGAAGGACGCGATCCGAATCGAAAACCTGAGCACACTCAATTCGACCGAGGACGAGGCCACCACCTATATTTCTCCCGTGGATGGCTCGATCGTTTTTACAAGCTCTCGCGATGGAAAGCAATCGCTCTACACGGCAAAGCGGCTTCCCGCGGATAGCGCGAACGATCACTCCTCGCACTGGGGGCCAACGGAGTTATTCGATGAACTTCCTGGCAAGCAAAATGTGAGCGCTCTTTCGGTCGCGGGCGATGGCGTCACGGCCGTCATCGGGGTTTGCAACCGGCCCGATGCCATCTTTCAAAGCTGCGACATTTACCAGACGGAACTCATCGAGGGCAAGCTCGGGAACCTCACGCCGCTTGGGCAACCCGTCAATACCGAATGGTGGGAGGGCCAGCCCTCGATTAGCCAGGATGGACAACTCCTGTTTTTCGCGAGCGACCGGAAAGGCGGACACGGCGGGACCGATATTTTTATGTGCTCGAAGACCGTGGACGGCACCTGGGGCGCTCCGATCAATCTCAGTTTTAACACCGGCAATAATGAGCTTTCGCCGTTTATCTCGCTCGATAACCAGACGCTCTATTTCGCTTCCGACCGGCCCGGAGGCCTGGGCGGCTATGACATTTACATGACGCGTCGCATGGGGGAGAACGAATGGACCGAGCCGAAGAACCTCGGCCCGACCGTCAACTCCCGGCGCGACGATCTCTTCTTCTATGTGCCCGCAAAGGAGGATGCGGTTTATGTTACGAGCAATCGGGATGGGGGCATGGGAGGTTTCGATCTCTACCGAATTTACGTTCAGCCAGCGCCGCCAAAAGAACAGTATGTGACGCTTACCGGCCGCATTCTCGATGCAGAGACGAATCAGCCGATCACGACGACACCGGAGATCGCGATTTCCTTCTCGGGTTCCGGCGAGTCCATTCCGAATGAAGCGACCGGGCCGGAATACCGCGTAAATGTTCGTGCCGGCAGCCTGGTGCATATTGGCGTGGGTGCGGAAAATTTCGTCTCCAATTCGCTGGAAGTGCAGGCCCCTCCAACGAATGCGCAGCCCGTTATCACGCAGGATATATCGCTCACGCCGTCGCATGCCCGCATTTACGGCCAGGTGCTCGATGCCTTCACGGGCAAGCCGATCGCCGCGAACGTCACGCTCGAACAACTTGCCGGCGGCGCCGCGCCGCTTACCGCCCAGACGGATGCCGCTACGGGCGAGTTCAGCTTCAACGTGAACCCGCTCATTACCTACAAAATCTCGACGAACGTTCAGGACTTCGATCCCTATTCGCAAAACATCGACGTTCCGGCGGCTCGCGAAAAACTGCTTTCGATCAAGCACAATATTTATCTCAATCCGTCCGAGATCAAAGAGGTGGTCGTCTTTTTCGATTTCGACAAGTCCGATCTCAAACCGGAAGAAATACCGAAGTTTACCGATTTTATTCGCCAGGTGAAGGAGAATCCGCACATCCGTTTCGAGATCAACGGCCACACCGATTCCACCGGTTCGATCGCCTACAATCAAGCGCTATCGGAGCGCCGCGCAAAAACGGTGGAGGATTATTTGCTGGGGCAGGAGGTGCCGCGCGATCAGATCGCCGTCGTCCAGGGTTTTGGCAAAGCACACCCGCTCGACCCGAACGATCCCGCGAAAAATCGCCGCGTGGAGGTACGAATTGTCGCCAAACAAGATTGACCGGCAAAGAAGGAGGAATGAAGTATGACTTATGAAATGACGAAACGCTTCGGCACTCTGATGCGAGCATCGGCCGCGATGCTGCTATTATTCGCGTGGTGTGCGCCCTCCACGGCGCATGCGCAGATTCTGAGCCGCGGCAACCTCTTCGGCCCCGGCGCGCCGCCGCCGATGGTCGGCGTCGAGATCGGGTTCGGGCAGCATGCGCAGCAGGGGACGCTCGATTGCAATTGCGGCGCGCTCTTTACCGGCGGCACGGGAACCGGACTCCTGGGCTCGGTCCTCTTTGAACTTCCCGTTAATTACGAATGGGCCATTGGCATCAAAGGCGGCATCGACTTCAAGAATTTTAAGACGACGACAGATCTTCCGGAAAACGTCATTGTGGAATTACCGAATGGCGATACCGCCCCGGTCAACATGGTGATGACGCGCCTCGGGCAGCTCAAAGCCACCTATTTCGATGTTGCACCCTATGGGCAGTATCAGTTTTTCCGTATGGGACCATTCGTGCAAGCCGGTCTGGACATCGGGTTTCTGGTTTCGGAGAGTCTTACTCAGAACAGGGAACTTATTACGACCTCCGCGACCATCGGCGGGCAGACGGTCAATAATCTGACCTTTACCAATGGGACGCTGGAAGAGCCGGTCCCGCAAACGAGCACGGGTTTTAATTCCCTGCGTTTTGGGCTGTTGCTTTCGGCCGGTTACAATATTCAGCTTTCGGAGCGTTCGGTGTTCTCGCCGTTATTGACCTACGATTTTCCACTGACGGCAACGGGGAATACCAATGGTTCCGCATGGAAGATCGGCTCGCTGTATGCTACGGCGGAAATCAAATTCCGGCTGGATTAAAAGGCAACGCGTGGAAATTAATTTTTGACGATTTTCATGGTTTCTAAGCAGGATGACCACTTATCCAAAATATGCTTTTTCCTTGCGCTGCCATGCGGAATGAGCGGATGCTTAAAATTCAAAAGTGGCATTTCTAAGCTGGAAGCGGCATTGTTCATTAAATGAAAACGTGTAAAAAAATATTAGAGCCGAAAAATACCATGCCGCGCATTCTCGCGGCCTGGTGCGCGCTCGCGATCGTCACGCTCGCGGCCGTACCTGCTTTCGCACAAGTGACGACATCGAATGCGTATATTGCTGCCGATGTCGAACCTGCAAGCGGTTTGATTAATATCTATCTTGGCGGTTCGAATCCCAAAGAGTATTTAACATTCATCGACCACTCATATCTCACGGTTCAGGTTGGAAATGATTACTACACTAATAATGAGTTCGCTCCAAACATTGTAGAGCCATCTGGCGCTATTGTAGCATCTACCTATATAGGCACCATAGGTAAGAGTCGTCTCATTCCCGGCACGGATACTATCGAAACGATATGGCAGCCAAAAGGTCCGGATGGGTTCGATATCATTCAGGATGTGTATCCCGTGCAGGGCGCTTCTTCCGGTCAGATCGTTTATAAATGGTCGATTTTAAATCACCAGGGTATGTTCATTGATGCGCAAGCACAATTTCTTCTCGATGTTGAAACAGGCAGCAATAGCCCGGACTATGGAACGGACAATCCACCCATAACTACGCGCGACGGCTATAACCCCGATAAATGGCAGGACATCTCGGACGTACCGTATTTCATTACAAGTGAATACGATGTATGCGCGAAGAACTTTCCAAACATTCTTGGAGCCGGATTCACGGTCGATGACTTTGCTCCGGTCGCGATGAATCTCACGCAGCCATCCACGGTGGCGATCGTCGATTGGGTAAGTTTGGTTTCAGGCCAATACCTTTGGGGTTATCCATCTAATATGTTAGGGGACGTGATGAACGACGCCGATAACGCGATACTCCTTCAATGGCCGTCCCAGGGAGCGGGCCAGAATGTCCCGCAGGAAATTGGCCGCGGCTGCTTTGGCACTCCGCCTTGTACTCCGATTACTTACGGGAAACTCGATGCGCTCTTGCTGCATGTCGATCATGTCGCATGGGTTCTACCGGGAACCTACGTGCCGAACCACTTTCCGGTCGAGGCCATTATTTGGAATTCCAACAATGGAAGTACCGCGACTCTCGACGTGGCAACTCAGAAAATAACCAGTTCCAGCACGGGACTTCCATCTGGCCCTGTCAGGGTGGTTTCTCCCACGCCCATCGGGCCTAATGGCTATTCGCAGAAGCATGCCATTCGGAGTTGCGGGAGCTCGATCACCTCCTTCGATTCCGTTATCAATTCGTGTAACGCCTCGTATGCAACGTGGGAGGACACGGTAGTTCAGGGTGTTCTCATTAATTGCTCGACCGAGGAATCGTTTGACATCTCCTTATATGATACCGCTGCGGGCGTTTCACAGCCAATATTTGGTTTTGGCGTTCCGGACTGCCCCATCACGGTCGATTGCCAGGAGAAGGACGTATTACCGCCGAGGCATAGCGTGCCAAAAATTATTCCTGGCGATACCACGCATTGCGGAAATCCCAAAGCATATAAGATGGATTCGGTCTTTGATGATCTTTCGACCGATCAGGGAATACAGAGCATAACATACACGGTTTCTCCCAATTCGGGTTCGATCGTGGTCACGGGTCTGCCCGCAACGATCTCCGGATGCCCGCCAATGGTTGGACCGATTACAATTACACAAGTGGACACGATACATGCTCCGTGCATTACGTTCACCTTCACCGATTGCGCCGGTAACGTCAGCGACACTACGATCTGTTTTGAAAAATGCGTGCCGCCGACCATCATCGATAGCATTCCACCGAAATTCCGGCTCTTGAATAAATCCGACTGGAATGTCCCGACCGATTCCTCCTGCGGAAATAAGTGCAGCACCTGGATGGTGACCGATACGGTATTCGATGGATTGCAGCATGATGTCGGCTTGGATTCGATCAAGCCGATCGAGAATACGAACATGACATTCACCCTCCTCGGGCAGCCGCTACGGCGTGGAATGCCGCGGGATAGCTTCACCGTATGCGTCGCGGACTCGATGCAAGATGGACATATTATTATCCAGGCGAATGATACGGACCGTAACACTTCCTTCGATACGATCACGTATTGCACTGTTGCGGATACGAATCCGCCGGTTCTGAACGTGAATCCGGTTGGGAGCTTGTGGACCGTCCAGGTTACGGAAGCGAAGCCGTGGGATCGCGGCATCCAGCAGGTGCGCCTGACGGCTGTAAAGAATTGCAAGCCGATTGCGGGATCGGGGTCCGTTCAGATAGATTCCCTCGATGATTCGACCTGGCAGATAATTCCGAAGGATAGCTGCCCACTCGAGATCGACTTCACGGTAGTAATCACGGACAGCTTTAAAACGCCCTGCTTTACCATACAAGCAACCGACTGCGTAGGCAATACCAGTGGCCATCCGCCGCCGACCTACTGCGGGACGGCTTTATCGGATAAGGATTGCATTAAAATCGATACGATGACCATCGCTCCGGGAGTGCTTTCCGTGACGATCGCGGACACCACGAAAAGCTATGACGAGGGTATCGACTCCATTTGGTTTAGCTGCGCGAATAACATCACGCTGGATTCCATCGGCAACCCCGACGCGATATGGGTTTCGAACAACAATTACCTCCATGCACTGCATGGCCAGCCGACGGGCGGCGACCATCCGAGATTCCAGCAGGTTATCCACTTCACTCTTTCGGTCACCGATACCAATTCGCAGATTGGCGAACCATGCGTTTGCATCAATGCAATAAATGGCGCCGGAAATCTGCTATGCTCACCGCCGGGGCCGGTGGTCGAGTGGTGCTCCTCGCTCAATCAGGATACGGCCGCTCCGAAGGAACTCGCGATTCCCACATGCACGTCGCTCGATCTCGTCGTGACCGATTCGCAGGCGTACGACCGCGGCGTGTACGGCGTCTGGCTCGATAGCGTGACGAATTTTGCGCCGCTCGACGATTCGTTTCCGCCATCTGGCAAACCGGTAGTGCCGCTTACGCTTCAGATACCCGATCCGGATTCCTCGTCCTATGCCAGGCTCAACTCGCTCGATCTGTATGGCGATCAATCGCCCATTGCGAGCGTGAAGGCCGCGCATACAACCTTCTCCGACGTATGGGTCTATAAGCAAGACCTTGCGATGAATGGCACGGGTATCGATACGTCATCGAAGTTCTTCGTTCCGGTCTATCTCAAGGGAACGGATTCCATCCCGCTCGCCCAGAAGCAGCTTACCCAATTCCAATTCCGATTCCATCTTACTGGAAGTCCGCTCGTCAGCTTTGTCGGCACGAAGCCTTTATCGTCGCCTCCGGGCTGGACGATCCAGCCCGCTCCAGGCGCGCCGCCCCTGGGGCCACCGTACACGATTTCCGGTTCCGGGCCTCCGCTGACGGTTGCAGGTGAGGCGCTTGTCACTCTCCAATTTTCCGCGGCACCAAGCTCCGATGTCGAAGAAGCACAAATCGTCATTGACCCGGATTCCTGCGGAGCGGATGTCCTCTATAATGGCGGTAACGACACGGTTCTTTCCAGCAAGGACTACAGCGTTACCTTGCCCGCGCCGTCGGGACGGCTTAACGGCGGCACGATCATCCTGAAGGATTCCTGCGCGACGATAGTGGGCGACCATCCGCATCCCATCTTCCTCTCGCTTGCGCGCCTCGTGCCGAATCCGGTGTCGAATACGGCGGTCGTTCAATATACGGTACCAACGGAAGCGCCCGTCACGCTGGGGTTGTATGACGAACTGGGCCGTAACGTTCGCACGCTCGTGATGGAAGTTCAAAAGCAGGGGACGTATCAATCCACGCTCAACACCAACGACCTTCCAGAAGGAACTTACTTCCTGCGGCTTGCCTCCAACGGGGCGGTATGCTCGCAACGGATTATGATCGCCGGAAAATAAGATGTAGCGCAAAATGTAGCGCAAACTTTAGTTTGCGATCCCCCCCCATCGCAAACTAAAGTTTGCGCTACACTATCGCCGCCGTCCCGCGATGACTACGCCGATGGCCTGCTTCAATGTCCGCAGCGGGCTTTGGGAGGTAAGTTCGATGAGCACCGCATAGAGACCGGGCGGAAGCGTCTGCCCGTTATCGCGCTTGCCATCGAAGGAAAGCGCGGTCGCGCCGATGATCGTGGCCGCATCGGATAGCATTCGTACCATCACGCCACGTGCATCGTAAATTCGAACGCGCATTGCCCATGCGCTTGTGGCGTCGCCGGTTTGAATCGTGAGCGTTGTCGCATCCTGGAAGCCATCGCCATCGGGCGAGAACGGATTGGGAGAAAAGCTCGCGTTGAAGGCGGTACCTGCGGGGAGCGGCGGCGATGCCGTATCGCTATTGGACGAAGCGATGGAATTTCGAGCAAGCGGCGTCGCGCCGGAGGTGTCGATACAGGCCTGCCAATTTCGAGGATCGTTGCTCTCGCCGGCGGGGTCGATGCGTTCGAGCGAAATTCCCACGAATGTTTTTCGCAGCAGGCTTTGCTGCCACGTCTTGAAATAATGGACCGAATCGATTGTGGTGGAATCGGGATTGTGCAGCGTGAGGAAACACGAATCGCGCCCCAGATCGAGCGAGGAGATACCGAGTCCCGCGACATCGCCTCCATGCGTGAGGGATGGATATGTTTGGTAAAACAGCGAACTATCGGCCGCGATAATGCCAAACGAATCCGGAGGAATGAGAAGCGGCGTAACGGCGTGCGAATATTCGCCGGGCCGCTTTTCGCCAGTTACAAGCCGCGCGGAGTCTAACGAAATCCAGCGCGAAGAGCGGTTATATAGTTCGAGCCATTCACAGCCGGTTGGCTGCGGATCGAACATGACCTCGTTGAGAACGAGGCTGTCCAGCGGCACCGGAATCACGATACGGAAGTGAATCGTATCGTTCGAAGTCTGCGCGTTCAACGAGTCGAGAAGGTAGGCAATGCCATGAAACAACCCGAAGAAATTTTGCGGAATTGGTATGAGAACCTGGACCGTGGTATCCGGCGGCAGGAAAACCGGAATAACAGATGTAACGGTATCGATGGTATCGATCTGCAAGCGAATAGTGACAGATCGTGATGTGTCTCTTCCCAAATTTCCGACAGAGAAAATGACCGACGTGTCCACCTCATTCACGCCGTCCACACTTAGGAGTGCTATGTCATGCCCCCGCCTTCGCACGGAGTTTGGCCGAAGAATGGTCGAGCCGCTGGAATCTCCGCAGGCAGCCCAATTCGATGGGTCGTCGCCGGGCTTCGATGGGTCGATGCGCTCGATGGAAATGCCATCGGTTTTAATCCAGGTGCCGGCGTAGCTGACCGTATCAATAAGATCCCCAAAGGGATCTCGAAGCGCGAGCGTCGATCCGCCATAATCCATGTGTGGCAGGCTAATCTGTATGATATGCTCGACGGGAATCTTTCGGTATTGCGCGAGTGCGGTATCGTTGCCGGATAAAATCACCATGGAATCCGGCGGCAGAACGGCGTTCATGGATGGGACTACAACAGGCGAATGGCCCAACACCGTGAGAGACCATCCGGCAATATTTATGGTATCCGGTGTAGTATTCAGAAGTTCGATCCATTGCGGTTCCGGGCTTGCAACTCTGACCATGATCTCGTTCATCACGATGGAAAGGGCGTTAGATTTTCCTGGCACATTAAAACGAAGCGTGTCGTCGCCATGCGTGGTATCGAAGGCGCTCGTGATATAGAGCGTGTAATTCGTCGGGCGATACGAGACATAGGGAAGATTAATATACTCGATTATCGAAGAATCCGTGTCGAGCGTGTCAAGCATTGTAGTAAAAATTGGGGAGGGTCCGTTGCCCGTATCGGATTCGATGGTCAATTCCGACGAGTCAATGAGGAGAGTTCCTTGGTTTACAACTCGGACGCTAATAGTGAGCGTATCATTCAGGAAATTATGCTGAAGGCTATCGAGGGCAAGATCATGCGTGCCGGTCTTCATTCCGGTGAGGCTGTTTTGCGCGCCTGGCGTAGCGCCCGAAGCAACTATTGAAGTGCCCCAGTTTGCCGAATCGGTCGAGGGGCCGAGCGCGTTTATTCGTTCCAGAGATCGTCCATTGCTTCCACCCCACGATGGCCGGTAATAGAGACTATCGACGGTTTGGAGCGATGCGTTCTTCAACACAATTTTCTGGCCCAAACTATCCAGGCTGGGCAACGCGCATTGAACGATCAGGTAATTGCCCGGTCTCGTCACGCGAAGGGCCATTGAATCGGTTGTGATTATTATATAGTGACTGAATTGATCCGCGGTTTTCAAATCAATTGGTAAAGTTACCGATGCTGCCGTAGTGGAGATTTGCCACCCCGCAATATCGACATTCGTCGAATCGGTATTGAATAGCTCGATCCACTCCGGCTCCGGCGATTGCGGCGCATACATGATCTCATTAATCACGACGCCCGTCTGAGCGGAGAGCGTATGAACGGCGACGAACAGCGATAAAATGCTAAGAACAGCGATTTTTGTCGTCATAAAGCAAAAGGCAACGTGGATGACCGATCATCCACGAATCATCTACTTACAAAAATCGTCATTTTTTGGGCAGCTTTTCAGAAATCCGGGATTTGGAACGGAGCATCGAACATCGTGTTAGGACGGAATAATGTCGAAAGTAAGTACTGGTAAGGTCGCGGTGGTAACGCTGGGCTGCGAGAAGAACACGGTGGATTCCGAAGTGATCGGCGGGATGCTCGCGCGCCGGGGCGTCCGCATGGAAGAAGATGCCGAGCGCGCCGAAACCGTCATCATCAATACCTGCGGCTTCATCGACCATGCAAAGAAGGAGTCGATCGGCGCTATTTTAGAAGCGCTCGAACTGAAAAAACAGGGAGTCGTTCGGAAGGTCTATGTGGCCGGATGTCTTTCGGAGCGATACCGCTCGGAATTGGAAATGGAATTGCCGGAGGTCGATCGCTTCTTCGGCACGCAGGATTTCGAATCCATTCTAAGCTCCATTATTCCTGATGCTACGTTCGATTTTAAACATAATCTTCTTGGGGAACGGCAGCCCTCCACACCGCGCCATTTTGCTTATCTTAAAATTTCCGAGGGCTGCGATCATCCCTGCTCGTTTTGCGCGATTCCGATCATGCGCGGCGGGCATCGATCACGAGCGATTGAAGAACTGGAATTCGAAGCGATGATGCTCGCCTCGAATGGCGTGAAAGAACTGGTTCTCATCGCGCAGGACTCTACCAATTACGGTCTCGATCTCTATGGCGAACGAACGCTTGCCACGCTTGCCGCGCGGCTTGCGCGAATTAATGGTCTGGAATGGATTCGGATCATGTATGCTTATCCCGCCAAGTTCCCGCTCGATCTTTTAGATGTGATGGCGAGCGAGGAGAAGATCATTCCCTATCTCGATATGCCGGTGCAGCATGCTTCGACCGAGGTACTCAAATCCATGCGCCGTGGCATTACGCGGCGCGCGACCGAAGAGCTGATCGCAAACATTCGCGCGCGCGTGCCGGGCATTGCGTTGCGAACCACGCTAATCACCGGTTATCCCACCGAGGGAGAGCGGGAATTCGAGGAACTGGAAGAGTTCGTGCGAACCATGCAGTTCGACCGGCTTGGCGTGTTCACCTACAGCCAGGAAGAGGGAACAATGGCGCATCCTTTGGGTGACCCCATTCCTCAGGCCGTTAAACTCGAACGTCAGGCGCTACTGTATGACATTCAATCGGAGATTTCGCTTGCCAAAAATCTCGCAAAGATTGGTTCCATCGAGCGCGTGCTTATCGAGCGAGAGGAAATCGAAGGGGATGACCTCACCCCAACCCCTCTCCCTGCTGGGAGAGGGGCTCTTAACCCCCTGCTCCCAGCAGGGAGAAGGGGGCAGGGGGATGAGGCTTGTTATTATGGCCGCACCTACGCCCATGCGCCGGAAGTCGATGGGGAAGTGCATTTATATTCCGATCGTGAGTTAGCAATCGGCGATTTTGTTTTCGCGCGTATTACTGGAGCGGATGAATACGATCTCGAAGCAGAGGTGATTCGATAAAGGTGGTTTCATGATGGCCCGTTCTCTTGTTATTGGCTGCTTGCTTTTCGTTTCGCCTCTCGTGGCACGAGCGCAATGGGGAATGGGTAACGAACCCGCTGCCAGGAGTCGCGCTCGCCCGGTGGTGGCTCCGGGTCCGAGAGTGGTATTCGATCTGCTCGCCTTCAAAGGTTCTCAAAATAACAGTGGCGGCCCGGCGGCACTCGGAGACAGTACCCGTATGGACCTTTACCTTGCCGTGGACTGCAACTCGCTCGAATTTCTATATGCGATCGATAAATATGTCGCGGATTATTCCGTCACGATTCAGGTCCTGACGAAGAGCAATCTGATACTTGACCGGTATGAGGCTTATACGGTGCTGGAAACGACCTCCGAGCATCGCGCTCGCGTTCATTCTCGCCAGAGTCGCGCGGATGCCCGGCAGATTTCGTTCATGCTCCTTCCTGGAAATGAGTACACGATGCGGCTCTCCGTTCAGGATTATTCCTCCCATGCATCCTTCGACACAAGCTTCGATGTTACCGTGAAGGATTTTGGCCTCCCGTTCCCAACGATGAGCGACGTAATAATCTATCGCGACCGAATAGGGATGCGAGGAGGATCGCCGACGATGGTTGTTCCTTCCATTGGGCCGGACGTTTCCTCGCTTGCGGAAGGGCAGGCGGCTGACCGGTCATCCGTGGCGAGCGGTCTTTTTGCGGAGCTGTATAACATGCCGGCGGATTCGACGCTCGGCATCGTCACGGAAGTCCTTCGAACGAACGGGCAGGGAGATAATGCCACGCCGCAGCTCGCTTCCCGCATGACAATGGTACTTCATATTCCACCTGCGAATCGTTCCACGAACACCGCGCCGGCATCCATTCCTGTCACCCAGCTTTTTATGCCAGTCTCCTTCGAAGGACTCTGGGCGGGACCCTATGCGATGCATACATACATTCTTCCGAATGCGCGCGATACCGGTTTGGAAGATCCTTCTGTACTTGGGACGCGCGCGATCGCTTCGGCCCAGCGCGAAATCATCGTTGCGATCGCGAGTGGCATTCCGATCTCCGCCGGCGATCTCGATCAGGCGATCGCGCAGCTCGGGGTGATTGCTTCCGGGGTGGAATGGGATTCGCTGAACCGCGCCCGAACGCCAGAAGAGAAACGCGATGCCATTCTCGATTTTTGGAAGAAGAAAAATCCCGCGTTCGGGCTACACGCATCACCCGAGGCAGGCAATCGTGCAATGGAAGTATTTTATTCGAGGGTGGATTATGCGAATGCCCATTTTGGAACTACCTTTCAAGCCGGATGGAAAAGCGACCGCGGACGAGTCTATATTGAATTAGGTCCGCCCGACGCGATCGACAGTCATCCGGAAGGCTATACGCAAGCCTACGGCGGATTGCAAATGCCGTACGAAATTTGGGATTATTCCAGACTCGGGCAGCGATATACCTTCGTTGACGAATACATGCTTGGAGATTATCGCCTCCGCGGCGCGCAGCCGCCGGAAGGAACGTTTATTTGGGAGTAACGAGATCGTGTAGCTCCCGGAGTATACTCCGGGAGCTACACGACGTTGGAATGATGCACGGAAAAACACTCGCTATTGCGCTGCCATTTCCCGGACTCTGGGATGCCGGCGAAGCCGCCGCGCTCCTTGCCCGGTTTCTTCGTGCTGCAGATCGGGAGCGCTCGAGCGCGGAATTGGTCACGATGCCGTGGCTCGATGGGGGTAATGGCACGATCGACTTTCTGGTCACGCAAACACTCGGCTCGTTTCTGGAAGTCGAAGTCACTGGCGCGAGCGGGGAGGACCTTATCGTTCCCATCGGCTTTGCCGGTGAAGACGGTAAGCTTGCCGTGATCGAGATGGCGCGCGCCGCGCGAGTCCATCAACTGGGCGAGGCGGGAACAACGGCCGGCGTCGGTGAACTAATTCAGGATGCTCTCGACGAAGGCGCATTCTCGATTCTATTGTGTCAGGAAGAACCGGTTGCGTGCGATGCGGGCTTTGGCGCCGCGGCCGCCCTGGGCGTTCGATTTTTCGATTTGCACGACAAGGAGATTGTGTTTTCCGGTGGCAGGAGGTTGCAGTCACCGAGCGAGCAAGCAACCCAATTGCTTTCGAGGGTTGCAAGAATCGATGGTTCAGGCCGAAGCTTTGCGCTGCTAAGTTCACGAATCTATATTGCTCGTTCGGCTGGGGCCATCCAAAGTTCCCCATCGCCGGAGATCCTTGCCGAATTGGCTCGGCTTGCCGAAATCATTCAGCGGGACGCCGGCGTTCCCGCGCCATTGACAAATCTTAGTGCCAGCGCGGTGGAATTTGGCCTCATCGCGTTCCTGGGCGCCGAAGCACGCGATGGCGAAGCACTCGTGCTCGAAGCGTCCCGGATCGAGGAAGCGATCGGTCGCGGCGAGTTTTCCGAAGCCATTCTTTTAGCTTCCTCCGTGGCGGAACTCGATCCCGGCTCCGGTTCCGCTCCGCTTCGGAACTTTCTTGAGCACGTTCGCGAACGCATTCCACATCGCGCGGCAATCGTTATGGATCACCCGGAAGAAGGTGCCAAAACTCAAGCCCCGGAGCCACGGTATTCGCTTGCGAAGGCTCCGGTCTTCCAGGCTCCGGTTCGTTTCGGGGCGGGTGTGGATGATCGCTCATCCACGGAGGAACGGCGCCGGGACTTTTCCATACGGCTCGAAAAACTTTTGCCCGTTGTGCTCGACGAATTGCGAACGGTTGATCATCCGGGGACCAAGCCGCGCGCAAAATGAGCGAACGATGCACTGACGCCATGTGTAAGGCGCTTCTTCTTGCTTTTGTTTTGCTCTTTCATTCCCGTGTGGGCTTTGCCCAGACCGCGAGGAACGGTTATCCTGTAACGAGCGAAGATTCCATCCGTGCAGAAATGTTTCTCGATCCTGCCTCGCGTGACCCCCGCCATACGATTCCACTACCATTCTCGCTTTTGATTCCCAAAGGAATCCGGCTCGGCTATGACATGCGAAACTATATTGCATCCCCCGAGTTTGGGGCCTTCGATTCCAGTGTATCTGCCGAAACCGCATTCGATGAAATTTATTTCGAGGCGCTGGAACTGGCGCATGGCGATGTTTCCTCCGCACTGTTAGCGGCTGCCTTTGGATCGTTCGAGCATGAGTTTATTCCGCTCGATATTATAGGAATCCGAATCGACCTTCCACTTACCAGCGAGATGCACGCCCGCTTCGAGCGCCGGTGGTCGCATTTGCCGGCATATCTGTATCATACGCGGGAACTCGATCGCGATAAACTCCAGCATTTCTTCGCGAGCGCGTGGCTCAAATCCATGCTGGGGATGGACTGGCTCGTCCGTTTAGCAGGAGAAGCGGTCGAGGTGGGAGAGAAGCTGTTCGTCGTGGATGGCTTTATCGATCCGCGCGATCTCCATGCGAACGCCGATGGTATCCGTTTCGCGCTCCGCGCCGAAAGCCGGTTGGACGCCCGGCCCTCGCGAAGCCTCACGGCAAACCCATAAATCAGGGAGCCGTGTAGCGCCCGGAGTATACTCCGGGCGCTACATGGTGCTCATCAATGTTTAAAGCGGTAATCGACGATGGTGGCGTTCTGCTTTTGGATGTCCATCCAGTTCATGAGGAGGCGCTGCTCTTTTTCCTGGGTCATGGCAGCCACAATTTTTGATTTCACAGCCTGGAAATCCTTCTCGGTCGGGATATTTCGTCCCACGACTTTGGCCACGTAATATCCATGATCGCCCTTGAGTGGCGGGCTGATCGTTCCCGGCTGCGTGCTATACGCCCAATTGTTAATCACATATTCGCCGGTGGGAAGCCCATTGACGGATTCCGCCGGTCCCATCATTACCGTGATCGGAGCTAGCGAGGGATCGGCCAGTGCCGTGGCTGCTGTGGAAAGATCGCCCGCCGGCGCGACGGCGGCGTGAACTTGTTCAGCGCGCGAGGCGAGCGCGGCAACGGCTTTGCGAAGCGCCAATACATCCGCTACCTGCGATTTTACTTCGTCCAATGGTTTCGGTCCCGCGGGAGTGATATCCGTTAATTGTGCCACAAGAATGGCATGGGCGCTCACGATCTTGAAGGCCGGAGAAATATCGCCCTTGGACGATTCGAAACACCAATCGACAAATTCCTGGCTGTTAAAAATAGGCGAACCCTGCCGGCTTACTGGCGGCGCATCTTTGACGAGGTGATATCCGCCCGCGGCGGCGGCCTTCTCGAACCCATTTTTCACCGCCTGATCTCGAAAGATATTTGCCGATTGCGATTCGATCTCAAGCGTCTGATGGCTTGGCTTCACCGGAAGCGGAATGGTAACGACTACCCAGCCCCTCCTGGAACTTCCTTCGACTTGAAAAATATCATATCCTCGTGGGGATTCAATCGGCCCGAGGACCGTCCCCGGTGCGGCCGTGGCAATCTGTTTTCGAATGTCGGGCGGGAACGTCATGGTATCGAGCCAGCCAATATCGCCGCCCTTGAAAGCAGTGCGCGGGTCGGCGGAATAGGTCTCGGCCAATTGTTCAAAGTTTGCACCCGATTTCGCTTGCGCGAATACTTGCTGTGCCGCCGCGAGGGTGCTATCCTTCGATTGCTGGCTCGACCGTTCACTCGGCGGTATTCCAAATGCAATATGACGTAAGTGGAAAAGCACCTGCCCGGTATCGAAGATTTGGATGACCCGCGACACGGAGATCGAACCCATGATATGTGCGATTACCACGTCCCCGACGTTCGCGGACAGGAGCGAGGTGTCATTGCCCAGTTCGCGCATCGTGATGGGGTGCGCCGGCTGGTAGGGCAAATCGCTATAGTCCAGCGCAAGCTCCTTTGCTACAGTATCGACCGTAGCAAGAGGCGTTTCCGCGAGGCGTGCTTTCAGCGTGGCGGCCGTTTCCAACTCGAGCGCGGTATCGCGCGCATTCGGGGTCAGCGGGAACCCGACAAACTGGAAGTTGCGCTGCTCCGCCTGCTTATAGAGCCAGGAATGGGTATCGTAGTAAGATTGAATCTCATGGGGCGGAACTTGCGCGTCCATTTGCGGAGTGGGCTGAGGTGCCATGATCTTTATCACTTGAACCATTGCCTTCGCGCTATCGGTCATGTAGCGAATGAAGGCTTCTGTATCAGTGACGCGGACGGTCCCGGCCATCATCTGCTGCCACTTCATGTTGCGAATCTGATCGCGCGTTTGGGCTTCGAGCCCTCGAACAATGGAATCGTTCCGCGGGTCGCGCAGGGCTTTGATATACTGATCCGCATGAAATTGCCCCAGCGAATCGGTAAACTGCTTCTTAATTTCGGGGTTAGGATTATTGAAGAGGACATCCCGAATTTCCTGATCGGTGACCGTGATCCCCATCTTTGCGATACTTTGATTCGTGATCGCCTGCTGGACGGCCTGATCCCAGGCTTGTTCTTCGGCGTTCGCCTCGTCACTCTCGGAGAGTTCGGAGGTTTTGTTTTTCGCCTTCATTTTGGCCGTCACGTTTTCGAGGATCGCATTATAGTCCTTTTGCGTGATCGGGTTGCCGTTGACGAGGCCTAAGGTCCCGGCTTCGCCTTTGGACTGGAACAGCATCCCCTGGCCGCCCCACTGAAAGATAATCATTAAGAGGAAGATGCCGGCGAGCACGGCGAACACCACCGGCATCGAATCGCGCATCTTGGTCATTACTGGCATAGGCTCGAACTTTCGGTCTTAGGAATGAATGATTAGAGAGGCAGTCCGCCCGTCACTAAGGACGAATGCCCACCAAAGGGCCAAAGAACAGTGAAGATGGAAGGAAAAGTGCGCCGAGATTCAATAAAAAGCCTGCCGCGAATCGTGTGGCACCGGTAGTGTGCTCCCGACGCTACACGATTCCTTCCGCGTGCAACGGCTCATCTGGCAACTGCCGGTTTCGCAACGCTTCCAGAACATCGAGCAGCTTCTCGCACTTTTTTTCGAAGTCTGCTTTCGTGCCGGAATTCTCGAGGATGAAATCGGCTTCGTCACGCGCGATGGGGTCGCTCGCTTGCTCGGCGAGCCGGGCTTCGGCATCCGCTTTCGACATACGGCCCTCTTGCGTGACGCGGGCGACGGCATCCGCGTCCGGCGATTCTACAAGGATGATATAATCGAATCGCTCGCGAAAACGGCTCGAAAGAATCAGCGCGGATTCGACCGCGACCATTTCATTCGGATGCGCTTCGAATATTCGCTCGATCTCCGCCGTTGTCGCCGGATGAACGGCGGCTTCCACCGCGTGGCGCAGGCTTCCAGCCTGCGAGGTGCCGCCGAAAATTTGGGAAGCGATGTACGTCCGGTCGAGTTTACCATCCACGAACGCTTTCGGGCCAAGAATCTGACTGAGTTTTGCTCGAAGCGCGGGGTCGCGCTCCATCAAGTCGCGCGCAAGATCATCCGAGCGGATTGCGAATGCGCCGCGCGCTTCAATCATCGAAACGAGCAACGATTTGCCGCTTGCGAGTTTACCGGTAATCCCGATTCGTATGGCGCGCATGGGGTGAAGCTCCAAAAGAGAAGAAAACAGAGCGAGGAGCGAAGGAAGTCCCGGAGAGCGAGGTGTGGAACGATGCCTTCACGCCGCAGGGAGCAACACTTTACGTCCTGCTCGCGTGAAGATCATTGGTTTTTGCCCAATATTTCCGCAACCTCGGGTGAAACCTCAATCCGCGGAAGCTATGTTGGCTTGTGAACTTCGATTCCTGAACTTTGAAACGCTGTTATTTTCTGCTACTTGCAATCGCGCTCTCGGGGTGCGTTCTTCCGACGGGACCAGAACCGTCGCAGCATGTACGAGAGGAATCAAACTTTTATGCCTGGGACCTGTTTCGTTCTCCGCTTCCAAAGGCTCTTTACGACGGCATTTTTACCTCAACAATGTATGTGCAGGAGTATATCGATAGCTCCGGGAAGGATACTACTTCGGTAGCCTATGTTTCGCAGCCAAGACTGTTTAATCGACTCGGAGATAACATTGTTTCGATCCTATACAGTGATTCGGTCGAGTTAGACAATGTTCTCTATTCGCACGACCCTGCTCTCGATCTCAATTTTCCAGGGGCCGTTACATGGTCGATGAAAGGCGATTCCTATTTTCCTGCATTCTCGCATACGATCAATTCAGAACCAGTGCCCAGCATTCTTGCCCCATCGCTTCAGGATTCACTTAACGCCGATAGCATGATCAATCTCACTTATGACGCTCCGAGTGCTGACACACTGACTACCAACGCTGACTACATTGGAGAAGCACATTGGTTGAAAGACCCTCCCGATAGCCTTTCGCTCGGTGTGGAATCCCATGAATACATTAGCGCAAACACAGGGAGCGTCAAACTTCTGCCATTTAGCTTGGACACGACTTTTTATACATCGTTCCGCCCAGAGTTGCTCGCAGTTAATATTGCCTGGGCTCGGGGAGATACCATCCATGTTGGCGGCAAAATCTTCGGCTTCGTCACGGAAGTTAGTTGTAGCCGGGAATATTACTTGAAATAGTAAGATGCACGGAAGAATTATTCTCTTGATTGTGATTGGCTTTGCCGCGACCCGTGCGAGCGCGCAAGGCTTCGCCGGCGATACGACCCTCCACTTCCGTCTTGCCTTCGAACTCGGCGCCGGCTCGATTGCGAGCTACGATAATATGGGTTCGCCGCTGCCGTATTCGGGTATCACGTTGCCCATCGGCGGAACGATTGAGTACGTTACTCCGAACGTTCGACATTTGTTGGAGTGCATAGGGATTACCTCGCTCGGCAATGCCGCGCCGATGACGGACCAATACTCCAGCTCCACCGATGGACGCAACATAGCCTATGGCTTCGGCGATCTTCGCTACCGCTTCACACATTATCTTACTGACATCGGTAGAACCGGACTTCACTTAAGCGTGGGGGGAGAATGGGATAATCTCTTTTTCCTGAGAGCCTATAACTATTACGGAAATTGGGCTGGGGGGAGCGGAAGTGGCGAGGCAAGTTCCGGACTTGCGGCGGCTGCGGATTTAACTTATTCGCTTGGAAGCGACCACCGGTTTCGAGGATCGGTTTCACTCCCGCTCATTGCGTATGTCTTGCGACCAGCGTATGGATATATCAACGGCAATACATCCATTTATGGCTATTCGCCACAATCGCGTTTCGAGCCGATTGGCACGATGTGGAGTTGGCGCGTCGGCTTCGATTACGATTACGCGATCTCGCGGCTATTCCTGCTTGGTCTTCACTTTCACGAGCTGTATTATCAATATCCGATGCTCACCTGGCGAACGGTTGGGGCGGAGAACGATCTCGATCTCGCGCTTACCTGGAGGTTCGACCTATGAAGCGGATAATACTTCTGCTTCTCGCTATTCTCGCTTCCGGCTGTACGGAATCGCTTGTCGCGCCGAAGGTCGATACATCTCCACCCGCCGTGTTTGAAGAATTATGGCGCGAATTCGACATGCGCTACGCTACGTTCGCCGAGCGCCATGTCAATTGGGATTCGTTGCACGCGCTCTATGCTCCGCGCATTACTGCTAACATGCCGGACACCGTGCTCCTCGCTTATTTCGATTCGCTCCTCTCGCCACTTCGTGATGGGCATGTGAGTGTGCATGCCGGAAATCGGGGGGGTAGCTTCGTGCATTCAGACAGCACCCGCCCATTCGATTTCCATCAGGTCAGTTCCTATTACTTAGGCGAAACGGCGAATGAATCGAGCGATGGAACTATTCGGTATGGCCGCATTCGGGATTCTATTGGGTATATGAATATCACAACATTCGACATCTCCGATGATAACTTTTGGGGATCGGAAATCGACGCAGTGCTCGATTCATTAGCGGATACAAAAGCTCTTATAGTGGATCTTCGAGCGAACGATGGCGGTCAGGCGGCGGCGGCTCAAACGCTTGGAGCGCGGTTCCTTCCGGAAGGAATAGTGATCGGATATAATCAAGCGCGCTTCGACGCCGATCCAAGCCATCTTAGCGCGCCAGATCCAATCAAGACTAATGTTTCGCATTCCTCGCATTGGACAAAACCTATCGCTCTGCTCACGGATCGGGAAACAATGAGCGCGGCGGAATGGGTGACGATGGGCGCTCGAACACTTCCTAACGTTACGATTATTGGCGATACCACGCAAGGCGCTTTTTCTGCACGGCTCGATCGCGAACTCTCGAATGGTTGGCGGTATTCCATGTCCTTTCTACGATGCTCCGACGCCCATCACGTTTGCCACGAAGGCATCGGGCTGATTCCAGATATTGAAATATACGTCAGGGAAAATCAGCAAGTTTATAGTCCGGATACGGTTCTCGATCGAGCATTACAGTTCCTTGCGAAATGACATCTGCGCTAACCAGACGGAAGGGGTCAACAAATTCAACAAATCTTTCGGAACCCCTTGACTTTTGCTTTTTTATGGCATATATTAGCAGGGACTATGACGAGCACCCATTTTCTTTTGAAAACCCAAAGACTTTCTTTCCAGAGGAATGCCCAAAATGAAAATTAAACGTATCCCGCCGAGGAAGAAAACTATAAAGAATTCTTACGGTTTATGAAAAACAAATTTGTTTCCGCGATTTTTGGAAATTTATTTTTCTATGGAAAAGCGCATGCTGAAGTCATTCCTTAAATAACAATCGAAAAAACAAAAATTGAGCTACCCTTCGAACCCGAATCCCCCTTCTTTGGGTTATCCATTTCCCAATTATTTCGTAATTATTACATAAGAAAGGCACAGCGCCATGAGCACGCAGATCCGTAACCTCGCCTTTGCCGGACACGCCGGCGCGGGCAAGACCACTTTAGCCGAAGGCATTGCATTCGCCGCGGGGGCCACGGGTGGCCGCCGCGGTACGATTCAGGAATCGAACACTCTCTCGGATTATCATCCGGACGAGATGGCCCGAAAGCATTCCATCAATACGTCCCTCATTTCCCTTACGTCCCAAAATTCCAAAATTAATATTCTCGACACGCCTGGCTTTGCCGATTTCACGGGTGAAGTCCGTGCGGCGCTGCATGTGGCGGATACGGCGATCATCGTCGTCGATGCGCAGCATGGCGTCGAGGCGGGAACCGTGCAGGTGTGGGACTACTGCACATTCGATCAGAATTCGATCATCTTCGTCGCCAACAAGCTCGATCACGTCGAAGCGGAATTCGATCAAACGGTTGAAGATTTGAAAAGCCGATTTGGGCATGAAGTCGCGGTAGTGCAATTTCCGGTGAACGCCGGCGATGGCTTCAATGCCATCGTCGATGTGATGAAAATGAAGCTGATGCGATTTTCGGCGGACGGTAACTATAAAGAAGAGGACATTCCTGAGAACGTTCGTGCCCAGGCCGATGAACTGCACAAGCAATTGGTCGAGATCGTTGCCGAGAGCGATGATAAACTGATGGAGGAATATTTCGCGAACGATGGCACGCTCGATGAATCCCATTTTGCGGGTGGCATCCATGAATCGCTGGCGCACCGGAAGCTTTTTCCCGTGCTCTGCGCTTCGGCGGAGAAGAATATCGGCACGAAGCGCATTCTCGAATTTTTGGTGACGAACGCTCCCGCGCCAGAAGATCATATTGCCGACGTGAGAGGAACGAATCCGAATTCGAAACAGGAAGTGAGTCTGAGCACCGCGCCGAAAGACGCGACGACGCTTTTCGTCTTCAAAACCGTAAGCGAGCCGCATTTAGGCGATCTCTCGTTTTTCCGAGTCTATCATGGCGAATTGCATTCCGGCACCGATCTGGTGAACGAATCGAACGGCAAGAGCGAGCGCATCGCGCAGCTTTATGTCATGAGCGGAAAAAACCGGAAGGAAACCCCAACGGTTGCCTGCGGCGACATCGCTGCGGCGGTAAAGTTGAAAGATACGCATACAAATAACACGCTCTCCTCGCGCAGTTTTCCGGTAGTGTTGCATCCGATTGAATTTCCCGCGCCGGTGATTACCAGCGCCGTCGCCGCGAAGAATAAAGGCGATGAGGAAAAGATGGCAATTGGTCTCCATTCGTTGCACGAAGAGGATCCGACCTTCCTTGTTCGTCACGATCCGGAGCTTCATCAAATGCTGATCGAAGGCCAGGGCGAACTGCAGCTCGATATTGCGATTAGGCGATTGAAGGAGCGTTTCAAAGTGGATGTCGAGATTGTCGAGCCGCGCATTCCATTCCGCGAGACGATCAAATCTTCTGCCGACACCCGCTATCGTCACAAAAAGCAATCGGGCGGCGCGGGGCAATTTGGCGAAGTGGCGATCAAGCTTGTGCCCAAGCGTCGTGGCGAGGGCTATGAATTTATAGATGCCATTGTCGGCGGCGTGGTTTCGAACAAGCATATTCCCGCCGTCGATAAAGGCATTCACGATTTCCTTACGCACGGTCCCTATGCCGGTTATCCGGTGGTGGATGTTGCCGTGACACTATACGATGGCAAGGAACATCCTGTCGATTCGAACGAAAATGCATTCAAGACCGCCGGCAAAATGGCATTCAAAGAGGCGTTCTTATCCGCGAAGCCGGTGTTACTCGAACCGATTTACGATATAGAGATTTCGGTGCCGGGCGATCACATGGGCGATGTGCTGGGCGATATTTCCTCGCGGCGCGGAAAGATCGTGGGCATGGATTCGAGGAACGGATTCGAAGTGATTCGCGCGCAGGTGCCGCTCGCGGAACTATACCATTATTCCACGCGGCTCCGCTCGCTTACGCAGGGCTTGGCCTCGCACAAGCAATCCTTCAGCCACTATGAAGAAGCCCCGCGCGAGTTCGCGGATAAAGTGGTGCAGGAAAGCGCGAAGCATAAAGTGGCGGAAGTCGAGTAAGGTAACAACAACAGAGAATACCGATGGCATTTACTTCCACACAATTTCTATCGGCGGTATTATTGGTTTCCAAGGACGCCGAGCGATTAGCGCGCTTCTATCGTGACGTTCTCGGCATTCCGCTTGAGGAGGAGCAGCACGATGATACGGCGAAACATTATGGCTGTGAGATGGGAGACGTGCATTTTGCGATTCATCCTATTGAGGATTTCCAGACGGAACCCGGCGTGGGGGCAGTGAAGCTGGCATTCGAGATATTCGATATGGACGGTTTTATCGAGCATCTCCAAAAGCATGGCGTCGATCCACTCTATCCTCCTAAGCCCCTTGGGAAAAGTCGCATTACCGCGCTCCGCGATCCGGACGGGAATGAAATTGAATTTACACAACTATCTACCGGCTGGTTCGAACATTTGAAAAATCACCGCCAGGATGGACATGACATCCTGAAACGATGGGACGAATTACAAAAAACTGTTTAGAGCGATAGGAAGTTATTCATTTAAGAGATCATCCGTATGACCGCAACCTTCCGATTACAATCCGACGAACTGAACGAGAACTTCATCGAGAAGCTCCGAGCCATGTTCCGCGACCGCGAAGTAGAACTCATCGTGCATGACGTGGAGAGCGAAAGCGATTATCCGCTCGATAACCCCATTCAAGCGCAATTCCTCCGCGAAGCGCTCGACCGAGTGGAGCGAGGTGAGGGTCTTGTCTCAGTCAGCCTCGACGAACTACGAAAGCAGCACTCGTGAGAGACGTTATTTTCGACCACCAGGCGTTTGCTCAATTCAATGAGTGGGCGCGAGTAGATAAAAAGGTCCACGACAAAATCATAGAGCTCATCGAAGCAACCGTGCGCGATCCCTTCGTTGGCCTCGGCAAACCCGAGGCTCTAAAGTACGATTTCAAAGGTTGCTGGTCTCGCCGCATCACATCCGAGGATCGATTGGTCTATAAAGTGTTCCAGGATGGCATTCGGATTCTTTCTTGCAAAGATCATTATCCGAAGTGAGCAGCGCCCCCATCAAACTCTGCCTCCTCTGGCACCAGCACCAGCCCTACTACCGCGCGGGGAACGAATTCCTGATGCCGTGGGCGTGGCTGCATGCCACGAAAGATTATCTCGAAATGGCCGAGCGCCTCGAACGCCATCCCGACATGCACGCCACGATCAATCTTGTGCCATCGCTCCTCAAGCAGCTTGAAGAATATCTCACTCCCCCTCCTATAGAAGGAGGGGGTCGGGGGGTGGTGGACCCGGTGGTCGAGTTAATGTCCAAACCGGCGGCGGCGCTCACGGCATCCGAGAAGGAGCAGATGCTCGACAATTTTTTCTACGCACACCGCGAGCGGCTGATCGATCGCTCGCCGCGTTACCGCGAATTATTCGAACTCGCGCAAGGCCCGAACCGCGAGAAACGTTTTGCGCTTCAGGATTACCGCGATCTGGCGATCCATTATTCGCTCGCCTGGACGGGCGAGCTTGCGCGGATGCGTGAGCCGTTCAAATCGCTGATCGAACGAGATCGCGGATATTCCGAGGAGGATAAACAAACGCTCGCTCGGGCGCAAATGGAAAACGTCCGGCGCATTGTGCCCCTTCATCAGGTGCTTGCGAAACGAGGGCAGGTCGAGCTGACGACTTCGCCATTCTATCATCCGATTCTTCCGCTCCTGATTGACACCGATAGTGCGCGCGAAGCCCTGCCGAACGTGGAACTTCCACGAAACCGATTTCGCGCGCCGGCGGAAGCGGAGAACCAAATCGAGCAAGCGCAAAAATATTTTGCCGAGAAGATAAGAACGAAATTAAGCGGGATGTGGCCGAGCGAGGGCAGCCTTTCCACCGATACGCTGGCGCTCATTTGGAAAAAAGGATTTGTATGGACGGCGTCGGATGAATCGGTCCTCGCCAACTCGCTTGCTGGAAAAACTATTCCGGCAGGACAGAAACAAATCCGGCCTGAGCATGCGCGATTTTTCCCATGGAGATTCTATACCGCGAATGGCGAAATCATCATCTTCTTCCGCGATCACGGGCTTTCGGATGATATTGGATTTACCTATCAGAATTGGCGAGCGGATGATGCCTGCAATCACTTCCTCCATAATGTTCTCCACATTCGTTCCGAATTAATCGCGGCGTATGGCGAGGAAATTATGGAGCAAGCCTGCATCTCCGTCATTCTCGACGGCGAAAATTGCTGGGAGTATTATCCGAATAACGGCCTCGAATTTTTGGATAAGTTTTATTCGATGCTCACCGCAACACCGGAGATTCATCCTGTTACGTTCAGCGAAATGCTGGCGAGTACTAAACGCGAAAATCTCCCTAAGCTGCCGCAGTTAGTTGCGGGATCATGGATTAACGCGAACTTCAGCATTTGGATTGGCCATCCGGAAGACAACGCCGCATGGGATGCGCTTTTTGCCGCGTACAATGCTCTTGAAACAGAGAGGGCAAAGGCAGAGAAGTTGAATGGCGCAGCTCACGAAGAAGCGCTTGCGCGATTTAAGGAAGCCCGCGCGGAACTTATGATTGCCGAAGGCAGCGATTGGAACTGGTGGTATGGCGATGAGCATTTCAGCTCGCAGAAAGACTTGTTCGATGAACTATACCGAATGCACCTTCGGGAAGTTTATCGCGCGCTCGATCTCGCAGTGCCCGAAGAACTTTCGGTTCCGATAGCTGGACGGTTTTCCAGTGGCGTGTCGGTCGCAAAATATGGGGCGATGCACCCGGTGGCGGCAGATGCTCTCACGAAGGGATAGTAGGGGAGCCAAAAGGGTGCTTCTTGCCTTTTATAATTATGCGCGGCGCCATTAGGTCACTCCTTGTCGTTTTTGTCCTCGTGAACCTTACCAGCTTGGTGCACTCTTTTCCCATTACCAAAATTTTATTTACCGGAAATTCCCGCGTACCCGGCAAGCAACTGCTCGCCGCCCTGAAGCTCGAAGACGAAAGCATTCTTAACCGAGACATCTCGAATAAATCGGAATTGCTGCTGGCCGTGGAACACGCGAAGCAGCAGATCCAAACGGTTTATACGAACGAAGGCTATCTCTATGCTCGCATCGACTCGTTTCAAATCGGCCTCGCCACCCCTCCTGATTCCGCGCAGGGATTTCAGCTTTCCTTTTTTATCACCGAAGGCGAAGAGTATAAAATCGGCTCGATAGAAATTCGCGGCGCGAAGCTATTTCCAGAGCCGGAACTTCTTTCTCAAATGACGACCGTTCCCGGCGAAGTTCTGAACCAGGCCATCTTGAAAGCCGACATCGACAAGCTCCTCGCTTTATATGAAGAACATGGCTACCCACTCTCTAAAATCTCGATCGATGCTATCACGCCAAGCTACGATATCACTTCGCGCGAGGGTTTGCTTGCCATTCGCCTCCACATCGAAGAAGGTCCACGCGCGAAGATTGGAAGGATCGTTATCACCGGAAATGAAACGACGAATGCGGATGTCATTCTGCGAGAATTGGCGCTGCGACCTGGCACCTACTACAATGCGGATGCGCTTGCCTCGGCACGCGCGCGCGTGGAGCGTTTGGGATTTTTCGAATCGGTTTCCGAGCCGGAACTATATCTCGATAAAGATTCGACCATGCTCATTCTGCTTCGCGTGAAGGAAGCGAGCACCAGCGCGATCGATGGCGTGCTGGGATACAATCCGCCGCAGAATGCGACGGAATCCGGATACATCAGCGGATTAGTCGATTTGAGTTTGCGAAATATCTCCGGTACCGGCCGCAACGCCACACTGCACTACGACCGCACGAACGCTCAAACGCAAACGCTCGAAGTCCATTACCTCGAACCGTGGCTTTTCGGCTATCCGCTCAATCTCGCCGTCGGCTTCGCGCAGCGGCAGCAGGATTCGACGTACACCGAGACTTCCGCCACTGACGATCTCTCGCTCGCCCTTACGCAAGACCTTCGCATTATTGGTAACCTTTCTTACGACCGCGTCATTCCAAGCGACCAGCCAAACATGCCGTTTTCCGTTTACGACAGTCGAACGGTCTCGACCGGCCTCAGCGCGAGCGTCGATACGCGGGACAATTCCATTGCGCCACGGTATGGAGTGGTGGGGTTGCTCGGCGCGAGCTATGGCATAAAAGATATTTATGGGCCATCACAATTTATCGATTCCGCGACGCCGGCTTCCATTGGCCTTCGCACGATCTCGCTCGATGCGAATGGATACCACACGCTTTTTACTCCGAATTTAGTCGGCGCCATCGGCCTTCACGCGCGGAGTGTTTCCGCGATTGGCGGCCCGCTCGATGTGAGCGATATGTTTCGGATTGGCGGCATCTTTACGATTCGCGGTTACCGCGAGGAGGATCTAATCGCCTCGCGCTATGCCTATTCCAATCTTGAATTGCGGATTATGATGTCGCAGTTTTCTTATTTCGGCGTTTTCTTCGATGGCGGATATTTGGCGAAAGATTCAACCGCAACGTCGCCAGCGGAACAGCCGCAGTATCCGATGAGTTATGGGATAGGCGCGCAGCTCGAAAGTCCGATCGGTATCATTGCGGTTAACGTTGGGCTCGCGCGCGGCGTGCCGATCACGCAGGCGATCTTCGCGTTCGGACTCGTGAAGCAATTCTGAACTTGGATGACGCGGATAAGTGGTTTTTCTGTCATTCCCGCGAAAGCGGGAATCCAGCCCCCCACTTCTGGATTCCCGATTTCGCGGGAATGACAGGCAAAAGGAATTTTTATAAGAATGATCGATAGTTTAATCGAAGCCGAGCAAATTTTCGCCGATAATCCGGCAGCGTTTGCGGTCGATGTACCGAAGCGCGATCGAAAGCCTCTATCGTGGAAAACGGAGCGCGCGCATTGGAAGCGGGGAATTTATTCCATCATCGGCGTGGATGAAGCGGGACGTGGGCCACTCGCGGGGCCGGTCGTCGCGGCAGCGGTGTTCTTCGACTACGATAAGTGCCGCAATTTCCCGAAATCGCTCCGCGATTTGAACGATTCGAAGCAACTTGTTGAAGAAGAGCGCGAGCGTTTTTACAAAATAATTTTGAAACACGCACGCAGTTGGGGCATCGGCATCGTTTCCCATGAAGAAATCGACCGGATCAACATTTTGCAAGCCACCATGCAGGCGATGACGATTGCCGTCGATCAAGCCGCGGCGAAATTAGCGGCGGAAAATATTTTGCCGGAGTTGCTTCTTGTCGATGGCAATTATTTTCGCACGAAGCTACCGTACGAATACCGAACGGTTGTCGATGGCGATGCAAAATCCCCGCTCATCGCCGCGGCGTCGGTGCTCGCAAAAGTTACCCGCGACCGCATCATGGTGGAGTTGCATGACATCTATCCACACTATAATTTCAAATCGAACAAAGGCTATAGCGTCCCGGAGCATCTTCGTGCTCTGAAAGAGCATGGCCCGTGCCCGATTCACCGCCGCAGCTTCCGGCCGGAGCGGTTTCAGGAGGAACTGGCGTTCGAAGTGATGACGGAAGAAATGGCTTGATGTGAGAACGCATCAAAATCGCCAAACAAAATTCGCGACCGGAGCAATCAGCGGGAGGGTGAAATACATGAAGCCGAAATCGGAGGAGAAATTTTCGCTTTCGAGCCGTAACGCCGCGATGATTCCCAGCGCCGTCGGGTCCGAGAGATCGTGGTTCCATATCTCGCCGACGAAGCGCATGTTCTTGTTGTTCGTTAGCGGCGTATCGAAGCCCAGCCCCGCGCCTAATCCGCCCGTATAATTAAAAGTGAACGCGCCATAGGGCACAACGTTCACCGTGATAAGCGTCGTGTTCGAGCCATTGGGGGTGGTGGCGTAAATTTTATAAAAGAAAAGTCCGGTAAACCGCGTTTGGTCCGGCGTTTCGTAGGTCAGCGCGCCAAAGAGATGGAGGAGGGTGTTATCGCTCGTGAGACGCAAATAATTCAGGCCGGCGGCAAGCGAAAGGCCCTGATCGTCATACAAGGTGAGCTTCGATTGCAGGAACCCGAATTGGGAACGAAACGCGACTGTCGGCATGATCGTAAATCCGCCGGCGAGCGAAAGCACATCCCCAAAGCCATAGCCGGCCTGCATAAATCCGAGTTCCCAAAAACCGAAGTAGCCGCCTTCGATCGGTTTGCCGGTCGGCATGATAAAATGACGGTAGCCATCGACCACGGAATCGGTTGGCGTGGCGCGCGCATCGTTGATGATGCATACAGAAATGCTCGTGAGTAATAGAAAAAGAATAAGTAAGAGGTATCGCATGGCTACAAAGTTACGAAATAAAAAGCCCCTCCATGTGGAGGGGCTTTGGATTCTATCTCCAAATCCTTTTTATCCTGAGAATCTTGGTTGGTTATTCTTTTACCACCTTTAATGTGATAACATCCCCCGTATCCGTCGTTATTCGTAAATAATACGTACCTGGTGGCAAATTCGGCGCGGGGATACGCGCGGAGTGCGTGCCGGGTTGCTCCAACTGATATTTCGCAGACGTTAGCGGCACCTCGCGGCCTAGTATATCCTGAAGCTCCATCGTGATGAGCGCCGTGCGGCCCATCTCGAAGGAGACATCGATCTCATCCTGCATCGGATTATCGAGAAGCGTGGCGTCTAAAAGCGCCTGCGGTGTGATCGGCGAAGCAGGTTGAATGCCGGCTGGAGGCCCGAGAAGAATTTCGAGACTATCTTGCCATAGTGTTGGTATGGTTGAATCATATGGATGCAACATGGTGTCCACATTGATCATTTGGTCAAATTCCCACTGTGGTATTCCCGCATCACGTCCCCCCATCGAATCGTTTATCCAGATCGTGTCAACTCGATAGGTTTCGGAATCCAGCCAGAGCTGATGACGCCAGTGAGAGGCAGAATTATAATAGGTCTGAAAATCCGCTGCAAAGCCAGGGCATTTCCCGCTTTGAAGGATATATTGCATCATTGCCTCTTTCGCGCCTTCATTGCTTTGAACTGCGGTAATCATTGCGTCCACATCATCGCAGTACCACATGGTATCGGGGTTAAGATACAATACGTTTTTCAGCCATGTAAGAAAATCCGGCCAACGATTTGGCCCGCCCGCGGTCCATCCACCAACGGCAGAAGCCACATCATCAAATACTTGCCAGGAAGAGACGCCCCTATTGTAATTTATACCTACATAAAATGGGCACTGCTCCATGAAGAGACGCAAGGTATCATAACTTGCCTTCATGTTTCCACCCACTTGAGAATAGTAGCCATTAGATAGAAGGCTATCACAATGGGTCATAGGCGGGGTTCCCGATTGAATCGACAATGGAACCGAGCTCTTTTGCTTCGCGTCCAAACCGCCGGAACATGTAACATTGCGCAAAATATCCGACGATGCCAGATCACTTAGCTCAGTGTATGTGACGTTCGAGCCGCTAAACGAAGTTCCTCCCCAATAGTTATTGGTGACGTCCACTAAAGAAACGCTTGAGACCGATGAAACGTCCGTGGAGCCTTCTATATCGTTATCTCCATAGACGGTCCACGATCCCGAACCTGGACCGGCCTGGCCCAGCCAAACCGCAGCGCCTAAAGTTCCGGTTAGCGTTATCTGCGTTCCATTGGAGTTGTTATTTTTAAAAAGGTCGTGTGCGGAATAATCACCTACTCCCCCCGAAAAATGCACACCGGTCATGTCGGTAGCGCTGTTCGAAGACCCTGTGTATGCCGGGCCATAATTATTAGTAAAACCTGAATAAATAATATGTCCCTTATCATCTATGCCACTTAATTGTCCAGTTGTGCAATAGAGAACCGAATCTAATTTAATGTAGCCGTCGTAATGATTGGTTGAAATGCCCGCCGCGCCGGCGTATGCAAGACTTTGTATATAATTATCACAAATGAATGTCCACGTTCGATCCCCATCGACACCATCGATTATTCCTTCTACGTACTTGATCGCATTGTTATCTTTGACGATTTTTTTGCTGTTGGTTCCCGTGGATTGCCCTAAGCCTACGAAGTCTATCCCTATGCCGGTGGAAGCGTTCGTGGAAGTGGCCGGATCGAAGCCATCGACATAAAACTGGTCTCGCGCTGAATTATCCATCCAAACGTATCGGACATTGCCTTTAAGATTGGCTGCGCACTTGATCGCCTCGGTCGGATAAACGTCTGTGCTTCCGGTCGTGAAGGTTGGTTTCTTCGCGGCAAGAACTCCTGCCTGAGCATCGGTCGTGGTGCTCGTCGTCAGTTTGTTCGAGAGCAAGAAGCAAGATGCGGCTCCGTTCGTGTTCGTCGTCGAACTCGATGAAGTCCACTGCCCATAGCCATTGGCGGCCAGGCAATCCATCGTTAGGATGTTATGCCCCGTGCCGGTGAGGGCCGGGATGACATCCGGCGTCTGGAAATTATATGCGACCTGCGCCCGTCCGGTCAGCGCGCTGAATGCAAGCATGGCAAGTGTGATCATGGCTCGAAACCTCAGCTTGCTTTGGAGGTGAGCGTTAGTGTTCGCTTGCTCGCGTGCTCGCTGTTCGCTGTTCGCTGTTCGCTGTTCGGTGTTCGGTGTTCGGTGTTCGGTGTTCGGTGTTCGGTGTTCGGTGTTCGGTGTTCGGTGTTCGGTGTTCGGTGTTCGGTGTTCGGTGTTCGGTGTTCGGTGTGATAAATCGGAATGCATAAAATAGTTCCCTTTGGTTAGTTGTGAAGTCAATTATCAAACAACTCGGCGGTCGGTTTTTTAAAAGCGGCTCGTCGGGCAGCAATTTCGAGAGAGCCGCGCGTCGTAGGTGTGACACGCGCTGGTTTCGGGCAATCGCTTAATACAAAGATAAGCAATAAGTCTCGAAAGTGTACCACTCAAAACGGATAAATCGCAATTAAAATAGGTGTCATTCGGCAAAGCAAAACCTAAAATTTTAAAATATTTTTCGAAAACTCTTGACTTTGGTTTTTATAGTGCTTATATTAGCAATATGATTATAGGGGCACCGTTTTGCTAAAAGAATATCAATTTTTTGCTATTGGAAACTAGAAAGCTCTCTTCATGAATATTTGGAACTCTAAATGGCGAAAATAAGCGATTTCGATAGTTTTCCATGAATATAAAAAGAACAAACACAAAAACTGCCGCAATATTTATTCTTTAAGAAACCATGCGAGGAACAACCTTACAAATCCAAAACCGCTTCGAAACCACCAGCCGCGCCGCGTTCGACGATGGCTGGGAAACCGTAGCGGAAGAATTGCCGGTCATCCAGACGCAATTCTTCGCCGATAACACGCGGAGCATTCTTTTCAAAAACGACAGCCCGGATATTCCGAATGCCTATTCGCTCAATCCCTATCGCGGATGCGAGCATGGCTGCGCCTACTGCCGCGCGCGGCCGTACCACGAATATCTCGGCTTCAATGCCGGCATCGACTTCGAAACGAAGATCGTCGTGAAGCACAACGCGCCGGAACTGTTGCGTAAAGAATTCAGCAATTTGCGATGGGCGCCGCAGTGCATTATGATGTCGGGCAACACCGATTGCTATCAGCCGGCCGAGCGCCAGTATAAAATTACGCGCGAGCTGCTCGAAGTTTTTCTCGAATTTCGAAATCCGGTGAGCATCCTTACGAAGAATGCGCTCATCTTGCGGGACTTGGATATTCTGAAAGAGCTTGCGAGCATGAACCTGGTTCGTACGATGCTTTCGATCACGTCGCTCGATCGCGAGCTTCGCAGTAAGCTTGAACCCCGGACGTCTACCGCGACCATGAAGCTAAAAGCAATGGAGGAGCTTGCCAAAGCGGGCGTGCCCGTCGGCGTGATGGTCGGGCCGATCATTCCGGGACTGAACGACAATGAAGTTCCACAAATTTTGAAGCGATCGAGTGAAGCCGGCGCGAAATGGGTCGCGCATACGATCCTGCGGCTGCCGTATGCCGTCGCGCCGATTTTTCAGGATTGGATCGAGAAGAATTTTCCGGAAAAAGCGAACCGGGTGATGACGCGCATTCGCATGATCCGCGATGGAAAGCTGAACGACCCGAACTGGGGTACGCGCATGACCGGCACCGGCGCCTATGCCGATTACATGCACCGGCTCATCGAATCGCTTTCGATAAAATATAAAATGAAGGAGCCACGCGAGCCGCTGGCCGTGCATCATTTTCGAAGAGCGGGAGCGTGGGGGCTATTCGGGGAGGGTGAGTAGATGGGGAATACCAAGACCGGTACGTTTATTCTCAGTGGAGTTTTCTTAGAACGGAATCGGGTGTCATTTTCCAGGCGATCGAATCCGGGAGTGGTCCTTGCGGGGCCGAAAACATTTTGGTTGACTCGTTCGATTGGCGGACAGGGTAGGGGAACATTGTTGGAGTACCGGATTGGAATATTACTTTTACCGGTCGCTGAAGGTCCGGCGCGTAATAGCACGCCGCTCCGGTCGTGGACCAATGGGCGAGAGGACAATCATTACTATTTTTCGCAGGTGATTCCTGGGCGCTACTGACGCACGGCAGGGCGGAGAGAATGATGATCGAAATGAAAGCTTTCATAATCTTTATACAAAACGATTTGTGAGAAATGCCACGATTCAGCCTAAAGTTCTTTGCTCAGAATAACGCTGCGGTAATTCACTTTATCTACTTGCTGGTATTGGACGAATTTATAGCCTCGTTTCTCATAATAACGAATGAGATGAAAGGCTGTTTCCGCAGTGTCGAGCGCAATGAAGCGAGCGCCTTCCTGTTTGGCGCGCTGCTCGACAAGCGTTATCAACTGCGAGCCGATGCCCGTTCGCTGCATCTCGGGAAGAACCGCAAATTGTCCGAAACACCAAGCAACTCGATAGTGCTCACACGGGTGATTAGGCCTCGGAGGATAGAGGGAGATCGTGGCGATCATTCGCCCCTTTATAAGTGCAACGAGCGTGGTATGTGCTCTTTCGACTCTATCTTGGGTTATCTCATCGGTTTGCCACGATCCCCACATGCGAAAGCCCATTTCGGCGAGCGGTTTATACGCAGAATGAATGAGTTCGGTAAGCTCCGAAATAGAATCGGTCTGTTGAAATTCCCGAATTTCAAGATTCATAGAATTCTATCTCAAAAATCCAAAAAATCCCATAAATTTTGGTTCAGACAATTACTCCACCGTCACCGATTTCGCGAGATTCCGAGGTTGATCGACGTTGCAGCCGCGCGCGGTAGCGATATAATAGCTAAGCAATTGCAGCGGGATAACGGAGAGGATCGGCGTCAGCATCGAAAGCGTGCGCGGAATGTAGATCACCTGCTCGGCGAGCGCGTGGATCCGAGTGTCACCTTCGGTTGCAATGGCGATGACGTGCCCCTTGCGAGCGCGAACTTCCTGAATGTTCGAGAGAATCTTTTCATACACATCATCCTGCGGTGCCACGACGACGACGGGCATGTTCTCATCGATGAGTGCGATGGGGCCGTGCTTCATCTCGGCGGCGGGATAGCCTTCGGCATGGATGTAGGAAATTTCTTTCAATTTCAGCGCGCCTTCGAGGGCGACGGGATAGTTATATCCGCGGCCGAGATAGAGAAAATTCGAAGCCTCTTTGAAAATCTCGGCAAGCGCAATAATTTGGCGTTCGGTATCGTCGAGTGTTTGCTGAACTTTATCCGGCAGTTCGAGAAGTTCCCTAATCATCGCCCGGCCATCGATGACGGAAAGATGCCGCACGCGGCCCAGCATGATCGTGAGCAGCGCGAGCACCGTGAGCTGCGAGGTAAAGGCTTTCGTGGACGCGACGCCGATCTCCGGGCCGGCGTGAATATAGACGCCGCCATCGGATTCGCGCGCGATCGTCGAGCCGACGACATTGACGATGCCGAGCGCGAGCGCGCCCTTGCGCTTGCCTTCGCGCATCGCTGCGAGCGTATCGGCTGTTTCGCCGGACTGCGAAATGCCGAACATCACATCTTCGTCTTCGACAATCGGATTGCGGTAACGGAACTCGCTCGCATATTCGATATTGACCGGCACGCGCGCATATTGCTCGATCATATATTTGCCGATGAGGCCGGCGTGATAGCTCGTGCCGCACGCGGTGATGATAATTCGCTTGGCGCGGCGGAGTTCTCGCAAATGATTTTGCAATCCGCCCAGAACGACGTTGCCTTCCTCTTCGAGGATTCGCCCGCGCATGGCGTCGGTGATGGTGTTGGCCTGCTCGTGGATTTCCTTGAGCATGAAATGCTCGAAGCCGCCTTTTTCGATGGCTTCGAGTTCCATTTCGATCACTTCGACCGGCTTAGTGATTTCGATGTTGGAGATGGTGCGCGTTCGAATGCCCGAGCGCGAGACGGTCGCCATCTCGTCATCGGAAAGATAAATCACCTGGCGCGTGTGTGCGATGATCGCGGCGGCATCGCTCGCGATAAAATATTCGTTGTCGTTCCCAACACCAATGACGAGCGGCGAACCCTTGCGCGCGCAGACAATTTCGTCGGGATCATCCGCGGCAATAACCGCAATACCATACGCGCCGATCACTTCATTCAGCGCGAGGCGGATGGCTTCGGTCAGGCTTCGTTCTTCCGTGTACAATTCGCCGATCAAATGCGCGAGGACTTCGGTATCGGTCTCGCTTCGAAAGGTATGTCCGTGCGCAATGAGGCGATCTTTGATCGTCGAATAGTTTTCGATGATACCATTGTGAATGATGGCAAGGCGATCATTTTGATCGCAGTGCGGATGGCTGTTCGTGTCGCTCGGAACGCCGTGCGTGGCCCAGCGCGTGTGGCCGATCCCTACCGTGGAGCGGTGGGGCGAGCGCGCCGAAAGTTCTTCCAGGTCGGCCACTTTGCCTTTGCATTTTTCGATGACGAGGCGTGTGCCGGTTACCAATTCCGTGGCATGGCCATTTGTGGAAACCGAGCGGGGAAGTTCTTCCAGCAAGGCGAGCCCCGCGGAATCATAGCCGCGATATTCCAGCCGTTTCAGGCCGGAAAGAAGAATCGGAGTTGCCTCGCGATTACCGATATAGCCGACAATACCACACATGTCTGGGCAATAATGAATGATGAATTATGGATGAATTATGAATGATGAGATTGGTAGCGGTGAGACGAACAATGTTCGGGATTGTTCCGATTGCAAAAAAATGGGGTAATGGGGAAAACCGCAATACCTTACTCTGTCGAGAGGGCCCTTGAAAATGAAGGCTGTCGGGATTCAATATGACCGTTTCATGGTTTTCACAAAACCATTTTCGTATCTAATTTGCTGAGAGTATGACCCCAAGAATTAGCCTGTTCGCGATGGTTCTCATTCTATTCGGAGCCGTTATCGAGAATGCCGGGGCTCAAACTTGTCCCCTCCTGCCTTCTCCGGTAATTCCTTCCCAACGGCCGTGGAGGAAGGCTGCTTCAAATCCGAAAGCAGCAGAGCCATTATCTCAACGGTATAATAATTATGGCGACCCCTCGCAGGATGAACAGTATTATCTCGAGCTGCTCAATCGCGCGCGAATGAATCCTCCGGCGGCGGGCGTCGAGATTTCGAAAACGACGGACCCCGACGTTACTTTCGAATTTACCTATTGGGATGGTCAGGACGCCAATGAGCCAACACCTGCGAAGATTAAATCCGATTTTGCAACGTATCAGCCCAAGCAGCCGCTGGCAATGAATGCAAGCCTGCTTACGGCAGCGCGTGCCCATAGTCAGGACATGCTCGACAGCAATTATCAGGGGCACCAGGGGACCGACGGTTCCTGGCCGTGGGATCGCGCTCAAAAAGCAGGATATCCAAGTTTGTATCCTGGAACGTCTCCCTATGTCGGAGAGAACGCCGCGGCCTATGCCAAGAGTGTCTACGATGCGTATGCCGGATGGCTTATCGACTTTGGTGTTCCGAACGACACCCAATATGGGCACCGCAATAATTGCCTCGAATTCGAGGGTGGCAGTGATTCGATCAATCCCGGTTATACGGAATGCGGACCGGGTATGATACCCGATCCGGGAGAGGGTTATCCCACGCACACGGGTCCTTTGGTATCCACACTCGACTTGGGCGATGCCGGAAAGCATTTTATTCTCGGAGTAGTGTATAACGATCTGAATAAGAACGGACTCTATGATCCCGGCGAAGGTATTTCCGGTGTGCGGATCGATATTCCCGGCGCAGCCTATTATGCTGTTTCGGCTACGCAGGGTGGCTATGCCATTCCATATTCGGGACAAAACGGAAGCGTGACCGTCACGGCGTCCGGCGGGCCGTTTCCCACGCCAGTGACGAAAACCGTTGATTTCGAAGGCGAGAACGTAAAGGTCGATTTCAATCCCGACCTGACGGGCTACCCGACGCAAGTAACGCTTGTGCTGCCCGCGGCGGATACAACGGTCAATTTCGATTCCGTTACCTTTAGGTGGGATAGCGTTGCGCTCGCGCAGAATTATCACATTGAACTCGGAACCGACTCGTTATTCAAGTCTGCCATCGCTAAAAATGACTCTGGGATAAAGCTCACGTACTTTGCCTTCGGAGTGCTAAAAGATAGTTCTACCTATTACTGGCGTGTGCAGGCAAAAAATGCGAAAGGTGTTGGCCCGTGGTCGCCAACGCAGGCGTTTAGCGTCGGCCTTTCGCCGAGTCCGGTCACGCTCATCTCGCCCGCCAATGCCGCGACTGTTGGCGATAGCGAAGTGACATTCCTATGGCATACAGCGAACAAAGGAGTTCAGTCCTATTCGATCGTGGTTTCCTCGAAGAAGGCCATGACGGATACCATTTGGTCGGATATGCTCTACGTTCCGAACGACACGACGGATGTCGGGCCTGCTTCGAACTTCCAGGTGGGGCAGACCTACTATTGGACCGCCTATGCCTATAACGATTTCGGCTGGGGCCGCCCTAGCGCGCCCAATAGCTTTACCTTCGCATCCTCTTCGGTCGCTTCGTCCACATCCGCCATGGAACCGGCCATTACGATTTCGCCGAACCCCGCAACGGGTATGGCGCGCATTTACTTTACCCTTGCCACGGCGCAGGATGTCTCGCTTCGCCTGTTCAACAGCGTGGGAGAAGAAGTGAAGTCCATCGCTCTGGGAACGCGCCCGGCGGGGCCGAATGAGTACGATTTCGATGGTTCCTCCCTCGCTGCGGGAACCTATTCGTTCGAGCTTCGCGTTGGGAGCCAAATTCGAACGGGAAGGATTGTTCTGGTAAAATAATCGCTTTTCAAACTTCCTTCCCAAAATATTCGTATTTTTGCGAACTAAATCTTTTTACGCGGGCTGGAAGCACCGCTCCACGCGAATCGAATCACCGGAATAACAACTGAATGCATCTTTCCAGACTGACTCTGAAATCAGCCAGCCGTCTTATGTCCGCCATTGCCATGGTGGCAGCCTTATTTTGTTCCAACGCGGTATTCGCTCAAAATACCTCGGATACCTTTTATTCGCGGGATACGACGCGCGCGAAGCTGGAAATCGTCCATCCGAGTGAGGCTCCCCAGACGGAAGCTCCGGAGAATAATCCGGGCGGGGAAGCGAACCTGGTGGTTCCCGATCTTACCACGGTTACGTTCCTGGGCCTGACGGGCCACAATCTGCTCGCGCTGGGTCTTATTTTTTGCGTGCTCGGGCTCGTCTTCGGACTTACGATTCTCGTGCGGCTGAAAAACATGCCGGTGCATCGCTCGATGCGCGAAATATCCGAGTTGATATGGGAGACGTGCAAAACGTATCTCATCAAGCAAGGCAAATTCCTTGCGCTCCTTTGGATATTCATTGCGGTTGTCATTATTCTTTATTTTGGCGTGCTGGCGCCGACGCCCGGGCATCCGGTCATCCAGACGGTTCTCATCATCCTGCTTTTTAGCATCATTGGCGTGCTGGGCAGCTATGGCGTCGCGTGGTTCGGCATTCGGGTGAATACCTATGCGAACTCTCGCACGGCTTTCGCGGGCCTGGCCGGAAAACCCTATCCGATTTATAGGATTCCGTTGCAGGCCGGCATGAGCGTGGGCATGATGCTCGTCTCCGTCGAACTTCTTCTGATGCTCTTTATCCTGCTGTTTATGCCCGGATATTACGCGGGCCCGTGCTTTATAGGATTCGCGATTGGGGAATCCTTAGGCGCCGCGGCGCTAAGAATAGCGGGTGGAATTTTTACTAAAATCGCAGACATCGGTAGCGATCTGATGAAAATCGTCTTCAAAATTAAGGAGGACGATGCCCGCAACCCCGGCGTAATTGCCGATTGCACGGGCGATAACGCGGGCGATTCCGTCGGGCCTTCAGCGGATGGATTCGAGACGTATGGCGTCACCGGAGTCGCGCTCATCGCCTTTATCCTTCTCGGTGTCCATGACACGACCATACAGGTTCAACTCCTCGTCTGGATTTTCGCAATGCGCATCATGATGCTCGTTTCGAGCGCCGGCGCATACTTTTTCAACGAAGCAATCGCAAAAGCACGATTCAGTAAGGCGGACGAAATGAATTTCGAATCGCCGCTGACCTCGCTCGTCTGGTACACGTCGATCATTTCCATTATTCTGACCTTCATCGTATCGTATTTCATCATTCCCGAACTTGGCGGCGATACGACGCTATGGTGGAAGCTTTCGTGTATTATTTCGTGCGGCACGCTTGCAGGCGCGGTGATTCCGGAGATGGTGAAAGTTTTTACCTCCGTCAATTCCGCACACGTGAAGGAAGTGGTTACTTCTTCGCGCGAGGGTGGCCCATCGCTCAATATCCTTTCGGGATTAGTAGCGGGTAACTTCTCGGCGTTCTGGATCGGGCTTTCGATGGTCGCACTTATGTCGGCTGGCTATTACGTGAGTATGCATGGCCTGGCGATCAATCTTCACGGTCCGAATACGCCGCTCATGCTTGCACCGGCCGTCTTTGCATTCGGCCTCATTGCATTCGGATTTCTCGGGATGGGCCCGGTAACGATAGCGGTGGATTCTTATGGGCCGGTGACCGATAACGCGCAGTCCGTCTATGAGCTTTCGCTGATCGAGCAAGTGCCCGACATTGTGAACGAGGTCAAGCGCGATTTTGGAATGGACGTTAATTTCGAACGCGCGAAACATCTGCTCGAAGAGAACGACGGCGCGGGCAATACCTTCAAGGCTTCGGCAAAGCCGGTGCTTATTGGCACGGCCGTCGTCGGCGCGACGACGATGATTTTCTCGATCATCATGGCGCTTACGAATGGCCTGACCGAGAACACGCAATATCTTTCGATTCTTCATGCCCCCTTCGTGCTGGGCCTCATTACCGGCGGCGCGATCATTTATTGGTTTACCGGCGCCTCCATACAGGCGGTAACGACGGGTGCCTACCGGGCGGTGGAATTCATCAAAGCGCACATCAAGCTCGAAGGGGTAGAAAAAGCATCGGTAGCCGATAGCAAAAAAGTGGTGGAAATCTGCACCCAATACGCGCAGAGCGGAATGATTAATATCTTCCTGACCGTCTTTTTCGCATCGCTCGGGTTCGCATTTATCGGACCATATTATTTTATCGGCTACCTGATTTCTATCGCAATTTTCGGCTTGTACCAGGCCATCTTCATGGCGAACGCCGGCGGTGCGTGGGATAACGCGAAGAAGATAGTAGAAGTGGTTTTGCAACAGAAGGGTACACCGCTCCACGATGCCACAGTCGTGGGTGACACGGTGGGCGATCCGTTCAAGGACACGTCCTCGGTAGCGTTGAACCCGGTGATCAAATTTACAACGCTCTTTGGGCTGCTCGCGGTGGAACTGGCGGTGAAGCTGACGATCGACGTCGGCGCTCGCCTGAGCCACGTTATCGCGGCGGTCTTTTTGGGCGTTGCAATTTATTTTGTGTGGCGTTCATTCTATAAAATGCGAATTACAACGGAGTAGAAATAGTGGCAAAAGCAAAAAAATACGGTGGATACCGGCAGGCACAGCGGCCTTTTACGCCGGCGGAAGACAAGCTCATTAAATCCCTGCGGATGAAGGGCAAAACGGGCGCGGAAATCGCGCTGGAACTGCACTGCCATAAAGGCGCGGTGCATCGCCGGCTACGCGAAATGGGCCTGAGCTATAAAGGCTTCTGGAGCGAGATGCGCGCGCAGGAAGAGAAGAAGGCGGCGAAGCCCAAAGCAAAAGCAAAAGCCCGGTAGCCGAAGCCTTCCCGCCGCGGCGGGCGCAGCGATTAGTCGAGAACGCTCTCCATTACGGAGAGCGTCCGTTGTTCCCCGGCCCAGGCGATTCGGAGGCGCGCCCCATAGGGCAGCGTCCACTTCTGCTTTTCGTGACCGAACGGAAGTCCCGAAAGAACCGGCACCTTCAGCTTCTTAAAATAATCGTCGAAGATTTCTTCGAGCGAGAGTGTCGGCGCGTCCGCATCCTGGCTGCAGTTTGTGAACTGGCCGAGCAAAACGGCCTTTGCCTCATCGAATAATCCTGCGAGCCGAAGCTGCGCCAAGTGCGCATCAACTTTTCGCGGCTTCTCGTCGATTTCCTCGAAAAACGGGATGGTGGATTTGAACGAGGGTTGATACGGTGTTCCGAGCAGGCTGCAGAAGACGGTGAGGTTGCCGCCGATCATTCTACCTTCATGTAGCGCCGGCATCCCGCCGGTATTTTTCGAGAAATTAATCGGGGGTGGGTTCCGGCGGGACGCCGACGCTACAAGTGGCAATGTGCCGAGCGGCTTGGTGCTCGTCATCGCGCCCCAGAAATTTTCTTCGGTGAAGGGATCGATTTCGTCCCATAAATCGACGCCTGGCATCGGGCCGAAAAAGCAGGAGGCGAGCTTCGCTTTTTTGTGCAGCGCGGCGAAGAGCGCGGTCGCGTCAGAATAACCGACGATAATTTTCGGATTCCGGTGAATGAGATCGTAGTCGATTTTGTCCAGCAGCCGGATGGAACCATATCCACCGCGATGGTAGAAGATCGCGCGGACGCGCTTCGCGCGGAACATCGCGTGCAGATCGGCGAGGCGGTTTTTGTCGGGCGCCGCGAGATAGGTCGCTGAGGTTAGGCCATCCCGAAGATATTTCCCGAGTTCGACACGATAGCCTAATTTTTCGAAATAGCGAACGGATTTTTCGATTCGCTCTTCCGAGCGCGGCGGGCTGGCGGGCGCGATAATTCCGATCACATCTCCGGCGCGGAGGGCTTTAGCGGTGATCATCGTTCAGAAATACGGAATAAACGAGTCAGCATTCTCGAAAATTAAATCAAGATGATATCCCTTCAATACGGGCATACCGAACGACTTAATCGGCGGATGCGGCGGGAAATCAGGCTTTGAAGCTCGCCGCGTATTCGCCGATAACCTTCTTTAGCTGCTCAGTGATTTCCGCCGTCAGTTCCTTTTTGTCTGCGATCGCAGCAAGCAGATCGGCGTGGCGCAGGCGCATAGCTTCGAGCAGCCCCGTTTCAAAACGGCGTACCTGCTCGACCGGAATTGCGTCGATGAAGCCGTTCGTTCCGGCAAAAATCGAAACGACCTGCTCCTCGACCGGCATTGGTTGATACTGTCCCTGCTTGAGCAACTCGACCAACCGCTGCCCGCGGCGGAGGAGTTGCTGGGTGGATTTATCTAAGTCCGAACCGAATTTCGAGAAGGCTTCGAGTTCGCGGTATTGCGCCAGGTCGAGCCGCAGCGTCCCGGCAATTTTTTTCATCGCCTTGATCTGGGCATTGCCACCCACGCGAGAAACAGAAATTCCGACATTGATCGCGGGCCGAACGCCAGCATTGAAAAGATTGGGTTCGAGATAAATTTGTCCGTCCGTAATGGAAATGACGTTCGTCGGAATATAGGCCGATACGTCTCCAGCCTGCGTTTCGATGACGGGCAATGCCGTGAGCGAACCGCCGCCCAGTTCATTGTTAAGCTTGGAGGCGCGTTCGAGCAAGCGTGAATGCAGGTAAAATACGTCGCCCGGATAGGCTTCGCGCCCCGGCGGGCGGCGCAACAGGAGTGAAACCTCGCGGTAGGCCGCCGCATGTTTCGAAAGATCGTCATAGACGACGAGCGCATGCCGGCCCGAATCGCGGAAATGCTCGCCGAGCGTCGCGCCGGCATAAGGAGCGATAAACTGAAGCGGCGAAGGATCCGACGCCGTCGCGGCAATGATCGTTGTGTAAGCGATCGCGGACTGTTCTTCAAGCTTCGCGCGGACCGCCGCCACGGTCGATGCTTTCTGCCCGATCGCGACATAAATGCAATAGACCGGCTGGACGCCCCGCGCGGCCGCCTCCGGCGAATGGGTGTAACGTTGATTGATAATGGTGTCAATGGCAACCGCCGTCTTTCCGGTCTGACGGTCGCCAATGATAAGCTCGCGCTGGCCACGGCCAATGGGGATCATCCCGTCGATTGCTTTAATGCCGGTCTGCAGTGGCTCTTTCACTGGTTGGCGCTGCATGACGCCGAGCGCCTTGCGCTCGATGGGGAGAAATTTATCTGTCTTGAACTCCGGGCCGCCGTCGATAGGAATTCCCAGCGGATTGATGACGCGGCCCAACATATCATCGGTCACGGGCATAGAGGCAATACGGCCCGTGCGGCGAACCGTGTCGCCTTCTTTTACGAGCGTTTCGTCGCCGAAGAGTACGGCGCCGACATTATCCTCTTCGAGATTGAGCGCCATGCCGAAGACGCCGTTCGGGAATTCGAGCAGCTCGCTCGCCATGACCTTCGTGAGGCCATACACGCGCGCGACACCATCGCCCACCATAAGGACGGTGCCGACTTCATAAATATCGACCTCTTTTTCGAATCCCGAGAGTTGCTGGCGCAAGATCGAGCTTACTTCATCCGGACGTACTGCTGACATAATAAAAAATTATGAATTATAGAGATGCCTTAATGCTTTAATTTTCTTTGGCCTTTCTTTAGCGTTTCGACCGGCGCCACGAACCGGTACTTGATGCTCCGCTTCAGATTGCCCCGATCCAGCGCAATAAGCTCGGTGGTTACGACAAAGGTTCCATTTGCCTGCGGCGGAATGCCACGAAAAATTACTTTTACGATCCCCACGCCAGGAACGAAATATTTGGCCATCTGCCCAAACCCCGCGGGCGTGCTTACTACGAGCGCATTCGAAAAATTGCCATAGGGCACCGAGACCGGCTCCTTCGTCGCAATGATCGTCGATCGAATGGTATCGTCCACCATATCCTTCCAGGATGCCCCAAGCCGAAGTGGGTTTACCAGCATGAAATGATTCATCCCACTCGTAATCGAATGATTGAATACGGTCATAATGACCGAATCATCGATATAATACTCGACTTCTTTCAGTGTCGCGCTGCTGTCTTCTCCGGCATGATACGGCGTCGAGGAATGGCAGACGAGCACCGGCAGGCCTTGCATCGTCCGGTTCGAATCGGAAATAATTTGCTCGAAACTATAGGTCGTGTCGGTCTTGAGCACTTTATTGTTCGGATCGAGCACCTGCGAAATCGTCCGGAGCGTCCATTTTGCTCCTAAGTTTGCGGGATAAAAATAAAGGCCGACGGAATTCGAATCGAGATTGCAGGTGGGGCGAAAAACCGCGGGCTTCATCACGCTTGCGCGTGGCTTCTTTTTTTTCGATTTGGAAACGGAGTGCTGCGCGGTCGCGGAAAGTGGGATAAGCACTATCGCGGCCAGCGCCACGATCTTCCACACTGCCTTTTGATTTCCAATGAACAAGTCGTTACCGTTAATTCAAAATGGGCGCGCCGCCCTGTAAAAACTGCTCCCTTAGGAGTTCGAGCTGGTGCTTCAAACTGGCATCGACCATCTCATCGCCCATTCGCGCGATGAACCCGCCGCGAAGCGAGGGGTCGATCATAAAATCGGCGCGAATGCGTTTGCCGGTCATCCGTTCGAGCTTCGCCATAAGCTGCATTTGCTCGGTTTCCGTAAGCTTCGTGGCGCTTTCGACGCGCGCATGCAGGATATTCCGCTTCGCGTCCAACAAGCGCAGGAATTCCTCCGCCGTCGCATATAGATATTCGGAGCGGCCCTTTCGAACCAGCAGCGTGATGAACTTCAAGGTCATCACGCTTGAACGCTTCCCAAAGATTTCGCGGAGTATCCGAAGTTTCTGATCCGGCGTAGCGACCGGGCTCATGAGGAAAACCGTGAGTTCGCGAGAGCCACGTATGGTCTCCTCGATGTCGCGCAAGTCCTCGGCGAGTTTATCGAGAACATTCATCTCTTCGCCCAAATCCATTAACGCCTGCGCATATCGTGCCGCGATTCTCCGGTTCATTGCATTCTCCTTTATGCTTCCGCGACTGGTGAAAGGTCCGAAATCATTTTATTCACGACTTTGCGGTGCCGCTCTTCGTTCATGTTCTCGTCGAGCAATTTCGAGGTCGCCATAATAGCCAGATCGGAAACCTCGGTGCGAAGTTTCACGAGGGCGTGCTGCGTATCGCGCTCGATTTCCGCGCGGGCCTGCGCAAGCATTCGCGCGGCTTCAACTTTGGCTTTTTCGACCAGATCGCGCCGCATTTGCTCGGCATACGCGCGGCCTTCGTGCAGCGACTTTTGGATTTCCTCTTCCGCTTTCACGCGTTCCTGCTTGTTCTCAGCGATCAGCCGTTCGGCATCAGCGCGCGCTTCTTCGGCGCGGGAGAGCGAATCGGCAATCGCCTGCTCGCGCGTTTTCAGCGAAGCGAGCAGCGGCTTCCATGCCGTCTTCGCTAACACGAAGAGAAGCACCAGGAAGATGATGAAGGTCCAAATGATTAGACCGGGGTTGATTGCAAGCATAGTTGTACCCGTCAATAGCGCAAACTAAAGTTCGCGCTACACAGCGCGTTTACTTGGTTGCTAAAATAATGCAGATAACGAGCGCGAAGAGCGCGATACCTTCGATAAGCGCCGCGCCGATGATCATCGTCGTGCGGAGGCCGCCGGACATTTCGGGCTGCCGGGCCTGTGACTCGATCGCCGATGCCACAAGTTTGCCGATGCCCTGTCCCGCGCCGAGCACTGCTACACCCGCGCCGATTCCCGCTCCTAAAAATGCCAATCCTGATGGATTCATAGTATCAAATTGTCCTTACGTTTAATGTGAATGCTGCTGAATGAGTTAAACACTTTTTATGCATGGCCGTGCCCCGTCGTTACATCCCAAACCCGGTTGCTGTTAAATGATCGCCGTTCGGTGGGTGCGGCATATCGTGGTCATGCACATGTTCGTCCTCTCCCGAATGTGCCATCATGCCGATAAAGAGCGCGGAAAGAATCGTAAAAATGTATGCCTGGAGGGTAGCCACGAAAATTTCGAGTAAATAGACGAATACCGCGAACGGCACCGTCACAAACACGCCCACGATTAGCGAATGGAATAAAAAGACGAGACCGATCAGCGCGAAGATCACAATATGCCCAGCCGTCATATTGGCAAAGAGTCGTATGGCCAGCGCGAACGGTTTCGTAAAAATACCCATGATCTCAATGGGGATCATAATGAGCAGGAGCAAGCCTTTCATAATGGGGGAGACTTCCATGTCCAGGAGCCCCGCCGTTAGATGCTTCAGAAACGTTTTGATTCCCAATGCGCGAAGCCCGACAAACTGCGTAATAACGAACGTGCAAAGGGCAAGGGCGGCCGTAATCTCGATGGAACTCGTTGGCGTATGCGCCCAGGGAAGAAGTCCGGTAAGATTGGCGAGCAGGATAAAGAAAAAGACTGTCAGAAAGAACGGCAGGAGTGCTTCGCCATAGGGTTCCGCGACATTTGGCGCGACAATATCATCTCGAACGAAAACGATAAGAACTTCGACCAAATTTCGGAGACCGCTCGGAACCAGCGATTTTTTTGCTTTCGCCGCCGAGATGCGAAGCACAATAAACAGCACGACCGCGGCAAAGCCTAAGAAAAATAGATTGGACGTAATGGAAAGATCGAGGCCGATGGGCTTGTGATCTATTCTCAGAACGCTCCCTTTTTCCGTCAAGGGGGAAGATATAATCGATTTTGACGGATCGAATTGCTTGTCGATATTCGTCGTATAAATTCCACTTTCCTGGAGGGATTCCGTGCTGCCGTAGAGATGCCACGAACCCTGATCGAAAAAGATATACGGCAATGGAAGTTTGCCAATCGGTGAGAAATCCACCTCATGGTGATTACCGAGATTGCCAAACATCTGGCTGAAGAAATTCGGCTGGGCCGAATCCGCGGCAGCGCTGGACGGAATGGTCGTCGGGGTGAGGGTATCGGTCGCCGCCATTATTATTGCCCCAGCAGCCTTCCTTTATTGTGGATATACGCGATCTCGATCGTGAGATACGCGAAATACGTCACGAGCAATCCGATAATCACCCCGGCTGGATTCATTTTGAGGATAAGATACCCCACGCAAAATGCAAGGAGCAAGTTAAACATACGGAGGACGAGGCTCATGAGCGCGACCATCATAAACATCATATTCGGCTGCTCGAAAGCCCATTCGGTTACGAGAAAACTCGCGAAGCTCGTAAGAATCGGAAGGGACATCCCGAAATAGGCGGCCCTTATAAAGGCGGGGCTGGCAAAAAAATACATAAGGACCGAACCAACGAAAAGGAGCGCTCCGGTAAGCAGGAAGTACCGCTGGATAAAGTAGCGGCTGGCCTCTTTGCTTAGTAAAAGATCGGCAACATTTCGCGCTGCCGGGGACACCGCCTGCGCGCTGGAGGCGCGCCGATTAACTATTGTGGCTTCGTATTGGCTCAAGATAACCTTTCGCGTGTTCGTTCCGGGTTTTGATGGCTGAGGAGTTTTTCGCCTATTAATACGCGAAAATTATCCTTTTGTTACTTTTTCAAGCCGAAAAAGAAGAATTTACCTATTTCGGTGCGTTAATTGCCTTGCTTGCGCATGCTCGGTCATGCGCGGCGCGCACCAAATGCTTTTTACCTCGCTTTCGTTTCGTTTTTTGCCTTGTTTTCTGAATTTTTCTGAAGACGAAGGACCGTCACGATAAAATAGGTGAGGCTCGCAATTGCGCCAACGGTCGTAAAGATCGCTATCCAGAGCGGAGTGGTATGAAAATGATGGTCGAGCCAATCGCCAGCGCCAAAAAAAATCAGAATGGTAAGGACAAGCTGAATTCCCAGCGTAAGATAGGGACCGGTTTCCTGCAATGCTTTCTGCTGGTCGGCCAATTCTCGGCGAGCGCGTTGTTTTCGGTCTTCAGGCATTAGGGTTTTCGAACTGTCGCATGAGCAACGCAACGGGAACCCATGGAAGGAAGTTCAACCTACACAGCGTGGTTTCGTGAATTGATCTTCCGCTTGGCGAAAAGAATCGAAGAAAATCTTATTTCGTCCCGTAGGTCATCATCCAAAAGCCGGCCCAATTAGCGAAGAGGGCTTGATTGATGCTGTTTGCCCACACGGGCCAGCGGCGGCGGATGGAATCGCAGACAGCAAAATGGACTCCGTTGAATTTCGCGAACATTTTTCGAAGTTCGCGGCGGGAATAGGCTTTGCCCAGCGGGTTCGAGGTGTCGTCATAGACGCGTACCCAATCGCTATAGCCGCGGAGTTTGCCCTTGAGGAGGCCTGTCAGGAAATGAATCGGCGTTCCAAGCCAGGTATGGACCGAATGCTTGTGATACAGCATGATGATGATCTCGCCGCCGGGCTTGAGCACGCGATAGACTTCGTCGATCGCTTTCTGCGTATTCGGCGTGTGGTGGAGCACGCCGAAAGAATAGACAACATCGAAAGAATTGTCAGGAAACGGGAGCGATTCGGCATCGGCGGTGCGGAATTCGCCCGGAAGTCCCTCGGGGCGGAAGCGTTCTTGGGCGAGGCGCGGGCCTTCTTCGGTGAGATCGACCCCGGTTACGATCGCGCCGTTGCGAGCGAATTGGAGGGAGTCGGTCCCCACGCCGCATCCAATTTCGAGGAGCATTTTACCTCGAAATTCCTTGAATTTGCAGAGCCGCTCCATAAAGGGCTGCGCCCAATAGCGGAATCGCTCGACCTCATCGTAAAAGGCTTTCGTGCCCGGTTCGAGCGTGGTGAATTGCGTGCCGCAGGGATGGGCATTCCAGTAATCGTGAACTTCCGTCTTGACCGAAGCGGAGTCGGTTTGTGGCTCGTTTGGCATGGAACGTGGCTAAAGCTTTCGGGCGCGGAAGAGTTCAATTCGAACCACGGCGGGGCGAGTTTAATTTTTCTCATCGAAGGCCCGGACATATCTCAGGTCTTCGAAGGAATAGTCATCGCCGAGATGATTCTTTACCTCCGTTAGCGTGGCATAACCGAGTTTTTGGAAGGCTTCGCGAATCGGGGCGAGCTTCGAAGGTTCCACCAGCATGTCCAGTGATTGGATTTCACCGCTTTGAATAAAGGATGCCAGATGACCGGAGATGGTGCTTGGAGCAAGTTTGCGCAATTCCGCGATTTTTTTCGGGCCGTGGCCCTTGCGGAAAAACGCCAGCGTTTCGTAAGCGCTATCGCCGCCTTTCGGTTCGCGCGGCGCATGATGGACGGCCGTTGTGCCGGCGGCTTGGGGATGCTCCTTGCGGAAGTTGCGGACGGCGCTCAGGAATTGCATCCCATATTGCTTCGCTTTCACTTCGCCGACCCCGGAGATGGCCAGGAACTCCTGTCCATCGACTGGCAGCCGCGCGGCGATTTCTTTCAGCGTGTAATCGTTGAAGATGACGTAAGGCGGGACGTTCTGCTGCTCGGCAAGCGTGCGACGCAACTGGCGCAAAGCTTCGAAGAGTTCGCGATTGCTTTCCGGCAAATCGACCGCTTCGCTTGCCTCGCGTTCGATCTCGATGTTCTTCGGCCGCGTGAGCGTGACACTCCGGTTCTGTTTCAATACTTCCCACCCCTTCGGCGTCACTTTGATGACACTGAAGTGATCGTGGTCCTGGAAGATCAATCCTTGCCGGCGAAATTCATTCGCGTAATGTTTCCATTCCGCTTTCGAATATTCGGAACCAACTCCATAGGTCGAAAGCAAATGATGCCGGAAGTCATCGATCTTTTGCCCGCGCGAGCCTTTGAGTATATCCACGATGTGAACCACACCAAATTTTTGATCGACGCGAATGACGCAGGAAAGGAACATCTGCGCGAGCCGCGTACCATCGAAGGTTTCGGCGTTTTGTGTTGAAAGGCAGTTGTCGCACGATCCGCAATTTGCATTCGGATATTTCTCTCCAAAATAATGAAGCAGGGCTGTGCGGCGGCAGGTATTTATTTCCGCAAGGTCGACAAGCTTATCGAGTTCCTGAATTGCGCGGGTGCGTTCTTCCGGCGTTTTGTCGTCGAAGAACTGCATATATTTCATACGATCACCGGGTGCATAGAACATAATGCAATCGCTCGGCAGCCCATCGCGGCCGGCACGGCCCGTCTCCTGATAATAAGCCGGAATATTTTTTGCGATGTCATAATGGATGACGAAGCGGACGTTCGGCTTGTCGATACCCATACCAAAGGCGATCGTCGCGCAAATAATATCGACCTTGTCGCGATCGAATAACTCTTGCGTTCGCGCTCGAACATTTTTTTCCAGGCCGGCATGATACGGCATGGCATTGTGCCCTTCGAGTTTCAGCGACGCGGCCATGCGCTCCGTGCCATCGCGGCTCAGGCAATAGACGATTCCCGACTCACCTTTCTTTTTTTTGAGATACCCGGTGAGCTGCGCCATCGCGCCGCGCTTCGGCCAGACCTGATAAAACAAATTCTTCCGGTCGAAGCTCGCTCGAAAGATTTTTGTATCGGCCCGAAGCGAAAGTTGATCCAGAATATCGGCAAGAACGCGCTCGGTGGCCGTCGCGGTGACGGCCATGATCGGCGCGGTTGGAAATCGCTCGCGCAGAATGCGGAGATTGCGGTAATCCTCGCGGAAATCGTGCCCCCATTCCGAAATGCAATGCGCCTCATCGACGACGCAGAGCGAGACGTTGAGCGATTGAAGAAAATCGAGAAATCCCGGCACCGGGAATCGCTCGGGCGCGATATAGAGTAGCTTATACTCGCCATTTTCGAGCGCGCGCATTCGCTCGTAGATGTCACGGCCATCGAGCGAGCTATTGAGGAATGTCGCGGGAATGCCGGCGGCATTCAGGCCATCGACCTGGTCCTTCATCAGCGCGATGAGCGGGCTAATGACGATCGTCACGCCCGGCAATAGCACTGCCGGAAGCTGAAAGCACAGCGATTTTCCCGCGCCCGTCGGCATGAGCGCAAACACATCGGTTCGGGCCATCACCGCTTCGACGATCTCGCGCTGAAGCGGGCGAAACGAATCGAAACCGAAATATTTTTTGAGTGCGTCGAGCAAGAGTGCTTTGGTGAAGTGTTGAAACGCCAGGTTTTTAAGTTGTCATCCTGAGCGGAGCAATTCGACCGAAGGGAGAATTGCGGAGTCGAAGGATCTCTGGTAGTTCACCTGACTGCCAAACTACACGAGATCCTTCGACTCCGTTCGTCCCTCCTTCGGGACGAAGCCCATAGGGCACCCTGCTCAGGATGACAGAATGGATTTAACTCTTAATTCCGGATATGTGTTGGTGCCCATCATCGAATCTACTAATATACGATAAAATGATCGCCCTTCTTCGAGGAACGCTCCGGCAGCGGATGCCTTTTGTGCTCGTCATCGAGGCGGGCGGTGTGGGCTATGAAGTCCTTGTGACGCAACAAGCCTACGATAACGTTCCGATAATCGGCGAGGAGTACGAAATTTGGACGCGCCTTGTTGTCCGCGAGGACTCGATGACGCTCTTTGGCTTCGCCTCGATTCAGGAGCGCGCGTTGTTCGATCTCCTCATCGCCATCAGCGGCATTGGGCCGAAGACGGCCATTGGCATTCTTTCCGGTATTGGCGAAGTGCCGCTCCGCGAAGCCATCCGCGCGAGCGATGTCCACCGTCTGATCGGTATTCCCGGCATTGGCCGCAAGACCGCCGAGCGGCTGATCGTCGAACTGAGAGACAAGCTTCTGAAAGAAGAAATTCTCTCCTCTGAGTCCACTCCGTCCAGCAAAATACGAAGCGATGCCCTGCAAGCGCTGCTCGCTCTGGGCTACCAACGCGCCGCAGCAGAAAAGGCGATTCGGGATGTGCTGCGGGATCAGCCGGAGACGGGGACGAATGTTGGGAAATTGATAAAGGCAGCGCTGAAGGAGGCGTCAACATAATTTTTCGAATCCAAGAATAACAATTCGTTCAAATGCGGGATTCATGCAAACGGTTGGTTCTCATTCGATCCAGCTCGCCATTGAAGCGGATGTGACACGCCACTTGCCGTTGGTCTTGGACAACGATGCAGTACCGCCATGCTCTCCAAGTCGATACGGAACATCAGCACGATCACGCTTCGTATTGATAATGATGGATGTGATTTCGGGTACCCCAATCGCACCACAACCACCCATGTGGCACGAGAGCGAAACATACTTACTGATGAATGCCATATTGGCCTTAGAATTACTATCCCATCCCCGCATATATTTGTCTAATGCGTTCAGGTACCCTTCAAGATAAAATAATGTCTTTGCTCCATAAAGATGTGGGGGTGCCATAAAATAAAGCGAATCAAACGGCACTGGATCTGATTCAGGCTCGTCCTCGTAGACGACTTTGCGAACAGTCGCTCGGAGCGAGTCAGATGAAATCTTATAGGCGCGCATCTGGACCGAGGATAAGATAACAATGTATGGTGGTAACGAGCGGGAAGGAATCGTATCCGCTGTCCAGCCCCAAGCGAGCCGGTGGAATTCTTTTGGACTCCACACTGCCGAAAAAATAGCTTCGGCATCTCGTTGGGCGGGAGTCTCCGCGTTCCGACGAAGCGCGTCCGAAGCATGCGCCCATGATTCGAAGAATTTCCGCATCAGCCGATCGGAGTGCGTCTCGATCGCGCGATGCAAAATAGTTGAGGGTTCGTTCAATCCCTGAGCATCCATCGAGGATACCGGCAGTAGAAGCGAAAGAAAAATTGCGGCGTAAATTGTATGTTTCATATTCATCCAACTACTGGCAGCATCTCCACCTTCTCCGGTTCCCCGCACATTTTATAAATCGCATCCGCTACGTGCTGCATGAGCCATTGCGGGGTGCTTGTCGCGCCGGTGACGGCAACCGTCTCCGCATTTTCGAACCACGCGGGATCTATCTCGCGCTCGTCCTCGATGAAGTGCGTGCGTGGATTTGCATCGAGCGAAATGTGATAGAGCACCTTGGCATTCGAACTGTTTCGCCCGGCGACGAAGACCATCACGTCCTGCGAGCGCGCAAGTTCGACGAGCTTCGTTTCGCGGCCGGAGACCTGCCCGCAGATCGTGTCCTTTGCCTGGAATTCGATAGCGGTTTCTTCCATTGTATCGACGACAAGATCGGCAATGCGTTCTTTCAGCCGGTCGCGAATTTCGCGGAAGGTCGGGCGGTCCATCGTTGTTTGTGAAAAGATGACCGTGGGGCGTTCGAACTTGATATTGGCTAAGGCCTCCTCGACCGAGGTAACGACAATCGCTTCGTCATTTACAACGCCTCGAAGTCCGATAACTTCGGCATGTTCTTTCTTCCCAAAGATAACGATCTGGTATCCCTTTTCGTAGAATTTATAAATGCGCTCCTGCACTTTTGCGACGACGGGGCAGGTAGCATCGACCATTCCGAGTCCAAGTTCTCGCAGTTTTTCGAACGTGGATGGTGGTTCGCCATGCGCGCGAATGAGAATTTTAGATTCGATGCCGAACGAGCGGTTCTCTTCGGCAATGCGCTCGAAATCGGCGTGCGAGATTGTCGCCAGTCCTTCGGAGCGCAGGCGTTCGACTTCAACGGGGTTATGAATGATGTCACCGAGGACATACAACTTTCGCTCGCCATCATTTTGGCTTGCAAGCTCCGCCTCGGCGATATTCACCGCCCGGACGACGCCCCAGCAAAATCCAGAATTTTTATCGACGGTAACGATCATAACTTCATTTTCTCCCGCGCCAATTCATATACCCGCTCCACCTGCCCCTCGATCGTCAAATTTGTGGTATCGACTTCGACGGCATCATCCGCTTTGCGGAGCGGCGAGATCGCGCGCTCGCGATCGCGCTTGTCGCGCTCTTCGAGCTGTTGGCGTAACTCTTCGAGCGGGATATGCGTGCCCATCTTTTCGAATTCGAGCTGCCGCCGTTCTGCGCGGACGGCGGCGTCGGCAATTAAAAAAACCTTAAGTTCCGCATCGGGAAAGACGACGGTTCCAATATCACGGCCTTCGAGGACAATGCCGCCGTCGCTCCCCAGGGCGCGCTGCTTCTCGACTAATTTGGCTCGCACCGCCGGATCGACGGAAAGCTCGCTGGCAAGCAAGGCAATATCGGGTTCCAGAATTTCGCGGGAAACGTCGGAGCCATCGAGAATAACATTACCATTGGCATTGAATTCGATCTCTGCATTGACAAGAAGCTCATGAACCCGTTCGGGATCGTGACCGTGATGATCGCGTCGCCGCACGAGCAACGCAAAGGCGCGGTACATCGCGCCTGTATTGAGATGGATATAACCCAGCCGCGCGGCGACTTGCTTCGCCGTCGTGCTCTTGCCAGAGGCCGTCGGGCCGTCGATCGCTATGATGATTCCGTTCTTGCGCAATTCCCCCTCCTAAAGAAGGAGGGGGTTAGGGGGTGGTTTGTTCCACACTCCACTAAAACCACCCCCCAGCCCCCTCCTTCTTTAGGAGGGGGAAATAAATGTTTAGCTGGAGAACTGTGTATTGACAATCGTCAGTTCACTCGGATAGGGAAGGCTAAAGCCCGCGGCGGACATGGTGGGTTGGGCCATGAGTTGCACGTGCGAAACTCCGCCCTGCCCCGAAAGCGCGAGTGCAAGTTGTAGCAATTGATCGTAGCCCTGATTCGCGAAAAATTGCTTGAGATCGATCGATGCCTGGAGCGGAATAACCGTCGTTGCGCCGCCGGCGGGAACGCCAATGGGGGCGCCAATATTGCCGGTAATCGTTTGCTGGCCATTGAGTAGCAACCGCCAGGGGAAATTGGTTATTTGCAATGCATTAACGAGGCTGGAACCCGATGGTGAATTCGGATTTTTTGCATCCACGTTCAGCGTAAAGGTTAGCGGAAAGCGGCCGGATGCAAACGCGGCGGCAAGGCTCACGCCATCCATCACGCCGAAGTCGGAAATGCTGTGCTTGTTCGTAATGTCGATGCCGGCCAGCCGGACCGATTGCAGATTGTTGAGCTTGAATTGAATGCGTGAAAGCCCGGCCAGCGCGTTTAGCGTCGCGCACGAGTTGAGACTTGACGTCAGTACGCCGGCTCCGATAGCGAGCGCCATGAAGGCGCCAAAGAGTCCAGATAATTTGAAACGTTTCATAGGTTTGCGATGGATAGGATACCAAGAATTGACGCGGTAAGCGTTGAGAAGTTACGTGAGAAATAAATTTGGAAATTACTAACACTTCTGACGGCATTTAAGTCCACACCCCCAAAGAAATTTTTTCCAGGAATCACCGGAGACATTTGGCGTGTTTTTTCAATGTCAAATCGGAATTTCCACAAACAAAAAAAAACACCATGCTACGAGATAACGACGCCATTGCAACCATCGCGGTAAAGGATTTAAATGCCGCGGGAAAATTTTATGAAGAAACACTCGGCTTGAAAAAAATCGATAAGCAGGGCGAGGAAGCTATCACGTTCCAAAGCGGGAACTCGAAAATCTTCGTTTACCGCTCACAATTTGCCGGTACGAACCAGGCCACAATGGTGACGTGGACGGTGGGCAGCGAGATCGAAGATATCGTCCGCACGCTCAAAGCCAAAGGCGTCGCCTTCGAGCACTATGACATGCAAGGCATGAAGCGCGAAGGCGATCTTCATGTGGCCGACGGCATGAAAGCCGCATGGTTCAAGGACCCGGACGGAAACATTCTCGGGCTCATAAGCGGCTAATCTGAACCACGATTAAGCGGATAAACCTGGATTACGCTGATTTTTCTGATTTCGTTGATTTTTTATTCCAATCAGTTGGCTGCAAACAATGAGTGGCATGTTGTCGCTGCTGCGCAGGGCCAATGACGATTCTACTCTGCATGGGAATGATGAACCCGTTTGTGATTATTATCGTCTCGATGGTAATTACAGAGGAAAAGCTTCT
>Ga0307373_10000719_pt1 | contig 63940 bp, 50 predicted proteins | sample OX2MG_FD_202534 | JGI IMG/M metagenome (GOLD analysis project Ga0307373, IMG submission 202534) | Soil microbial communities from Risofladan, Vaasa, Finland - OX-2 | ecosystem: Environmental > Terrestrial > Soil > Coastal area > Acid sulfate soil | place: Finland: Risofladan, Vaasa | collected... | reverse complement strand
TTCGACCACGACGGGTCGACGGTGATCGTCCGCGACTAGGCCCACCGTGCAACGGAGAACCTCGTGGCCGCCCTGACGCTGCAGTGCGTGGTGCTGGCGGGGGGACTCGGGACCCGCATGCGCCCCGTCTCCCAAGCCATCCCCAAAGCTCTGATCCCTGTGCTCGGCCGGCCGTTCGCCGACTGGCAGCTGGAGCATCTCGCCGCCCAGGGTGTGCAGCGGGTGACTTTCTGCGTCGGCCACTTCGGCGAGCGGCTGCGCGCCCACGTGGGCGACGGATCGCGCTTCGGACTCAGCGTGACGTGGGTGGATGACGGTGAGCGCCTGCGCGGGACCGGCGGCGCGCTGCGCGTCGCCCTCGACCAAGGGGCGCTCGAGGACGCGTTCTTCGTCCTCTACGGCGACTCATACCTGCCCGTGCCGATGAGCGACGTGGAGGCGGCCTGGCGCAAGAGCAAGCAGCCGGCGCTGATGACAGTGCTGCGCAACCAAGGCCGCTGGGACGCCAGCAACGCGATCTACTGGGATGGCCGCGTCACCCTTTACGACAAGAGCCGGCCCGAGGAGATGCGGACCCAGATGCTCTGGATCGACTACGGCCTGTCGGTGCTCACGCGCGAGGTGATCGCATGTCGAATCGAATCCGGCAGCGTGGCCGACCTGGCCCAGGTGATGAGGGACCTGAGCATCGAGGGGCGGTTGGCCGGGCTCGAGGTGGGGGAGCGCTTCTATGAAGCCGGGTCACCACAAGGTCTGCGGGACCTCGAGGTCTACCTTGCCGATGCGACTCGGAGCCGGGGCGAACCCGGGTGAGGCGCAAACGGCCTCGGTAGACTTTTCGCTCACGGACAGGTGGCCGAGTCCGGTCGAAGGCGCAGCACTGGAAATGCTGTACAGCCGCAAGGCTGTCTTGGGTTCAAATCCCAACCTGTCCGCCAACCTGTCCGCCATTGTTGAACTGACAAAGACCGCTTACGCAGAGGCCCGGGTCGCTTGGCGGAGCCGCTCGTAGGGCGTCTGCCCCGCGAGCGCACCGTGAGGTCGCTCGAAATTGTAAAAGTGCTCCCACTCCTGGAGCTTGATATTGAAGATCTTCGCGTCGTCGATGACTTGGCCCGCGAGCATCCGATAGAACTCCTCATCGTCAATGCGATGTGAACGCTCGACTTTGCCATTGAGCCGAGGGGTTAGGGGCCTGATGTAGACGTGCCGAAGCCCGCGATCCAAGAGATGCCAGTGGAAGGCGGACTGAAACTTGGCCCCGTTGTCGGTCTGGATCTGCTCGACTCGAAATGGCAGCTTTTCGAGGACGTAGTCGGCGAACTGGATTGCGGTCTTCTGGTTCAGCTGCCCATAGGTCTTCAGGACCCGCAGCCGAGTGCAGTCGTCGATGGCGGTGAACTGGTAGTGCTTTTTGCGTACGCCGCGGATGGGATCGATGAACTTAACGTCGATCTGAACCGAGTGGCCCGGTCGCTGCTTCTCGTAACGCTTCCAGCGCTCCTTATGGCGCTTGTAACGCTGGGAGGTTGGCAGCCGGCTGAGATCCAGGCGGCGCAGGATGCGCCAGACCCCAGATTGGCTGACGCTGATGTCGTGATACCGCTTGAGGTACATCGCGATTTTGAACGGGCCGAAGTGGTAGTTCTGGCGGAGGTAAATGATCCGGTCCACCACTGCGGCCTTGGTCGCGTGCGGACTGACAAGAGGCCGGCGAGAGCGGTCGCGGAGGCCCTCCTCTCCCAGCTCCTCATAGCGTCGGAGCCACTTGTAGTAGCTCGGCCTGGCCATGCCGTAGTACCGACAGGTAAAGGCCACGTTCCCCGACACCTCCTGGGCATGGCGAATGATTGCCAGGCGCCTGGCCGCGTTCCTCGAGATTTCTCGTTCCGTCAACTGGTCTCCTCCTTACATTTCAGTGGAGACCCCAGTGTCAACGAACTCCGTCAGTTTTAGACCAACCTGTCCGCCATCACCTTCAGCTGGCCGAGCTCACCTCAGACAAATGATGTAGATAGGCGGGCCGACTCCTGAGGAGCGCGTCGAAGAGGGCCTGATCTGCCGTCCAGAACTCACGCGTCGCGCCGTTCGGCAACTCGGTGACGGCCAGATAAGCGGCGTCGTAGAGCGTTGGCTGCGCGAATCGCTCGGCGAGCGACCACGCGCGATCGCGAACCGCGGAGTCATCAAGGAAGTCGATCGGCATCGCCCGGAAGTCAGCCCAGGCTTCGACGCTCTCCTCAACCGAGATCTCGCCTGCCCGGACCTTCTTCCGCAATACCGAGCCGACCTCGGCCCAGCAGAAGGCGGGTGCCACGACTCGTCCCAGGGCCGTTACTTCGGCCACGAGTCGGGCGGCTCGGTCACTGCCCTCCTCGGCCACCAGCGCCTTGATCCAGACGCCGGCGTCCAGGCAGACGACATCAGCCACGTCGGCCGTGACCTTCGCGCAACTGTCGGATGAGGGGCTCAGAAGGCGCCCCCACGCGACCCTGCTCGCGCATGCGGCCGATACGCTCCGACATGCGGGCCAGAGCTCGATTCGCTCGGCGTCGATCGAGGGCTTCGGCCACGGCGTCGACGACCAGTTGGTTTATCGACTCACCGGCGGACCGGGACTCCGACTGAGCGTGGGTGGCGAGATCGTCCGGGAAGCGGATGGTAATGGCGCGCATAACTGTATGATGGTATCACTCAGCGCACCGAACAACGCCACCGAGTTCGAAAAGTGTCTACGACGCCCCGCCATTTCTGAAACTGACGGAGTTCGCTGCCGCCCTTGGCTGTCGTCCCAGCCTGATGCAGCGGGCCCTCAAAGGTCCGTTCTCCGCACCGACCTGATTAGAGCCAAGGTGCGTTGCTGATATGTGGTGAAGGGAAGCCCAACCGGGCTGATCCGGGAGTCTGCGCCGAGCCGTCAGCCCAAAGCTCCCGAGGCGAAAACTTCAGGTGCTTGGGGGAGAAGCTCGTGATCCGCTTGGGTATCGTCGACGATCATCCTGTCTTCCGGGTGGGCCTCACCCGTACGCTCGAGCGCGAAGGGGGGCTCACGATCCTTTGGGAGCTCGGATCGCTTACTGACCTGTTCGCAATGCTCGACGCCTGTCCAGTAGACGTCGTTCTGATGGATCTCATCCTCGGTCAGGATCAAGATGCTCTGGCCGCAACGAAGGCGATAAGGGAAAGATACGGCTCGATCAGGGTGATCGTGATTTCAGGTTCGCTTGATTGGGATTCGGTGGCGTCCGCACGAGCTGCCGGCGCGAGCGGTTATTTGCCCAAGGATCTTGCAGTGGCGGACATGGTGGCGACGATTCGGGGCCTGGCTTCACCAGACTTCGGCAAACTTGCGTTCCGCGACTTGCTCGGAGGAAGACCGGACGGTCACGGCATGCGGCCCTCGCTACGCCGAGGGTTGACCCGACGAGAGCAGGAAGTCCTGTCCGAGCTGCGTCGAGGTAGCACAAACAAAGAGATCGCGGCCCGACTTAGCGTCTCCATCGCAACCATCAACAAGCACGTGCAGAAGGTCCTGAAGAAACTACATGTCCAGACGCGCACTCAGGCTGTCGCGCTCGTCAACGCGGAGGCATCGGGACGCTCTCGTCTGTCTGACAACTAGGACCCTTTCGGTACAGCCAGCTCAGGGCTTCCCGGGTGGAAGTTGGTGGCTTGGCCCCGAGCATGTCAGGCCCGAAATAAGAAGAGGCCCGAGCGACCGATTGATCGCCCGGGCCGAGTTAGACGCCGATCAGCTCAACGGACAACCGCCGTTGTTGGCGTTGTCGATCTGAGTCGCCAGGTTCGTGATTGTGTTCCTGTTACCGCTTTTCAATGCGGCGTTGGTGTTGCTGATGATCTGCGCAGTCGTGAACGGGTACGCAACGCCTGCGTTGGTAGAGTTCAGCAGTCCGGCGACCGCTGCCCGCAGCAGGATCTGCGATGCTCCGTTGAGATCGCTCCCGCCCTGGAAGGCAAGGGCTGCTGCCAGGCTCGCGCTGGACAGTGTGGTGCCTGACGAGCCGTCAGGGAACACCGCCGGGACGTTGAAGACAGAGCCGACGAGCTGGGTCGGCGTGAAGTTGGTCCACAAGCTGAAGTGCTTGGGGTTCTTCCAGAAGCCCGGGGTGCAGCCCTGGCTGCCGAGAGGCTTGGTGACTGTCACCTGCTCTGCGCTGCAGACGCTGACCGCCGGGTTGTTGTTGGAGTCGCCGCTATAGGAAGCCGTCCAGTTATAGGTGCCGGCCGCTGTGGTCTTGAAGCCTGCCGAGGCGGCGCTGCCACCGCTAAGAGGAACGTTGGCAAAGCCGGCGTGCCCAGTCACCAGGTTGGTGCCGCTGCAGGTCGTGTCACCGGGGCCGAATAGGGCGAAGGTGACGGTGCCGGTCGGGTTGTACCCACCGCTTACGGTGGCCGAATCGCTGATCACCACACCGACGGTTCCGGAGGTGGGTGAAGGCACGGTTGCAATGCGGGGCGAAGCCGCCCTGACGACGACCTGCTCGAAGCTGCAGGCGCTCGTCGCCGGGTTGTTATTCGAGTCGCCGCTGTAAACAGCGGTCCAGTTATAGGTGCCGACCGCGGGGGTCGGGAAGGCCGCTGAGGTCGCCGTTGCGCCGCTCAGAGGAACGTTGGCGAACCCGGCAAGAGATGCCACGAGGTTAGGACCGGCGCATGTCGTGTCGCCGGGGCCGTAGAGCGAGAAGGTGACGCTGCCGGTCGGGTTGAATCCTCCAGTGACCGCGGCGCTGTCACTTATCGACACGCCGACTACTCCGGATGACGGTGATGGAATGGTCGGGATGACCGGCGATGCCGGCCCGACTGTGACCTGCTCGGTGCCGCACGCGCTCATCGCGGGGCTGTTATTGGTGTCCCCGTTATAGGTCGCTTCCCAGTTGTAGATGCCAGTCTGGGTGGTCGTGTAAGCGGCTGAGGTTGCACTGCCCGCGCTGAGCGGGACGTTGACGAAACCGGCCGTCCCGGCCACCAGGTTGGTGCCTGAGCAGGTGGTGTCGCCGGGGCTGAACAGACCGAATGTGACGGTGCCGGATGGGCTCAGTCCACCGGTCACGGTGGCCGTGTCAGATATCGAACCGCCGATCACGCCCTCGGTCGGCGAAGGGGTGGTGGAGATGTTTGGCGTCCCGCATCCCAGGACGCGGATCTCGAAGCCGACGAGGCCCTTGTCTGAGGTGGGCTGGCCCTGCTTGAAAACGTCGACCTGGTAGTAGCCACACTGGCCGGCCGGCAGCGTGCGTGACATGGACATGGTTTGCGTCGCATAGCCCGCGATCGAAAGGGTCGTGAACGTGGGGTTGGGGTCCTGGAGCTCGGTGGCCAGCGTCTCGTTGAACTGGCCGTCGACGACCGCTCCACTGACGACGCCGGGCTGACCGTCACTTACGTCCTGACCCTGATACACGGTGATGTGGTCGAGGTTCATCTGCAGGCTCATCGACTTCGCTTCGCTGGTCAGGTTTGTGACGTTGAACTGGAACGTGAGCAGGTTCTGTCCCAACGACAGGGAGTACGGGGTCGGGGACGGCGTGTAACCCGTGGGGGCTGTCGACGACAGGATCCCTAGGTAATTCGCGTTGCCTTCCCCCGCCAGGCCGGACGTGCCGACCAGCACGAACGCTGCTAAAGCGACTCCCAAAGCGGCCCCTAAAGGCTTGACTTTGGCCTTCCTGAATACCACGGTCCTCTCCTTTCGCCGGATACCCGGCACATGTCGATGATCGCCTCGTGCTGAGAAGCGATATTCACAAACAGATACCGGAGTGCTTCCGTTCTGCCAATGGTCGTTTTCGGCGCATATGCGACGGCCGGCTGCAGGGCGTGATGGATAAGTACTATCCAGATGCGAGCAGAAGCCCAGAATGAGGGTCATGCGTCCGATCGGAGAGGGCCATGTCCTGCATCGGAGTGTCCGGCCTCCCGATCCTCGTTCTTCGATCGTCGAAGCCTCGAGGCGGCCCCACAGCTCCGCAGTCGGAGAACGTCGCTTACGGGCTTCGTCTCAGCCGACCGATCAGCAAGTATCGTCGCGTGGTAGTGCAACGTGACGTCTGATACGAATCCCACACCTGTGCCCGCCAGGCCAGTGTCCGATCGCCGCCGGTACCCGCGCGTCCAGGCCAACGTCCTATGCCGTCCGGCGGGCCTCCAGCTGTTCCATCACCGCCGCAACGCCCATGACATCAGCCTTGGCGGCGCGCGCATCCTAACGGACGAGGAGTTTGAGGTCGGCGGGAAGCTCGATCTAGACGTGCTGCTGCCAGACGGGTCGATGGTTCGGTGCTGGGCCGAGGTTGTCTGGCTCGCTCCGCTGGGCACAGCCGCCCCTGCCCGCTTCGACCTCGGGCTGAGGTTCACGGACATGGCGCTCGACGACGTCCAACGACTGGCGACGGTTCTCACCCGAACCGGCTGACCGTCGCACGGGGGCGGAGATGTTGCAGTTCATCGGTGGAGTGGTCGTCGGGATCACGCTCGGGATGCTGATCATGGCTGCGCTTATCGCCTCGAGCCGTAGACCGTAGGCCTCACGACTGGGACAGTTGTCCCCTGCAGGCGAGTCTCGATAGGCGGGAGGGAGATGGAAATGCCTATTCAATTCATGACGTCTGGGCATCTACGTTGCTTGCGGAGACAGAAGAAGGGTGCTCAAGGCGGGAACCGAACAGATGCCGTATGTGGACGCCACCTATCAGCTGGCCGGCCACACCCGTCGGCGCTTCGGTTATGAGTCGGCATTCAAGCGCCTTCTCGACGTCCTGCTAGCAACCGTGGGCTTGCTGGCCTCGGCGCCGATCTGGGTGGCGGTCATGGTTGCGATCAAGCTCGACTCGGCCGGGCCGGCTTTGTTCGTGCAGGACCGCGTCGGGATCCACGGCCGGCACTTCAGGTTCTACAAGTTCCGATCGATGCATGCCGAAGCCGAGAAGCGACTGGCTGAGATTCAGGACCGCAACGAGGCGGACGGCCCGGTGTTCAAGATCCGACGAGATCCGCGAATCACCAGGGTCGGAGCGTTCTTGCGGCGGACCAGCCTAGACGAGCTCCCCCAGCTCATCAATGTTCTCAAAGGGGACATGAGCATAGTGGGGCCACGGCCTCCTCTACCCCGCGAGGTCGCGAAATACGCGCCCGGCGACGCCATCCGGCTCAGCGTCAAGCCGGGCCTGACGTGTCTGTGGCAGATTCGCGGGCGCTCGACGCTGAGCTTTGAGGCCTGGATGGAGTACGACCGCGAATACGTGCGCAAGCTCTCGTTCTGGCTCGACTTGAGCATCTTGGTCAGGACCGTCTGGGCGGTCTTGAGCTGCCGGGGAGCCTATTGATCGAGATCGTCGGACTGCTTTTCTTCGTCGCGGGAAGCGCCGGTGCTGGGTTGGGTATCTATCTCGTGGCGCTCGCGATTGCGGCCCTGTTCCCCCCTCGCCGGGTGACCGTTGCCCAGAGTGCTCCGGCGGCCACGATCGCGGTCATCGTGCCGGCCCACAACGAGGAACGATTGATCGCCCGCTGCATCGCCTCGCTTCGGGCCCAGGACTATCCCGCTCGGCTGTACCGAACCGTGGTCGTGGCGGACAACTGCAGCGATCGCACCGCCGAAGTGGCGGCGAACGCCGGCGCCGAAGTCATGTCCAGGACGTCGGCCCCTGGGGCCCGCGGGAAGGGTCAGGCTCTTCGTTGGGCCATGGACGCCCTGCTATCCGCGTCCCACCCTCCCGATGCCGTGGTGGTGGTTGACGCTGACTCAGTTTGCGACCCAGGGATGCTCACCGCTCTCCAGAACAAGCGCGCCGAAGGTCACCAGGTCGTTCAGGCCGACTATTCGCTTTTCGTGGAGGTGGGTTCACCTCGCTCTGAACTGGTCGGCGCGGCGTTCCTGTTGTTCCACCGGGTCAGATTCACGGGCCGCGCCCGGTTGGGCATGGCTGCGAACCTGGTTGGCAACGGGATGCTGTTCAGCCGCGCCATCCTGGACCAGCACCCCTGGTCGGCTTTCACCGGCACCGAGGACCTCGAGTACTCCTTGCAGCTGCGTCTTCACGGCGTGGCACCCGCATTTGCGCCCGAGGCCCGTGTGAGCGGCCCGGGATCCGCCACTCGTTCGGGGGCGGTGCACCAGCGTCTGCGTTGGGAGGGCGGCCGCTTCCACGCGGTACGCGCATACCTGTGGCCGCTGGTTCGGACCGCTGCCGTACAGCGTGATCCGCGGCTCTTGGACGCGGCGCTTGACCTGGCGACGCCGCCGCTGAGCCTCCTGGCGATCGCGCTGGCAGCAGGCGCCACCGCAACCGCCGCGACCATCTTTTTTCACGCAGCTCCTGCTTGGGCGATAGCCCCGTGGCTGGTCGGTCTGGCCTGCGTCCTGGCCTTCGTCTTGATCGGCCTGCGCGCCGTCCGGGCACCGGGCAGCACCTGGCGTGCCCTGGCTCGGACGCCTGTATTTCTCGGTTGGAAGGCGATGACCTATATCAAGCTGGCACGCGGTTTCGACGCAAGCCTGTGGGTGCGAACCGACCGGATGGGTGAGGCGCGATCGGTGGCGCCCGGAAGGGTGGACGTAGCCGGCGTGCCGATCGACACGGTCGACATGCTGACGGCGGTCTCACGAGTTGGTGCCGCCATCGGCAGCGGACGGCTGTTCCACGTTTCCACTGTCAACCTCGATTTCGTCGTCCGAGCACAGACCGATCCCGAGGTGCGTCGCATTTTTCAGCGCGGTGATCTGAACATCGCGGACGGCGCACCGGTGGTGTGGTTGAGCCGGATCCTGGGTGCCAACCTCGCGGAGCGCGTGGCTGGCGCCGACTTCGTGCCGGCCGTCATTGGTCAGGCGGCCGCGACCGGGGCGCGGGTGTTCTTACTCGGGGGTGAAGGAGGCGTGGCCGATCTTGCCGCGGCGCGCCTGCAACAGCTTCACCCAGGCCTGGTCATCGCCGGCACCCACGAGCCGCCGAGGGCGCGCCTGGAAGACATGGACAGCGCGGCCATCGTGGCTGAACTGAAAGAGGCTCGACCCGACCTCTTGCTGGTAGCGCTCGGTCACCCCAAGCAAGAGCGATGGATCGATCTCCATCGCGCTGAGTTGCCGCCTATGGTCGCGATCGGGGTGGGCTGCGTGTTGGACCTCATGGCTGGCAAGTCACAACGGGCCCCTGGCTGGATGCAGCGCGTCGGCCTAGAGTGGTTGTACAGGCTCGCTCAGGAGCCCGGCCGGCTGTTGGGCCGTTACGCAACTGATGCTGTGTGGCTGGTTCCGATCGCACTGCGCGCGCTCGGGACTCGCCTATCTGGCAAGCCAGTTGCCGAAGCGGCCTGAGTTGCGGAGGTACTGCCTTCGGCGGGGTCATTTGACCCAGCGGACGTCCGCAAGTGCCCATGGAAACAGATGAAGGCGGTGCCTAGACTCGCTATCAGGCCCGCCGCCAACGAAATGTCCACGTCCAAAGAAGGCTTCCGGAGCGGTCCCATTCAGACTCACGAAGAGCTTTTCACGTCCGGCGCATACGTCCAGAGCTTTCAGCCCGACAGCGAGAGCAATCCCTTCGCGGCCGATTACGATCGCAAGAGGTCTGCCGTGCTCGAGTCGGTCGCTGGCGCCGACAAGCAAGTGCTCGACCTGGGTGGCGGCATGGGCAGGATGGCGATCCCGCTATCGTCTCGCCACTTTGTGACCCTGACCGATATCTCGCCCCAGATGCTCGAGCTGGCTCGGCCTCACTCGAGCGATCGATTGGGTCTGCAGGTGGCGGACGCACGTTCCCTGCCCTTTCCCAGCTCGAGCTTCGACTACGTGGTGGCGATCGACCTGCTCCCGCATATTCCAACCCCCGCAGATCTGTTTGCTGAAGCCAGGCGCGTGCTCAGACCAGGTGGTTGCCTGATCGTCGACAACACAAACTCCGTGCCGTTTTGGACCCTGGCCTATCCGCGCTACCTGGGCCGGCGGCCACAGCGGTGGTTGGAGATCTGGCGATCGGGCGGCGTCCTGCCCGAGTGGAGCAGCCGAGTCAAGCACCATCGCCGCCGTCAATTCGCAGAAATGCTGGCTGGAGGAGGTTTCGAGGTCCTGTCAATTCGAGGTTTCGGTCCCCGAATCTGCCCCAAGTGGCATCTCGCCGTGGCGGTGAAGGTGTGACCGCTCCGCGCCCTAGGGGACCGCGCCGTGTCCTTAAGACCTTCACCTGGGTCGGGGTGACCGCGTTCATCTCGGTCTGCCTGGCCTCGATCCCGGCGCAGGCCGCGACCGTGCTGTACAGCGACGATTTCGAGTCCGACGCGATCGGTGCAGCTCCGGCGGGGTGGACCGCCAGCTCAGGTACCTGGACGGTCGCCCTGGATGGCACCCACGTCATGAAGGAGACCGACACCAACACCTCGGTGGCAAAGTCGATCCACACCGGGTCGAGCTCGTGGACCGACTACTCGGTGGTGGCGCAGGTGAAACCTGGTACGGCGATCAGCGGTACTGCGAACGTGCTGGCCGCGCGCTACATGGACGACAACAACAGCTACGCCTTAATCCTCAAGGACGGTACCTCGTGGTACTTCGGCAAAAAAGTCGCGGGCGCCTGGACCACCTTCGCGATGGGCGCTTTCGCCTACAACACCTCCACGTGGTACCAGCTCGAGGTCGATGCCGTCGGGACCTCGTTGGCGGCGTTCATCAACGGCCACAAGGTGGCTTCCGCCACGGATTCGACCTTCTCCGGTGGAGCGATCGACTTCATGAGCCGCTACGTCCTCGAAGTCGACAACGTCACGGTGAGCGCCCTCAGCCCCTCGCCCTCGCCGAGCCCATCTCCGTCGCCGAGCCCATCTCCGTCGCCGAGCCCATCTCCGTCGCCGAGCCCATCTCCTTCACCCAGCCCCTCGGCAGGGCCCTCGACGATCAACGGCGTGATCAGCAACGCGTGGACCGGCTCCCCGATCGCGGGTGCGCAGGTTTCGACCCAGCCCGCCAGCGCCACCACGACCACTGGTTCGGGCGGTTCCTACAGCCTGAACCTAAGCTCGGGCACGTACAACGTCATGCTGACGGCGAGTGGCTACAACGCCAACTTCGTGGGAGGGGTGGTCGCCCCGCCCAACGGCAGCGTGTCGGTCAACCAGGCGCTCGTGCCCTTGCCCGCACTGGGAGCGCAGGACCTGTTCAGCCGTCCCGACCAGAGCGGCCTCGGCACGTCGTCGGACGGCCACACCTGGGCCAACGACCTCAGCGTCTATCCCAAGGCCACAGCCAGCATCTCCGGGCGTCAGGCCTTGGTCCAGACCGCGACCGCGAACACCGACTATGACACCTGGATGGGCGTTCCCTACCGAGACGAGGAGGTCAGCGCCGACATGGACATCGTCAACGTTGTGCAAGACGCCAACGTACAGCATGGCGGAAGGCTCCTGGCCCGCGTCCAGGGTGCCAGCTCGTGGATCGTGCTGGTGCTGAACACGAGCAACGACACGTTAGTGCTCTGGGTCAACAACGCAGGCAATTGGGCCCAGCTCGGCTCGACCGCGCTGACTCTGCACCCCAACACCTGGTACCACGCCAAGCTGGACGTCATCGGCAGCACCGTCCGGGGCAAGGCCTGGGCGTACGGCGCGGCCGAACCCGGCTGGCAGGTCACCGGCGCCCAGTCCGCGATCATGGCAACCGGAGTCGGCGGGCTCCGCACCGGGGGGGCCGACGTCTACTTCGTCAACTACGCCGAGACCCCCATCACGCAGATCTCCGGAAAGGTCACAGATGCCGCCACGGGCGCTGGGATCGCCGGCGCGACCGTGTCGTTGAGCAACGGCGCGACCACGATCACGGATTCGGCCGGCGCTTACGTCTTCACCGGGCTGGCGGCCGGCACCTATACCGTGACTTGTGCACCGCCGGGTTACAACCCCGGCTCCGTCAGCGTGACGGTGGGCACCGGCTTCAGCGCGGCGGGGGTCAAACTGGCGCTCACCTAACCGAAGAGGCGCGGGACATCTCCGCCCGAGCCTGGGACATCCGCTGCTCACGGTGCGAGACCAACCCTTAAGCTTGCCGACCCTTTCAACGTACATTGGCTCATAGATGAGAACGATCCAAGAGACCCTCGACCGGCTGCTCGAGCTCGGGGCTTCGGACCTCCTGCTCAGCTGTGGCAGCCCGCCGCGCATGCGCAAGGACGGCCGCATCGAGATGCTCGAGGCGGGCTCGACCGCCCTGACGCCGACCGAGATGGAACGGCTGCTGCGCGACCTGCTCCAAGCGGCGGACTGGAAACAGCTCCAAAAGCGCCGGCAGGTGGACTTCGCTTTCACCTGGCGCGACCAGGCCCGGATCCGCGGCAACGCCTATTACCAGCGCGACTCACTGGCGGCCGCCCTCCGGCTGCTCCCCCTGGAGATCCCCAGCTTCGATCTGCTGGGCCTGCCAGAGCAGGTGCACCGGTTGATGGAGAGGCACCAGGGGCTGATCCTGGTCACCGGGCCGACCGGGTCCGGCAAGTCGACCACGCAGGCGGCCATGGTCGACCACCTCAACAAGACCCGGCCCTACCACATCATCACGTTCGAGGATCCGATCGAATACGTCCACAAGCACAAGCTCGCCATCGTGGACCAGCGGCAGGTGGGAGAAGACACCCCCTCCTTCGCCGAAGGGCTAAGGAGCGTGTTCCGCGAGGACCCGGATGTGGTCCTCATCGGCGAGATGAGAGACCTGGAGACCATCTCCAGCGCCCTCACCATCGCCGAGACCGGCCATTTGGTGCTGGCTACCCTGCACACCAACGATGCGCCCCAGGCGATCAACCGCATCGTGGACAGCTTCATGGGCGCCCAGCAGCAGCAGATCCGGGTCCAGCTCGCCAGCTGTCTCGCCGGGGTCATCTACCAGCAGCTCCTCCCGGCCGTCGGCGGGGGGCGGGTGGCTGCCTTCGAAGTGCTGGTGGCCAACGTCGCCGTCCGCTCGATGATCAAGGAGGGCAAGACGGATCAGCTTCGCAGCGTCCTCCAGACGGGTCTGCGGGAGGGCTCGCAGACCCTGGAGCGCTCCCTGAACCAGCTCCTGCGTGCCGGCTTGATCACCGAGCTGGAGGCGCGCGAGCGCTCCCTGTATCCCGCCGACATCCACTACATCGCCTAGAGAAGCCAGGACGCAGGCGTCAGCCGGCTCTCTGGCGCCGTAGGGCGACGCCGGTCACCGTCAAGCCCCACAGGCCGACCAGGATCAGGCCGGCCGCCGCGCCGGGCCACGGGCCCAGCCAAATCAAAGCCGTCGCCATGCAGGCACCCGACACCGCCTCCACGATCGGTGAGGCCGCGCCGATTGGGGCCCCGCAGCTTGCGCACCGCCCGCGGCGCAAGAGGTAGCCGGCCACCGGGAGCAGGTCCAGGGGATTGAGGCGGCGGCCGCAGGAGCGGCAGTGCGAGGGTGGAGAGACCACCGACTCGCGCCTGGGCACGCGGTCGGCGGCCAGGTTGATGAAGCTTCCGAGCATCAGCGCGATCAACACCAAGTAGGTGTTCAGAAATGGAGTCGCGATCGTCACGTAGTGCTCCTGCACACTCCTTCACGGATAAAAGAAGAGGGGCGCCGTGCTAGCGGCACCCCCCGTCCTTCCCCTCTTCGCGTCCTTCTAGGTGCTAATGGGCAACGCAGGAGTTGTTGGGCAATTGCGTTCCGCTGCTGTTGGTGCCGATCGAATAGATCCTGCCGCTGGTGTCCCAGACGTAGTAGAACTGGGTGGTCCCGTTGCGAGTGTAGTTGGGGTTGGTCGCCGACGGGTTGCTGACGTACAACGGCACCGTGCCGTTACCACCGTTGGCGCCGCCCGTCATGTCGTTGGTGTAGGCGGCTTGCGCGCTCGGTAGGGCGTCCAGCTGCTTGTCGGCCATGTAGGCGTCGAGCGCCGCCTGCACGGTCTTGTACTCGGTGTTGCACGCCTGCACGTTGGCATTCGTGGTGAGCCCGACCAGGCTGAGCGTGACGATGGCCGCGAGAACGCCGAGGATGGTGACCACGACCAAGAGCTCGATCAGGGTGAAGCCCTGCTGCCCCTTTTTGCCGCGAAGGTTGCGGCTGAACCAACCGTAAAGACCGAGTCTACGCATAAACCTCACTCCTTGAATCCCACCCGCATCCGCCGGAGGGCGGAAATGGTTGCTGTATTTAGATCGATGAGTCCTCAGCCTAGCCGCGGTCTCAGGAAACCTGAATAGAGGGATTGGCCCACGGCATGGGCGCAGGTCCCTAGCGGGTCTGGGCCAGACCGCGGCTAGACCTGGCGGCGTCCCAGGAGGCGGGTGAGGGCGCCAGATACCTTCTTGGCCGACGATAACCTCGGTCGAGGCGGCCAGCTGGTGCGGGCTTTCGAGGCAGCGATGAGGTTGACCTCGACCAGCGAGCGGCGCCGCTCCTCTCTCGCCGGGCTTCGCTCGCTCACGCCGTCCGCCTCATGAGCAGGCCCAAGCAGGTCAGGTAGGTCGTGTACCGGATATCGAGCGGGACCCGGGCAGGGATCGGCAGCTGCACCACGGGGTGGGCCACCAGCTCACTCAGGGCCGACGTTGCCATGGAGGCCAGGACTTGCTCGCCGGCCAGGAAAATGGGCGCCGAGGGCTCGAATTCGGTGTCGCGCCGCCGCTCGTAGAACCTCAGGACGGTGCGCAGGGGGCCTGCCAGCGCCGGACCGAAGTCATCGCCCGGCGCCACGTCCAAACGGACGCTGTGCCAGACCTGGGGCACCGATCCGTCGATGAGCACGATCTCCGCCGGGCGTGAGGCCATGTCCACCACGACACAGGCGGGCGCGGCGACCGCCCTGGCCAGGCAGGTGGACTTGAGGTCGATCGCGACCGGTTCTAAGCCGGCCAGCCTGGCGACCTCGGCGATGGTCTTGACCAGGCCCCGATCCCAGGCGGTCGCGTACACGACGCGGCCGAACTGCCCGTTGTGCACGTCCACCCACTGCGTCGACATCTTCTCGGGATCCATGGGCAGCTCCCGCGCAACTGCGGCGTCGACGTCGTGGTCGCTGGCCGCCGGCGGGAGCTTGATCACCCTGAACGTCGCGACCGAGTCGCTCGCCGCCATCAGAGCGCGTGTGTCGTTGATCTCGACCCGGGCCAGAAGGTGTCGCAGGGCCGATGCCACCGCACCCGGGTCCATCACCTTGCCATCCACTAAAGAGCCTTCGGGCGTGCCGCCGGACCCGCACCTGATCGACCCGCCCAGCGCCCCGGTCACGACTCGTAAAAGGCTTCCGCTCAGGTCGATGGCAAGGCGTGTATCTGAGATTGGCAATAGGGTCACGGCGAATAGTACGACCAGCCCTCGACGTGGACCGTTCGCGGGTTTCCGGACACGCCTACTTCAACGCTTGTCCAAAGCCGCGGGTTCGCCCCTGAGCAGGTCGGAGGCGCGGTGCTGACGCAGGAGGTGAGCACCGCGGCCCTGGCGTCGAGGGAAACGAGGTATACGTTTCCATCGAGCGAGCCGAGATATGCGCAAATACCGACCGGACACCCTCCGATCACTGGAGAGCTGCCGATCGGCCCCGCCGCCGCTCCGTACTGGGCGACCAGCGTCATCGTCGGACCATTCTGTTTGGCCACTTCGTAGAGCTGGCCGTCGTCGGCCCCGAAATACCAATCGCCCATGGCGTCAGCGGCCGGGGCGGTGCGTATGGCCCGGCTGCCGGCATAAGTTGCATAAGTGACCAGGCTGCTGTCCACGACGTAGAGGGTGCCGTTGGCTCCTCCCACCCCGATCAAGTTGATCGAACCAGGGCAGTGACACCAGTAAGGCGCTGCGGAGATTCCGGTGGGCAGCACGACGTTGGCGCCCAGTGTCGGGTCGGCGTTCGCGCCCACCTGCACCATGGCCACGCGCCCGCTGGAAAATGTGATCGCCAGCCGAGAGGGCAGGACGTTGGAATCCAAGGCGATCCCGGACGCTCCCGGCCACGGCAGCAAGAGGTTCCCGACCGCTTTGAATCCCTGCGGCGCTGCGTATGAGTAGGTCAGCACGTGACTGGAGGTGGCGTTGGACGTCACGATCAGCACCTCGTCCGAGGCCTTGCCTCCGCATGAGCTCTGGCAGGGGAAGACGAGCGGGCCAGCGACGACGGGGTCTCCAAGGCTTGCCTGGCTCTCGGCGTCGCAGGTTCCGGACGACGTGGCGTCTATGGCGTACAGCACACCCGAGCTGTCCCCCGCGTATGCGATGTTGGAGAAGTTCCTGCCCGCGGCGGGCTGTGACTGGAAGGTGGCGGACGTGGCCTGGGTGCATTGCAGGGGCGGGGGAGTGGACGAGCCAGGGTCAGACCTCACGCTGATGCAAGAACTCGCTGGGCTGCAGGCCGGGCCGGAGACCGGGATCAGGTCTAGGTACTGCCCGGGGTCGCTCGGGTCGGGCATCACCGCCGGCGGAGCCGTCACGCCACCACCCAGGGCGAGGGTCCAGCGTGGCGCCGAGCCACCAAATCTGTAGTCGAACACGTTCCCCCGCGAGTCACCGACGACGTAGTCGTTGAGGCCCTGGGCATGGGTGCCGCCGACGTTGAACGGTTCGGACGATGCGACGGGGAGAAGCGACTTGGGCGAGCGGCGGTCGATGACTGCTTCGCAGCTGGCGAGCGAGGCCACCGCGGTCTGGCCGTTGAGAGTGGGGGTGGCAACAGCTCCCGGACACACCGCGTTGAGCGGAGTGTTTTGGAGCTGGTTGATGCCGAGCTCGACCGCGGAGCTCACGGTCGCCTCGGTGTTCACGCGGTTCACCAAGTCGCTCGACAGGAGAAAGTTGGTGGACAAAGCAGTCGTGAGCGCGCCCGAGATGATGGCGAGAAAAGCGACCAGGATGAGCACCGCGCTGAGCACGCTGCCTTGTTGGGAGCGCCTTCGGTCTTTGAGTAGAGCTCGAAGCTGCTTCATGGGTTCACGCGGGGATAGAAACGAAAGGTCTGGGTCTCGGAATAGGCCTGCACCGACACGGTCAGAGTCACCACGACGGTCTGATTGGGAGCCGACCCGTCCAGGTACCAGGACAACGCGCTGACATTGGTGGCGGCATGAGTGGTCGTGCCGCTGGCTGCCACGAAACGATCGAGAAAGCTCGAGCCGTCCCAGGTGTAGGTGACCGTGTATGCGGGTACCGGCTGCCCCGAGTTGTTGACCTGCGTACCGGTCAATACGATCGGTTGCGTCGTGCACGGCGCCTGCTTGGTGCACGAGCCGAGGTTGGAGACACCGCTGTGCGCGAAATCGTCGTAGGCCACGAACTCAAAAGCGCGGATCTGGCCGCTTGCTTCGATTCGGCTCGTGGCGATGGTGCCGGCGCGCCAGGTGGTCAGGACCACCGATGTCAGCCCGGACATGACGATGAGGCCGATCGCCGAGGCGACCATCAGTTCAATGAGCGTGTAGCCGCCCTGGCCGCTGGCGGAACTTCGCAGGTCCGTCATCATCGGTTGGCCCTGAGGATCTGCACGACATTGCCCACCTTGGCGCCGCTGGGCCACGAGCTGGCGGCAATCGACCACTCCTGGGTGTTGGAGGGTCCGGCAGCCTCGCTCACATCGACTCGCAGGGTGTATGTGCTGGAGGGGCAGGCGCCTTGAAAGGTGCCCAGTGTCGTCGGAGGCGAGGTGGCATCCTCGGTGGCAAAGCAGTCGGAGTATTGGGCCGGCAGCGTGCCGTACTGTGAGCCGCTGATCTGGTCGAGCTCGTACTGGACGTCTGCGGAAGCCGCTGTGTTGCGCTTGGCCAGGGCGGAGTTCAGGAGCCCGGTGCTGAACGTGCCCACGATCAGAGTCAGGGCCAGGCCCATGATCACGACGGCGACCAGCAGCTCGACCAGCGTGGCACCCGATTGGGCTTGGCGCCGGTCGCGCGGCCACCACCTCGGCGGCAGCGGTCTCATTTGACGGCTTGGAGCAGCCCGTACATGGGAAGGATCACCGACACGGCCACGAAGCCGACCGCGCATCCTACGGCTATCACCAGGGCCGGCTCCATGAGGGCGATCATGTTCCGGACCTTGTAATCCATCTCCTCGCTGAGGAAGTCAGCGATCTGCTCCAGGCTGGAGTCAAGCGTCCCGGTCTCCTCGCCGACTTTGATCATGCGGATCATCATGGGAGCGAACAAGCCGGTCGCTTCCAGGGGTGCTGAGAACCCGTCACCGGTGACCATGCGCTGTCTGACCGACTCCAGGCCGCGCCGGTATTTGATGTTGCCGGCGGCCGCGATCGCGACGTCGAAGGTCTGGCTGATTGGGATGCCCGCCTTGAGCATGGTGGACAGAGTTCGGGTGAACCGCTCGATGATCCCGTACTGAACGATGCCTCCGAGCACCGGCACGCGAACCAGCGCGTAGTCCCAGAAAACGCGACCGATCCGACTCTGCATGAACAGCAGGATCGCCACGATGGCGCCGAACAGCCCGATCACGATCTGGAGGCGCCACTCCTTCGCGAACGTTCCGACCCCCAGCAGGATGCGGGTTGGCAGGGGCAATTGGGTCCGAAACTCCTGGAACATCGCAACGAAGTTGGGGAGCACGAACACGATCAGGATCGTGCAGACGGCGATCGCCAGGAGAAGGATGATCGCGGGGTAGATCATGGCGCTGCGAAGTTTCTTGATCGCGGTGTCCTGCCGCTGGAGGTACGACGCGACCTGGGCCAGCACCTTGTCCAGGGTGCCGCTGTATTCGGCGGCTCGCACCATGTCCACGTACAGGTCGTTGAAGACGCTGGGGTGATGGCGAATCGAGGTCGAGAACGCCTCGCCCGCGTCGAGGTCCTCTCCGATGTCTTCCAAAGCGGCGCGAAACGCTCCCGAGCCCGTGGCGCTCTGCAGCAGCTTGATGGCGTCCGTGATCGGCACCCCGACCCTCAAAAAGGTAGAGAGCTGCCTGGAGAACAAGACGAGGTCGGCCGTGCTGACCCGGAAGAAGGTCGGGAGCTCGCGGTAGATCCAGCGCCAGCCATTTCGCGCAGGGCGCACGGACACCACGCGGTACCCGCGGTCCATCAGGTTGCGGTGGACGGTGGCCGCCGTGTTGCCGGCGATCACTCGTTCTTCGAGGCCACCCCGGGGTGAGTAGGCGCGATAGGCAAACTTTTGTATGGCTTAAGACCTCTGCTAGAGGATGTAGACGCTGCGCAGGACTTCAGAGACGGTGGTGACGCCGGCCGCGATCTTGTGCCAGGCGTCTGCCCTCAGGGGCACCATACCGCCTCGGATCGCGGCGTCGAGGATCTCGCTGTGGCTGGACCTGGCGATCACCAGCCGCTTGATCTCGTCGGTCATGGTCAAGACCTCAAAGACTCCGATGCGGTCGTAGTAGCCGGTCATGTTGCAGCGGCTGCAGCCCTGCCCGCGGTATAAGACCTGAGGCGCGGGCTGTCCGAGCGAGGCGGCGAACTCGAGTTCCTCGACGTTGGGCGCAGACGGGGTCCGGCAGCCCTCGCAGGTCTTGCGGACCAGGCGCTGGGCGACGATCGCGATCACCGAAGACGCGATCAAGAAGCCCTCGATGCCCATGTCGGTGAAGCGGAGCAGCGCGCCCACCGCGTCGGTGGCGTGGAGCGAAGACAGCACCATGTGCCCGGTGAGCGCCGACTGGACGGCGATCTCGGCGGTCTCCCGGTCGCGAATCTCGCCGACCAGGATGATGTCCGGATCCTGGCGCAGGATCGCGCGGAGCCCGTTGGCGAAGCTGATGTCGGCCAGCTTGTTGATCTGGCTCTGGTTGATGTTGTCGAACATGTACTCCACGGGGTCCTCGATGGTCATGATGTTGCGAACCTGCTGATCGAGCTCGTGGATCGAAGCGTACAAAGTCGTCGTCTTGCCGCTGCCGGTGGGCCCGGTGACCAGCATCATCCCGTAGGGCGAGTGCAGCATCCGGTGGTATTCGGCGTAGGCGCCGCGCGAGAATCCCAGCTGGGGCAGGGTGATCAGGGAGCGGCCGCGGTCCAAAAGCCGCATCACCAGCTTTTCGCCCCAGATGGTCTCGATGGTGGCCACGCGGACGTCCAGCTCGCGGCCGTCCACGTTCACGCTGATCTGGCCGTCCTGCGCCCGTCTGCGCTCGACGATGTTCATGCCGGCCATGATCTTCACCCGGGACGACAGAGCAGCCCCGGTTGAGCTGGGCAGGTGCGCCATGTCCTGCAGGACCCCGTCGATCCTGAACCGGACCCGCAAGTAGTCCTTTTGGGGTTCGATGTGGATGTCTGAGGCTCGGTCGCGCAGGCCCTGGGTGATGAGCAGGTTCACGATCTCGACCGCTGGTGAGTTGGAGGTCACGTTCGCGAGCTCGAGCGTGGTGACGCGATCGAACCCGAGCTGTGGCCGCGACTCCTCGAGCGTGCGGGCGGCCTCGTGCAGGCGCGGTCGCATGCTGTGGACCCGGCTCAGGTTGGCAAGGATGTCGGACGGGCTGGCGACGTAGGGCGTGACTTCCAAACCGGTGATGAGTCGGATGTCGTTGAGCAGGGGGAGGTTGCTCGGGTCGCTCATCGCGACCGCCAGCCCGCCGTCCTGGCGGCCGAGTGGCAGCAGCACGTGGCGCCGAGCGAACTCCTCGGGAAGCATGCGGGCCGCCTCGAGGTCGACTTCACCGTGCTTGAGGTCGGCGACCGGCGCGTTGAGGTGCCCGCTGAGCACCTGGGTCAGGCTGTCCTCGCGCAGGGAGCCCTGGTTCACCAGCACCGCGCCCAGCATGGCGAGCGTGGTCCGCTGGGCCGACAGTGCTCGCGCCAGTTGCTCTTCGCTGATCAAGCCCTCGGCCAGCAGCACCTGTCCGAGGCGTTGCTCGCGAGCAGGCGTCGCGACCTTCTCGGTCTCGCCGATTTCTAGCGCCATGGTTTGATGTTGACCTGTACCGGCCGGCGGTTAAATGGGGAATTACCCGGGCTGGTGGGCAATTAGTCCCAGACCCACCGGGCCCAGAGCCCGACCCTGCACGGTTGGCCTAGGGCGCCGGAGGGGTGGGGGCGAGGGCTGAAGGCAGGCCCTTTTGGCGCCCCCGCAGGTGGGGAAAGAGGATGGCGGCGGCGCGCCCCGACACCTCGACGGGATGGGAGGTCAGCGTGCGGCGCTCGACCAGCACGAACAGGGCCCAGGCGACTGCCAGGATCAAAGGCAGCAGCAGGATCAAGCCGGCAAACGCGCGGGTCGGCGACAAGCCGAGGTCGTGACGCAGGACGTAGGCCAGGGCTTGGACGAGGGGCTGGTGAACCAAGTACAGGCTGTACGACATGATCCCCAGCGTCACCAGGGGTCGCCACGCGAAGATCCGGCTCACCAGGCTTTTCTCGGCCAGGACCGCGACGAGGAGAAGCGCGAAGACGGCCCCAAACGCGAGATGGCTGAGCGGCAGCCCGACGGCCACCACCGCGATCGCGGCGGCGGGCACCCACAGGTAGTTCACGATCGCCGGCAGGCGCTCCAGCACGCCTCGCGCATGGAGCTCAGCCACCGCCATGCCGAAGGCGAACTCTGCCCACCGGCCCGGCAGCAGGTTGGGAAGCACGACCGACAAGAGCGTTCCCTGCGGTATCCAGCCGTGCGAGCCGACCAGCGCCAGCCCGAGCCTGTACACGACGTTGACCAGCACCACCGCGGCCAGGGTTGCCAACAATCCGAATCGCCTGGCTCCGATGATCAGCAGCGGCAGCCCGAGGTAGAGCTGCCACTCCAGGCCCAACGACCAGTAGGCGCCGTTGAGCGCGTAGAAGGTGCTGGAGAACAGCGTGTGGATCATGGTCACGTGAGTCACGACTTGCCACACGAGATCGACCGGCGACAGCGGGCCAAACCCGAGGTTGCCTCCTCCGAAGACGTTGAGGCCCACCGCCAGGACCAAAGAGCAGTAATAAGCCGGCAACAGGCGGCGCGCCCGCCGGACCAGGAAGGTACGAGTGCGAAACCGTCCGTCTCGACCCGCAGCAAAAGGCAAGAAAAGACAGAAGCCACTGAGGATCAAAAACAGGCTCACGCCGGTCGAGCCGCTGCGGACGAAGAAATCGAGCGGCGCGAAGGGAAGTCGCGCGCCGCTGAAGACCCTGATGTGGAAGAGCACCACCCACAGCGCGGCGGCGGCGCGCAAGCCGTCGATGCCGGCGAGCCGGCTGCCGGGCCTGCCCGCTGCGGCGGCCGAGGCGGTCGCGTTGGCGGCCGGCATCTGGGTTCGGACCGCCATGTGAGCCGAGTGTAGGTGCCGATGGACGTTCCCAAAATGGGAGAGGCGCCCATGGACTGAAGCTGGGGTCCCGGATCGACGGCCCAGTTCGGGACTGGCGTCCCGGGCGATCTATCCGTGCCCATTCCGAACCCGGGTCTCCAGGCCATATGGTGTGGAGCGGTGGCCACCAAGGTGTCGACATCGAGGATTCCGCGCTGAGCCGCATAAGGCCTGCGCCCCCGGGCGAGCTCCGGGCGCTGGCCCGTGCCCTGAGCGCCCGCAGGCGAATTGGTCGCGGCGGCGCAGGAAGCATCGTGCTGTCCCTGGAGGGTGGCGCCGGAGCCTTGGTCGCTCGTTCGGCGAGCCAGCGTCTCATCACCACCCTGAGCGCGGCCGACGTCGGTCGACCATCGGTCGGAATCGTCGGGTGGCTGGAGAGGAGGCAGGCCCGGCGCTCCGGGCTGCTGGTCGTGCCGGACCGAGCTTCAGGGGTGGCGATCGCGCTTCGATGGGGCATCAGCCCCGAGCGTTTTCGCCTGGCAGGGTCATTTGAGCGGGAGGTGCGCGAGGCCGCTCTGTCGGGCTCGGGCCGGCGGAGACCCTGGCATTCGCGCGGGTGAGGTCGGCGGACCGGGATCCTGACCCCCAGATCCGTCCGGGCCTGCTGATTCTTTTTGCCCCCGCAGACCACCCGCATCGGGATGCGGTCTGCGCCACCCTGGCGTGGCTGGCCGCCTCCGAGGGCCTCCTGTTCGAGTGCTACTACGACAGCCGGCCCTCCGGGGTGCACTATGGCGGTGGCCTCCCGTGGCGTGTGGATCCGGCCGATCTGCGTGGTGGGACGTTCACCGGTGGCCGCCATCTCGAGCAGTTCCTGCTCGTGGTGAATCGCTTCAGCTGCCAGGTCGCCTGCTTGGGCCCGAGCGTGTTCCAGCAGGCCATCGACGCCGCCGGGCTCCTCGTGAGGTCGTCGTCGCCGGATGTCGCTCAGTTCTACCGCGAGGTCTTCGAGGGCAGTCCCACAGGCTGGCCGGACACCCTGCTGGTGATCGGCGGCGGGGAAGACCGAGTCAACCTTGTCCCGTACGCATGCCAGGAGGTGGCCCAGCGGCGATTGCTGGCGGTCGCCGCAGGCGACGACGACGCGGTTGCAAAGCTTGGCCCGGGGATGAAGGTCGAGCACCTCTGGCAGGGCGGTGCCGAGACCGCCTCGGTGGCGGACCGCACCCTAGCCATGGCCGAACGCTGGAGGGCATCGACCAAGACGTTTTTGTTCGCTGACCCGGAGGCGGCCGGTCGGTGGATTCCGGCGGCCATCCGCCACGGGTGGGCGCCTGTCTTCGGCATCCCACAGACTGAGGCGGTCGCGCGCCTGTCGACGCAGCTTGAGGACGTCTCGGTCGTGTGGGGGCGGCAGCAGGACGACAGCGATTTTCTCCAGCTATCCAAAGCCGGTGTCGCGTTTCAGCTGGTGGACCCGGGCCGGCCTCCTTTCCCGGTCGTCGGCGAGTCCGCCACCTCTGGGGTCGGTTTGGTCAGCTCGCCGGCTGACCCGCCGGATGAACAGCTGAGGGAATGGGCTCGGACGGGGCGGATCGTCGGCACGATCGTGTTTTGGGCCGGCATGGTTCGCGAGCTCGAGTGCATGTATGCGCTGGCCGAGATCCTGGGTGCGACCCGGCTCAAAGCAGGCGTGGCGCTGACTGCCGACAGTTTCGACTACCTCGATTCGACGCCCCTGTCCCTGCTCTCGGTCCCCCCCGAGCTCGGCGGGCTGCTGGGGCAGCTCGAGGCTCTGGTCGCGAGCGCCGGCGCAGGCGGCATGATCGAGTCGGCCGCCCCACCCGGGCGTTTTGCCCGCACGCTGGCCGAGAGCTCGGCCAGGATCGCCAGGCGGGTTGGGTCCGGCGGGGTGCCCAAGGGGTGGTGGGGGGTGATGGACGCCCCGCTGCTGGACCGCAAGATCCGGCGAGTCAAGCTCCAGAGCTCGCCGCCCGCGCTCAAGTTTCGCTACCGGAGGCGTCCGCCCAGCCAGGGAGCCGGACAGCCCGAGGCGGGCGGGCGCCCGGACTTGCGCTCCCGCGTCCGCGATTCGCCCCTGGGTGGGTTCTTCGAGCCCATCCGGCCCTTTGACGAGGCACGGCCAGGCGGTCCCGTGCTTTCCGTTCTCAGCGCGGTCCGAGCGGCGGGTTTCGAGTACGCGCTGACCAAAGCCGAGTTCGGGTCTCCACCCACTTTGGCGAGCGGGGTCGGCGGTCTGACCGCGCTCAACTACACCGCCGGCCGTTGGGATGGATGGACTCCCTTTGAGACCATCAACGAGCTCGGGGACTTGGTCCGCGCCGAGAGGCGGCTGGTGAGATCCAAGAGACCCGGCTGGTTGCTGGGAGGAATCGATGCCTGCTTGTGGACCTTCAGCGGCCACGTTTGGGATCGCGGACGCGAGCTGCGCGACATCTGCCGGTGGCTGGCCGCCGGCGGGTCCTCGGGCCTGGTCGTGAATGCGACTCCCCGCACGACCGCCCGCTACGCGCGCATCCTGGGGGATCAAGGTCTGGCGAGGACGGTCCCAGCCCGTTGATCCCCCAGCGGCTTCGCCAAGCCCTGGTCTATTCCAAAAACGGTGGTTTGGGCAGCCGATAGGTCGGGTCGAGCGAGCGGCGCCCGACCGGGCGAGCGGGCACACCCGCCACTATCTCCAGCGCTGCCACGTCTTTGGTGACGACGGCGCCGGCCGCGATCACAGCGCCCCGACCCACCCTCACACCCGGCAGTACCGTCGCGCGCATGCCGATCCAGACGTGATCCTCGATCACCACCGCCCGGCCCTGCAGGGCGAACTCGGGGTCGTTGAGATCGTGTTGCGTGGTCAGGATGGCCACCTCCGGCGAGACGCTGACATCCGACCCGATCTTGAGCCCGCTGCGGACGTCGATGCAGCAGCCACGATTGATGATCGTGCGTTCGCCGATGCTGGTGGCCTGGCGGCGGTTGCTGCGGGGGCCGTAGGACCATAGGTAGCACCCGAGCTGGATGGAGCTGCCACTTCCCATGGCGATCCCCATCACGCGTTGGTACCACCAACGGCGAATCGCGTAAGAGGGCAGCCGGCTCACGACATGGTTGGTGGCGTAGTTCAGGCAGTGCGCAGCGATGAACCCGAGCCGCCCTGTGCCACGCCGGGCCTGTTCATCGACCGGGACCCGGGCCTCAAGCAGCATGGCCCAGCTTGACGGCGTCGCGGTCTTGAACCGAAGACCGAGTGGATGGAGCCGGCGGCTCGGCGGGCGCATCGGTCGGCCTCAGTCGGCGGACCGCCTCTAGGGCGCCCATTAAGCAGCCCATGACGATGGCGATCCGAAACCAGTAGAGGCCCATGTCGTAGAAACCCTGGGTTATGTAGGCGAACAGGGCGGCGAGCACCGTGATGCCGATGATCAGTCCGATCTGGCCCGGCGGCCGGCGGAACGTGTTGATCGCGGTCATGGCTGCGACTCCGATCATCAACCAGAACGCGACCATGCCCAAAAGCCCCAGGCGCAGCCAAACATACAAAACCCCGTTGTGGGGCAGGTAGCTGATAAAGCTGTCGACGTTGCTGATGTCGACGTTGGGGACGGATTGCGGAATCGGGTGACCGAAACCGGTGCCCAGCGGCATCGCCTGCCGGATGCCGATCCCCAAGTCGATGTTCTCGACCGTGCGGTACTGGTTGGATTGCTGATCTCGGGTCGACGGCGTGAGCTGAGACAATAGGGCCCGCGCGGGCTGCCCGAGCAACCCGGGGTCGTTGGAGAAGCCGACCCAGTAGATACCCGCCAAAACGCAGCCCACGAACGCCAGCATGGCGATCGCCTTCCTGCGCTCGGGGAACCTGGCGAAGCAGATCAGAAATACCACCACCAGGGCCACGGCGACGATCGCCCACGCGGTGCGCCGCTGGTTGGCGACGTCGGAAACCAGGACGAATGGAGACAGCGCGGTCATGAGAGTTCGCAGCCGCCCCTTGATCGGAACTATCCACAGGCCGGCCAGGAGCGCCAGGTACAGACCGAAGAAGAACGACTCCTCGTGGGCGAGGATCGCCTGGGGGCGGCCGCTGTGCGTGAGCAGGGTGATGACTCCCTGGATGCCCTTGATGCCGATGCCTGCCGCGAGCACGCCCAGGAGCACGCGTACCTGCTTTTCGGTCCTGATGAGTTGGGAGGTCGCCAGATACCCGATCACCAAGTACAGCCATGGCCGCAGCTCCAGCAGCGCGTTCTGGGTCGAGCCGCCCCCCGTGACGCCGCGGATCCAACCGATCGCGACCAGGATCGCAAACAGGGCAATCGAGCGACCCAGGGCTGTACGCGGCAGGGCGAGCGTGCGCGTCGCGAACCCCTTGATGATCCAGACCGCAAGCAGAAGGGCCAAAAAGAGCTCGAACGGCGTGGCATAAATCCCGCCCAGGCCGGCGCTTGCGTTCAGGCTCTGAAAGATGGGGATCCGATCGGTTCCGTCTGAGAAGGTACCCTCGGCGGCCAGCGAGAACTGCTCGATCAAAGCTGCGCTCGCAACCAGGAATATGACGCCCACCCAGGGCGCCATCCAGACCACGACCACCACCGCCAAAGCGCCCAAGAGGACGACGGCGATGGCGCTGCCGAATGTCAGCTCGGCGAACGCCACTCCGAGCAAGGCCGCGGCCAGCATGGCGAGGGCTGTGATCAGCCGTCGACGTGAGCGGAGCACAAGGCCCGCCGCGTAAGTGTCCATCGGTGCGGTGGTCGCCATCTAGCCGCCCAGCGATCGATACGTGTACGCCAGCACGAATGCCATCGCGATCAGGAAGCTCAGTACGGCGGGTGCGTCAACCCGAGGGCGCCGCCACGCGATCACGACGGCCACGACGATGAGGACGAGTCCCCAGGTCACGGCCGATCAGATACCGGTCAGTCGGAGCGCCCAGGAAGGGACTTTGGAGTGGGTACCGTTCAAAAGCACTCGTGGCGCCACGGGCAAACCGTCGACCGCCTCCTTGATGGTCGACGCCTGCACCGCCCCCGCACGTACCACAAGGATGACGTCCGCCATCAGTGAAGTCGCCTGGCGTCCGATACTGTTGCCGACCAGGGGGGGGAGATCGGCGACGACGACGTGACCCTGGGCCCGAAGACTGTCGATCGCGCCACTGCTCGCGAACTCTCTCAACGCGCGCGGGACCGACCCGTGGAGCTGGCCGGCGGGCATCAGCATCAAGTCCGCGATCACCGGGCGCATGGTGTCTGACAAGCTGGCGCGGCCCTCGGCCAGGTCTCCGACCCCGGGGGATCTGGAAACGCCTAGCCGGTGAGCTAGCTCGGGACGCGCGAGGTCAAGCTCGAGAAGGGCCACTTTGAGCCCGTACTCGGCGAGCACGAGGGCCGTGGCGAGCGCGAGCGTGGTGCGTCCCTCGCCTCGAATCGAGCTCGTGATGCCCAGCGAGGTGAGGTTCTCGATGTCGAACTGCTGCATCGCCATCCGGCATCCGTCCATGATTTCCTCGGCCACGAAAGACTCGTTCTGGGGACCGACCCAGGCCGGCATGCGCGGGGTTGCATATAGAGAGGAAGGCCACGGCGGCACAGCGCCCGCCGACTTGGCGTTGCCCACGGCTTGGCCAGGCGGTGTCCGCGGCGACTTCGACGGATTCTTGACTTCAAGCACTTGACTCAGGCCCTCGCCGAAAGTGGGGTTGAACCGATGACCCGCAGCCCCACCATCGCCGGGACTTCATCGGTGGTGTAGATCGTGGTGTCAATCCTGGTCAGCACCGCGCCCATGACCACCATCAGCAAGAGCCCCGCCAGCAGGCCGGCTCCGATGGCCAGGAGTTGCTGCTTGCCGAGGACCGAACGCGTCGACGGCGTCTGCGCAGCGTCCACCGTGCTAAACGGCGCCAGCTGCGGCTGCTGGGCGAGCTGAATGTCCGACTGGGCCTGGTCGATCTTGGCCAGCAACCCCAAGTAGTCCTGCCGGTCTTGGGTGGCAGAGGCTTCGAGCTCGGAGAGTTGAGCGTCGTTGGCGGCCGCCGTCGGGTTGCTGGCGAGGCTGGGGTGAGCGGCGAGATAGGCTCGAACCGCGGCCAGGTCGGCGTCGAGCTTGGCCGACAGGGTCTGGAGCTGCGACTCATACACCGAGAGCTGGGTTTGGGTGGGAGCGATTCGTGTGGCGACCTCGGCGCTCGAGAGTTCGGAGACCAAAGCCGTGGCAGTCCCGCTGGCCAGCTCGGGCGCCGGGGCGTTGACCGTCACGCTGAACTCCGATGCTCCCACTGCGACGACGGTCACGATGGTCGCCAGATACTGACGGATGGCATCGGCGGATGGCTTGGCGTTGGAGCCCCGGCCGATCAGGGAATCGATCTGGCCGGTCACGCCAGAGCTCTGCAGCAGGTTGCGGTGCTTGTCCAGGTATGAGCCTAGAGGGCTGTGGTCGGCGACGGACATCGCGAACGCGTTGGTCTTGAGGAGCTGGGTCGCGATGTCGGCCTGGGCCTGGGCGGCGCTCTCCGTTCCCACGCCGCCTCCGGCCGCCCACAGCGTCGCGGAGGCCTGGTACGAGGCGGGCTGCACCAGTACATATGCGCTGGTGGCGAGCAGAGCCGCAAGCAAAGGGGCAAGCAAAAGGCGCTTGTGCCCAAAGACGATTTCGAGGTAGCGCCTCACACCGCCACCTTACGGGCGGCTGTTCCCGTAGCCAATAGGAACTTGGCCAGCCCAGCCCACCGGTGTCCCGAGTCCCTGGGCCGGAGTCCCGGGGCTCATCACCCGGCTAATTCAGGCCCCAGCGCGACCGTCGCGCTCGGCAGCACCGACCGTTTGGAGGGAGGCCCGATCGAGGAGGTTCAGAGCCGCCTCGGCGACCGCCGCCGAGGCCAGGTCCGCCAGGCCTCCCAGGCCCCTGCACATGGGTGAGTCGCATCCTGACAGCACGCCCCAGCGGCCGAACTCGCACCAGCCTCCCTGGTGGACCGGGGCCGGTGCTTGGACCACGACCAGCCGCCGGTCGCCCGTGATGCCTGTGAAGCGAGCGTCTTCGAAGCCCAGGAGCACCACGGCGGGTGTTCCCACCGCGCGCGCAACGGCCGCGGCCGCGCTGTTGACGCAGACCAGGACGTCCAGCCGGCGGATGACCTCGACGAACTGCCCGAAGCTGGTCTGACCGCAGGCTCGCAGCGGTTCCAACAGGTCTTGGGCGATCTCCGATTCGAGCTCGGTCTCGGCTGCGCTCCCGGTGATCACGACTTTGGCTCCGGCCTGGGTCTGCAGGATCCTTCCCACTTCGGCGAAGCGTTTGGGCAGCCACTGCTGACACGACCAGTCTGAGCCCGGATGGAGCCCCACTCGCGGACTCGAGCGCGGACCCAGGAAATCCGCGGCCCACCGCTCGTCCCTGGGGTCGGTCCACAGTTCGAGCGGGCCGCCATCCTCTTCGACGCCGATCGAGGCCAGGACTCGCCGGTTCTCGTCTCGCGAGGATTCCACCTCCGAGCCGGGCGCAGCGGGGTGCGTGTAATCATCGCCGCCCTGGGACAATCCGGCGCGCACGGGAGAGCCCAGCAACTCCGCCAGCGTGCGCATCGCGCCTGAGCTGCGATGGAAGACCAGGGTCGCGTCGTAACCGGCGGCTTTCAGGCGTAGCGCCAGGGTGGTGATCACGCCCAGCTTCTCGAGCCTGGCCACCTTCTGCCCCTTGTGCTGAAAATCGGCCCAGGTGATCAAACGATCGATGTAAGGACACGGTCCGAGGATGGGCTGGGCGGATTCGAGCCCGAGCACATGGATGGTGGCTGTCGGAAAGGCAGCCCTCAAGCTGCGCAGCCCGGGGATGGCCGCCATCGTGTCGGCCACGTGGCCATAGGTGATCACCAGGATCTTCTTGCCGTCGAGTTGCGGGCTCAAAGCCGCCTCAACATGCCGGCTTCGACCTGGTAGTCGCGCAGGCAGCGCTCATAGGCCGACGAGAAATAGTGCAGCCGGCGCAGGCCGCGGGCCAGTCGATGGGGCGCCAGCCGGCCGTCTTTCAAGACCCTAGCGCGTGTTTCCCTGAGCCATTCCTCACCTCGCCGGTCTCCGAGCAGCGTGAGCTTCCCGGCCATGCCGCCGTTGCCGGTGGCATAGTTCTGCTGGCTGCGGAACATGGCCCAGCCCGTTCGTACGCCGTAGGTGTGCATCACGGCTGCCCGCGGGGTCGTGAGCATGCGCACGCCGGCCGACTCGAGCCTGAGCTTGTAGTCGGTGTCCTCCGCCGCCGGAAAGTCGGCTCCTGCGCCCAAGCACTCGTCGAAGCTGCCCAGCCGGTCGGCAACGTCGCGCCGCACGGCGAAGTTGGCCCCGATCCAATCCCAGCGGCCAGGAGGGCGTCCCTTGTCCTCCACGGGGTCGTAGACGGATTCCGAGGGCGCGACGGTGGGGCAGGCAGTCAGCCTTCCGCGCCCGGGGGGGCTCAGCACGGCCCCGCCTACGACGCCTATGCCCGGATCGGACAGGAACGCGAGGGCGATGGTCGCGAGCCAATCCGGTGCGGGCTCGCAGTCGTCATCCGTAAACGCGACGATGGAGCCCGCGGCGACCTGGAGGGCGGCGTTGCGGGCTCGGCTCAATCCCTTGCGCGGTAGCTGCACATAACGGACGCGCGCATCGCCGGCCGAGTCTTTGGTCACCGCCGCCTCGAGCTCGTCGCGTGCGCCCTGGCCGAGCACGATCAGCTCCCAATCGATCCAGGTCTGGGCACGGATCGCTCTGATCGCGGCACCCACCGTCCCCCCACGCATGGTCGGCACGCAGACCGAGATCGGCAAGCCATCGGTCTCAGGAAGCGAGCCGGCCATAGACCTCCATCAGGTGGCTGGCCATGGCGTCCACGCTGAAATCGGCCGCTCGGCGCTGGGCGGCCGAGCCGAGCCGGGCGAGCAGGCCGGGGTCGCCGAGCGCCCTGATCGCCGCCTCGGCCAAAGCGGTGGGGTCGCCCGGTGCAACGAGCAGTCCGTCGACGCCGTCGGTGAGGACCTCGTTGAAGCCGGACCCCGTGGTGGCGATGATGGCCCGCCCCAGGACCATCGACTCCAAGCAGGTGTTGGCCAGGTTCTCCCACCGCGAGGGGATGACCACCAGAGCGGCGTGGGCGACGATCTTGAACAGCTCTGGGTGGGCCAGGCGAGGCAGGAAGTGGATGCGAGCGGAGAAGCCCGCGCATCTCTCTTGCGCGTAATCCGCGAACGGAACGCCCTTGTAGCCCAGTTCTTCGCCGATCAAAACGCACTGAACCTCGGGCCGCGCCGAGAGCACCGCCGGGAGGGCGTCGATCAGGGTGTCGACTCCTTTGCGCACCTCCAGGCGGCCGAAATAGAGGATGTATGGAGGCTCGGCCAGAAATGCCGGGAGCGGGTCGGGCGAGATCTGGGGTGGATCGATCCCGGTGGGGACGATGGCGATCGACTTCAGCTCAACTCCCCATGATCGCGCCACGTGTTCGGCCAGGACGTGCGTCGGAGAGACCACCATGCGGCTGCGCCGCACCTGTAGCCGTTCCATTCGAGAGGTGAAGGCGGAGCGGGCTCGCTGGCGCCAGGGCGCGTGGTTGGCGGCCTGGACCAAGTAGTGGGGGGTCGCCAGCCGAGTCACCAGGGGGGCGATCGGCCGCAGGGCGTACACCAGCGCCTCGGCGTCCCACTCGCACGCCTGGACCACCCCGAATGGACCAGCCGCGACCACCGCCCGGCGCACGGCCCAGGCCCAGGCCAGGGAGAAGGGCCTGAGCTTGGCCGGGTGCAGGCGGTGCACGTGCACCCCCGTGAGCAGCTCTTCGGCGGGCTCGCCGAGGTGGGCCTGGGTGAAGAGGTGGACCTCGTTCCCAAGCCGGGCGAGGCCGCGCGCGGCTTTGGAGCTCCAGGAGCCGATGCCGCCCCCGTGCGGGGGCAGCTCGCGGCTGATGATGGCGATTCTCATGTCTTGGCCTCGGCTTTAAACCGGCCGCGGGGCCTTCGCGACTGGACCATCTCGACCAGCTGCGCCAGCTCCTCCTGCGAGAGCACGCGAAGCGAGATCGCCAGGATCGGGTAGACCACCAGCCCGACCAGGATGGCCGGGGCAAGCCCGAACTTGCGAGCGAACAGGACCGCCACGCCCATGCCCGCCGTGGCGGCGGCCGCGCGTGCCGTCCTGGCCAGAAAGTCTCGATCCAAGCACCCCCTTATGACCGTGATCCCGATGGCCGATAGGACGAGCTCGGTCAGCAGCAGGCTCCAGGCGGCTCCGATGGCGCCGTTCCCATTTCGGTGCTGGAAATAGGGGATGAGGGCGAGGTTCAGCACGGGGTTGATCACGCAGGCCAGCCCCATCGCCTTGGTCCACAGCATCTGCTGGCGGCGGGCGATGAGGACTTGGTTGACCATGATGTTGACGTACATGGGCGGTACTGCCAGCGCCAGCACGACCATGACCGGAGCCGCCTGAGCGAAGTCCGGCCCGTAGAGGAAAGTGATCAGGTGGTCTGAGACCAGGACCATCCCCACGCAGACCGGAAGGCTGAGCGTGACCACCACCTGCAGCGGCCCTCTGGCCGCGTCCCACAAAGCAGCGTCTCCTCGGGCATGGGCAGCCGACAATCTGGGCAGCCAGGCGGTCGACAGGATGACGGGTATGAACATCAGCGACCCGAACAGCTTGGTGGGCAATCCGTACCACCCCAGGACCTTGTCGGGCGTCATCACCCCCAACATCAGCGCATCGATCCACAAATAGAAGGTGAAGAACAGGGCAAACCCCAAGTAGGGCAGGCTGCCCTCGGCCAAAGCCCAGAGCTCGAGCGGCCGGATCCGCCAGTCGATTTTGAAGTTCTTGCGCATCCAGCCCAGGTGCAGGACGAGCACGACCGATAGGACGACCACGGACAAAAAGAGCAGGCCGATGGCGCGCAAGCCGATCAGCACCAACGCGACGCTGACCAGGCTGACGCAGGTCTTGGTCAGGATGTCGGAGTACGCGAGGTACTGCATCTTCTCGAGCGCCTGCAGGCCGGCCTGGACCGGCTCGAACAGGAGATACAGGACGCAGACGCCCCAGCCCAGCAACAGAGCGATCACGTGCTCGAGATCGAAGTTTGCGATCCGCAGAAAGACTCCCAGCACTCCCAGCATGGGGATGGCCAACAGGGCCCGCAAGATGATCGCAGTCGGTATCAGGCGCGCGGCTTTGCTGCGGTCGACCGAGATCTCCCGCACCAAAAGCGGGCGGGTGCCCAGGCCGATCAACACCGTGAGGACCCCGGAGGCGGCCACCGAGAGCGTGAAGACACCCGTCTCGTCAGGGCCCAGCGCCCGAGGTACGAACAAGGCCCAGGCCAGCGCCGCCAGCCAGGTGATGATCTGGCTGCCGGCCAAAAACCCCACGTTGCGGGCCAGCACCGTGCCGCCACGGGCCGGCTGCTGGGCCGGGGCGGTTACCTCGATCAAGGTCGCATTGGGGGGGCGCCGAGGGCTGGGATCAGCACCTCGGTATGCGCGTGGCCACCGGCCCAGATCCTGCTCAGCTTTGCTTCGACCGCCTCCGGCCCGAATGTTCGAAGGGCCGCCGATCTGACCGTGGAACGGCTCGATCCCGCCTCGAGAACTCTTCCGATGTCCAGCGCGAAATCGTCCGGGCTCATGCTCCTGGCACTGGATCCCAAAGGCGAAGCGAGCATCTCGACGAACGGGTAGACCGGGAACGCAACCACCGGAGTTCCACAAAGAAGCGCCTCGGTCGCCACGTAGCCCCATTCTTCGTAGAGGCTTGGCATCGCCAGCACGTCGGTGTTTCGAAGCCGTGCTTCCACCTGCTCACGGGACAGCCGGCCTGGCGTGTCAACGTCGACGGAGCTCGGCAATGCCCGAATCTCGGCCCCCAGCGAATCGGCGTTTCCTCCGATGAGCTCTAAGTCGATGGGCATCCCGGCGGCGGCGAGGATGCCGACCGCACGGATGCCGGCGCGCACATTCTTGCGGGGGTGCGACAGGTCGCCGCAGCAGATCGTGACTCGCCGCCCTTGGCCCGACCGGCGCCGGAGCTCGCGAGTCTGATCGGTGGCCAGGGCAGGGGGGCGGCACGGGGGAGGACAGGCCAGCGCCGGAATCCCGATCGAGCGCAGCTGTTCGGCGAACATTTCGGTCGGCGCGACCACGCAGTCGCAAGCGGAGTATCCGAGCCGATCGTTCCAGTAGTGGGAAAGGCCCTTGACTGCCAGGCCGGCGCTCCGTGGGAACTGTGCGCCGGTGTGCCGCCAGGTATCGGTGAACCGCGCTCGCGGACGATGAGGGTAGAACCAGGCGCCGACTATGACCCGGTCGGCATAGCGCCTGGCCGTGCCGGCCAGGGCGGGATGATTGAGGTGGGCCACATCGAACCTCTCGCCCAGCGCGCGGAGCCTGGAGTCGAGCAGCGCCTGCATCTCGATCAGCGCCAGCGTCGGCACCTGCCGGGCGGCCGCCCTCCACCTCGAGAGCGGCATGGGATCGGATGCGATGACCCGGACGCCGCCGCCCAGGTGGGTGGCAGCGGCGTCCGCCAGGTCGCGCCCGACGGCCACCAGAGTGACCCGATGAGAGGCCGTGGCGGCGGCAGATGCGATCTGCTCGGCGTACGTCTCGACCCCGCTTAGATTGCCACCGAGCAATGCGACGAGAACCGAGAGAGGGCGTTTTTCCATGGTGAGGGTAGAGATCAACGGTATGGCGATCGGCCGCGGGTAACAACTGACCGCTTCGGAATCAGCCCACCGCAAGTCCCGAGCCACTGGGACGCCCGTCCCAGGCCCGGGTTCCACCAGAGCCGGGCCGGGCCCCAACTACCCATGGGACTGTAGGCGGTGCTTGGCCTACCGTTTTTGCGTGGTGACTATCGGTTCCCGCACGTCTAACCAGGAGATGGCTCGGGCTGCGTACGTGGACGCCCAGGAGGAGGATGCGCCGCCCCGCTCGATACTCATGGTGGCGCCGTCGTGGCCCTATCCGCCGACCTGGGGTTTCGCCATGCGGGTCTATCACCTGGCCAAGCAGCTTTCCCAACGCCACCGGGTGAGCCTGCTGACCTACGGAAGCCGTGACGCCGCCGGCGCAGCAGGCGCTTCGATATTCGAATCCGTGCGGTTCGTCCGTCCCCCGAGGGCCGCATCGTCGAAACGCCGCGCACAGGCGAGCTCGCTTTTATCGCATCGTTCCCACCATATCGGGGGCCTGCGTTCCACTGAGATGGAATCCGCCCTCCAACGCCTACTCGCGAGCGGCTTGTTCGACATCGTGCAGATTGAATCGAGCCAGATGGCCTTTGTCGCCCAGGACACCAAGGTTCCAGTTGTGCTCGACGAGCACAACATCGAGTACCTCCTGCTCGAGAGGCTGGCGGCCGCGGAGTCCTCGCTGGCTCGCAAGGCGTTCGGGCGCCTTGAAGCCATCAAGGCGCGAAGAGAGGAGATGGGGGCCTGGCGGCGGTGCGATGGATCGATCTTCACATCGCAGACCGACCTCGCAGTCATGCGCGAGGCCCTACCCCGCCGAGCAGCCTGCGTCGTGCCCAACGGAGTCGACCCCGATTTCTTCTCACCGGCGACGGACGATCCACAGGCAGGCACCCTGGTCTTCACGGGGGCGATCAACTATCGCCCCAACACCGATGCCGTCGCGTACTTCGTGCGCGAGGTTATGCCGCGCTTGCTGCGGCTGCAGCCGTCGGCAAGGTTGGTGGTGGTCGGCCAGGGAGCTCCGGCGTGGCTGGTTCGCACGTCGGGCCCCGCGGTCGAGTTCACGGGCGCGGTCTCCGACGTGCGGCCGTACCTGGCCCGAGCGGCTGTCGTGGTGGCGCCCCTTCGCGCGGGCAGCGGCACCCGGCTCAAGATCCTCGAGGCGATGGCGATGGCCAAGCCCGTGGTGACGACATCCGTCGGATGCGAGGGACTGGACGTGGTCGACGGCGAGCACCTTTGCGTGGCCGACGAGGCCCAGGAGTTTGCCGAGGAGACCTCACGTTTGTTGACCGATCGGAAACGCTCTGCCGAACTGGGTCGCAACGCGCGCGCTTTGGCGCAACGCGAGTACAGCTGGCGCGCGATCGTAAGAAGACTGGAACAGTTCCACTCACAGCTGATAAGCAAGGAGACCAGAGTCTGATGGTTAACGAAAAGGCAATCCAGGCGGGAGTCGCCCGGGTGTTCGACGACGCCGCCGGCTATTACCGCCAGATGCGCTGGGAGAAGAACCGGCTGGTCCAGTTCGAGCAGCTGCTCACACGGCGGACCGTCGAGGAGGAGCTTGGCGACGGGCCGGTCTCGGGGGCGCTGGAGCTTGGATGCGGCCCCGGGACATGGACCACCACCCTGGCGGATCGCGCCGAGCGCGTGCTAGCTGTCGACATCTCAGAGGCGATGCTGGGCCAGGCGGCCCAGGCCCTGGCGCAGCGCTCGAACATCGAGCTGCGACGCTCTGACATCGGCGCATTTGACCCCGGAGCGCAGAAGTTCGACAAGATTCTCAGCGTGCGCGTCCTCGAGTACGTTCCGGAGTGGCGGCACGCCGTTGAATCTTTCGGCCGATGGCTTTCACCGGGGGGACGGGCTGTCGTGGTGACCAAGACGCCGGTCTCGATCTGGCGAGGCACCGGGCGGGAACGATGGTTTGGGCCGCGGACTTTGGGCAGACGCTTGACCGGCCGCAGCCTGAATCCGGATTTCTGGCAGCGCTACATCGCGGTGCGAGATATGAAGCAAGCATTTGCCAGGGCCGGGCTGGTCGACGTCAAGGTGAGACCGGTGATCTTCGGCTTTCCGATCTACATGCGCGGGACCAAGCAGTACCCGATCGTCCCGCAGTTCGCCGAACGGCCTTTGCTGAGTGCCACCGAGGGCATGTGGAACTGGGTCTCGGCAGGTTCGCAGCAAAGACTTACGGCTGCGCTCCCTCTTTCGGAGTCTTACGCAGTCTCTGGGCACTTGCCGCGGTGACGGGGACTTGCCTTGTCGGCAGAGCGCCGACTCGGCAAGCCCCTTTTGCTCAGGGTTGAATGATCGGCGTGGATGCCAGCGCCGGCGAGGATCCGGTCGCCGAGACGATGACGTTGTCGAAAGCGACCGGGTCATTTGACTCAAGCCCGATCGCTCCCGCGCTGAAGCTCGAATCGTTTGCCTGGAGGACCAGCGTCCCGTTCACGTAGGCGCTGACCGAACCTCCGGGAAGATTGACGGTGATGTTGTACCAGCGCGTCGGGTCGAAAAGATATGTGGCGCTGGCGAGCTTGGTCCATGTGCCCTTGACCCATTTTCCCAGCACGAGCTGGTTGCCGCCCACGATGTACACGCCGTAGCGGCCGCTTTCGGTGGCGGCGAAACTCATTCCGTCGTATTCACTGGCCCAACCGCTCGGTTTGACCGAGACGCTCACGCTGTAGTTCGACCAGGTAGAGCTTCCCGCTCTGATCGATCCGGTCCAGCCTCCGTGGACGAGAACATGGCTGCCGTCCATCTGGATGCTCCAGGTGGAGTTGACTCCAGAAGCCGTCCATCCGGCGGGAACCGTGCCCACGGCATCGGACTCAAAGTTGTCCGACCAGCTCGCGCCCGTGGCTGCGGGACTGGGAACGGGGCTGGGGCTGGGGGTTGGCTGCGCAGACGCAGAGGGCGTTGGGCTGGGTGAAGGGGTTGGACTGGGCGAAGGACTGGCGGTTGGAGATGGGGAAGGGCTTGGGTTCGGCGAAGTGGTGGGCATGGGTTGTCCCGCCAGCCATGCCTTGTAGAACGCTCCCTCGCCGGCGGTCGGAGTCCCGGTCTGCATGTTGCTGACGAGCACATCGTCAGGGTTGGTCCACGCGTTCCAGGTCCAGGCCATCACAGAAAGGCGGTTGGTGGTGGCCCACGGCAGGAAGCTCGGCAGGTAAGTGAGCGGGCCGGCCGACGAGTCGCCCGTCTCTCCGACCACGACCGGGACCTGCTGCGCGAGAGGGGCTACGACGCTGTCCCAGCAGGCCTGGGCGGCGCACTCGGAGATGAGACTGGGATTGGCGCTGGGATAGCTGTGCCACGAAGCCGCGATGTTTGCGCCGGCCGGCCGGTGGGCCAGCCAGCCGGACAGGTTTCGGGCCCAGTTGGTGCCCGCGACCATGATCACGTTCTGCGCCCCGGTGGCGCGCACATCGGAGATCAGCTCGTTCATGCCGGCGGACTGCCAGTTGGCGGTGATCGTGAAGGGGGTTCCGCCGGTCTCGTATTGGGTCAGCGTGCAGCCATTCATCAAGCAGGTCCACTCGTCCGGGCCGCCCGCGGCGATCCAGTAGAAGAACGGCTCGTTGTAGAGGTCGTAGAGCACCCCGGTGTCGTTGCTGAAGGTGGCCGCGACCGACTTCCAGAACGCCGGGGAGTGATCTTGGTCAGGAGCAGGGTTCTGGCTCAGCGCGAGCTGGGTGCCCGGGGCCGACCAGTGGAGGTCGACGATGACGTAGAAGCCGGATGCCTCGAGGTCCCTGACCAGCTTGATTATCGGAGCCTGATATGAGGAGCCCCCGATCTCGACCCCGTTGATGCCGAGCCAGCAGTCCTCGTTGAGCGGGATGCGGACCGTGTTGATGCCCCATGCGTGCATGGCGGCGAAGGTCGAGCTGTTGTCTTCCGGCTGGCCACCGAAGGGGTCGGTCGTGTAATTCTGGGCGCAGACGAACTCAGTACCGCTCATGTTGGCGCCGCGCAGCGTCACGGTCTGGCCGCTGGCGTTGACGATCAAGTTCCCGGCCAGATGCAGCGGCGAGAGACCCGAAACGGGGCCAGACGCAGGTGACGGGCTCGGGGAAGGTGAAGGGCTGGGAGAGGCTGAAGGGCTCGGCGACGGGCTAGGGGAGGGTGACGGGCTAGGGGAGGCTGAAGAGCTCGGCGACGGGCTCGGTCCTGACCCTGTCAACAGCGCCTGCATGGTCGAGTAGCTCGACTTGGGGGTGAAGTTGGCGTTGAGAAGGCCCCAAGTGGCGGTTCCGGCCACGGCCGCCGGACAGCAGTTCCAGGCTGCGGTGTCGCGCAGGTTGTACCACTGCGCCATGGCCAGCGGCGCCGATCCAGTCAGCGTGGAGGTGATGAGCGGACTCTGGCAGTCGGTGCCAGCCGCGCAACTCGATGACTGCACGCCGTACTCGCCCATCCAGATCGGCTTGGAGGTGATCTTGGCGTAGGCCGACGCCTCTGAAAGGCCAGACCCCGAGTAGTTGTGGAAGGCAGCGATGTCGAAGTTCCCGCCATCGGCAATCACCGCCTGCAAGAACGGGCAACAGGTGCCCGCGTCGTTGGCGTCTCCGCCCATCTCGACCTGAATCGAAGACGAGACGGCCTTGATCGCGGCGTAGGCCGGGTTCAGGATGTCGGTCACGTAAGTGCTGGCCGACCCGTTGTAGAGGTAATTGCCGGAGTCTTCTTCGTTCCAGATCTCAATCACCGGGACCTGGCCGAGGTAGCGAGTCGCGTAGGCCGAGGCAAACGCGCTCATCTCGGCCGGAGTCGGGGGCTGATTGAGGGCTGAGCCGCCGCCCGCCCATTGCGGCGTCCACATCAGGATGGGCTGGATGGTGATGCCCACGTTCCGTGCGATCGCCATGATGGCGTCCGAGCGCGTCCAATCGAAGACGCCGTTGGAAGTCTCGATCACGGGCCAGGGAATCTCCAGGCGCACATTGCTCGCGCCCAGGTTCTTGGCTTGCTGCGCCTCCTGCTGGATGGTGGCGGTCGGGTTGCTGAAGTCCGGACTGCAGTTGGGCAGTACGCACCACCAGCTCTGGGGGTTGGCTCCGGCGTAACGCCACGGCCGCATCGAGGGCTCGACGTTGACTCCGCCCTGCCGCACGGCGGCCACGGCGCGGGTTTGCATCGGCCCGCTGACGAGCAGGCCGAGCACCAGCAGGCCAAGCATTGCGATGAGGACCGCTGGTTTCACGGAGAACTTCGGATACCTGGAGACCGTCTGGACCCGCGGCTGGCTGGATCTGAGCGTGACGAGTGCGCGAGCGTTCAATGAGTTACCCCCTGCGATGGATTGGTGTCGCCTCGGCGACCCACGAAAATGCGACGACCAGGCCCTGAAAGCCGGCCGACAACGGAAGCTACCCGTACGTGCCGTCCCAGTACGGCGTGCCGATCACCGTCGGCTGGATCACGAACCGCCGATCGGTTCGTGATCAGCGCGATCACGCATGTGCCGACTTGCGCATTCCACTTCGGCGTCGAATGGACCTCTCGGTCACCGACGACAGAAACAAAGTGAGGTCGACGCTGACAGCAGGCGGCGGACGAAATCGAATACAAAAAAACCCCCTAGCCGGCGATACAACCGTTAACGGTTACTCGCGGCACATCTTGCGGAACGCAGCTCCGCCCCAAGCGAGAGCCGCTCCGCGGAAATCGATTCCGTACGAAATCGACTTCCTACCAATCGAGAGCAATTGGAATTGCTCGTCCCCGGAATCGCAATTTGTATCGCCTATGCGATGTCGGTGTCGCGAGGTCTAGATTTCGCGACGACTCGGCTAGTTTATTCAGGAGTTGGGAAAAGTCAACCTAAGTTCGAGTGCCGCGGACAACAGCAGGATCGCGCCACAAAGGGCGATTGCGAGGCCGACCGTCACATTCTGCTCTCGCATCAGACGCATCATTCGTTGGGGAGCGCGTCCGCGAGCCTCGCCGATCGGCAACATCCTCCCGCGTCCGCTTGCGAGCAGCAGGCCTACCACGAAGACGGTCATGCCGATGACAAGGATCGCGATACGAATGCCGCGCGAACCTGTACCCGCAATAGTTGTCTGAGCAGGTCGAGCGACGGCGGCTTTGGCGGGCGGCGGCGATTCGATTGCCACTGGGCTCAACGCCAATGCGGCCAGGTGGGCGGAGTAGTACTGGCCCTCGCACGACGACGGCGTTCCATTCCAGTCGGTGATCAGAACATCATGCGTGTAGCCCCAGGGGTTGAACGTCCAGGCGAGATACGAGATCCCGTGCACATCGGCCCAGGGCAGAAACGTGGGCAGATTCAGCAGGGTGCAACCCTTGCCGGTATGGTCCCCGGTCTCGCCCGTCACCACGGGCACGCTCAGAGCGATCGGGGCGATGTTCTTCGACCAGCACGTGGTCGAAGCGCATGCCTCTCCCACGTACTCGTGCCAGCCCGCCACGAGATTTCCCGCCGGATCGTGGGGACGGTGAGCAAGCCATCCAGAGTCATCGTTGGCCCAGTCAAGGCCGTTGGCTATCACCACGTTCGTGGCCCCGCTCGCGCGCACGACATCGATCAACTGCTGCATCCCGGCGGTTTGCCAGCCGTATTTCTTGGTGTACGGCTGGCCACCACTCAGATACTGGTTCAAGCCACAACCCTCGAGCCAGCAAGCCCACGCATCCTGCTTGATGTTTTGCATATAGCTGCCGTAAAGGAACGGCTCGTTGTAGAGGTCGAAGACCACGCTTGGATCGGCTGCAAAAGTCGCTGCGACCGAGCTCCAGAACGTGGGACCGTGGTCCTCGTCGGCCATGGGTTGTTGCGATCGGGCGACAGCCGTTCCGGGTGCGCTCCAGTGCAGGTCGACGATCACGTACATCCCGCTCGTGTTCAGATCCCGCACAAACTTCGCGATCGCCGCGCGGTATGCGGCTCCCCCGTACTTGGAGTTGATGCCGTTGATGCCGAGCCAGCAATCCTCGTTCAGCGGCACGCGGACGGCATTGACATGCCAGCTCTTGATCGCGGCGATGGTGCTGGGGGTGTCGAGGGGTTGGTCTCCCGAGATGCCCCAGCCCGCGCTGCCCGGCGTGCCTCCTTGCGCGCATGCGAACTCGGTGCCCGAGATGTCCACTCCGTGCAGCTCGACCAGGTTTCCAGCGCCGTCCACCAGCCGGTTGCCCGAGACGTGAAGGCCGGCTTGAGCCGCCATGGGGACAGCAGCAACCGTTTGGGATTCCACGACAGGCCCCCAAAAGATCGCCACTGCCAACCCAAAGCCGAGCCCGGACACCAGGCGCGCGATCATGCGTGCGCTCATCGAGAAGGCTCTAGCCGGAGCCGGGCAGCTGACTCATCAGGAGGATTCCAAGCAAGCACAACATCGCTCCGCCGGTGGCCACCCCGAATCCGACACCGTACCCGTGGGCCAGGATCGAGGGCCTCGAGGCCAAGCTCCTAGCTGCCAGGCCGCCAAAATTCATGGCCAGCGCAAGGCCCAACAAGACGCCAAAGGCGCCGACCACCAGAAGCGCGAAATCGACGATCTGCGCGCCGCCGCTCCTGACGGCGCTGACCAAGCGAATCGGAAACGGGCTCGAGCCGGCACTGCCGCCACCCGCCCGGGGGGCGCTAGGGTCTGCGGTGGCCGGGTCGGAGGCCGGCGACGGTGTGTGTCCGGTGGCCGCCCCGGTCGGAGTCGCCCGTGCGGAGGGGAGCGGGCTTGCCTGGGTGGGCGGAGTCGCGGCCGGCGGTTTGGTGGGTGGGGTCGGAGATGGCGGCGGTGGAGGTGGGGGAGATGACCCGCCCAGGAGTGACTGCATCGTAAAAAAGCTGGTCTTCTTGGTCACGTCATCCGACGCCACCACCCCGTACAGTTTGTGCTCGCCGGTCGAGGCGGGGGGGCAGCAGGTGTACACAGACTCGTCGCGCAGCGTGTAGAACTGGGCCATGGCCAGCCCGGGCGTGCTGGTCAGGGCGGCCCGGATCAGGGATGACTGCTGGGCACCCGTGCTGTCGCTCACGCCGTACTCGCCCATCCAGATCGGCTTGTTCTGGCCATGGGCGCTCATGACGCCCTGGTACTGCTGCACGATCTGGGCGTAATTGCCGCCGTAGTCATGGAAGGCGGCGATGTCGAAGTAGGAGCCACCGCCTGCGTTGTAGATGCCGCTGAGCCACGCACAGCAGGTGCCGGAATCGTTGATGCTCCCGCCCTCGATCACTCTCACGCTGGGTCGAATGCTTTTGACCGCGTCGTAGCCCGGAATCAATATGTCCTTCACGTACAGCGCAGGGTTGTTGGAAGCCAGGGACTGGCCGCCGTCCGGCTCGTTCCACATCTCGACCGCGTTGATCCGGCCGCCATATCGGCCCATGAAAGCGGTGACGAAACTCTGAAAGTCAGCCGCCACCGGAAACGAGTTGTAGGAGCCGTCCCACGACGGCGTATAAACCAGGATCGGCTGAATCACGATGCCGTGTGAGGTAGCGCTGTTGAAGATGTAGTCGGCCCTGGTCCAGTCGTAGCCGCCCTTGCTGGGCTCGACCAGGAACCAAGGGATCTCCAGGCGCACGTTGGCCACGTGAAGCTGCTGGGCCAGGCTCATCTCGGTGTCGATCCGTCCGAGTGGATTGGACGTGGTGCACTGGCTTGCGGTGGGACACCACCAGCTGTCCGGGTTGGCGCCGAGATACTGCCAGGGCCGTGCTGACGGCTCGACGTTGATGCCTCCTGCCGCTGCGGTGGCAGCGGCCGCGGGCAGGACGCCCGGCCGGCCCAGAAGCACGGTTGCAATGCCCGTTGCGCATATCAATGTGGTGAGGAATGCGAAACCAACCAGCATCCCCCGGACTGATTTAGCAAAGCGCTGTTGTCGGTGTATGACCATGATCCCCACTGCTTTGATTGTGTTCTGCGACGCGGAGAGAACCGCGTCACCGTGGCGGTCGGTGTGCGTCGTCAGCCTTTCCCTCTGAACAACCTCTGCCGACCGACGGCAAAGGATAGTTCAAGGCGACAGGCTGACGTTTCCCGCCGCAGTGGTCCCCGCCGACGGTGTCACCTGGAAGGAGCTCGATTGATAACCCGCTGCCGCGACAGTCACGGTGTACGTCGTCCCACCGACGAGCCCGGCCAACGTGTAGCTGCCGGACGAGTCTGTGGTGGTCGAGGCCCCCGTGTTGAGGGTGACGGAGGCATTGGCGATGGGAGCTCCGGAGCCGGCCCTGGTCACGACTCCCGAGACCTGGGTGATCGCGCTCTGCTCAAAGTTGGCGTACTCGACGTACGCGCCCGTGGTCCGAAGGCCGGCCTGACCAGCCCCGTTGACGATCTGCTGAGTGGCCGAAATCTGCCAGCCCGGCTCGGCCGCTCCGAACGCCCACACTTTGCCCTCGACCAGGTTCCCGACGACGTCCAGCTTGGCGTGGTACCAGGCATTGACTGAGATCGGCTGCGAGATCACGGCCAGCTGCGTCCAGTTGTTGTTGAGGGTCGCCCAGAGCGTCAAGTCCTGCGCTGTGGGATCGACGGTCATGAGGAGCCAGGTGGTCGAGTTCTGTACCCGCGCCAACACGCGGGCCCCGTGCTGGTAGACGGGGTCGACCAGGATCGAAGTCATGTTGAGGTCGACGGTGACCTGCTCGTTCTGGTACTGGTAGCCCATCCAGGTGTCGAGGTCGGTCTGGCTCGAGCTTTGCGTGTCGACCCACGCCTGGCCATTGCTGATGCCGGCCTGGGCGCCCGGGTAGCTGGCAAAGTCGTTGGACCACACGTTGCCGTCGGTCGAGACCCCAAACCCGTTGGACTGGTTCGGCTGGGTGAACGTGTCCATCGCCGTCTGAGCCGGGATCGCGGCCAGCTGCTGGTTGGCCGAGACGGCGCCGTTGACGGGTGCTTGGACGCCGGCGAGGTAGTTGGAGTTGTATCCGACGCCGTACGCCGTGAAGACGACAGTGAAGGTCCCGGCCGGAAGGTTGAGCGAGTACGTGCCCAGGCTGCCGGTGCTGGCCGTCGTGGTCACGGGCAGCGTCGAGATCACGACGCCCGCGATGGGCGCCCCATTGGACGCGTTGGTGATGATGCCGTTGATCGTCGAGTTGGGCACCGGGTTGCCGACGGCGACGACCGAGAAGGTGTCGAAGGAGACCGGCGTTCCGGAGCCAGCGTAGGAATACAGGCCCATCTGCCCCGCCGTGGTGATGCCGCTGCTGGTCCCCGACCAGTTCCAGGCGGCCGGCTCGGTCGTGCCGTAGGGCCACGCCTTCAGGCTGACGTTGGTGCCCTGGAGCTCGAACCGGAGCCAGTAGAAGGTATTGACCGCCGGCGTGAAGGCGACCAGTGAGACGTGCGTCCAGCTGGTTCCGATGCGGTACTCGAACTGCAGGTGACCGGCCCCGTCGTAACGGCCGAGATACATGTTCCCGTTGGACTGCGCGCGCAGGATGATCCCGGCGGTGTCGGTGCTGGACGCCACGGAGAACCTGACCACACCGTTGGCATCGGCGGTGGTCGCCGTGCCGAGCGTCTCATAGACACTGCTCGCGGTCGCGGCGACGACGCCTTCGTTGGCGGAGATGGAAAGGTTGCTCGAGCTCGGTCCCCAGGGGACGCCGCCCGAGGCTGTGCCCCAGCCACCGCTCTGATTGGCGCGCGTGAACGTGTCCTGAGCCCGCACGCCGGAGGTGACGGTGACGGCCGCAGTCGCCGAGCTCGGATTGCCCTGTGAGTCGGTGACCGTCAGGGTCGCGGTGAACGAGCCGGGGTTGAGGTAGACGTGGCTTGTGCTGGGATTGGTCTGAGGCCCGACCACCGCTGTGCCGTCGCCGAAGTTGAACGTGTATGAGGCGATGGGATAGGTGCCGGCCGCGGAGGCGCTCCCGTCGGTGATGACCGACAGCGGGGCATAGCCCGAAATCGGCGTGGCGGTGAGGCGCGCCGTCGGCGGCGCCAGAACGGCGATCGCAGCGGTGGCGATCGAGCTCGCCTGCGCAGTGTCCGTGACGGTGACGCTCAGGGTGTAGTTGCCGGCGGTCACGTAAGTGTGCGTGGCCTGGGCTCCGGCCTGGGGTCCGACGACCGCGCTTCCGTCACCGAAGTTGAACGTGTAGCTCGCGATCCCGACCGCGTCGCTCGAACCCGAGGCATCGGCGGTCACCGCGATCGGGGCCACGCCGGTGCTCGGCGATGCCGACAGCACCGCAGTCGGGGGATAGACGACCGTCACGTTCGACGTCGCACTGCTGGTTATGCCCGCCGAATCGGTCACGACCAGCGTGACCGTGTAGCCGCCGGTGGAGGTGTAGGTGTGGCCGGCGGTCGACCCCGACTGAGGCCCGACCACGGTGCCGTCTCCAAAGTTGAACGTGTACGTGGCGATTGGATTTGTGCCCGCGGTCGACGACGAGCCGTCCGCCGTCACGCTCAGCGGCACTCCCCCGGAGGGCGGCGTCACGTTGACCTGCGCGCTCGGAGGCTTCACGGCGGTGGTGACGGCGGTGGCGCTCGAGCTCACTCCGCGGCTATCGGTCGCCGTGACCTTGACGGTGTAGATGCCCGCTGTGTTGTAGGTATGGGTGGCGGTCGCACCGGCCTGGGGCCCGGCCCCGGTCCCATCTCCGAAATCAAACGTGTAGCTGGCGATCGGGTCGCTGCCGGCGGTCGAACCCGACGCATCGGCGGTCACCGAGAATGGAATCGCCCCCAGGCCGGGAGAGACCATTAGCGCCGCGGACGGCGGTGTCACGGCAGTGACCAGGCTCGAGGCGCTTGAGGTTGACCCCGTGATGTCGGCGATGGTGACTGTGAGCGTGTAGTTGCCCGCCGCGGCGTACGTGTGCACCGCCGTCGCTCCCGCCTGCGGGCCCAGTACCGAGCCGTCGCCGAAATCGAATGTATAGCTCGCAATGCCGATGGGATCTGTCGAGGCCGAGGCGTCGGCCGTCACCGGCAGCGGGGCAGGACCGAAGACCGGAGACACGCTCAGCTCGGCCACCGGCGCTCCGACCGTCAGCGGTTCGGTCGCCGCCGACCAGTATCCGCCGCTGTCGGTGACCGTCACCCTAACGATGTACGTCCCACCGACCGAGTAGGTGTGGTTCGCGATCGCTCCGGCCTGCGGGCCGAGTACCGTGCCGTCCCCGAAATCGAATGAGTAACCGGTGATAGGGTTGGTGCCGGCCACCGAGGCGGAGGCGTCTGCGGTCAACGGTAAGGGAGCCGCCCCGGATTGGCTGGACAAAGCCAGGGCGGCGACCGGCGGAGCCGCAGCTGTCACGGATGCGGAGGCGTTCGCCGATGCGCCCGAGCTGTCGGTCACGGTGACGCTGACCGTGAACGTCCCGGCGCCGGTGTACGTGTGGGTGCTGGTGGCGCTCGGCTGCGGTCCGACGGTGGTGCCGTCACCGTAGTTGAAGGTGTAGCTGGAGATCGGGCTCGAGCCCGCCACCGAAGCGGAGGCGTTGGCCGTCACGGACAAGGGGGTCGTTCCGCTCGAAGGGGTGACGGTCAGCTTGGCGGTCGGTGGCGCGGTGGCCGTCACCGTTTGGGTTGCCGTCGCCGACACGCCTATGCCGTCGCTCACGGTCACGACGACCGTGTAAATGCCCCCGGCGGCGTACACGTGTGACGCGGTTGCTGCCGCCTGAGGTCCGACCACGGTTCCGTCACCGAAGTCAAACTTGAAGCTGGCGATCGGATTGGTCCCCGGTGTCGACGCCGACGCATCCGCGGTCACCGAAAGGGGCGCGGGCCCTGATGCCGGCGTCACGGTGAGGTCAGCGCTCGGAGGCGACGCGACGAGAACGACCGAATTGGCGGAAGAAGAGGCGCCCGCCGAGTCCGCGACCGTCAGCACGACTGTGTAAGTGCCGACGCTGCTGTACGTGTGAGCGGCGGTTGCGCCTGCCTGCGGGCCGACCACCGTCCCGTCGCCAAAGTTGAACGTGTAAGTGGTCACACCGATCGGGTCGGTCGACCCGGATCCGTCGGCAGTCACGGCCAAAGGGGCTCCACCCGTCGAAGGTGTGACCACCAACGCTGCAGACGGCGCGCCGACCGTAACTCCCTGGATGCCTGCCGCCGACGCTCCGGCGGCGTCGGTCACAACCACGCGGACGGTGAAATTGCCCCCGGTGCTGTAGGTGTGTGTTGCCTGCGCGCCGCTCTGGGGGCCCACGGTCGTGCCATCGCCGAAATTGAACGTGTAGCTCGCAATACCGATGGGGTCAGTTGACCCCGAGGCGTCGGCTTTCACCGCCATGGGTGCCGGCCCCGAGCCGGGTGTGAGCGTCAACGCGGCCACCGGGGCACCCACCAGGACGGTCTTGGTGGCCGTAGCAGATGCTCCGGTCGCGTCGTTGATCGTGACCACGGCCGAGTAGCTGCCGCCCACGCCGTAGGTGTGGCTGGCGCTCGATCCCGCCTGTGGTCCGACCGCTGGGCTTCCGTCCCCGAAGTTAAAGGTGTAGCTCGAGATCCCGACGGGATCACTCGAGGCAGACGCGTCGGCGGTCGCCGAGAGGGGAGAGGCGCCGGCATTCGGGCTGACGCTCAACGATGCGGTGGGAGCGCCAACCGCAACCGCGGATTTCGCCGTAGCCGTGTAACCTGCCGTGTCGGTCACCGTGAGCTTGATGGTGTAATTGCCGCCGGTCAGGTACGAGTGGCTTGCGGTCGGCGTTGACTGCGGTCCCGACGAGGTGCCATCGCCGAAATCAAATGTGTAGCTCGCGATGGGATTCGACCCAGGGGTCGAGGCGGACGCGTCGACGTTGACGGCAAGGGGCGCTGCGCCCGAGGCGGGGGAAACCGTCAACGAGGCGACCGGGGGCGCCGAAGCAGTGACAGAAGCATTCGCGACTGCTGACGCGCCGGCGCTGTCCAGAACGCTGACCGTCACCGCGTACGTGCCCGCGATGGAGTAAGTGTGTGAGGCCGTCGCCCCGGCCTGCGGGCCGACCGCGGCGCTGCCGTCGCCGAAGTTGAACGTGTAGCTCGAGATCCCGATGGGATCGGTCGACGCCGACGCGTTGGCGGTCACAGCCAGGGGCGTGGTCCCGGCACCGGGGGTCACGGCCAGCGCCGCCACAGGGGCCCCGACCTTGACGGTTGCGGTGGTTGTCGCAGTGGCGCCTGTGCTGTCACCGACTGTCACCTGGGCCGTGAAGGTACCGCCGGTCGCGTACGTGTGCGTCGCGGTGGCAGCGCTCTGTGGCCCCACGACCGAGCCGTCACCAAACGCGAAGGTGTAGCTCGTGATGCCAAGGGGATCCGTCGACGCCGATGCGTCCGCGGTCACCGCAAGAGGCGCGGCACCAAGGGCCGGGGTCATGGTCAGCGCGGCCTTTGGCGTCCCTGCGGTCGGCGCTTTGAAGACCGCGACCACCGCGCCGTAATAGCTGCTGGTCGCCGACTTCATGGCCATCGACTGGCCGGCGGTCGAGCTCGAGAGCGAATCTTCGAGTCCGTTGGCGAAGCTCCACGGAGCGTCGGCTTGCGATCGCAGGGTGAATCCCGTCCCCGCCGACAGTATCGTGCTCGACGATGAGGGGGCGGGATTTCCCCCGACTCCGATCACCAGCTCTCCCGCGCCACCGATCGTGGTGGTCGGACCTGCGGCCGGGCTACCGGTGCCCGACTTGGAGGCGAACTGGTCCAGCGCGGCCGTGCTTGTCTGGACCCCGCTGTACTCGGCCAGGGTGAAGGCGGACTGGGAACCGCTGAAGGTCACGGTGTCTGTGCCCGCCGCGGAGTTGGCGTGGAAGTAAAGCTCCACGTGGCCGTTTCCGTATTTGACAGAGGTCACCTTGGTCCATGACCCGTTGAGGCTGTCGGACACTCCGGTGATGGGGTCGGTACCGCCATCGTTGGTGGTGATCCCCGCCACCAGCAGGTCACCGTCCGCCACGGGGTTGGTGAAGCCGAACTTCATCTTGGTCGTCGAGGCCGACGCCTGCACGAAGGTCGGTGTCGACGGCGAAGCCGCTCTGGCGGGAATCGGGAGAACGATCGCCAAAGTCGAGATGACCATGGCGACGGCTCCAGCCAGGCTGGCCCCTCGACTGACGATGGAGGGTTGAGCGCCGCTCATCCGGTTCGGGTCCATAACCTCGCTATCGGTGCAGAAGGGTTGCGAATTGGGCAGGAAAGACATGCGCGTGCCACGACCCGCTCAGCGTGGCGCAAGACCACGAGCGTTTCTATGGGCAATCCCATGGTGTTTTGGGACATTCGGGCGCGTCTCCACCAAACGCCTCCGTGTTTTGGCTCACGGTCCCGGGCGTGCTGCCCTAAAGCCCCATCCGGGCAGCCCAAAGCACGGCCTCGGTGCGGCCGTGCAGCTCGAGTTTCCGGTAGATCCTCGCGAGGTGGTTCCTCACGGTCTTGTTGCTGATCCCGCGGCTGGAAGCAATCGATGGCACCGATTGAGCGCGCCCGATCATGCTGAGGATCTCGAGCTCAGTCGGCGAAAGCTGGCTTTTGGGCGGTTGCACGGTGCGCGGCTGTGTCAGTCGGTCGAGAAGCAAGTCCATCAGGCCGGCCCCGATCGCCCGGTGACCGGAAAGGACCGCTTGAACGCCGCCCAAGAACTCTTGCAGGCCAGCGTCTTTGGTGAACAGACCGGCCGCGGATGTGGCCAACGCGCCCGCCAGCTCGCTGCCGTCGTCCTCGTCTCCGAGCAGGATCACCGGGGGGGTTGAACCGTCGGCAACCAGCGTGCGCACGAACTCGACTCCGGCCAGCGGCTCGGCGCGGAGTTCGCAGAAGACCAGGTCGACGCCGCCCGCGCGCACCCGGTCCAGGCCGTCATCAGACCTTGAGAAGGTGGTGACCGCGGCCGCCAGCGGCGGAGCCGTCAACAGGCTACCCAGGGCCGCCTGGAAGAGGGGTTGTCGATCGATGACCAGCGCATGGACCTGCACGGGCAGGTTGACCAAGCTCGAACGCGAGTTCGACGCAGCCGGGACCACAACCATGTCGGGAACTGTATGGCCGGTCCTCGCGGATCGTAATGGGATCGTAGTACTAGACCCGAGACAGCCCCCATTTCAAACCGGGACTCGGCTCTTGGACGGAAGCCTCAGTCGACAAAGTCCCATGCGCGCTTGGGACATGCTGCGAAACTCCAAGCCCATTGGGCCACAAGCCGGCTGGGATTGCGTTCCGGTGGCCTGCCCAGAGCGGGATTTCCAAGCATCGAGCTCAAGAGCAAGCTCCGTTCCGGCAGGTTTCGGACCGAGCGTCCCTCGAACGGATGCTCGGAAATTCAGCCTTCTGAACTTGTTTCCCTGTCCACCGGGGTGTCTGGGCAGTCGGTTCCTTTCCGCGCCGGGCCGCTCGCGCCCGTCCGGGCCACCGTGACTAGGACATTGATCCTGCTGGTCAAATCCGAACCGGCGTGTAAGGCTTGTGGCGTGAAAGCAATCGAAAAGCCATCTCCGCAGCCGATCAAACGCGGGTCGAAGGGAGTTGACCGGCTGTTCTATCGCATCTTCTTGCCGCTCGGCGTGCTGACCAACGTCGCCCTGGCCGTCATCATCCTGGCCGGCTTGAGGCCAGACGGCTGGACCGGCTGGCTCCAGGTTGGGACAGGAGCCTTCTGCTGCCTCGTCGCCGGATGGCTGGCCGCTGCCGCCTGGTCGAAGTCTTACTGGAACCGAACCATGACGCGCCAGGTGACCATGTGGCAGCAGATCGCCGACACGTTCTTCAAGTGGCTCGAGGACGCTCCGCTGACGCCGGAGGCTGTGCGAGGTCTGAAGAGTTCGCTCGACAAGGTTGTGCCGGCTTCAGATCGCCAATAGGTTCTTGCAGCCGCTAGGGCCTGGGATCGACTCCATCAGCGGCTCGAACTGAGTATCTCGTGACAGCTGCTGGCCAGCCCGCCATCGCCTGCCAGGGGTCGGGCTAACCTTTTGCGAGGGATGCGCAAACCCTTGATCCGCCTGGGCATAGTCGACGACCACCCGACCTTTAGGGTTGGCCTCAGGCGGCTGCTCGAGCAGGAAGACGGACTGCGCGTCGCGTGGGATTGCGGCACCTTGGCCGACATGACCAGCGCTTTGGTCTCCGACCCGGTTGAGGCGGTGCTCTTGGACTTGAACCTCGGGCCGAACCAGGACAGCCTGGCTGCCACGCGCGCCCTGGTCGCAAAGAAATTGGCGATCGTCATCGTCATCTCGTCATCGTTGGACGACGAGGCCGTCCTGGCTGCGCAACACGCCGGCGCCGTGGGCTACCTGCCCAAGGACCTCGCTGTGGCCGACTTGGTGGGTGCGATCAAGCGCCTGGCCATGAACCGGAGCGGCGTGGTTGAGTTTGTCGACCTGGTGGGAGGCAAACGAAGCGCAGCGGATTCGCGGCACGGTCTCACTCGAAGGGAGCGAGAGGTCCTGACCGAACTTAGGCGTGGCCGGACCAACCGGGAGATCGCGGCTCGGCTCGGCGTTTCCGTGACCACGATCAACAAGCACGTCCAACAGGTCTTGAGAAAGTTGAACGTCCACAACCGCGCCCAGGCCGTGGCCCGGCTGCAGCGTGAATCCGAATCGGGATTTTCCAAGCCTTCCGGGACACCTGCGGTCAAAGCGGCGACGCGCCCTGCGAAATTCTCGAGCAGGGGTGGGTCAAATCGGCAATAAATGGTCATTTCTGACCATTGACCAGTCACTTGTAAGTCATTAGTCTCATAACCGGGCATCCGAGGGGAGCGGTTGCGGTGCCCAGTCGGCCGATTCGCTTATTTATTCATCGGTTTTTGGTCCGCGATCTTGAGGGAGGGAGTTTCAAAGGTTGGCCTCGCCACGCCTTGCCAACGGTCACGCACGTGTGCGAACCGGTCATGAAGCTATTGAGGCCGACGTCCGCAAACTGGTGGCCCGCGAGCTTCACGACCGCGTGGCTCAGACGTTGACCGGCATGCTCGTCGACCTCGAGAACTTCAAGTCTGAGCAGGTCGGCTGGGACGACGTTTTGCGAGAGATGGATACGATCCAGGATTCCACGCGTCAGGTGCTTCAGAACCTGCGCCAGCTGCTCCACGATCTTCGCGGCGAGGAAGCGGCGGTTGATCACTTCGTCGACGACGTGGGAACGTTGCTGACCCGCTTCGAGCAAAAGACGAAGATCACGGCCACGCTCGACATCCTGCCGGGCTGGCCCGATGCGCTGACCCGTCCGGCGTCGGTCAACCTGTACCGCATCATCGAAGAGGCGCTCGCCAACGTACGCATGCACAGCGGCGCCGCCGAGGTGACCATCGCCCTGCAGCCTTCCGCGGAGGACGAGCTGACCGTCACCGTGGTCGATAACGGTCGTGGAGTCGACACCGACGAGGCGCGGCCGACGGGTCTCGGCACTGTCGGCATGAAAGAGCGAGCCTTGTTTCTCGGCGGTCACCTATGGATCGAAAGCAGGAACGGACTCGGCACTACGGTGCGGGCCACCTTCCCCAAAGAGCTGGTCACGCCACCGGGGCTCCAGACGCTGTCAACAACCCAACCCGGAAATCACCGGGTATCAAAGGAGCTTTCCGCATGAGCGTTGCAACCAAAGCCGCCCGCGTCCTGATCGCCGATGACCAGGGCCTCTTCCGGGCCGGCCTCGCACGGCTTCTGGACGAGGACCCCAGGGTCGAGGTGGTCGGCCAGGCGATCGACGGCCTCGACGCGGTGAAACAGGCGGCCAAGCTCAAGCCCGACATCATGCTGATGGATCTGAAAATGCCTGGGATCGATGGGATCGAGGCGACCCGACAGGTCATTGAGGCGAACCCGGACATCAAAGTCGTCGTCCTGACCACGTTCGAGACCGACAGCCAGGTGATCCAGGCGCTGAAAGCAGGCGCGCGCGGTTACGTTCTGAAGGATTCGACTGCCGACGCGATCGTGAGCAGCATCGTGGCCGTGATGTCCGGCGAGCGCGTCATGGCCGGCGCCGTGGCCAATCGAGTCTTGGAAATGCTGACCGGGACCAGCACCCCCAAGGAGTTTTACGACGGCTTGACCAATCGAGAGATTGAGATCCTCAAGCTCCTGGCCAGCGGCATGGCCAACAAGCAGATTGCCTACCGACTGAAGATCAGCGAGAAGACGGTTCGGAACCATGTCAGCAACACGTACGAGAAGCTTGGTATCTACGACCGCTCTCAGGCGGTCTTGTATGCCGTGAAGAAAGGACTGGTCGAGGTCTGACGGAGCGGCCCCAGCGCCCAACCGCATCCTCTTTTCCAATGACTGCCAAAACCAGACATGTCGTGGTGACCGGCGCCGCCGGGTTCATCGGCTCGCACCTGTGCGAGCGGTTGCTCGCGTCAGGCGACCGCGTAGTCGGTATCGATTGCTTCACCGACTACTACGACCGAGACCGCAAGGAGCAAAACCTCAAAGAGTCGATGGCTGACCCCAATTTCGACTTCGAGGAGCTAGACCTCGTCGAAGACAATCTCAGCCCTGTGTTGCGCGGAGCCCGTGTCGTTTACCATCTCGCCGGCCAGCCTGGCGTCCGCCCCAGCTGGGGGGCTCAGTTCGATCGGTATATGCGCGACAACCTCCTGGCGACCCAGCGTCTTCTCGAGTGCCTGAAGGGGACCGACCTCGATCGCCTGGTATTCGCCGGGAGCTCATCGGTGTACGGGGATGCAGAGATGTTTCCCACCAAGGAGTCGGCTTTGCCGCGGCCGCTTTCGCCATATGGCGTGACCAAGCTGGCGGCCGAGCACTTGACGCTCCTCTACTTGAAGAATTTCGGACTACCAGCCGTCGTCGCTCGATTCTTCACCGTGTACGGTCCGCGGCAGCGCCCTGACATGGCCTTCTCGCTGTTCATGCAGGCCCTCGCGGAGGGCCGGGCGATCCAGGTGTTCGGCGACGGCGAGCAGACGCGCGAGTTCACCTACGTTTCGGATGTGGTTGACGGCGTGATCAAAGCCGCTTCCGCCGACGTCGTGGGCCAGGTTTTCAACCTGGGGGGTGGGAGCCGGGTCACGGTCAACCGGGTGCTCGAGTCACTGGAAGACATCAGCCAGATCAAAGTGCTGAGAGAGACGCTGGCGGCCGCGCCGGGCGATCCGCGCCACACGGGCGCCTCGATCAATCTAGCCCGGGAGCGCCTCGGTTGGGAGCCCCGCGTCTCGTTGCGCGAGGGCCTCACCAAGCAATGGCAATGGTTCCAGCAGCAACAGCTTCAGCCGCAAGTCCAGGTGGCCGGCCTCACCGTTTAAGAGGTCGCGAGAACCTTGCGGCCCCATCACTAGCGCAAGCAGGCAGCCAGGTTGAGGCTAATCAGCTTCCCGATGTGATTCGGCAGCGCGGGCTACCCGGCGCGCGGAGACGTATCGAGTGGCACTTGGCCGACAATTGACGCCATGCCCGGCCTTATCGATCAGCGCGCTCCAGGGCCTGACTTCGGGCGCGTCGCACCTGACCACTCGGCGACTTTGCTGGGCATCATGTCCATCCTCCACAGCGAGCCGGTCGCCCCGGCGTTCGGCCGCCTCCTCAAGAAGAGCCTCGAGCCAGACGACTACGTCCACCTGGCTCACTTGTTCGAGGAGATCAGCGTGCTGGCCCTGCATCACCTGATCCCCGAAGCGCTGTTGTTCGATGCGTTCGCGTTCGACCTTTACTGGGACGAGCTGCGCGAAGACGTCGGGTCGCTGAGGATGCAGACGGGCAACGACAAGCTCTGCGAGAACTTCGAGATCGCCGCGGAACGTGCCCGCGACTACCGGCGCGACAGGCCGCCCAAGATGCGCTGGCACCACAAGCCGGAGGGCGATGAACCGCCCGGACCGCGCGGCGGTCCAGGTCGGGGCCCGTCTGACCCGCACCACGAGCCTGACGGGTCCGAGCCGAGCCGCCCGGCCGAGGAGAGGGCAGAGGCCAGGCAGCGGTCCTAAGCGGCATCTGCGAGCGCCTGGGCCGGATGGCCTGGAGAAGGACTGGCTACCGACCCTGGTCGGGCGCTGGAGCGCTCCCCACCATGTGACCCGTGCGCAGCACAAACAAGCTCGGGTTGGTCGGGTGCCTCGCCGTCATGGGGCTCACCGCCGCTTGTGGCAGCACCCCGGGGACCGAGCCGACGTCACCAAACCCGACGCTCAGCCCCGCTACGCTCAGCTGCACCTCCAGTGGGGCCGCCTCCTCGAACTGGATTGCACCCGATATGAGAACGATGATGACCCCACCGATCGTCTCCGCCACCGTCTCGGGCGACACGCTTACCCTCACCTTCGACCAGGGCACGCCGGCCTTTGCGGTGACCCCCCAGTCGACGGCCCATTTCACCGAGACCAGCGGGCGGGGCGGGCCGGTCGACCTGGCCGGATCGGCGGGCGTCTTGATCATCTTGAGCGGGTTCCGCGGCGACATGCAGAACTACACAGGCTCGATGGACTTCACGCCCGGGAGCGCGATGCTCGCCGAGGTGCGCGAGATCGGCGACTACGAGGGCGTGATCGGTTGGGCCGCCGGACTGAACGCGCCCGCGTGCGCGAATGTGACCGCCGGCAGCTCGACCCTGACCTTCAAGTTCGTTCCGAACGCGCCGTAGAGGTCGACCGGACCTACTTCCCGCGTCCGTCTCGATCGACGCTGGGACGGTAGACTGTCCCGAGGCATACCGCGACCGGCGGAGAATTTGCAACGTACCCCAACCGTCCGGCTCACCGTTGAACCAAGATCACGATGCTTCCCGAAACGATGCCCAAACACCCGAGTCGTAAGCGCGGCTTGAAGTATTGACCACTCGACCCGTCGCGCTCAAGCGCACCGGAGTCACCGCAGCCTCATCGCGGCGCAAGCGCAGGCGTCCCGTTCTGATCGCTCTGGCGATCCTGTTCGTCCTCGTCGTGGGCAGCGGGGCGGCGAGCGCGCTCGTCTACACATCGGTTAAGACGCAGGCCAACCAATTGGAGGCTCAACTGGCCCTCCACCTGGAGGCCGGACAGAACGAGCTAGAGGCAGCCAAGGCCAGCCTCAAGGCCGCCAACTCAACTCACGACGAAGCTCTTATTGCCGCGACCAGCGTCCACTTCACAACCGCCAAGCTCCAGTTCAAGGTTGCCCGGCAGATGGCCGACAGCAACCAGCTGCTGGCGCAACTGGAAGGTCTACCGCAGGTGGGCGGGATGGCCAGGTCGCGACACGTGGCAGTCGACGGCATTTCGGACATGGGCATCGCGATCTCAGACGCAGGCCTGGAGTTGACCAAGCTCGACGGGCAGCTCATCAAGCCTCCGAGTGCTGGTGGCCAACAGGGCAAGAGCCTCCTCGCCGTGCTTAATCAGACAAGCCAGAGCCTGGTACTCGTTCGTGCCGACCTCGACCTGGCGCAGAAGGCCGCCGCAAAAGTGGATGTGGGCGTCCTTCCCGCAGGGCAGCAAGCCTCATTCGCGAAAGCGAAGGGCACGATCACGTCGGCGCTTCAGGCTGCCGACGAGTTCACGAGCCTTGTTCCGATCATCAATGAGGTGCTGGGAGGCAACGGTCCGCGGACCTACCTCATTGAGCAGGTCAATCCGGCCGAACTCCGTCCGGGTGGTGGGTTCATCGGCACCTACTCCGTACTTCAGACCAACGCCGGCAGCCTGAAGCTGATAAAGAGCGGCAATGCGACTGACCTGATTGGTACGCGTGCTGCGAGTGGCGAGCCCGGGTATGTCACGCCACCTGGACCGATTCGTGAGTTCATACCCAACACGAGTTGGAGCTTCATCGACTCTAACTTCTTTCCCGACTTTGCTTCAAACGCCCTTGCTGGGGAGCGATTTGCTCAACCATATACGGGGCACCTCGACGGGGTAGTCTCAATGGACTACTACACGGTGGCGGCGATGCTCGCTTTGACCGGGCCCCTTCCGGTGCCAGGTTTCGGAATCACCCTTACCTCCACCAATTTCGTCCCGCTGGTCGTCCAATCTGACCTAGTGGCCACGGACCCGAGTCACAAGGCGATGTTATATGCGGTTGCCGGTCCGCTAATGCAGCGGATATCGACTCTTTCGCCGTCGCAGTGGCCGGGGCTTCTTGGCACGCTCAACGACCTAGCAGCGGCGCGCCACCTTCAAGCCTATTTCAACAACGGAAACGTCGAGAAGACTTTGACCCAATTCGGCTGGACTGGCACTCTGAACCCGACCAATGCACGCGACTACATGATGGAAGTCGAGAGCAATCTGGGAGGCACCAAAGCCAATTACTTTGTCGTCAGGCATTTCACGGTGGAGCTCACCCGCACCGGTAATTACCTGCATCACCGGGTCACGATCGACATCACGGACAACATGCCCTATTCCTATCGTCCCAGTGAGTACTACAGCGCCTATATCCGTCTGTACGTGAGCGATAACGCAATCAACACTGGCGTCAATCTGAGGCCGGCCAAGTACCCCAACCCCACTCCACCTGCCGGCACTCGCATGATCGACGGGTGGGTTCCCACCTTTCACGGCTATGGGCACTCAGCGCAAGCAGTTTTCGACTACGACACACCATGGGCAGCTAATGGCCGAGGCGAATCTTCCTTCTATTGGCAAAAGCAGCCGGGTACAGTTTCCGACGCGGTAACCGTGATCTGGCATGATGGAAGCGGGCACACTTACACGGTCAATGGTGACCTCGCCCAGGACAGAGTGGCCACATTTTCGTCACGAGGCCTTAGCCTTGCGGCTGGGCAAGTGGTGCAGGCAAAGCTTCCCAGTCTGAGCCTGGGTTGATCGACCATTCAGACTTCGCCGATCTCGGCGGTGTTTCGGAAACGCCGGCGACCGAGATTTTGGTGACTCGGCCGCTACAGGCCAAGCAGGCGATCTTGGCTCGCGGCATATCGATATTGGCTAGTTTCCTCTTGACCATCGCCGTCGCGAGACTGCTCGGAGCGTCAGCCAGTGGCACCTTCTTCATTGTTTTCACAAGCTTGGCAGTATTTGCAACGCTGGCCCGTTTCGGTACCGATAACCTCGCCCTTAAGCTTGCCGGTGCTGCGACCAGCAACCCGGTTAACGATTCAGTTCGGCTTCTGGAGATTTGCGCGTCTCTCGGAGTGCTGTCGGTGATACTCGCCGTCGGAGTGTACGCATCAACCCGTCAGCTGCTCCCTGGTATCGGTTTCGTAACAGGGGTGGTTGCCGTCTCTGCGATCGTTCCGCAAGGTTTGAGCGTCCTGGCGGGCTCGATCCTTCGTGGTCATGGGCAACTTGCTCTTGGAACCGTCGCCGAGCTGGGATCGATTCCGACGATCACCGTCGCCATTCTCCTAGGCGGTGCTTTGCTCTTGCGGCCGACAATCAGCATTGGAGTGCTGGCCCTCGCGGTCGGTTCCTGGCTCAGCGCCGTGTGGGCTGTGCCGGCGGCCATAAGAGCGAGTCGCAACGCCGGGCGCAAGCAACCATTCAGTCAACCGTCAGTACCAGTCCTGAGCTTTTTTAGAAGTCATATGCGGCGCTTGGCGCCGATGATGGGTACGTCACTGCTGTTCTACGTCTTGACATGGGCGCCCGTGTTCGTCCTCGCTGTAACCAGAGGGCCACGCGATGTCGCATTCTTCACCGTAGCGGCAAGGCTCGCAGCGTTCATCACGCTGGTGCCGGCAATCCAGGTGTCGTATCTCGCCCCGGCATTTGCGCGGCTCTATCACCATGAGCAGCTGGAAGCACTGAGCGAATTGTGCAATCGGTCGGTCTGGCAAGCGATCCTTGCCGCAGCAGTACCCGCATTGGCCCTCACAGCGGCCGCGCAGACGGTTGTACGCCTACTTTACGGTGCGGGCTTCACGGCAGCGGCGGTCCCGTTGGTGTTCTTGGCCTTTGGAGCGCTGATGGGCATCGTCCTTGGGCAGGTGACCCAATTGATGCTCTTGTGCGAGCTAGAAAGTTCAGCCCTCCTCCTCAATGCGGGTTGGCTATTTGCATGGATCACCCTCGGCTTATGGGCCAGCTCACTTGGTGGTGTCGTGGCGGCATCGGCGTTCGCAATGGGCTCGAGTGTGATCTATGCGGCTACAGCTGCCGGACTACTGGCTCGTCGCAGACGTATCTACTCGTTTGCCCGATGGCCCGTACGGGCTGCCTACTGACGGTTGACTGCCGAGTGCGTTTCGCCGCTCCATAATCGATCTGGCGAAGAACCAGATGACGAGAGTGATGTAACCGAGGTAGGTCGGTCCGCTCAAGGCAAGTTGCAAGTTCTGCGGCACGAATAAGATCCCGAGCCAGGTGTAGCAGAAGAGGGCCATCGACAACCAGTCGGCGCGCTCCACTACCGAGCGCCACGCGACGCCGAGGATCGCAGCTTGGAGCCCGATTGCGATTGGGACTAGAGGCCAGGGCAGATCATTGGCGATGTTGGTGAGCGCCGTACTCCAGTAAGCGGTATCTGACCAGCCCAGCCCGGCCAGTTGGGAGGTGACTACATGCCGAGGTTGGAGATGGAAAAGGCCGTCAACCATTGACACGATGGCCGGTGAGTGGCTAATGCCTCCTCCAAAGACCCAACGAGCGTCCAGTGCGTGTCCCAATCCTTCGAAGCCTTGGCTGGCGTATGAAGCAAATATCACTATGGCGGCGTCGACAAGATCCAGGCCGCTCGCACAAGTAGCTGTACCGGGTGGACAAATTGGCCCACCGTGAATCCGGTTGACTTTCTGGGCTCCAAAGCCAATTGTCAAAACGATCGCGACCACAATTAACGCTGCAATCTCCCATCGATGGAGTCGCATTCTTCTTCTCACTCGCGACACGAGCCACGCAGCGCCAAGGACGATCCCTGCCGTTCCGAAGGCAACAGATCTACCTTCGAGGAGGCCTACATAGACCGGAACCACAAGGCTGACACCGAACAAGGCAAGATGCTTGCGGGCGTTGAACCAAGACAATGCCAGAAACGGAAGCACACTCAGCGTGAAAGGTGCGAATAGAGTTTCTGCTACTACAACACCACGTCTGTGACTGAACCCTTCCGCGATACGTTGGCTTGCCAGGCTATAGGCTGCCGCCTGGTTGGCAAGCGCTCTTCCGATATCGAAAAGGCCATAGCCAGAATAGGATTCTACTGTCGGCACCACGAGGATCAGCACGCCCAAGAAACCTATGACCACTGGTACGGGAACATGCCAGGCGGTCAGCCCGGGCAGTAACGATTCAGCACCGACCCCTATCCGGTAGCCGATCACAGAACAAAAGACGGTCCCTGCCATCAATAGCGTGACTCCGAGGGCATTGTGATGGGTATATGCGATCGGCCAAGGAGACAGGTAGAGGGCAAAGCAGACTACCCACCAGGTCGAAGCGATTGTTAGCGGCAGCCACCGGTCGGACCCCAGAACCGAAGCGGCGATGCGGATCGATGTGTGGCGTTGAAGGACACCGCGAGCACGCGGGATCATCGCTCCTGAGCCACGCTACGAATCTTCTCTGCAGCTTGCTTTACCGACAACACAGTATCGAACAGGGCACGGGCCATGTCTGCCCTTGAACTGAGTTCGCCTCGAAGGTGCTCGAGATAGAGGGTTTCCATTGCGGCGGCAAGACGTGTATCGTCGCCGGCGAGAACGCCTATCCCGGCCCCCGACGCCTCCACGATCTTTCCTGCGTCCGATGTTTCCTCGACACATACGATGACGGGGATTCCCGAGGCACAGTACTCGCCGATTTTCGACGGGAACGTTGGTGGTGTAACGCCGGGTACTGTGATAGCGATGCCAACATGTGCCGACTGGAGGACGTTTCGATACTCCTCGCGATGGAGTCGACCCATGAATGTTGTGTTGGTCACCCCGATGTCCACAGCAAAGGCCATAAGCCTCGCGCGCTCTGGACCATCGCCAATTATCAAGCACTCCATCGGGACGGCTTGATCTTGCAGTAGGCGAGCGGCACGTAGCAAGGTGTCGATACCGCGGCCGGCTACCAGCTGGCCCCCGAACACGACGGTAAAACGTTGCCTTCTATGTAACCCGTCGCTGGCAACCGGCCCCGGATCCGAAGCCCATGGCGGGACGATGATTATGGTTCGCACATGAACGTGCGGGTGGTACGTGTGCAGGTAGCGTTGGTTGGCAGGCGACATGACGGCGATGGCGTCGGCACTCCTCATGGCAAGGCCTTCGAGCAATCGGAGCGGGGCGTGTAGGGCGCTGTGTTTGATCCTTCCTATCTGGAGTTGATGGATTGGGAAGAAGTCCCACAGCACAAAGAGCGTCCGGCGCACGATACCCGCGCGTTGCAATCGAGCCGGTAGCCACCAGGACAAGATCCCGATCGACGTGTAGATGCACAGGTCATACTGCCTGCGGCGCACCATCCTGAACCCGTGCGTGTGCAGGCGCCACCCAGCCGCTAAGTAGTTGAGCAAGTTCCCTGTGCCCCCATGGCGGATCTTCAGTGGGCCAGCTCCAAATACTCGGATGCGCTTATCTGGATATGGGTTCAAACCAAACGCGCGCCCACGCTTGGTGTCGTAGGCAAGGACATCGACATCATCGCCGGCATCGGCAAAGGCCACTGCCAGGTCGTCAAGTAACCACGGGTTGCGACCCTCGCCGCCGAAGTCACCGGTGATAATCAGAATACGCAAACACGATTCCACTGAACGCGGGCAACGTCGAGCATCACCTACCTGGATGTGCCCCTGGTTTAGCAAGTTCAGTGATCAAGAATCGAACCACCTGAACCAAGCTAATACGTGGTCAGCGGAGTCCGGCCCAAGTCCGATGCTCGAAGGCAGTCGAGAGAATGAAATTCCGCACTCGTATGCTGCAGTCAGGGGTGTCGTAGTCGCCTGGTATTGAGGTTGCACCGTGATCCGCGCAAGCTGCCTTTATGGCCATGAGCACGACATCAGGCCGGAGATCGGTCATCAAGACTGAACCGTGATCGAGAGCTTCCGGCCTCTCAATCGAAGACCGAAGCGTGATTGCGGGGAACCGGAGAATAGAAGACTCCTCGCTGATAGTTCCGCTATCCGAGAGGACGCAATGCGCGTTGATCTGCAGGTAGTTGTAGTCGAAGAAACCGAACGGTTCGTGGAAAACGACTCCCGAGAGGTCTTCGTGCTCGTCGAGAGCTTCCAAGCGTTTGCGGGTTCGCGGATGCGTTGAGACGATCAACGGTTGATTCCACTCCTGTCGAACCGCCTTCAGGCAGATGAGCAAGGATCTCAGTCGATCCTCAGCGTCGACGTTTTCCTCCCGGTGAGCACTCACGAGGAAGTAGCCGCCCTTCTCGAGGCCGAGGCGGGTCAATGCATCTGACGATTCAATCTGTGGTCGGTAGTGATCAAGCACCTCGAGCATCGGGGAACCGGTCAACATCACGCGGCGGGGAGGAAGACCCTCGGCGATAAGGTTCCTCCTGGCATGCTCCGTATAGACAAGATTGAAGTCGGCTACGTGATCAACCAGGCGCCGGTTGGTCTCCTCCGGAACGTTCTCGTCGAAGCAGCGGTTGCCCGCCTCCATGTGGTAGACGGGAATTCTCATACGTTTGGCAATCACAGCTGAGATCGCGCTGTTGGTGTCTCCAAGCACAAGAAAAGCGTCAGGCTTCTCGAGCTCGAGTACTCGTTCCGTCTTGCGGAGAATGTCCCCGAGCATCGCGCCCAGACTCGAGGTGTCGACCTCGAGAACATGGTCCGGAGCGCGTAGAGCCAATTCGTCAAAGAAGATTCCGTTCAACCGGTAATCCCAGTTCTGTCCAGTGTGAACAAGTACGTGCGAGAAACTCAGGTCGAGTAGCGCAATAACGCGCGAAAGCCGAATGACCTCCGGCCTAGTCCCAACCACAGTCAGAACCTTCATGCCACGCGGTCAGGAATGGCGACTGGCTCTGTAAACGTGTCGGGCTTTGCAGGCTGGAAGACTTCGTCCGTCCAAAATAACGTCATCAGGTCGCTTCGTCCGGTGTTAGTGATCGAGTGTGTCCACATCGTCGGCATATCGACCAAGGCGGGCCGGTCACCGGACACCTCGAAGCGGACCACGTCCTGGAAGAAGAGGCGCCTCAAACTTATAACAGCGGATCCCT
>Ga0307373_10000718_pt1 | contig 63942 bp, 64 predicted proteins | sample OX2MG_FD_202534 | JGI IMG/M metagenome (GOLD analysis project Ga0307373, IMG submission 202534) | Soil microbial communities from Risofladan, Vaasa, Finland - OX-2 | ecosystem: Environmental > Terrestrial > Soil > Coastal area > Acid sulfate soil | place: Finland: Risofladan, Vaasa | collected... | reverse complement strand
TCGTCGGGGTGCGCGTGCACACACACGAGCGTCGGGCTGAACGTCATCTGGAAAGACTACGAGGTCGCCAATTGGATGATTCGTACGGCTAGCAATGTCCCCGCCGCGCTCAAATAGGTTCCGATTGCCATCAAGAGCCAGCGACGCGCGCGCGAACGCTTCGGTCGCTCCAACAGGGCCAGTCGGGGCATTCGCCAGTCGAGACGGTCGACATCGTACTGAACGCTGGGACCTTGGCGGTGTAGCCCGATGGGAAGTCCAATGGTGACGCCCAATCCCACGATGCCGCCAGTCCATTCGAGCATCGCCACCACGTCGACCGACGTGAACAGAGTCGAGACCATCATGGTCACCGATAGCACGATGAGAATCGCGATGATCACCACGGCGACAGCGTTCAACCAGCGCGCGTTGACCCAGGGACCCAGTGCCTCGCGGTCGTTGGCCATCAACAAGACGAAGATCGACGTACTCGGCAACATCAGTCCACACATCGCTTGCACCGCCAACGTGATCAGTCCGAGTGGCGCGTGAGGTATCAGCACCACAATCCCGGCGACGACGAGCAGCCCCCCGAAGACGCTGTAGAAGCCTTTGGCGTCACGCAGTGGAACGTTCAGCCCCTGCGTGAAGCGATTCGAGAAGTCGCCTACGGCGTAACTGCTCGCCAGCGTGACCGCCGCGGCTCCGATGATCGAGGCGTTCAACAAGACGATGGCGAAGAGGTCGCCGGCCCCGTTGCCGATGAACCTGGTGAGTTCGTGCGCCACCGTCAGCGCGTTCACGTAACTATTCGTGCCGCCGTGATGGCTCAGTCCGGCCGCGGTGATGCCCATCAACAACGCCGCGGTGATCACCACGACGAAGGAACCGAGGATCGTGTCGATGCGCTCGTAGTTCATCCAACGCGGCGAGATCTTCTTGTCGACGATGTTGCTCTGCTGGAAGTACAACTGCCAGGGAGCGACGGTGGTGCCGATGATCGAGATGATGAGCAACACGGCGGCCGAAGACGTGCCACCACGAATGCCGGGCACGACGAGATCGCGAAACAGCGAGTGCGAGGTGACGTGGGCGCGCAACACCAGTGGAATCATCACCAGGTTGACGGCGACGAAGAGCATCATGAATCGCTCCCAGCGCTGGAACGATCCCGTGGCGGTGACACCGAAGAGCGCCACGACCGCGATAGGCACCGACACGAACGCCGAGACACCGAAGTACTCCATCGACAGCGAGATGCCGATGAACTCGGTGACGATGATCAAGAAATTGAGCAGCAGGATCGAACTGATCGAGACATTGCCCCATCGACGTCCAATGCGCTCGCGAATGAGCCGGCCGTGACCGATGCCGGTCACGGCGCCGAGACGAACGACCATCTCCTGGTTCACGATCAAGACCGGGATCAGTAAGGGCAGCGTCCAGAGCAGGGAGTAGCCGAAGTTCTGACCGGCCTGGGCGTAGGTTGAGACGCCGCCGGCATCATTGTCGCCAACCATGACGATGAGACCCGGACCGATGATCGCCAAGAGCGTGAGTAGGCGTGCGCGAGCACCGCGGCGCGTTCCCGGCTCGTAATCCTTGACGGTGCCGAAGGCACCCTTGATCTGATCCTTCGTTGCTTCGCTCACGCTTCCTCCTTTCTGTTCTCGTAGTGGTGCGGCACGCCCACGACGAGATTCGAAGGAGGGCTAGTGGCCTACCGAAGAGTTCGTGTGCGATCGTGCCGGGACGCAATGAATGAAGGTTGTACTAGGGGGTTTCAGTGAGCCCCCTTTGAACATGACCCAATCGGGCTACGGCGCGTCACTCTTCGACCGCCGTCATGCCGAACTCGCGTCGCCAACCGTGCGGCAGCAACTCTTCGAGTAGGTCATCCACTGTTACAACACCGATCATCTTCGAATGGTCCTCATCGAGCACCGGTAACACTGTCAAGTTGAAGTCGCTCATCTTTCGCGACACCTGGTGCAGGTCCCAGTGCGCGTGCACGTGTGCCAGGTGCGTGCGAGAGACACTCAACGCGAGCTCGTGCGGCTGGGCGCGTACCAGTGGCGCGATGGATGCGGACCCTATTGGTTGGCCGTTCTCGTCCATGACGAACACGGTATGCAACGCTTCAGCCGGCACGCTCGAGGTGCGAATGGCTTCGAGCGCGTCGGCGACCGTCGCCGTCTCGGGCACCGACACGAAATCCGGGTTCATCAATCCGCCCGCCGTATCGGCGTTGTAGGAGAGCAGCTGTCGAACCTTCATCTTCTGGATCTCGGGCAGACGTTCCAGGATCGAGAGACGACGGTCCTGGTCGATCTCGCTGATGAGGTCGGCCGCGTTGTCGGGCTCCATACGCGCGAGGAGTCGCGCGGCGTCGGCGTCACTTCGCGCCTCCAAGAATTCGAGCTGGTGGGTCGTGTCGAGCTCTTCGAAGACGTCAGCCTCGAGTTCGCGGTCGGCGCCGACTGCCTCGATAATCTCCTCACCCTCTTCGTGACTGCCCTGCTCGACCAGGTCCGCTATCTGTGCGGGGTGCAACTTTGAGAGCTTGCGATAGGGAATGCGCAGGCGGGCCGTCGGCACGTGTCCTACGAAGGGTTCGATGGACGCGAAGTCCACAATCGTTTCAGGTTGCGCGCGCTGTCCGATGTGGAAGAGTCGGCGCAGGAGAGTTCGCTTGCCGGTATCGACACCAACTACTTCCCATTTGTTGTCGATTTGAGCTATCTCAATGTCGTTGGCGGTGATGAGGCGGCCCCGCACCAGGTTGATCAGGTGGCGCGCCAAGAGGTCTTCGGCGAGCAAAAGCTCGCCTGGACGACGTTCGAACCGTCGAAGGTCCACGCGCTTACCTTCGAAGGTCATGCGTCCTTCACTGAGGCCCCCGATCTTGCGAATCGGTACGAAGAGGTCCCGACCCTCAATTCGAATTACGGCGCCGGCGACCGGTGGATGCGAGTTGTCACCGAGGCGCGCGACCAGGTCCTGGACGCGACCGATCCGTCCGCCGTCCGAATCGAACATCGGTCGGTGCAGATACGTGGAGAGGTGAAGAATTTCAGTCATGCGATGCCTTTGCGGGTCTCACAAGGCTACACAAGACCGTCAGCAAGCGAACCACTGAACAGTCCCGGACGGCGTTGCCACCACCCTTTCCACTACCTACGCCAACGGTGAAGACTCTCCCGTCGGCTGAGTGGTTCCGCTCTGATAGCGGTCCCCGCGTCCCCGCCTTAGCGGTTTAGTCTCACGAAGCGCGACGCTCCGCAGTAACTTCGCAGCAATCGCTTCTGGGCTGGCGTTGGGTCGAGCGGCACCAGCACTGCTTCGCATTCGGTACGGCCGGTCCATGGGCTCTACGGTACTTAGAGGGTGTCACGTGCCTTCGTTCTCGTCTAATTCAATTAATTGTTGGTTTGAACCGTGAAAGGACATCGGTCACAAAAGTTAAATCGTCGTCGTCAACATCCGCGTGCGTAACGAAGCGCGCGCGATGTGGCCCGACAGTGCCGCCCTCCACGCCTAAGGTTGCTAACTCTTCGACCAGTTGGCGGGCCTGGGGATGGTTGAAGGCCACGATGTTCGTGCGGCACGTGGTGGGGTCGTACTGAGCTTCGGGGAACGTCGTCGCGAAGAGTCCGGCGAGGACTCGCGCACGCGCGTGGTCTGCAGCCAGGCGGTCAATCATCTCGTCTAGCGCAACCAATCCGGCTGCCGCGAGGAACCCGGCTTGGCGCATCGCGCCGCCGAGGCGTTTGCGCTCGATGCGCGCTCGTTGCATTAAATCGGCGGGACCGGCGAGCAGCGAGCCGGCCGGCGCGCAGAGTCCCTTCGATAGACACGTCATGATCGTGGTGGCGGGTTCGGCGTACTGGGCCGCCGTCGTGCCGGTCGCCACGACGGCGTTGAACAAGCGTGCTCCGTCGAGGTGCACGGGTCGTCCGTTCATCGCTCGTGCGAGCGCCGCGATGTCGGCTACGTCCAACGGCGTGCCACCCGAGGGCATGTGGGTGTTCTCGATCGCGACCATACCGACGTGCGGTTGGTGGTCGTCTTCGGCGTCGACGATATCGAGAACGTCGCGCAGGGCCAGTACGCCATCGGTGTCGTCCACCGTGGCGAATTGAATCGAGGAGTTTCTCGCCGCCGCACCCATCTCGAAACTGACCACGTGCTGACCACGTCCGGCGATCACCAAGTCACCGGGGTTCGTGAGAATGCGCACTGCGATCTGATTACCCATCACTCCGGACGGCACGAAGACCGCCGCTTCTTTCCCAACGATCGCCGCAAAACGTTCTTCCAACTCTCGAACGGTCGGATCCTCGTTGTAGCCATCGTCACCGACGACGGCCGAGGCCATGGCGTCCCGCATCGCCTGGGTCGGTTGAGTCACCGTGTCACTGCGAAGGTCCACCCGTCGAGCCATCGACAAAGGCTACCGGCCGACTTCTACACTGTCGAAATGCACGAAGACCGGATGAGGCGAATCAACGAGTACCACGACGTCAACAAGGTGCTGGGCGTCGAAGTCGTGCTGCTCTCCCCCGAGAAAGTCGTCATGCGAGTCGAAGTCGGACCCAAGGTCCATCAGCCCTACGGCATCTTGCACGGTGGCGTCTCGGCACTCATGGCCGAGGGCGCGGCGTCCCTGGGCGGCTCGGTCAGTGTCAAAGAGGACGAAATCGTCGTCGGGACCGAACTCAACTGCTCGCACCTGCGCTCGATGTCGAAGGGCACCTTGACCGCCACGGCCACTCCCGTGCGAAAGGGTCGACACGTCCACGTGTGGTCGATCGATCTCACCGACGAGACGGGCCGAATGATATGCGTCGCGCGCTGCACCCTGCAGGTATTGAAGGCACCTCCGGCGCCAAGCGCCGAGCCGTAGACTTGCCGAAAGCATTCCAGCGAAGGAGCTGACCAAATGGGCATTCGCTTTAGGGGTTGGGGCATAGCCCTTCCGGACCGAATTGTCACGAACGACGAGCTCTCCCAGACGCTCGACACCTCCGACGAATGGATCACTGAGCGCACCGGCATCCGTGAGCGCCGGATCGGCGGATCGGCTGTCTCACTCGGCGTCGTCGCCGGGAGAAACGCCATCGAGGACGCTGGACTCCTGGTCGGGGATATCGACTTCCTCGTCGTCGCCACCACTACTCCCGACCGACTCTGTCCCGCATCGGCGACAATGATCGCGAACGAACTCGGACTCAACTGCGCGGCCATGGACGTGAACGCCGCGTGCAGTGGCTTCATGTACGCCGTTCGCACGGCTCAGGGTCTGCTCGAGACGGGCAACCGACGAATTCTCGTGATCGGTTCCGAGAACCTGTCACGCTGGGTTGACTGGAGCGATCGCAACATGGCCGTGTTACTCGGTGACGGTGCTGGCGCCGCCGTGCTCGAATACGACGCCGAGGGAACTGACGTCTTGTCCTTCGTCTTGGGTGCCGACGGATCGGCGGCCGACCTGTTGACGTGCGAGCACGGTGGCTACTTCCAAATGGACGGCAAAGAGGTCTTCCGACGAGCCGTGCGCGTTGTCGTCGACTCGGCCGAGGAGGCGATGAAGATTGCCGACGTGAGTCCGGACGACATCAACCTGGTCATCCCTCACCAGGCGAACGTGCGCATCATCAAGGCCGCGACCCAGCGCCTAGGCATTCCAATGGAGCGCACCGTCGTCACCATCGACCGCTACGGCAACACCTCGAGTTCGTCGATCCCACTCGCCTTCTTCGACGCGCGCGAGAACGGACGCATCAAGTCAGGTGAGTACGCACTCATGACCGGCTTCGGTGCGGGAATGACGTGGGCCTCGGCAGTCGTGCGGTGGTCGCGTTGAGCGGACCGTCGCTCGTCATACTCGCCGCCGGTCGAGCCCGGCGCTACGGCGGGGTGAAGCAACTGGCGCCGATCGGCAAACACGGCGAAGGCGTCATTGACCTGTTGGCCTCGGACGCTTGGGCTTCAGGATTCGAAGACATCGTCATCGTCGTAAATCCCGACACCGGTCCTCAGATCGAAGAGCATGTGGCCGCGCGCTGGCCCCAGGAACACAAGGTCAGTTTCGCGATTCAGAATCGTCTGCGCGGAACCGTCGACGCGGTACTCGCCGCTGAGAGCAACCTCGATCTCTCCAAGCCCTTCGGGATCTCCAACGCCGATGACCTCTATGGTCGCGCGGCCTTTCTGTTGCTCGGCGAGCGACTCGCCGCCAGTCCACACAACTGTCTGGTCGGCTTCGAACTGGACCGTGCGCTCGTCGGCGACCTGCCGGTCTCACGCGGCAGTTGCATGGTCGAAGATGGTCGACTGACCGAAATCGTCGAGCGACGAAACGTCCACTCGACGCTCGAGGGCTACGACGCCGACGATGGTCTCGAACCCGTATCACTGTCACCACTGACAACGGTGTCGATGAATCTATGGGGCTTCCAACCTTCCATCATTCCGCTGATGCGCGAGTCGCTAGCCCGGCACGACTTCGAAACCGATTCCGAACTCCAGCTTTCGACGTTCGTCGGACAGGTGTTAGAAACCACGTCACTGGTGTTCGAAGTCCTGCCCACTCGTTCGCGTTGCATCGGCATCACGCACGCCAAGGACCTACCAGTCGCCCAGCTCCTCGTGCGACTTGAAATTGAGTCGGGTCACCGACCCGAATACGCCTTCGTGTAACTTTCAATGACCTCGGTGGCCCATTACCTCACGGGTGAAGACATTCGGAACTCCGTCCGACACCTACACTCCCGTGTCGATGACTTCATGAGGTGGTCCGTGCTCGAGCAATGACTCGATCAAAGACACCAACTGGCGCGGTGCGAATTGTTCGCCTTGGGCTTCGCGAATCTCTTGCAGGGTCCACCAGCGCGATCCCGTCAGCCGTTCTTGCAACAATTCTTGTTCCGTAAACAAAGGTTCGATGGCACTGGTCGTGGTGCGCACCAAGAAGAACCTTTCGTGTTGACCGGAGAAGTCCGCGAAAGGGAACACGTGCGTCCGTTCCCAGATGATGGGACCGAGAACAACTTCGACCAGTCCAACCTCTTCTTCCAACTCGCGCCGGATCGCCTGCTCTGGAGTCTCGCCCGGCTCAAGACCACCACCGGGCGTAGCCCAAAGCGTCCACTCGGGGAATTCAAAATGTACGAGAAGCACGCGGTCGTCGACGTCAAGGACGAGTGCTCGAATACCTTCGCGAAGAGGCAACGTCACGAACTGACCATCAAGCAATGGGACGGCGAAAATAATGAATGATCGCCCGAGTTCTGCTCCCAGAAATGCCTGGCCAAAGCGCTGTAAGACCAATGACGGGAACCGCCATGAAAAGTTCCCAGCCGTCTGCCGGTAAATCATTCAGGGCCGAGCCGAGTTCTCGCCAGCCCTTCTTTCCAATCTCGATATACAACTCCTTAGATTCGTAGTTCATTGGCCAACGGTAATACATCGATGTTCAACGTTGAAGGTGCTTGCAACTGGATCACCGATATGAGATTGTGACGAGGCCGGCCAGGTCAATGAAGGCTGACTGATCGGCAGTAACGAGCGACCGGTTTGACGCGAGCGCCGTGGCCGCGATGATGAGTTCATGAGCTATTTGTCCTAATTCGATGACTCGGGCCTAAATTCGACTTATCAAGTATGCCGACGTCGCGTAACTCAGCACGACGCACGCGGAGTAAATCCACGTCGGGTACTCGGCGACGTTGATGGGCCACCTCTCAAGTAAATCCGGGTACGCCGGGTATTGCTTCTTGCAGACGAAGCGCAGTAGCACGGTATCGGTAACCGTGAAGAGAACGGTAAGCACCAGGGCGAGGATTCGTAGCGTGGCGAATCGAGATGGTGACGTTTCGAAGGTGACGAGGAATACGAGATTGATGACGAGAATCGCACTGTACATCCCAAAGCCGATGAAGAACAGCTGCTTGCGCTGAGCGTCCGACATCGGTTCGACATCGGCACTCGCGACGTTGTACTCCATGCCTCACGATGGTATCGGCTGGATCGCGATTGTTGAGGACTTAGACCTGGTCTTCTAGTGCCCGACGTGCCACTTGTCGCATGTGCCGCATTTATAGGCGCTCATTGGCGATCCGTCTCGCTCAGAGAGGTGTCGCGCCTCTGCCTGGGCGTCCTCACGCGTCGCGTATGACTTCTTGGGACGACCCGTTTTCGTAGTGTGTGCGCTGGCTCCTCGATGTAGTGAGGTCCCCTTATTCCTGTTCTTGTCTCCGTAACGACCCGACCAATAGAAGACGAAGACAAGCACCGCCACCACAACGACGAGCACACCGACGGCAACCATTGCGGTTCAGCCTATGACCGGCGTCGCGCGGGTCAACTAACCGTGCCAATGAATGCCAGTGACGATGAGCGATCCCGCTCAGCCACGCATGTCCACGGCATTCACACGTGTCGGGACGATACGGACGACGACTCGCTCGTCATTCGGAGCGTCGTAGGCGCGCAAATCGGTGTGGTATTTCTTCCCCACCTTCTCGATGAACGATCCGTCGTCAGGCGTCACTTCGACGTCGCCGCGTATCTCCAAATACCGCTCGGGAACGCCGGGGTCAAGGATGAGTAGCGAACACTGTGGTCGGGCGACGAGGTTCTTCGTCTTCTGTCGAGTTACGTTGAGCGACAGCGCGACCTCATCGTTGTCGTAGAGGAACCACACTACGGTGAGTTGTGGACGCCCGTCGGGCCCGATCGTCGCCAACGAGGCCACGGAACTCTCCAAGAGATCTCTATGCGTATCTGGAACATCGATCATGGAGCACTCCTTTGAAATCGAACTCAGTTGACTTTCTAAATCACCTTATTGACGTCGCGAAAATACGAATACGTCAATCTCGTTGAGTGAGGAACTTCTAAAACGCAACGGGCAGCCAGTCATAGCCACCGTCAAAGGTCATGATCAACTGATTAGGGCCATTAGGGCTCTGAACGAGCGCAGCGCCTTCATTGGGACTGACAAAGCGCATGAACATTACGTTGCCGATATAGACAATGTTCCATTCGCGGCCATTGTCGAAGCTCGCCAACAGGTCTTGTCGCCGAACGTTGCGCCCGGTGATTACGAAAGTTTCCGGCCGAGGTACCGCAAGTGTTGGTCCGAAATATTCACTGCTTGGACCGAGTTCGCGTACGGGCGCGAACGTTCGTCCCGAGTTGTTCGACACGTACAGCCACGTGGAACCCAATTTCGCCCCTCGAGGTGCGGCCCTGGAAAGCGGTGAGGCGAACCCGCCCATCTGGCATTCCGCGATGAGATGATCCTGAGTGGACGCGGCGGGCACAGCCAGGCTGTTACCTACTGATTCGCACGGCGGTCTCCATGGCACCCATATCCCCTTGTAGGTCAGTCGCGCGCTGCCACTCGTTCCGCGATCGTTGCCTTCGACGAGCCAGCCTCTCGGACCGGAGAAGACGATTGCACCTGACAGGGGTCCACCACCGGCTGGCGTGCCAAGTCCCGTGGTGTGAACAACGCGCCATTGGTTTCGATGCACCGGAGAGCTTTCGAGCGCCACGCGAAATGACTTACTGAGCGCCAACGCGTACACCGTATTCGACGTGGCTTCGAGGTCGAGTACTCCGTCCTGATCGTGCATCGATGATCGCGATAGTGAATGCCACACCAGTCCGCCGTCGTGCGTCGTCCAGATCACGGTGAGGAAGCTCACCGAACCAGCGTCGCCCGGACCTGACGCCGTCTCGAGTGAACCGTAGATCCATCCGTCGCGAGCGTTGGCAAATCGAACGCTCAGATACGCCGGATTGTCGTCATCGAGCGAGCCACCCATCACCGCGGGGATACCGTCGACTTTGCGATCAGCGAGTTGGAGAAGCGCGCTCGGCAGGGGGACGACCAACCACGATCCGCCCGCGTCGGTCGTCATGCGAAGTGAGAGACAGTGCGACTTATGGTGACACGGGACTATGCCGAGCGCCCACCCGCGTAACACTGAGGTGAAGTCAACCGATATCGGGCTGAAGGTGACCGCGATGTACTTCGACCGGTTCAGCGATGAGTTCGACGTTGTCGACACACTCGCTCGCCCGGCGAAGAACAGACCAGTTCCTAGAGCGACCACCGCCAAGATGACGACAAGCTGCCGAGCGCGCATACGGCCAACGTAGTTGGTCGACTGTCGTCCCTTAGCCCGTGTTCAACGTGAAGTGGTACTTCGTCGTAACCAGCTCAATGCCAGTCGCGTGACGGTGTGGTCGCGCCGAGGCGCAGAGCCTCGACGGATTCGGCCGTGAGGGCCAAAGTCCCCTGACCGCGCTGCAAGGTGCCGCGGATCATCAGGGCCGGCGACTTTCGCGCGACGAGCGACCACCTGGCCCAGGCACCCTTGGAGAAGATCACGTTGACGTGGCCCGTTTCGTCTTCCAGGTTGATGAAGACCGCGCCGTTCGCGGTCTCGGGATGTTGACGGTGCGTGACGACACCGGCGACGAGCACCCGTGAACCCTCGGCACCGATCAGTGCGTCGGCGCGCGTGACGCCTCGCTGATTGAGATAGTCGCGCACCAACGCCATCGCCGTGGCCTCGGGCGTCAGTCCCATCGACCACATGTCGTCGGCCACTCGTTCCATCTCGTTCGTCGTCGGAAGGACCGGCGCCTCGAGACCCGTTACCACGCCGGGAAACCGATCGAGGGTGCCCTGGGCGGCCGCGCCGGCCGACCACGCGAGCGCACGACGAGTGGCGCCAAAGGAGTCCAGCGCACCGGCGGCGGCGAGCACCTCGAGGTGGTGTTGTTGGACGCCAGCGCGGCGCACCAAGTCCGAGGAGTCGCACCACGGAACACCTTCCACGATGCTCGTCGCGAGTTCTTCACCGATAGTGCGCAGGTCGCCTAGACCGAGGCGTACGTCGGGATCATCGGGGTCGCCCTCGAGCGTGGCCCCGACGCCCGAGCGGTTCACGTCGGGTCGCACCACGCGCACGCCGTGGCGCTGCGCGTCAGCGACCAAGCTCTGGGAAGACCAGAAGCCGAGCGGTTGAGCGTTCAGCATCGATACGAGGAAGGCCGCCGGGTAATGCACCTTCAGCCACGCCGAGCAGTAGACGAGGTGCGCGAAGGAGACCGCGTGCGACTCGGGAAAGCCGAAGTTGGAGAACGCCGCCAGCGCGTCGAAGAGCTGGTCGGCCGCTCCCCCGGTGATGCCGTTCTCGGCCATGCCGGAATAGAAGCGGCTCTTCAGCTTCATCATGCGCAGCTCCGAACGCTTGGCGGCCATGGCCTGGCGCAGTTCGTCGGCCTCGGCCGGCGAGAAACCGGCCACGGCGACCGCCATCTCCATCAGCTGTTCCTGGAAGAGCGGGATGCCGAGCGTACGACGAAGGATCGGCTCGAGTCGCGGGTGCAGATACGTGACCGGTTCGTCACCGCGACGTCGCCGGATGTAGGGGTTGACGGCGTTGCCCTGGATCGGACCGGGGCGAATGATCGCCACCTCGATCACGATGTCGTAGAACGTGCGCGGCTTGATGCGCGGCAGCGTCGCCATCTGCGCGCGCGACTCCACCTGGAAGACGCCGACGGTGTCGGCTTCGCATAACAAGTCGTAGACCGCGTCCTCTTGGGGCAGCGCCCCGAGGTCGATCGTGACGTCGTAGAAGGACTCCACCTGCCTGACGCAGCGGTGCAACGCGTCGAGCATCCCGAGGCCCAACAGGTCGAACTTCACGAGGCCGATCGCGGCGCAGTCATCCTTGTCCCACTGCAGGACCGTGCGCCCGGGCATGCGGCCCCACTCGACCGGGCAGACCTCAATCACCGGTCGATCGCACAGCACCATGCCGGCCGAGTGGATGCCCAGGTGTCGCGGACGATTGAGCATCTGGCTCGCCATGGTCGTCACGAGCTCGGGCACGTCAGGACTCGCGGTCATGGTATGACGATCGACGCTGTCGCGCAGCACGTTGGCCTGTTCCTCGTTGTAACCGAAGGCGCGCGCCACGTCGCGCAGCGCCGAGCGCGCTCGGTACGTGATGACCGCGGCCACCTGGGCCGCGTGGCGCCGGTCGTAGCGCTCGTAGACGTACTGGATCACCTCTTCGCGCCGACCGGACTCGATGTCGACATCGATGTCCGGGGGGCCGTCGCGCGCTGGGGATAAGAAGCGCTCGAAGAACAGGTTCAACTTCACCGCGTCGGCGTTGGTGATGCCCAACGAGAAGCAGACCGCTGAGTTCGCAGCCGAGCCGCGGCCCTGACAGTAGATGTCGTTACGACGGCAGAACTCGGTGATGTCCCAGACCGTGAGGAAGTAACCCGCGAAGCCGAGGGTCTTGATGACGCCGAGTTCGTGATCGATCTGATGCCACGCCCCCGCGACCCACTCATTATCGCGGGTGCCATAACGCTTCGTCGCGCCCTCGGCGACGAGCTCTTCCAGATAGGACTGCTCGTCCATCCCCGGGGGCGTGGCGAAAGGTGGCAGGTTGGGCGCGACTAGGCGAAGGTCGAAGGCCAACGCCGTCGCCAGCTCGCCGGCCGCATCGACGACCCCGGGCCAGCGCGCGAAGCGTCGACGCTGCTCGGAGTCGCTGCGCAAATGAGCCAACGGGCTCGCGTTGAGCCAGCCCTCCATGTCCTCCAAGCTCTGTCGTGCGCGAAGCGCCGAGAGCACGTTGGCGCGCGCGAAGGCATCGGGCGTCGCGTAGTGCACGTTGTTCGTCGCCACGAGCGACACGTTCTGGCGAACGGCCGCTTCGGCCAAGACGTCGTTTCGCGCGACGTCGTCTGGTGCGCCGTGATCCCAGATCTCGACCGCGACGTTGTCGCGCCCGAAGGCCGCGATGAGACGCTCGAGTTCGCGCGCGGCGGCGCGCGGACCTCGCTCCATGAGGGCGCGCGTCATCGCGCCCTTGCGACAACCGCTCAACACGAGCCACTCGCGTGCGGCACCCGCGGCCTCTTCGAGGCTGAAGCGCGGCGCGCCTTTTTCGCCGCGGCGCAGGTGGGCCTCGCCGAGCATCGTCGAGAGCGCACGGTACCCCTCGGGTGAGCGTGCCAGCATGACGAGGTGCGCACCCGAGGGGTCGTGGACCCCGACGCGGTCGTCGTCGGCGTCGATCGAGATCTCAGTCCCGAAGACGGTGGGCAAACCGAAGGCCCGCGCCGCCTCGGCGAAACGCACGACGCCGTAGAACCCGTGGTGGTCAGTGAGCGCGAGTCCCGAGAGGCCGAGACGCGCGCCCTCGGCAGCGAGTTCTTCGGGGTCGCTCGCCCCGTCGAGGAAGCTGAAACCCGAGTGGGCGTGAAGCTCTCCGTAGAGCGCCATCAGTCGTAGATCCCCGCAAGCCACCACCGAGACGACTCCGCAGTGAGCAGTAACGCCTCGCCCGACACGAGCAGGATCTGCACGTGGGCGCGGCGGCGATTGAGCGACCACCAACGCTCGACCAGCGGCCACGGTCCCGCGTACCAGATGACCTCGCGGCGTAACTGGTGCGAGAACAAGAGCGTTGTGGGCGTCTCACTGAGAAACCCTCGCGCACCCATGACGACCGGACGGTCGTTTGCGTCGCGCAGTTGCACCGCCACCGGACGAGTGAGCGTCGTCGCAGGCGACGGGGCGCGCATCTGGCCCGGCCACGGCGCGACGTCGCGAATGACACTCTTCGGCGAACCCCACGGCACGAGCGTGGCGCGGTCCTCGGGAACTCGACCGCCACGAAGTGACGCCACGACCACGGCGTCGGCCCCCAGACGACGGCGCACGCGGTGCGCGGCCGCGTCGGCGCGGTCATCCCCGGCTCCGCGTTGACCGAAGAAGCCCAGCTGCTCGTCGTGGGGCTCGTCCTCGCCGCGCAGTTGGCAAAGACGCTGCGCCAGTTTGAGGTCGCGTTGGCCGTCGAGTTCGAAGAGTCCGCCGCGCGCTATGCAGTGCAGCACCAACGCGTGCTTGTTGAAGCGTTCGGCGACACGCGCGACGTCGAGGTCGGCGAACGAACCGACCGTGTGCAGACCGAGTCGCTGACAGGTCGTCGCGACGTCCTTTCGACCAAGCACCGAGAGCGGCAGCGAGCGACGGAACGACTCGGTCGCACCGGGCTCGAGCACGAGACCGCGGCGCGCGCACGCTTCGGCGCAGAACAGTCCGTCGGCGATGCCGAGCGACGGCTCGTGACCCGTGAGTTCGACGACCGTCGAGCGAACGCTCTCCATCACGGCGACCTCACCGCCGAAGAAACGACTCGGTCCTCGGATGGGCAATGCGAACAGACCGAGGCGCACCGACTCAGTGAAGGGACACAGCACACTCAACGCGTCGAGCAACGCCAGGTGATCACGCAACGTCGAGCCGTCGGGCGCCTCTTCGCACAGGGCCTCGATCCATATAGCGAGGAGGCGCTCCACTAGCTGGCCTCGCAGCGTCCTCTTCGATTCGGTAGGACCACCACGTGCTCGCCCGCGCGAATCGCCTCACCGCGCCCGCCGATGCGCACGGTGAGATAGCGCGCGTCGAGTCGCGACGACGTCGCCCACTGCGCGTTGGTGATGTCGAAGGAGAGGTCGGCCGGCAACGGCCAGAGCGACGCTGGCTCGGCGAGCACGATCAGTACCGTCCCTCGTTCGCGCACCCGGTCAACCAGTCGACGCGCTGAAGCGTGCGACGCGCGTGACGGCGGTCGCACGATCAAGAGGTCCACCCCGTCGAGCAGGTCGGCCGCGGATTCGGCCCACGCGCCGCGCGGACGCGGCACGAAGAGCACGCGACGAAGATCGACACCGAGGTCGGCGATGGCGACGACACCGGGATCATCGACACCGACGACCGCGCTCCAGTGACCGCGCGCACTCGACTCGGTGAGGAGACTGAGAGCGAGGCTCAGCCCGCCGAGCCCCGGCTGAGCCTGCACGACGACGCTCGAGCCACGGCGCAGTCCGCCGTTGGGTACAAGCGATCGCCAGGGCTCGCCCAGGGGCAGCATCCGGCTCTTGGCGAGAGCGACCGGGCGCAGTGTGGCCACGAGATCTTCAGGCAGGGTAGGACGATTAGAGGAAGAAGCGAACATGTGTTCGTAAGATAGCCGGTTGTCGTCACACGCGCCAATGTTGAGATTCCCGCAAGAATGGAGGGCATGTGTGGTCGCGTCGCCCTATTTACTCCGCCAGTTCGACTGGCTCGGCTGCTTGACGCCGCCCTCGCGGCGGGTTTCGACCCCGACGCTCAGCCCAGCTGGAACATCGGGCCGCAACGTCAACTCTTCGCCGTGGCCGAGCGCCACGACGAGCGTCTCATGGACCGCTACCAATGGGGGCTCATCCCGAGTTGGTCCAAGGATCCGAAAATCGGTAATCGACTCTTCAACGCCCGCGGTGAGACCATCGCCGAGAAGCCGTCGTTCCGCAGCGCCTTCGCCAAGCGACCCTGCGTCATTCCCGTCGACGGCTTCTACGAGTGGGACCACCGCCCCGGCCGCGCCAAACAGCCACACTTCTTCACGCGCGCCGATCAACAGCCGATGCTCTTCGCGGGACTCTACGAGTACTGGCGAGGTCCTGAGGAACCGACGGACGCCGAAATGACCAAGACCTGCACCATCATCACCACGACGCCGAGCCAGGACATGGACGCGATTCACGACCGCATGCCCGTCGTCCTCGAACTCGACGACGTCGAGACGTGGATCAACGTGCGAGAGCACGAACCCGAAGAACGATTGCAACTGCTTACGCCGGCGCCGGGTGGCACCCTCGTGCACCACAGCGTCAGCTCGGCCGTGGGTTCGGTGAAGAACGACGGACCGGAGTTGATCGAGTCCACGGAGTCCACGTCGCTGTTCTGATTCCGAACCAGGAGCATTCAACACCTTGGCGAACTTCGTCACGCAATACTTGAACGATGCAGAGTCCCGTGCGATTTCGTCGCTATAGCGAGAGTGATCTCGAACAAGTTATGGCTCTTTGCGCCAGCGAGGGTTGGACGTCGTACACGGAAGATCGAATTCGCGTCCATTCAGTTTTCACGGCGCCGGGTGTCGTGTCGGTCGTTGGTGAGTCAGATGGAGAAGTCATTTCGTTCGCCTACTGTCAGACCGATGGTGCCATACAGGCTCACCTGTCGCTCATCGTCGTGACACCGAATCACCGTCGCAAAGGTATAGCCCGAGGTCTGTTGACGTTCGCGTTCGACTATCTCGGTGCAGGTCGTATCGATCTCATCACCGACTCGGCTCAAGACTTCTATCGTTCGTTGCCCCACAAGGAGCACTTTGGTTTCCGGATCTACCCGACAGGCGAGTAGCGAGCTTTCTCGACACGATTTGCGCTGCGCAGTTTGGGCATCGCAACTAATTCCGAAAAGCCGAAAACCCCGAGTGACCAGTGAGCCGAAGCTCACCCGCCCCTCGGGGTTCCCGAAGGCACATCATTCGTTGACCCGTGTCGGACAGGTCAACGCTTGACGGCTGGCACTTCACGTCATATGTCGTTACTGACCGCGGACCGAACTCCGCTGCCCGTTGGAGGAGTTCTGTTCCTCTTGCGAGGCCCCTCTCCCCTCCTGATCCGAATCCCCTTTCGGTTCTCCGTCTCATTCGACAGGTGCTACGTGAACTACGAGTGATACTGTGCCAGACCTTTAGAGCCGACGTCGGGTCAAATCGTGATATCAGGAACTTTTGCCCAATAGTTGTCACGTTTTCCACCGGTTTATTCACACTTGGCACAACTTCCAACTATTTAGTCGCATGTTTTCCACAGGACCTGGGTCCGAGCGCCACTTTTATTCGGCTTAAATAACACTTCCACCACGGGAAACAGGAAAACCTGACGGTGCAAGTCTGCACTGCTTATGCCATTGACGCTGCGGGCGGTGACTTAACCTCCGCCTATGCCCGTTGAACCCCCACGAAGGTCAAAATTCCCCGCTTCCTTCGAGATCAACGTGCGAACCTGGGCACGCCGGTGAGGCAACGCATCGTTTTGAGCGAACCAGATCGATTCGTTCCGTAGATGACAATTCTTTTCGCGCTCCTCACCTCATTCACGAACGCCCTGGCTGTGACGTTGCAACACATCGCGAGTACGAGTGATGTTGAGAAGTCATCAGGTTGGAAGTTCATCAAATACTTGTTGCGCCATCCGCTGTGGTTGTTGGGTTGGCTCGCACTTTGTGGATCACTGATCTTCCAAGCGTTGGCCCTTCACTTCGGTCCGCTGTCGCTCGTGCAACCAATCTTGGTCACGGAGCTCATCCTTGCATTAGTGCTTCGACAGTTTTGGATTCACCAGTCGATTCGCGGTGTGACGTGGTTAGCGGCCATAGTGACCGGCGTGGGACTCGTTACATTTCTCGTGGCGGCGTCGCCACACGGTGGATCGTTTCTTCCAAAGTCGTCGGCGTGGACAGTTCCATCGATCGTCTGTGTCGCCGCCATCGCCCTCCTCATCGTCTTCGCGCAACGCGGATCACCGGCTCGTCGCGCTGCGCTCTTCGCCAGTGCGACAGCTGTCATGTGGGCTCTCGAGGCGACGTTCATTAAAGCAACGACCGACACCATCAGTGCCCTTGGCTTCGGCGGTATGTTCACTCGATGGCCCGTATACGCGCTGATCGTCGGTGGCATTGTCGGACTGCTCTGCGAGCAAGCGGCACTACACGTCGGACCGCTCAGCGTCTCGCAAACGTTCATCGTCATCGTGGATCCGGTTGTGAGTGTCGCGCTCGGAATCTGGCTGTACCGTGAACGTCTGCACCACGGAGCTCTGCACATCACCATCGGTGTCGTCGCTTTCGCCGTGATGTGCGTCGGCATCGTCGCCCTTACGCGAACGGCGCCAGCGTCGATGACGGCTGACGTACACCGCGTTTAGCGACTAAGTGTCCCAAAGGCGATGCGCGTAAATGGTCCGCCATGACCGTCGCGCGTTGGTAGCGCCATATATCGAAATTACACTGGCGATCCCCAAAGCGAGGGCCATGGGGAGCCACAAAAAGTGCCGTGGATACGACGCGACAATTGAACCGGCAGCATGTTGTTGACGATTCTGAACGTCGACGGCGATTGCCCAGATTACGAAAATCACAAAGGTCAGCGAGAGCGAAAACGAGGTCAGCACCGAAACGGTTCGTCCGAATCGCAAGGTGCCGGGTGGAAGGTTCACTCGATTCGAAACGAAAATGAGTCCGACAATTGCGGTGAGCCATCCCCCGATCGCGACGGTCCACATGAGATTTCCCATCAGTGCGGCCAACGCGGGATGACCACCAACCCAACTATTGGGAGCTCTTCCGGGGTGTCGGTGTTCATTGAACACCCATTGCGCAAGGTACAGCGCGACAATTCCGAGCAGCGTGTAGAACGGCACCCACGTCACGACGGACATCGAGCGGCGATTCCGGCTCTTCTCGCGAGCGATTCCCTCGCGCAACGCGCTGAGCCCGGTTGCTAGCACGAGGAAGGTGAGCACGTAGAGACCGTCCATGACCATCGTGGACGCTCCGACGATCCACGAAGCGGTTGAGATCGACGGATGCACCCAGTGGAAGCCCGGTTGCGACACGACCCTCGTTCGAAAAAGCGTGAACTGAAACGGGTATCCCCTCTCGACGTAACCCGCACTCGAGTGAAGATTGAATCGCCCAATAACCAGTAATACGAACGGGACGATTACCAACCACGGGAGTGTCCCTGCGGCGACCGAGTTTGTCGTTCTGTTCGCGAGTAGTCCGTAGGTTCGTGGCATACCTCGAGCTTGGAGTCGAGTCCGCAACGCGTCGCGCGCTAAGCCCGTCGCGATCGAGGTTTCCGATCGGCCTTCGCTTTTCAGGTCATCGATGACCGCGCGCATCTCCTCGCCGTAGCGCTCTGTCCACCACTTCGGATAGCAGCTCAGTGCCAGGTCGATAGTTGAGCGACCCACGATCAGCCAATCGCCCTAAGCCGTTTGAGTCCAATCGTGGCGACCTTCATCGCGCTTTTCAGTCGTTCGGTCAAGACGGCCGAACCTTCGCCCGTGATGCGATACGGACGCCGACGGTCCTTCGGGGGCATCGCCACAATGAGCCCTTCTTCTTCCAGGCGCACGAGAACGCCGTAGAGAGTGCCCGGTCCGAAGACGGTGCCGGTCATCTCTTCGATGTCTTTGATGATCGCGTACCCATGCTTGGGGCCGCCAGTGAGACTCGTAAGCACGAGGATCGTCGGATCTTGCGTGCGACCTAATCGCTTGGACTCCACATTTCCCCTTCGTTCGATTTCATACTACTACGGAATTCGTAATAGTGCCTTCAATTAATCGATTCTCAATCTTCAGCGGATTCGGCGAAAGTTCTCACTCGTGACGTCCAACTGCGAGACGTTCGCCAATGGTTCGCGAGCCGCGACGTAAAGTGCCGACGGAGGAGGATATGCCAGCCAACCGCCCAAAAGAAGATTCCGCCTCAGGCAACATCACCAAGCGGATTGACGAACTTGAAGACTGGCGAGGTGAGACGCTCGCGCGACTGCGCCAATTGATCCACGACGCTGATCCCGCGGTCGAGGAGGAATGGAAGTGGGTGAAGCCCACTAGTCCAGGCGTCGCGGTCTGGAGCCACGACGGCGGCATCTGCACCGGTGAGGTGTACAAGCAAGCGGTGAAACTCACTTTCTTTCGAGGAGCCGCGCTGAAGGACCCGATGAAGCTCTTCAACTCCAGCCTGGAAGGGAACGTCCGGCGCGCGATCGATTTTCGCGAAGGCGAAAAGATCAACGCGCCGGCGTTAAAGCAACTCATTCGTGAGGCCGTGACAGCGAACACTGAAGCCTTGGCGCGGCGCGCGGCCAAGAAGAAGTAGTCGGGGCCGACGGCGCTCGAGTACTCCTTGAACTCGCCGGAGAACTGACGTCGAGACGTCCGAAACCTATTGCGCCAACATCGGACGGGCGCGCATTGAACTGAGCACCCGTGAGTCTTACATCGATATTGAGTGTGTGAACATGCCGCCGATCTCCGACCCTTTCGGGCTCGAGTAATGGCGAACCTCGAGAGGCTGAATCTCAAGGTTTACTCCGGCGAGATGGACACCCCGTTTAAAGAATTACAACTAACCCAAACTCGGACTGCACTCTCACAAACCAAATCCACCTTTTGGGGTCAACGCCAAGGTGTCCAACGTTTGGGGTCAAGCTCTCAGAGTGGAGGTGATGGGATTCGAACCCACTGCCTCTACATTGCGAACGTAGCGCTCTACCAATTGAGCTACACCCCCGAAGAGGTATTGAGTTTAGCCCAGCGCCCGGCGCGACTGTCGTTGCCAACCGTCGTCATCGTCGTCCACTTCGTATTCGGACTCGTATTCATCTTCGTAGCGTGGTGACACGGCGTCATAGATACGCTGCACGGAAGCCAGCCTTCTGGGCTGGGGCAGGCGCAGCGGCAACGACGACTCGTTGAGGTATCCCTGCGATACTGCATACAGCGCGAGCGCCACGTATGACACGACGCAGACCCACGACACGACCGCCAAGTCCATGATCAACCCAAAACTCACAGTGAATGCGAGGACCGTCAACACCACCGCGGTGAGTAACAGCCGTACGAACATCATCTGACGACGCGACTTCATGGAACGTCGACGAATCGGCTGTTCATAGCCTCTGCCCACCGACGCTTCGTCGGGCACCGACGAATAGGCCGCGACGTAACGGTTCCTTGAACCGCGTTCAACCGGCTCGTCGTATTCGTAATCCACACTCCACTCGTCCCACGAGCTGCGCGACTCCAGTGAGCGATAAGTGTCGTCGGCGTGAACGACCGTGAGTCGAGACCGGCGGGCGGAACCATTAGGGCCGGATTCGCTGTGATCGGGCTGATCGAGGCGATGGGCGGGGTTTACGGCGTACTCCTGGCGGCTCAAAACCTCGTGTTCGGCGTGGAAGGACTGGATCGAGCGTTCCGCACCACTGTCTCGGAGCTTTCGAATCGCCACCGGGGCCAAGAGTGCCAGCCAGAAAAGGGCAAGGATTATTAGAAGCATTCAACACCCCTCGCCCCACGCCACCTTGACATTGCTGACAAAGTTACAAGCGTTTTAACGGTTTTTGGTGGATGTCACGCCTCGTGGAGGCCGCACTCTTCCTTATCGGCACCGACCCAACGACCGGACCTGCGGTCCCCGGAGACCAATGGTTTCTCTGTCATCACTGCGCAGCCGATCGACGCGTAGCCCTGCGCCCAAAGAGGGTGTTCGGGCAGATTGTTCGACGACAGGTAATACGCAACGTCGTCGTCGGTCCACGTCGCAAGCGGGTTCACCTTCACGAGATGGAATTTCTCATCCCACATCAGGGCTTTCATGTTCGCACGCGTCGGTGCGTCGATACGTTTCACCGACGTGATCCACGCCGATTTGCCGGCGACGGCGCGTCCGAGCGGTTCGACTTTGCGCAGTTGACAGCAACGCTCGGTACCGCATGGCCACGCGTCGGCGTCGGCACCAGGCTTCGTGCGCGTCATGTTGAGTGACCAATCGCGCTCGATCCGCGACGCGAATTCGAGCGTTTCCGGGAAGTGTCCTTGGGTATCCAAGAAGATGATCTCGGTGTTGGGACGAAGTTGCTGCACCATATGCAACAAAGCGACGTCTTCGAACGAGCACGCCATGGCGACGTCGTCATTGAAACGCTCGAAGGTCCACTCGAGGATCTTGATCGGGGTCGAACGCTCGAAGCTCTCATTCACCGATTCGAGTTCATCGATCAGATCACTGGTTGGCGCTATCAGGGACATTTGCTCAACGGCCTTACATTCTCGACTGTTTTACTAGGATATACGGAGACCTTACGGACTATGACGACGACACCCTTGCGCACCTCCACCACCACCGACCACCTCGACTTGTTAGAGTCCCACGCCATTTTCATCCTCCGAGAGGTGGTCGCTGAGTGCGAACGACCAGTCCTTCTCTTCTCGGGCGGCAAGGATTCTGCGGTCTTGTTGCACCTCGCGGTGAAGGCTTTCGCCCCCCAGCAACTGCCGTTTCCGGTCATGCACATCGACACCGGCCAGAACTTCCCCGAGGTCATCGACTTTCGCGACGCCACCGTCGAACGTGTCGGCGCGCGACTTGTCGTGGCCAAGGTGCAGGACACGATCGACCAGGGCAAGGTGCAAGACCCCGGCGCCATGGGCTCACGCAATCGGTTGCAGACCGTGACCCTGCTCGACGCCCTCAACGACAACAACTTCGACGCCGCCTTCGGTGGGGCGCGGCGCGACGAGGACAAGGCCCGCGCCAAGGAACGAATCCTCTCGTTCCGTGACACGTTCGGCCAGTGGGATCCGCGCAAGCAGCGTCCAGAGCTGTGGCAGATCTACCAGGGCAAGGTCAATCCCGGCGAGAGCGTGCGAGCGTTTCCTCTCTCGGACTGGACCGAACTCGACATCTGGCAGTACATCGAACGCGAGCAGATGGCGCTGCCGGAGATCTATTTCGCCCACGACCGCGACGTGGTGTTGCGCGACGGCATGTACCTGGCGATCGGACCGTTCGTGGAGCCGAGGGCGAACGAGAACGTCGAGCGACTCTCGGTGCGTTTTCGCACCGTTGGCGACGCCAACTGCACCGGCGCGGTGAGGTCCCACGCCTCAACGCTCGAGGCGATCATCAACGAAGTCGCGATTGCGAACGTCTCGGAACGCGGAGCCACGCGCGCCGACGACAAGTTCTCCGAGACCGCGATGGAAGACCGAAAGCGCGAAGGGTACTTCTAAAGCGTGCACCTCGCCACCAAAGATCTCTTGCGTCTGGCCACCATCGGCTCGGTAGACGACGGCAAGTCGACCTTGATCGGTCGACTCCTCGTCGATACCCGTCAGCTCTTCGACGACCAGCTCGACGCCGTGGCCGAAGCCTCGGAGAGGCGCGGAGTCGGTGACCTGGACCTCAGTTTCGTCACCGACGGACTGCGCGCTGAACGCGAGCAGGGCATCACCATCGACGTGGCGTACCGCTACGCGTCCTCGCCGACACGCAAGTTCATCATCGCGGACTGCCCGGGTCACGTGCAGTACACCAGCAACATGGCGACCGGCGCTTCGACGGCCGACCTCGCGCTCGTCGTACTCGACGTCGCGTCAGGGTTGAAAGAACAAACCCGACGTCACCTTTGCATCGCCGCACTCTTAGGTGTGCGCTCGATCATCGTCGCGGTCAACAAGATGGACACGGTCGACTGGTCCAAACTGGCCTTCCACCGGGTGGTCGATGAGATCAACGCCCTCGCGCGCGATCTCGACTTCGCGTCAGTCTCGATCATTCCCGTTTCGGCTCTACTGGGCGACAACGTCGTAGAGAGCTCGGTCCACTTCCCTTGGTACGACGGCCCGACCGTCCTGGAGGCGCTCGAGAGTTCTGAAGCGGGTGCATGGGAGCACACGACGACTCGCGGAGCACGCCTACCCATCCAATGGGTTCTTCGTCAACCGGGCGGCGGTCGCACCTACGCCGGGATGGTCAACGGCGACACGATCAACGTCGGAGACCGCGTCACGTTGCTGCCGGCCAATATCGAGACCACGATCACCGCGATCAACTTCGGCGGCGAGGAGATCAGTGACGCCACGGTCGGACTGGCCGCAGACGTGGCGTTGGCCGATGAGACCAACGCCGGGCGCGGCGACTTGATCGCCACGACTCCCCTGCCGTCGGTCGTCAATGAACTGAAGACCACCATCTGCTGGTTCGGAGAACAGCCCCTCGTCATCGGTCAACGTCTCAAGATGAAGCACACGTCCAAGGTCACCCCGGTTCGGGTCAAACTGATCAATGGCGTCATCGACATCGAGAAACTCGACATCGATGAATCGACGTCGCTTCAGACCAACGACATCGGTCTCGCCACACTTCAAACGGCCGACCTCTTGGTCGTCGACGATTACCGGACCAATCGAGTCACGGGAAGTTTCGTCCTGATTGATGAAGCGACCAACGCCACCGTCGCCGCGGGCATGGTCGGGCACGCCAGCTTCCTCTAGAACTGGACCAACATCGAGATCAGCGCGACCGCGATCAGCGCCAGCAACACGTCGATCGACTTCACGAATACGCGTCCGCTCGCGGGCGATGCCACGCCGTCACTCGCGATCACTTGAGCCAGCGCACGCTCCTGCGGTAACGTCCTCGCTTCAAGGTGACCGGCCATCGCTAGATAGCAGAGAATCCCCACCCCGATCCACGGCTTGGACAACGACACTGACTTGTCACCGCTCAGCGACATGATGAGTCCCGTCACCGGCAGCACGTGGACGGCGCGCACGGCCCAATTGCGTCGATTCGGGAACCTCGTGCGCTGTATCGATCCGTCGGCACCGCGCGCGACCGCCTGGGCCGAAGAGCGCATCACGATGAGCACGATCAACGTGTCCACGGCTGCGACGATGTGCACCAAGAAGACCACGTCGTAGGTGATCGAGGTCGCAATCATTCGTTGTGCAACAGTTCATCGGCCGCTCGGTAAGGATCGGTCGTGCCGGCCAGCAACGAATCGATCTGCGTCTCGTAGGCGTCGCCGTGGGCCAACGCACCGACGCGCGAGCGAAGCGTTGCCGACAGGACCTTGTCCAATTCGACACGCAATCGAGCGCGTCGACGATCTTCCAATTGTCCGCTCTCGAGATACGTTCGGTGCTGCACGACGGCGTCCCAAAGCTCAGCGACACCGGTCGCGTCAGTGGCGACGGTCTCGAGAATCGGCGGACGCCAATCGTGCGTGGCCCCGAGGTCCAGCATCTGGTCCAGGTCTCGTCGCGTCTCTTTCACGCCCGTGCGATCTGCCTTGTTGATGACGAAGATGTCGGCGACCTCGAGGAGACCGGCTTTGTTCGCCTGCATGGCGTCACCCCACCCGGGATTGACCACCACGATCGTCGTGTCAGCCGCCGAAGCGATCTCAACTTCCATCTGACCGACACCGACCGTCTCCACCAAGACCACCCGAAAGTTCGACGCCCCGAGCACCCGAACGGCGTCGGGCACCGCCAAGGACAAGCCCCCGAGATGTCCGCGCGTCGCCATGGAGCGGATGAACACGTGTTCGTTGGTGGCGTGACCCTGCATGCGGATTCGGTCGCCGAGAATCGCTCCGCCGGTGAAAGGCGAACTCGGGTCGACACAGAGCACGCTCACCTGATCGAAGGTGTCGACGTCGCCGAAGGATCCGCGTTCGAGGACAATGTTGATCAACTGGTCGGTCAACGTCGACTTACCGGCTCCCGGAGGTCCGGTTATCCCCACGACGTAGGGCGCGCGTTCTCGGTAGGCCAGTGACGCCGTCGCCAGCTGTCGCGGTCCGCCCGATTCGACGAAGGTCAAGAGTCGCGCGAGCGCCGTGCGCGATCCGCCACGGGCCTGCAGGATCAGTTCAGCTGGATCCGATGAGATCATGAGAACCGTTCGATGTTGGCTCCCAGGTTGCGAAGTCGTCCGGCGAAATCGTCGTACCCGCGGTCCACGTGCTCGAGTCCCGTCACCGTCGTCTCGCCCTCGGCGACGAGTCCCGCGAGGATCAACGCGGCCGCAGCGCGGATATCGCTGGCGTGTACCGAGGTCCCGGTGAGGTGCTCCACGCCCCGGATCATCGCGTGATGACCTTCGGTCGTGATGCTCGCCCCCAGACGAACGAGTTCGTCAACATATCGGAAACGACCGACGAAGAGGTTCTCCGTCACGACCGAGACCCCGTCGGCCACGCTCAGCATCGTCGTGATGAGCGGCTTGTAGTCGGTTGCCACCCCCGGATACGGCAGCGTCGCGACGTCACAGGCCCGCAAGGTACGAGGTCCCCTAGCGGCGACGCCCTCGCCGCCCACGTCGATCGTCCCGCCCATCGCCTCGATCTTTCGAAGGAGCATCTCCATGTACTCGGGATGCGCGTCGACCACGCGCACTTCCCCACCCGTGATCAGCCCCGAGGCCAAGTACGTCGCGCTCACCACGCGGTCGGTCACGACGTGGTGTCGCGCGGGATGCAGCTCTTCAACACCGTCGATCGTCAAGCGCGACGTGCCGAGCCCTTCGATGCACGCGCCCATGGCAATGAGTTGTTTCGCGAGGTCTTCCACTTCCGGTTCGCGCGCCGCGTTGTCGATCACCGATCGGCCCTCGGCCAGCACGCAGGCCATCAATAAGTTGTCGGTGGCGGTATGACTCGGGTATTCGAGCGTGATGCGCGCCGCGCGCAGACGCGCCCGGTCATTGGTGGCGCGTATTGAATTGCGGTCGTTGTGGAACGTGGCGCCCATGGCGGTGAGGCCGTCGGTGTGAAAGTTGATCGGACGTTGACCGAAGTCATCTCCGCCCGGTAGCGCCATGTCGGCCTGTCCGCAACGCGCGAGGAGCGGCCCAAGGATCACGATCGAGGCGCGCATCGCCTCGAAGAGTCGAGCCGGTGCGACGGGATTTATATCGTCGCAGGCGGGGACGAGAATCGTGAGTTCGTGTTCGACGGGTCGAGCGACCGTGCAACCCAGCGCCTCGAGGAGTTCGGCCATCATGGCGACGTCGGTGATGTTAGGCACATTGGTCAGGTGGTGTTCGCCCGAGGCGAGCAGGCACGCCGCCATCTCCTTCAGCACCGCGTTTTTGGCGCCGAAGGCCTGAACGTCGCCCTCGAGCGCACCGGCGGGCTTTACGACGAGCGTTGTCACCCTACAAGTATTGCCGGTAGCGCGAAATGGCCCGGGACGAGGTTGAAGACCTCCGCGCCAGTTACGCTGGCCTCGTGCTCCAACCGTACCAACCAGACCGCAATATCGCGCTCGAGCTGATTCGCGTGACCGAAGCCGCGGCCATCGCCGCGGCGCGCTGGTCCGGGCGCGGCGACAAGAACGCGGCCGACGGTGCGGCAGTCGACGCGATGCGCTTTGTTCTTGGCGGGGTCGCGATGGACGGCGTCGTCGTGATCGGTGAAGGCGAAAAGGATGACGCGCCCATGCTCTACAACGGCGAGCAGATTGGAGACGGTCGTCCGCCGCTCGTCGACATTGCGGTCGATCCAGTCGACGGAACGACCTTGACCGCGATGGGCCGCGACGGAGCGTTGTCGGTCATCGCACTTTCCGAACGCGGCACGATGTTCAACCCCGGCCCGGTCGTCTACATGAACAAGATTGCCGTCGGGCCACGAGCTCGCGGCTCGGTCGACATCAACGCGAGCGTGACTGACAATCTCACCGAACTTTCCAAGCGACTGAAGAAGCCGATACCCGAACTCGGCGTTGTGATCCTGGATCGACCACGTCACGACGACTTGCTCGCCGAAGTTCGCGAGGCGGGAGCTCGCGTACTTTCCATCACCGACGGCGACGTGGCGGGCGCTATCGCGACGGGGTGGCCGAATTCCGGCGCGGACATCCTTTTGGGCATCGGCGGCACGCCGGAGGGGGTTATCGCAGCTGCCGCGTTGCAGGGACTCGGAGGCGAGATCCAAGGGATGCTGATCGCGCGCGACGAGGAGGAACGTCGCAGGGCCGAAGCCCTGGGCTACGACTTCTCGCGCGTGTTGACGACCGACGATCTGGTCGCCAGTGACAACTGCTTCTTCTCCGCCACGGCGATCACTGACGGCGACTTCTTGCGCGGCGTGCGATTCCACGACTTCGGCGCGACGACGCAGTCGATGGTGGTGCGCTCACGCTCGGGAACCGTGAGGACGATCGAAACGTTCCATCGACGCAACAAACTCGAAGAGTTCACGTCCGCCGGCTTCTAACCCTTGTTCGATTGTTCACGAAGCGTGAAAATCAGGACGTTGGAGCTGAAAGTCCGATTGCATTCAATACGTCATCGCCATAAGGTCCGCAGTAGTAGTCAGTCGACTCTGACATAACTTCATTACACAAGGGGTAGTCGTGCAGGTTTCGAATCTATTAGCGAATAAAAGCCCAGACGTCGCAACGATCTCCCAGGAGCGCACCGTAAGCGACGCACTTTTGCTGATGAAAGAGCGCGGAATCGGTGCCCTCGTCGTCACCGGTCCCACCCCACCGCTGGTGGGCATCTTCAGCGAGCGCGACGCGGTGCGCGCTCTGGCAACCAACGGCGCCACGGCGCTCGAGACGAAGGTCGCCGAATTGATGTCGACCGACGTACAGACCTGTGACGAGACGACCACCGTCACCGAGTTGATGGGACTCATGACCGAGCGGCGCATCCGTCACCTGCCGGTCGTGCACGAAGGTCAACTCGTGGGCATTATCTCGATCGGTGACGTCGTCAAGGCCCGATTCGACGAACTGGAACACGAAAAGAAAGACCTGCTGGATTACGTCTCAGCGAGGTAGCGACAGAGTCTTCGGACTCGATTGGTTATTCGGTCGCGAGTTTGACGGACTTGCGGAACTTGAAGCGTTCGCCGAGCCAGCACACCAGCGGAAACAATCCGGCCGTTGAGAGCAGCCATCCCACGTAGTGGAGGGCGTGACCGTCTGGAGCGAACATCAACACCAAGGCGACGATATAGAGGGCCCATGTAATCCGTTTCCAGATTTGGGCTCTTCCGTATTGCTCGGCGATCTCGTTGCCGTATTTTGCGCGATCGGGGTATTTGTCGCGCCAGCGGTTGACGCCGCTCTGTTCAATCTTGTCGACTACGCGCATTAGTACGGCGACCCCAAATCGTGGTTCATAACAGTTACCACGATACCTGTCGGATTGAGATCACGATTTTGCTGCGTTGAGTCGAAGTTCGGCGCGCTCGAGTGCAGCTCGTGCCAAAGCGCTCGCCGTGGTCTCTTGTTCATTGCGACTGTCGGCAGCGATTTCGGCTTCGGCTGACTCCTTCGCGGCTTGGGCACGCGCAACGTCGATCTCGTCCACCTTTTCGGCGATGCCGGCGAGGACCGTCGCCAGTGTCTCGCCTTCCGCTTCGCCGGGGCCGACTTGGAAGAAACCGCCGTGGACCGCGATGGCGATTTCACCTTCGGTCGTACCCACGCGCACGACACTGGGCACGACGTTGCCCACCATGTCCATGTGCTCGGGTAACACCGTGAACCAACCTTCGGTGGAACGTGCGACCAATGCGGTCGCCTCGCCCACCCACAGTGGAGCTTCGGGCGTCACGATTTCAACCTTCAGTGTCGCCACGCCTAGTCCTTCTGAAGCTCGGCGGCCTTGCGCTCGACGTCAGAGGCTCCTCCGACGTTCAAGAACGCCTGCTCCGGGAACGCGTCGAGGTCGCCCTTCACCAAGTGTTCGAAGGATTCAATCGTCTCTTGGACCGGGACGTTGATGCCGTCGATGCCGGTGAAGACCTTCGAGACGAACATGGGCTGTGACAAGAAGCGCTGGATCTTACGAGCCCTCGTCACAGTGATGCGGTCCTCTTCAGACAGTTCGTCAAGGCCCAAGATCGCAATGATGTCCTGCAGTTCTTTGTTGCGCTGCAAGATTTGCTGAGTTTGACGAGCCACGGCGTAGTGACGATCGCCCACGATCTCGGGCGCGAGGATGTTCGACGTCGAGGTCAACGGGTCGACCGCCGGGTAGATCCCCAGAGCAGCGATCTGTCGGCTGAGTTCCGTCGTGGCGTCCAGGTGCGTAAACGTCGTGAACGGTGCGGGGTCGGTGTAGTCGTCGGCCGGCACATACACGGCCTGCAGCGACGTGATGGAACGACCTCGGGTCGAGGTGATGCGCTCTTGGAGTTCACCCATCTCGTCGGCCAAGGTCGGCTGGTAGCCCACCGCGCTCGGCATACGGCCGAGCAAGGTGGAGACCTCGGAGCCGGCCTGCACGAAGCGGAAGATGTTGTCGACGAACAAGAGCACGTCTTGGTTCTTCACGTCGCGGAAGTACTCGGCCATCGTCAGCGCCGCGAGAGCGACGCGAAGGCGCACGCCCGGTGGTTCGTCCATCTGGCCGTAGACGAGGGCGGTCTTCTCGATGACGCCCGACTCGCGCATCTCCAACAAGAGGTCCGTACCTTCACGAGTGCGCTCACCCACGCCCGCGAAGACCGAGACGCCTTCGTGCAGTTCGGCGACGCGACGGATCATCTCCATGATGAGGACGGTCTTGCCGACGCCCGCACCACCGAAGAGGCCGATCTTGCCACCCTGGACGTAGGGGGCCAGCAGGTCGACGACCTTGATGCCGGTTTCGAACATCGTGGCGTGCGGCTCAAGTTGGTCGAAGGCCGGCGCGCTGCGGTGAATCTCCCAGTAGTCCTCGACCGGGCCGATGTCGTCGGTGTCGAGAGATTCGCCGATGACGTTGAAGACGTGTCCGAGGACAGCGTCGCCGACGGGCACGGTGATGCCGCGACCGGTCTGGCGAACGACGGCGCCGCGCACGAGGCCGTCGGTGGGCTTCATGCAGACGCAACGGACACGGCCTTCGCCGATCTGCTGGGCCACTTCGCCGGTCACTGTGACCGTGGCGCCATCGATCACGATGTCAACCTCGATGGCGTGGTTGATCTCGGGCAGCGAGTGCGGCGGGAACTCCACGTCCACGACCGGACCGGCGATCGCGACGACGCGACCCGTCTCGAGAGTGGTCTTTTCTGGAGCGATGGTCATTTGTTTCTCACTTTCCCGAGCGGAGCGCTTCGGCGCCGCCCACGATTTCCATGATTTCGGTGGTGATCGAGTCCTGACGGGCTCGGTTCATGATGCGACTGAGGTTCTGTCCCAGTTCGTCGGCGTTCTCGGTGGCGGCCGCCATCGCCCTTTGCTGACTGACGTTAAAGGAGGCAGCACCTTCCAAAAGCGCGGAGAATATCTCGCTCTCGAGTGCCTTGGGCGCGAGCGTCGTCAACAACTGCGCGACCTCTGGCTCGAATTCGGTGTAACCCTTCAAGACCTTGGGCCCATCATCTTGCGGCACTTCGGGCATGGTCAACGGGAGAAGTTGGTGTACTTCGACACTCTGGGTGGCCGCGGAACGGAATCGCGTCGAGACGAGGAGTACTTGTTGTGCCTCACCGCTGACGAATGGTGCGCCCACTCTGGCAGCAATTTGTCGAGCATCGTCGAAGGTTGGACGATCCGACATGCCGACAAATCCGTCAACCACGTCGATGCCACGGAAACGGTAGAACGCTCCCGCCTTCTTGCCGATGCTGAAGAGTCGAACGTCGGTGCCATCTTCTTCAAGCTTTCGGACCAAACGCTCACCGGCGCGCATTGCGGACGAGTTGTAGGCACCGGAGAGTCCGCGGTCGCCCGTCAGCACTAACACGACGGCAGATTCGACGTGTTCGGGAATCGCGAGAAGCTTCGCGGCGCCGGCCGGATCGGCCTTGGCGGCTTCGACGATGATGCGTCGCATCCCTTCGCGGTACGGACGGTTCGCGATGATGCGAGCCTGGGAGCGTGTGATCTGGGAGGCGGCGATGAGCTCCATGGCCTTCGTGATCTTGCGAGTGGACTGCACCGACTTGATGCGTCGTCGCAGGATTCGTTCTTGTCCGCCGGCCATGGTTCCTCCTTTCTCGCTGGTTCTCTAGTTGATTACTTCGTGGTGACGGCGAAGCCGTTCACGAACGATTGCATCGCCGCGTCAAGCGCCGTGGTATCAGGTAATTCGCCGGTCTCTCGAATCGCTTCGAGGAGGTCAGCGTGCTGTGCACGGAAATTCGTCAACAGTTCGGACTCAAATCGACGCACGTCCTCGACGGGGATCTCATCGAGCCAACCCCTGGTACCGGCGTAGATCGCGACGACCTGCTCTTCGACTGGCATCGGTGAGTTCAGTCCCTGCTTCAGCACTTCGGTAAGCCGGTACCCACGGTCGAGCTGACGCTGGGATGACTTGTCGAGTTCCGAACCGAAGGTCGCGAAGGATTCGAGGTCACGGAACTGAGCGAGGTCGATCTTGAGCGTTCCCGCGACCGCGCGCATGGCCTTGATCTGGGCCGCACCACCGACGCGCGACACGGAGTTGCCCACGTCGATCGCCGGACGAACTCCGGAATAGAAGAGGTCGGACTGCAAGAAGATCTGGCCGTCGGTGATCGAGATCACGTTGGTCGGGATGTAGGCCGAGATGTCGCCAGCCTTGGTCTCGATGATCGGCAGCGCGGTCAGCGATCCACCACCGCGCTCGTCGCTCAGCTTGGCCGCGCGCTCGAGTAGGCGACTGTGGAGGTAGAAGACGTCGCCGGGATAGGCCTCACGCCCCGGTGGCCGACGAAGGAGCAACGAGATCTGACGATAGGCCTCGGCCTGCTTCGAGAGGTCGTCGTAGACGACGAGGGCGTGCTCCCCCGAGTCCATCCACTCCTGGCCGATCGCACAACCGGCGTACGGGGCGAGGAACTTGAATGGCGCGGGGTCACCGGCCGAAGCGACAACAACGACGGTGTACTCCAGTGCCCCGAAGTCGCTAAGCACCTTGACGGTTTGGGCGACGGAGGAGTTCTTTTGACCCACCGCGACGTAGATGCACTTCACGCCCTGGCCCTTCTGGTTCAGGATCGTGTCGATCGCAACCGTGGTCTTGCCGGTCTTGCGGTCGCCGATGATCAGCTCTCGCTGTCCGCGACCCACAGGGGTCATCGCATCGATGGCCTTGATGCCGGTCTGCAACGGTTCCGAGACGGGCTGGCGTCCAGTGATGCCCGGTGCCTGGATCTCCATCCGGCGCTCCTTGGGATTCACCAGAGGTCCCTTGCCGTCGATGGGCTCGCCGATGGCGTTCACCACTCGGCCCAGCAGCGCATCGCCGACGGGCATGTTCAAGATGCGACCGGTCGCGCGCACGACCTGCTCTTCTTCGATCGTGTCGACCGAGCCGAGCACCACGGCGCCGATCGTGTCCTCGTCGAGGTTCATCGCCAGACCCAACGTGCCGTCTTCAAACTCGAGCAGCTCATTGACCTTGGCCGACGGGAGACCCGAGACGCGCGCGATGCCGTCGCCGACTTCGACAACGCGACCGACCTGCTCGGCGCCGATGGTGGGATTGAAGTCCGTCACGTGCTTGCGCAGGGCCTCGGTGATCTCGTTGGCGCTGATGGTGAGCTCTGTCATCACAGATTCCTTTTCTTAGTCATTCCGATTCAAAGACGATTCGTACAAGTGACCCGGTGACACGGCGTCACGCAGTGCCCCTAGACGCGCTCGGGTCGTCGCGTCGAGTTGGAGGTCACCGATCTCGACGAGGATCCCGCCGAGCAATTCGGGGCTGTCGGCTATTTGGAGTTCCACGTTCTTGCCCGTGAGCGTCGAAAGTGACGCCACCAGGTCTGCTTGGCTCTGTTCATCGAGAGGACGTGCGGTGTGCACGCGTGCAACACGCCAGTCTCGGGCCCTGGCCACGTAATCCACGAGGAAGTCGAGCGTCCCGACGACGTCGCGCGCGCGTCCGCCTTCGATGACGAACCTCGCGAGGGCCAACGTCACCTTGTCGACCTTCTCGCCGAGCAGGGCCTGGACCGTGCCGAGGCGCGAGTCGAGTTCGGCGTCGCGGTCGAGCAACAGTCGGCGAAGTTCCAGATTTCCCTCCACTGTTCGTGCCCAGCGGAAGAGCTCGTCCTCTATTTCGTCGAAGTTCTGGGTGTCGATGTCATCGAGCATGGCGTCGGCGAAGCCGCTCACGCGCTGACGCGCCGCCATCAGTCCGAGCCCGGCGAGTGGGAAGGTTCCGAGCTGCGCCAACTCTCGTGACGCGTAGGCCAGTTCAGCGAGCGCGTGCGGGACCTCCTGGGCCGGAGCGTTGCTCGCGGCGTAGGTCGCAACGCGCAGCGTAACGTCGTGGACTTTGCCCTCCAATAGGTCGTGCACGATGAGACCGCGTGACGCGGACGAAATCGAAGTGTCGGTGAGCACGGCACGGAGGTCGGCTTGGCCCAAGACGGTCTGTTCGAGTGACGCGAGCTCGCTGACGACGGTCGCGAGTGCGGCGGCGTCCAGTGAGCCCAGTCGGGCTGCAGCGTATCCTTCGAGCCTGGGCAGCATGATCAGTTACTTGATCCCCTGGCCGCTTCGACGTTCAGTGCCGCGACGGCTTCGCGAACCAATTCCTGGTGCGAACTCTCGTCGACTTCGCGGCCCACGATTTCATTGACCAGTTCGAAGACGACCTCGCCAATCCGGGCCGAGGCCTCGTCGATGGCGCGCTGGCGTGCAGTGTCGACTTCGGCGTTGGCGTTGGCGATGATGCGGTCGTATTCGATCTGTCCCCGGCCGGCGGCCTCGGCCTTCACCTGGTCGGACGTAGCCTGGGCCGCGGCGACGATCTCACGAGCCTGGTCCCTCGCCGCGCTAAGCAGGTGCTGGCGTTCGTCGCCGGCTGCGGCGGCCTCGGCCTTGGCGGCGTCGGCGGCAGCGAGTGACTCGCGAATCTTCTCTTGACGAGCGTCCATTGCCTTGACCAGGGGCGGCAAGAAGTACTTCGTCATGAGCAGCAGTATCACCACTACCGCGACCAGTTCGACAAAGAACGTGCCGTTGGGGAGGAGGAAGACTGACGTAGCGATCATCTCAATGCCCTTCTATCTAATAGCGTTCGACGGTCGAGTCCACGGGTGGATTCGCAACCGGCAGTCTTACTGCTTGGAAAATACGTACACGAACACAACCATGAACAACAGGTTGATGAAGTACATCGCCTCGACGAGACCTACGGTCAAGAAGAAGTACTGACGGGCCTTGTTCTCGATCTCGGGCTGACGGGCGATCGCCGCGATGGTCTGGCTACCGGCCAGACCGTCACCGATCGCCGCGCCGATCGCGCCACCACCGAGAGCTAAGCCGCCGCCGACGAGGGCACCGGCGATGCCGATCGACTGTTCGAGTGTTTGTGACATTTACTATTCCTCCTGGTTGGTGTTACTGCGAAGTCTCTAGTGCTGCGTGGTGAAGCTCTTCTCGCTCTTCGTGCTCTTCGTCGTGGCTCATGGCCATTCCGAAGTACATGACGGTGAGCAACATGAAGATGTAGGCCTGGATCGCCCCGATGAAGAGGTCGAACGGTTTCCAGATGAGGTCGAACGGACCGATCGCTGTGGCCGCCAAGGCCGCGACGACGACGATCATCAATCCACCCGAGAAGAGGTTGCCGAACAGACGGAGGGTCAGCGTGATCGGCTTGGTGGCCTCTTCAATGAGGTTGATGCCGGTCAGCGCCGGATAGGGCTTGGTGTAGTGCGCGAAATAGCCCTTGATACGGCGCGCCCGAACCGATTCGATATGCACCCAGATGATGACCAACAGCGCCATCGCGAGCGGGAGGTTCACGTCGCTAGTCGGCGCCGGGAGTATCTCACCGGATTGGCCCGGGTGCATGGCTGACGGGAGAAAGCCGATCCAGTTGCACACCAGGATGAACAAGAAGACGGTGACGCCGAGGGGAACGAACTTCTTGCCCTTGGGCCCGACGGCCGAAGCCGCGAGGTCGGCCACCATCCCGTAGATGATCTCCCAAAACAGCTGCAATTTCCCGGGCACGCCGTCGGTGACCTTGGCGCGCATGCGCGCTCCGAGATAGATGACGATCGCCATGGCGAGCAACGTCGAGAGCACGATGTCGTAGTCGATGGTGAGGCCAAAAATTTGGACGTGAGGGTGGACGCCGACCTCTATCTTCTTCGCGGCGTACAGCATCTTCACCCCAGTCCTCCTTGACTTGTCACTATGCGCATGACGTTGACGACAAACACGATCTGATAAAGAACGAGCCCTGACACAATACCGATTCCCAGCGGGGCATTGAGAAAGACGACGCCGAGCACGATCACCGTCATGATCGCCAATCGAAGCGTGGTCTTGGAACCCAGTTGCCGGCGAATGGCCTTGGTGCTCTGTTCACCGCGCAGCTCGACCTTGGCGGCCTGGCCGTCAAGGAATCGCAGGTTCAATACCGCCATGCCCACGCCCAGCACCACACCGAGCGCCGCGAGGGGTGGCGCCACGAATACGGCCACGATGAATCCCAGAAAACCAACGATGATGGCCGAAAGGGTGGTGCGACGGAGGAGGCGTGGCAGCGTGTCGGTTGGGAGATTTTCTAGCACGAGCAATGGGTTTCTAGAGGAAACGCCGGACTTGCTTCACTACGCTCACCACGGCGGCGACCGTCCCTAATGCTATCCCGATTAAGAGACCCCATGGCGCGGTCCCCCACTCGTGATCGGCCCACAATCCGAGGACCACGAAGATGGCGATGATGATCGCGACCGTCGTGCCCATGGTCAGAAAGGCAACCACCCCGGGTAGGTCCTTTGCGGGGCTATTTTCCTGTTCCGTAGGCGTGGACGGCTCGTGATCGCCGTCGCTTTTACTCACCGGCGCGAGCTTTCCCTAACGTGTTTGGCCTCTTCCACGCGGTAGTAGAGACGGTTGACCAGCGGGCTGAACCAGGTCATCAGTCCGATTAACAAGAGCGCCACGCCAAGAGGTATGAACACGTTCGCCTGCGTGTCGAAAAGTGGCAGCAGGACGAAGCCGCAGAGCAGCGCAGTCCAGAGCCACAGGATCACGACGGTGCGCCGATGACCGTGGCCCAGACGCATCAGACGGTGGTGGATGTGGTTCTTATCGGGGGTGTGGAATCCCTGTCCCGAGACTGTTCGGCGCACGAAGGCCCACACCGCGTCGATCAGCGGCACGCCGAGGATGAAGACCGGGATCAACAGGGGCGCGAAGAAGAAGAACGTCACTCCGCTCGCCGGAGGGGTCCTTCCACCGATCACCATCGTCGAGGCGCTCATCAAGAGCCCCAGCATCAATGCGCCCGCGTCACCCATGAACAGCTTGGCCGGATGAAAGTTGTCGCGCAAGAAGCCCAGGCAGATACCGCAGGTCAGCGCCGCGATGAGCGGTCCGACGTTGTTGCTCGGTAACAGTCCGAGGTCTTCGAGGCGCAACCCGTAAAGACAGAGCGTGCCCGAGGCGATCGCCACGATGCCGCCGGCGAGACCGTCGAGTCCGTCGATGAGGTTGACGGCGTTCGACAGTGCGAAGACCCAGACCGCGGTGATGATGGGCAGGATGGACGGACCCAACACGACGAAACCGGCGAAGGGCAGTTTCAGTTGGTACATCGTCGCTCCACTGAAATACAGGATCGACGCCGCGAGGAACTGACCGGCGACCTTGGCCGGCGCACTCATCTCTCGAAAGTCATCCAGGACCCCGACGACGAAGATCACGCCCGCCGCGAGGAGTACGCCGATCATCTCGTGCGAGGAGAGGATGACGTTGCGCAGCGTGGGTATCGCCATCGAGACGATCAACGCGACGCAGAAGCCGACCAACATCGCGGCCCCTCCGCCGTAAGGCGTGGTGACCTGGTGGACCTTACGTTCGTCCGGTGCCGCGGTATAGCCGATGCGCAACGAGATCTTCCTCGCCGGCACGTTCGCTACCAACGTCACGACCGCACCCACGGCGATGACGGCGACGTACGCGAGGACGTTGTGCATTTAGCGCTGCGTGAAGTTGGCGTAAGGGTTGAACGACGCGCACATGGCGGCGACGTCGGCGCGGACCTCGGAGACGATCTTTTCGTCGTCACGGTGTCGCAGCGCGCGCGACATCAGTGACGCGATCGTTTCGAACTCGCCTTCTTTCATGCCGGCGGTGGTCTCGGCGGCGCTACCCACGCGTAGCCCGGACGTGATGAAGGGGCTTCGCGGATCGTCCGGGATCGTGTTGCGGTTCGTCGTGATGCCGGCTCGATCGAGTACCTCTTGGGCGACCTTGCCGGTCAACTCCTCGTCGAACTCGCGCAGATCCAAGAGCACCATGTGGTTGTCGGTGCCGCCCGAGACGTTACGGAAACCTTCTTTGGCCAGCGCCGCGCCGAAGGCCCTCGAATTGGCGACGATCTGTTCGGTATACGTCGCGAAGCTCGGCAACGCAGCCTCCTTGAAGGAGACGGCCTTGGCGGCGATCACGTGCTCGAGCGGACCACCCTGTTGACCAGGGAAGACCGCCGAATCGATCTTCTTCGCATACTCCTCTCGACAGAGGATCGCGCCGCCGCGTGGACCGCGAAGTGTCTTGTGAGTGGTGAAGGCGACGACGTCGGCGTACGGCACGGGATTGGGATGTGAACCGCCAGCGACCAACCCGGCGACGTGGGCCGAGTCGAACATGAGCAATGCACCGATCTCGTCGGCGATCTCGCGAAACGGAGCGGGTTCGATGAGTCGTGAATACGCGGTCGCGCCGGCCAGGATCATCTTCGGCCGGTGCTGGAGAGCCAGCTCGCGCACGTTGTCGAAGTCGATCATCTCGCCGGGATTCTCGGGATCGTCCGAGCGCGGCGTCACGCCGTAGGAGACGAAGTTCCACCACTTCGAGGTGATCGAAGCGGGTGATCCGTGCGTGAGGTGGCCACCCTGGTCGAGGCGCATCGCGAGGATCGTGTCACCCGGTTCCAGAAGCGCCTGGTAGACCGCGACGTTCGCGTTGGCCCCGCTGTGCGGCTGCACGTTGGCGTGGTCGGCACCGAAGAGCGCGGTGAGACGACGCCGGGCCAGGTCTTCCACTTCGTCGACGATCTGATTGCCGCCGTAGTATCGGCGTCCCGGGTAGCCCTCGGCGTACTTGTTGGTGAGGATCGAGCCGGTTGCGGCGAGCACCGCCGCCGAGGCGAAATTCTCACTGGCGATCAACTGCAGCGTCGTCGTCTGACGCTCCCACTCCTGGGCCAGCAGCGCCGTCATCTCGTCGTCGTTGGTGATCCACGCGTTAAAGGGTGAGGGGGTCATTGATTACCTTTCATCGTCTACGAGTTGTTCGTCGAGCGCGACGAGTTTCGCAATTCGAGCCATGTGGCGGCCCACGGCTGGCGTCGCGTTCAACCACGCGTCGAGGGCCTCGACAGCAACCGTCGCGCCGGTGAGGCGAGAGCCCAGGCACAGGACGTTGGCGTGGTTGTGCTCGCGCGCCAAGTGCGCGGACGTCACGTCGTGGACGACAGCCGCGCGTACGCCGGGGACTTTGTTGGCCGCAATCGATATCCCGATCCCCGATCCGCACACCGCGACGCCGAGCTCGCATTCGCCTGACGCCACGCTACGGCCGACAGCAGAGCCGAAGTCGGGGTAATCGACCGAATCGGTGGCGTTGTCGGTACCGAGGTCGAGTGTGTCGTGACCCCAATCGGTCAGCGTCTTGACCAGCACGGTCTTTAAGTCAAAGCCAGCGTGATCAGATCCGAGGGCGATACGCATCACGTCCACCATACCTTTGGATATGAAGCCATCCATGGTGCGGCAATACTTCAGGAGTGATCGTTCCTGCTCTTACTCCAGTACTGGTCGGGGTGGGACAAGTCACCGAACGACCCAACGCGCACTCGAGTTACGCCACCAGAAAGCAACCACTGGATCTCATGGTCGAGGCGCTCGAACTGGCCGCGGCGGACTGTGGCGCCACCGCAATACTTGGGAATCTTGACGAGATCGTCGCTGCGTCCTCCTTTACCTGGCACACCAATGATCCGGCGCTTCTGGTCGCCGAGCGACTTGGTCTACAGGTCACCACGCGACTCTTGAGCGTCGGAGGGAACACTCCACAGAGGTTCGTTCACGACAGCGCCAAGCGAATCCTCGCCGGTGAAGTGCGATCCGTCGCGCTCGTCGGTGCCGAGGCCATGTACGCCAGGCTCCTGGCTCGACGTGAGGGCCGCGAACTCGGGTGGGTACGGCAGCCCGACGATGTTCCAAGCCCGTTGATCACCGCGGGTGATCCGGCGCCGTTAACGGCCGCCGAATACGGTCAGGGCCTCAATCTTCCCACGAACGTGTACCCACTCTTCGAAAACGCCAGACGAGCCCGACTCGGATGGACCATTAGTGAACATCGTGAGAATCTCGGGCGCCTCTGGTCGAACTTTGCCCACGTGGCCGCAAAGAATCCCTACGCCTGGATCCCAGACGCACCTTCGCCTGAAGACATCGTCACGCCCAGCACGAGTAATCGAATGGTCGCGTTTCCCTACACGAAGCTGTTGATGGCGAACATGCCCGTCGACATGGCAGCGAGTTACATCATGACCAACTTCGAGCACGCCACCTCACTCGGCATCGCGCGAGATCGGATGGTCTTTCCTCAATGTGGCGCCGACGCGAACGATCATTGGCTGATTTCGGACCGACCGAAACTCGACGACTCCCCCGCCATGCGAGCAATCTGGAAGACCCTTTCGGGCTTCGGGGTCACTACCGACGACCTTCACCATGTCGATCTCTATAGTTGCTTCCCGACCGTCGTCCAAACCGCCTGCGACGTGCTGGACATCGATGCTTTCGACGCCAGCCGCGTTCCGACGGTCACCGGCGGACTCACGTTTGGGGGTGGACCCGGTAACAACTACGTCACGCATTCCATTGCGTCCATGGTCGATGCGCTCCGCGACGACCCGACCGGCCGAGGTCTCGTCACCGCACTCGGATGGTTTTGCACGAAACACTCGTGGGGCGTCTACTCCGCGTCACCCCCTCAAGAGGGTTTCCGATGGGCTGACCCACAAAGCGAAATCGACCGCCTGCCTCGTTGCGTGAGCGAACAACGAGACGGTGAGGCGGCGGTGGAGAGTTACACCGTGACGCACGCGTCTGACGGCACACCGGATCGGCTCATCATCGCCGCACGCACGACGGATGACGTAAGGACATGGTGCCACAGTACGGACACGACGTTGATGGAAGAGGCCGAACGATCTGATCTCATCGGTCTTAATGGAGACATTCAGAACGACATATTCGCGCTCTGAACTACCTGCGACTCGTGGTCAACTAACCGGACTCGTCAACGTCGACTAACGGATGTTCGACCTCTCCAGGCGAGTCGAGAGAGCGAAACGTGAGAAAGAGTCCGAACGTCACGACGACCGCGCCAATGAATTCGAGCCACAAACTCAGCGTGATCCATAGACCGCCAAATGATCGAATTGGCGTGAAGATGAAGTTAAATCCGACTGCGGAAAGTAAATATTGGATTGCGAAGAAAAGATAAACGCTGCGCAGTATTCGGCGCTGCGCATCGTCACGCGGCACCACACAAGTGAGCCACACCCACGCGCATAGCGCGCTAATGGTCGTCAACGGACTCAGCAATGGATCCACCACTTCACCGAACGAGCCATATCTGTATCCAAGAGAAGTGACTTCATTGGCATACGCGATCACACCCGCAGCGGCGCTCAACAGAAAACCGAATATGACGATCGCTCGAATGCGCTCTCGAGAATATTGACTCATGAAACTCACGCTAGTGACGATTCCGAAATCGCCCGGGGTCTTTCACTCGATTCGAGGAAAGCGGAACTTAGTTGAGCACGCGGACTACTTCAGCCATCGAAACGGCTCCCTCTCGCAACATACGCCACGGTGTCGCGGTTAGATCGACGACGCTCGAAACTTCGCCTGAACGCTCACCGCCATCGATGACCCCCACCAGTTCGTCGCGAGAAGAGAATCGTTCCAGCACTTCGTAGGCGCTGTAACACGGCTTTTGACCGTGCTCGTTCGCGCTCGTCACCGCGAACGGTCCGAGTACCGCCATCATTCGGCGCAGGACGTCGTCATCCGGAATACGAAAGCCGGCCGTGTCATCGGTGCTGCCTAACATCTCGGCAAGCTCGTGCGGGACCGGGACGATGATCGTGAGCCCTCCGGGCCAGAACGCCTCGGCGAGCATTTGAGCTTCGTCGGGCCAATCGACGCCCAAAAACGCAATCTGCTCCACGGAGTCGACCATCACCGGAAGCGGAACGAGCGTCGGACGTTCCTTCAGCTTGAACAGCGTGGCGACCGCCGTCGGCTGGCTTATTTCAGCGGCGAGTCCGTAGACCGTGTCGGTCGGAATGGCGACGATGCCGCCGGCGTCCAACGCCGCGATTGCGGCCTCCACCTTCATCAGCCTGGGCATCAGCGTTTCGCGATCAAGAATCGGGGATTGCCGAACATGTCGTCGAGGTCGTCGACGTAGGAGAACATGGCCCGGTGTGCCGCTTGGAGAACCGCCTCGCGATGCATATTGCCATGTTCACATATCAACAACCCATTTGCCACGAGCCACGGGCACGATCGCCCGATTATCGCCTGGAGATCTGAGAATCCGTCGGCGTGATCCGTGTCCCTCGAAACCAACGCCGCCAATGGCTCGTAGCCGAGCACTGGATCGAGCGTTGCGAATTCGGCCGCGCTGACGTAGGGCGGATTGGCGACGATCAGGTCAACGCAACCACGCAACGACGGATCCAGGCCGTCGAACCACGAGGAGTGAACCGTGGTCACGTCGTCCAGATCGTGCTTCGTCGCATTGGCCCGAGTGACGTCGAGCGCGTCACGCGAGGAGTCCACCGCAACTAAGCGAGCACGAACGCCCAATTGACGCAGTTCGAAGAGCAATGAGAGACCGATGGCGCCCGAGCCGCATCCGAGATCCACGATGAGCGGTTCCTTCAGTCGTTGCTTCATGAGTTCATCGAAGGCGAGACCGACTAGTTCCTCGGTCTCGGGGCGCGGTATGAGCACGCGCGCGTCGAGATCGAGGTCGAGGGAGCGAAAGGGCCAATGCCCGAGCACGTACTGAATCGGTTCGCCTTCGAGTCGTCGCTGAGCAGCCGCTCGCATGGTGGAGATCCCCTCGTCGTCGTTCGGCGAGAACTCTTCAACCAACCACCGGGCCTCGCGTCGGTTCAGACCGGCCTGGATGAGTTCGGTCACTAGATACGAATTAGCGTCCATCGCTCTCAGCGAGCTGACGCGCGCGCTTTTCTGCGAGCAGCGCGTCGACGTAAGGGTCAAGGTAACCGGCCAGCACGTTATCGAGCGTATAGGTCGTCAGGTTAATCCGATGATCCGTGACGCGGTTCTCCTTGAAGTTGTACGTGCGGATCTTCTCGCTGCGACCACCACTGCCCAACTGCGAACGCTTGAGGTCACCCTGCTCACTCGCCTGGGCGTCCTGGGCTGCTTTCAACAGTCGTGAACGAAGCACGATCAGGGCCTTGGCGCGGTTCTGGATCTGGCTCTTCTCGTCCTGCATCGACACGACGATGCCGGTCGGCAGGTGGGTGATGCGTACCGCCGAGTCCGTCGTGTTGACGCTCTGGCCGCCGGGACCGGATGATCGGTAGACGTCGATCTTGAGGTCGCTCTGGTTGATGTCGACGTCGACCTCTTCGGCTTCGGGCAAGACCGACACGGTCGCTGACGAAGTGTGGACGCGGCCCTTGGCTTCGGTCACCGGCACCCGTTGGACGCGGTGCACGCCGGCTTCGTGTTGCAGTCGGAACCACGCGTCCTCGCCCTTGATGAGATAGATGGCCTCATCCAGGCCACCTTGTTCGGACTCGCGCTCTTCGATGACCTCGAGTTTCCAACCGCGAAGCGCGGCGTAGCGCCGATACATCTGGGCTAAGTCGCCGGCGAAGAGGTTGGCCTCCTCGCCCCCTTCGGCGCCGCGGATCTCCAAGATCACGTTGCGACCTTCGTTGGGATCGTGCGGGAGCAGCAATGTCTCTAAGTTCAGCTCCAGGTCAGGGATCTTCGCCTCGGCGTTGTTCATCTCCTCGCGCCAGAGTTCTCGATCGTCACCGCTCGATTCGTTGAACATCTCCTTGGCGGTCGCGGCGTCGGACCGGGCGGCCTTGAGCTCGTTCCACGCATTGTTGATCTCGGCAAGTTCTTTGTGGCGTCGCGAGAGATCGCGAAGGCGCGTGAGGTCGCTGGCGACGTCGGGCTCGGAGAGCTGTGATTCGACGGTGCGAAGTTCTTCCTGAAGGGCGTTCAGGGTCTCGTCAACGGAGCGCACGGCGAAGGAGCGCTCGAGGACCTAAGCCCGGGGAGCGCGCGCCTTGGTCTTTTGCGCGTAGCGGCGCTGGAAGCGCTCCACGCGACCACCGGTGTCGACGAGCTTCTGCTTGCCGGTGAAGAACGGGTGGCATTCGTTGCACAGTTCGACGGTTATGGCTGACTTCGTGGACTGGGTCGTGAAAGTGTTGCCGCACGAGCATTTGACGGTCGCGTCGCCGTAGTTGGGGTGAATATCAGGCTTCATAGGTGCTCCTCGTTGCGAATATCAAGTTTAGCCGCAAATCAGCTTGTCGAAGCGGGGCCGCGCGCGATCTCGGCGAGGAACTCGTCGTTGGACTTGGTCGACTTCAGCTTGTCGATCAACAGTTCCAGGCCGGCCGCCTCGCGACCTTCCGAAGCCAGTCCGTTCAAGACGCGGCGCAACTTCCAGACCTGGGGCAGCGCCTCGCGGCTGAAGAGCAGCTCTTCGTGGCGCGTGGAAGACGCATTGACGTCGATGGCCGGGTAGATGCGGCGTTCGGCCAAACGGCGGTCGAGTCGCAACTCCATGTTGCCCGTTCCCTTGAACTCCTCGAAGATGACTTCATCCATCTTGGAGCCGGTTTCCACGAGCGCCGAGGCGATGATCGTGAGAGATCCGCCCTCTTCGATGTTGCGGGCCGCACCGAAGAACTTCTTCGGCGGATAGAGCGCACCAGAGTCGACGCCACCGGACATGATGCGCCCGGTCGCCGGGGCGGCCAGGTTGTAGGCGCGAGCGAGTCGTGTGATGCCGTCGAGGATGATCACGACGTCGCGAGCCTGCTCGACCAGGCGCTTGGCGCGCTCGATGCACAGTTCGGCGACGTGGGTGTGCTCTTCGGCCGGGCGGTCGAAGGTCGAGGCGATGACCTCGCCCTTCACGGTGCGCCGGATGTCGGTGACCTCTTCGGGACGCTCGTCGACCAAGAGCACCATCAGGTGCACTTCGGGGTTGTTCGACTCGATCGATTGGGCGATCTGCTTCATGATCGTGGTCTTGCCGGCTTTGGGCGGTGAGACGATCAGTCCGCGCTGGCCCTTGCCGATGGGCGAGAGAAGGTCGACGATGCGCGGCGTGAGGTCGGTCTTTCCTTCGTTCAGCTCGAGATTGAGCTTCTCGTCGGGGAAGAGCGGCGTGAGGTCTTCGAAACGGGGGCGAAGGCGCGCCACTTCGGGATCGAGACCGGCCACGCTGTCGACGCGCAGCAGCGCCGGGTACTTCTCGTTCGACGCGGCCGGTCGGTAACCACCGACAATCGTGTCGCCCTTGCGCAAGTGGTAGCGGCGTACCTGGTTGATCGAGACATAGACGTCGTTGGGCGACGGGTGGTAGCTCTTGGTGCGCAAGAAGCCGTAGCCGTCGTCGCGCAGGTCCAAGAGGCCCTCGATCTCGATGAGTTCACCGGCGTAGGGCTGGTCGGCATTGGGCATGGAGTCGCCGCCGAAGCGCTCGCGGCCATTGCGGTTGCGTCGATTGCGACGGTTGCGTCCGGCCGTGTCGTTACCGAAGTCGCGCGGTTGACGGTCCTGTCGAGGCTGGGTGTTCTGACGGGGGTTCGCCTGGCGCTCTGATCCGTTCGAGCTCGGAGCCGAAGGCGCTGCTTCGGTCGTCGATGCTTTGACGTCGCCGGCGGGCGTCGCGTGATCAGCGGACGCGTCGGCCACGAACTCACCGAGCAGGTCGTCGAAGTCGTCAGTCGGTGTGGCGACCGTGCGGCGTGAACGAACAGCGCGCGATGTCGATTCAGACGGATCACTTGAGACGGGGTCGCCCATGATCGCTTCGATGAGCGAGGCCTTGGAGGCGCGCGCCGAAACGTCGACGCCCTTCACCTTGGCAATGGTTTGGAGGTCTTCACGGGACTTGGACTCAAGGTCGGACCGGTCTGGGGAGGGCTTTACAGCCATGGTTAATCCTTTCGCTCCGCTCGCCAAAATTGAATGAGCGAAGAAGAAAATATCGGGAAACGTCGTCTCGGAAGAGTTCCTCACACCGGGGAAAGGCCGGGCGTGGACGACGTATTCAGTGTAGCGGAGTCGGCGGCAAATACCAACCATTGGTCGAATTCTTAGAAATCGATGTCGTCGATGGCTCGACCTCGTCGGCCCAAGCTTTACGCGGCGAGTGACATCGACTACGAGAGTTTCGCGAGCAGTGCCTTCAAGGTCGCGTCGACGACGTCGGGCGTGACGCTCGTTTCAACAGCGGTATCGGGGTCCTTGAGGCCGTTGCCGGTCAAGACACACACGACCGTCGATCCTTTCGGCACGCCGTATTTGATGATGCCGGCGATCGACGCAGCCGACGCCGGCTCGCAGAAAATCGACTCATAGCGAGCCACGTAACGATAGGCGTCCAAGATCTCGTCGTCGGTGACCGCGCGGATGTCACCGAGTGACTCGTGGATGACCTCGAGCGCGGGAACCCAGCTGGCGGGATTGCCGATTCGAATCGCGGTGGCGATGGTCTCGGGGTTCGTGACCGGATGACCGAGGACGATCGGTGCCGCACCGGCAGCCTGGAAGCCCCACATCTTGGGCAGTATCTTGCAGCGTTCGGCGAAGTGATACTGCGTGAACCCACGCCAGTACGCGGTGATGTTGCCGGCATTGCCAACGGGGATCGACAACACGTCGGGCGCTTTGCCGAGCACATCGACGATCTCGAAGGCGCCGGTCTTTTGCCCTTCGATGCGATCGGGGTTGATCGAGTTGACGATCGTGATCGGTAGATGCTGGGTGAGCTCGCGCGCCAGGTTGAGCGCCTGATCGAAGTTGCCGCGGATCTGGAGGACCTGGGCGCCGTAGACGATGGCCTGGGCCAGCTTGCCCTGGGCAATCTTGCCCTCGGGTACCAAGACGACACAGTCCATGCCGGCCTTTCCGGCGTAGGCCGCGGCCGAGGCCGACGTGTTGCCGGTCGATCCGCAGATGACCGAGGTTGCGCCACCGGCTTTGGCCTTGGTGATAGCCATCGTCATGCCGCGGTCCTTGAACGAGCCCGACGGATTCAGTCCTTCGAATTTCAACCACACGTCGGCGTTCAGTCGCTCTGAGAGTCGCTCGGCGTGAATGAGAGGGGTGTGGCCCTCCTGCAAGGTCACGATCTCGTCGACGCCGTCAAGGTTGAACCACTGTGCGTACTCGACCAGCAAGCCCTGCCATCCGATCACGGGCGTTCTCCGTCGATCACTCGTAGGCACGCACCGATCGAGTCGACCGACTTGTGCTTGGCCAGTTCCTTGATGGTCGCATTCACACTGTCGGTCAGCGCCATGTGTGTGAAAAACGAAAGACGAGCTTCGTCACCGAAGCCCGACTGCTCCATTGACTGGATTGACACGCCGTTGTCGCCGAATATCCCCGCCACGGCGGCCAAGACGCCCGGTCGGTCCACGACGTCGATGCTGATGTAGAAGACGCTCTTCAGTTCTCCGGCCTCGACGCTGTGCAACGTGCGCACCACTCGGAAGGGGACGTCGTGACGATCGCTGAATCGATTACGGGCCACGTCGAGCAGATCGCCGAGCACTGCGGTCGCCGTGGCATTTCCCCCGGCGCCTTGACCGAGCCACATCAGTGGTCCACTTCGAACGCCTTCGACGAACACCGCGTTCATAGCGCCATGCACCGACGCCAATGGATGATCGACCGGAATCATGGCGGGGTGGGCTCGTCGTGATAACCCAGACTCGCCAATGCGTTCAGCCACGCCGAGCATTTTGATGACGTAGCCCGAACGTCGAGCGAACTCGACGTCGACTGAACGGATACCGACGATCCCTTGACGGTAGATCGCCTCACCAACGAGTTCGGTCCCGAAGGCGAGCGAGGCCAGGATCTGGACCTTGGCCGCGGCGTCGTAACCCTCGACGTCGGCACTCGGATCGGCCTCGGCGTAGCCGAGCGCCTGGGCCTCCTTCAGAGCGGCCCCGTAGTCGCTGCCTTCGCTCGTCATTTTGGAGAGGATGAAGTTCGTCGTACCGTTCACGATGCCCATGACGCGGTTGATTCGCTCGCCGGCCAGTGACGTTCGAAGGGCGCGAAGGATTGGAATGCCGCCACCGACGGCCGCTTCATAGAACAGGTCGGCGCCGTTCTGGTGGGCCAGTTGGGCCAGTTCGGTGCCGCACTCGGCCATCAAGGCCTTGTTGGCGGTGACCACCGAGACGCCGTGGCGTAACGCCGTCTCTATGTAGACCCGCGCCGGCTTGATGCCGCCGGCCAGCTCGACCAGGACGTCGAGATCGTCGTTATTGATGAGTCCGGCCACGTCAGTCGTGAGCAAATGCTTGGGAATCCCCTTGCGTCGCTTGGCTGCGTCGCGCACGGCGACCCCGACCAATTCGATCGGGCCGGTCGCGGCGTCAATGAGGGCATCACGACGACTTTCGTCACTCAACAGTTCCACGAGCGCGCCGCCGACGTTGCCGGCACCAATGATTCCGACTCGAACGACCGGCTTGTTCACCTTCAAAGGCTAACCGAGTCCTTCAGCCGTATCGATTTCAAACTTCGAGTCGCGCCATGTCGTCGAAGGTCTCGCGGCGCAGGACTTCGTGCGCGACGCCGTCACGTACGAAGAGCACCGCCGGACGAGGTACGCGGTTGTAGTTCGACGCCATCGAGTAGCCGTAGGCACCGGTCACCGGCGTCGCCACGATGCTTCGCACGCCGGTCGATTCGGGCAACCATGCCTCGTCGATCAGCACGTCGCCGCTCTCGCAGTGCTTGCCGACGAGTCGCACGTTCTGGGGCCGAGCCGCCAGCGGCTCGGCGACGTCAAAGGCCTCGTAACCCGATCCGTAGAGCACCGGACGAGGATTGTCACTCATGCCCCCATCGACCGCCATATACGTGCGTTGCGCGACCGGCTTCACCGCCCCTACTTCATAGAGCGTCACCGCGGCCCGGGCCACGATGGCCCGGCCCGGTTCGGCGAGGAGCCGCACCTTGGAATCCAATCCGACTTCGAGCGCGGCCGCTCGCACCGCGTCACCCCACTGGTGAATCGAAGGGGCTGACTCACCGGTGACGTAGGCAACACCCAGTCCGCCGCCGATGCACAACTCGTCGAAATCATCATCGGCGATGAACTTGGCCAAGATCGTGAGTGACTCGACGAATCCGATCAATTCGAAGATCTGCGATCCGATGTGCGCGTGCACTCCGTGCAACGTGAGACCAGGGATCGCGCGCAGTTGGTCAATCGCTCTTCGAGCGTCCCCGGTCGCGACCGAGAAGCCGAACTTCGTGTCCTCTTGACCGGTGCGTACGAACTCGTGCGTGTGCGCTTCGACGCCGGGCGTGACCCGAACGAGACAGTCGAGCCGCGACGAATCGCTGACGAGCGCCGAGAGCAGCGCGATCTCTTCGAAGTTGTCGACGACCAGACGATGCACGCCGACGGCGATCGCTCGCTCGATCTCGTCCAACGATTTGTTGTTGCCGTGCATGATGATCCGTCCAGCCGGCACGCCGGAACGCAGTACGAGGTCGAGCTCTCCCCCGGTGGCGACGTCGATGCAGAGACCCTCTTCGAAGGCCAGTCGGGCCATCGCTCCGCAGAGGAAGGATTTCGAGGCGAAGGCGGCGCCATCGTCGAAGGCGCCGGCGGCCTCTCGACACCGAGCGCGCAACGTCTCTTCGTCGTACACGAAGAGTGGTGTTCCGTAAGAGCCTGCGAGACCACGCAACGACACCCCGCCGATGGAAACGTCATTCGCCGAGAATTCGGCGGTGTCCGGAAGGAGCGACAAGGGAATCGGCTCTGCACTCATAAATGAACATTACGAGATGACCTCGTCACTTACGAAATGGGGTCGCAAAATCTCAGAGGTAGGATTCGCCCATTGCCCTCGTAGCTCAGTGGATAGAGCATTGGCTTCCGAAGCCAAAGACGTTGATGGCTATCGGCACCTTCGATCCGGCTCTCCAAGTCGTGACTTCGACATCAATCCCCATTACGTCGTCGTTGGCAAGGGCGTGCCGAGCGAACGCAAGGTGAGTGCGGCTTCCGCGGCCGAAGCTGGCGTAGCTATCAGATAGCCCTGGATGCTTTCGCATCCCATCTCGACCAGTGCGGCGAGTTGGTCCGGAGTTTCGACTCCCTCTGCGATGCAGGACATCCCAAGAGCGCTCACTACATCAACGATGCTCATTACCATCGCCTCTCCAGACTTTTCGGCAGTCAACCGGTCTATGAAGGTCTTATCGATCTTGACGATGTCTACCGGAAGAGTCGCAAGTCGACTGAGAGACGAATAGCCGGTTCCATAATCGTCGAGAGCGATCCTCAGGCCCAATTCTCTCAAGCAGTGCAGGCGAGTCAACTCAGCATTGAAGTCGAGCATCAACGTGCTCTCCGTTATCTCCAACACCAAACAACTGGGCGGAAGACCCGAATCCAGAAGGGCGCGAGAGACACGGTTGACGATCTCCGGATCCCCAAGTTGGCGAGCGGACATATTTACGCTCACGTAAAAGGATTCGTCGACGACGCCGGACTCTCTCCACGACTGAGCTTGTGCACAGGCCATATTCAGGACCCAATCGCCGAGCACGATAATCAATCTGGTGGACTCGGCTACTTCAATGAACTCGATTGCTGGGATCATCCCGAATCGCTCATGGTTCCATCTGACCAGCGCTTCGGCGCCCATCACATTCAAATTGCGGGTGGAAACGATCGGCTGGTAGAACACTTGCAAATTCTTCTTTTCAAGGGCTCGAAATAGATCGGTAGCAATGTCATGCCGATGGACTACCTGGCTGTACATATCTGGTTGAAACAATTCACTGCGGCTTTTTCCAGCTCGCTTGGCTGAACCCATCGCCAGACTGGCGTTTCGCAAAAGGCTGTCCGGACTATCGTCTAGCGAACCATTTAGCGCGATTCCGACGCTCACGTGAACAGGCAGGCTCCCGTCACCGACGCGAATGGGTTGGTCGAACATGTTCACGATGCGATGAGCGACGGCCTGTGCCACATCGGCCAGACCGCTGATCTCAATCAGGATTGCGAACTCGTCTCCCTCGAGTCGAGCGAGTGTGTCACCAGGTCTCATCGCGAGCGCCAAGGTGTCGCCGGCTGCCGCGAGAACCTTGTTACCCGCATCGTGACCAATGCTGTCATTGATGTTCTTGAAGTTGTCGAGGTCGATGTACAGCACAGCGATGGAGTTGACCTGGCCACGAGTCCGATCAAGTTGATGACTCACCTGGTCAACGAAGAACGCCCTGTTCGCGAGTCCCGTCATCGAGTCGTGAAACGCCAGATCATGAAGTTGTAGTTCAAGGGAGTGATGTTCGGTTATGTCATGGCTGTTCAATACGATGGCGCTGACATCGGGATCCTCCAGCATGTTGGTCATGACGGTGATCACTATGCGCGTGCTGCCATCGCTTCGTATCCAGCGGCTCTGTCCTTCGACGGTAGCCAGACGACCCTCGGTCTGCACCTTCGCGAGCTGATCCCTGAAGGTGGGGGTGTCCTCAGGGAGAACGAACTCGCTCCAATGGTGCCCAATGGTTTCGTCGGATTGACGGCCCAGCATGGCGAACACGGGGGGGCTTAGATAAAGGATGCGGCCGCTACTCTCAACGAGGGTGACGAGGTCGGTCGACTTTTGCATCAGTGATCGGAATCTGCGTTCGTTTTTCTCTCGGATCCGCTCTTCCGTCAACTCGACACCCTTCAACGCCAAACCCATTTCGGCACATAACATCCGCACCGACGACGTCAGATTCAAAGCATTGTCTGAGGAGTAACTCACTCGGAGGTACCCGCGGATTTCGTTGCCCACCTTCACCGGCTCGGCGAACAGAAACACGGAAGCAGACCCACCGTTGGCCTGCCTCACGATGACCGGTATCTGACTCGCGACGTCTCTTCCGATTTCTTGGCCCGTCGCTCGCACGGGCCCGTCCGATCGGTCGCCGACTTTGACGGTTGCAGGTCCAGCTACGGCCACCACCGTTGGATTCAACCGGTCATCCTTGACGAACGTCGCCCACGACTCTCCACCACAAGCGAGCGATACCGCAGTGCGAACACCGGCGTCGGCAATCGTCCTTAAGTCGCTGGCACCCACGAATGCTTTGGCTGCGGTGATGAGCACCGTCTGGCGTATCGCGGCCTCAGCCAAGTTGCGGTTGGCCGTGTCGAGAGTCTTGGTGATAATCCAAAGTCGAAGCAAGATCATCATGAACACGAGAGCCGCGGCGCTCGTAAGAAGAACTAAATCGGAGCGCTGGCCGATCAGTTCTCGGGCGATGATCACGGCCGGCGTCGTCATCGCGGCTATCGACAGGACCACGAGCGCAGCGTGTGGGCGCCGTGGCTCACTTGACTCTGTGGGTTCGGCGAGGCGCACCATCGAGGGATGAAGTGCTGCCGCACCCCACAGCGCGTACGAAAGAAGCCATCCAGTATCGATCGGGGTGGCGTTCGTGAATGAGTACCAGCCGTGAACTTGAGCGAGTGCATAGAGACCATCCACCACGAGCAAGAGCGTCACGCTGGCGAAGAGCAGCCGGTAACTGAAGTTGCGCACTCCCGTGCTGAACACCAGACGAATGATGATGACGACCAGGAGCAGGTCCCACATCGGGTAGGCGATGGCCGTTAGACGTCCCCCCACGCTCAAGGCTGGTTCGTGCGCGTAGTGCCCGAGGATGCTGATCCACGCCAGGACACCGACCGCAACGGCGACGATGAGCCCATCGAGTGCAGAACTGAATCCTGCATTCGGCGTCCGGCTTCGGACAAGCAGCAGCGCGCCCACACCGATGACGGGGTACGCTGCGAGATAGAAGAAGTCCGCGACCGACGGCGTCGGAACCGTATGACCTACGAAGATGTAGACGTTGAATATGACGTCGCCTACCGCGAACAACGCCATTCCCGCCGCGAATGCCCACCAAGGTCCGCGTTTCTCAGGTCGATTAATTCGGATTCCAACCAAGATCGCAGCGACGGATGAAAACCCGTAAACGTCGTACACGACGCTCTGGGTCGTCCCACTTGTGGCAAAGAAATAGATCGGGACGCCAATCGTCAAAATCGCGAGGTAGTACCACCACGCCCGCGTCGCGGCCGTGTTCGGTCGCGACATCACGAACGTTTTCGCTTGATTCCCGGTGAGCTTGAGCTCAACATGGTGTGAGCCACTGTCGCAATCTCCCACGTCCCCACGGTGCCGCTCCCGGGAATGGTGGGAATTGCGCCAGAATTGTTCAAAGTACCACTTTCGGCCCCCAGAACGAGGAAAATGGGGGATGCTTACGACCCACTTTTGGGGTTTCGTGTGCCGACTAATCTTGCGTGGAGTGGGCGAGATCCACTACGGCCCTCGTAGCTCAGTGGATAGAGCATTGGCCTCCGAAGCCATGTGCGCAGGTTCGACTCCTGTCGGGGGCACACTGTCGGGGGCACACTGTCGGGGGCGCCAAACACTAATTACGTCGATGCATGATGTACCAGAATCTCGGACTCGTTACTGAGTAGCCTGCTACAGGCTGACCCTTTTGGACCGGCAACTCGTGAGCAGGAAGCGGGCTTATCGGTCAATGTACGCAGGCTCTTCGAGGCGAAGGTTGACGTTGTAGACCGTTACCAGTTGTTGAGCTACGAATGTGCCAATGACGAGTTCACCGGTCGAGGTGAAGTGAATTCCGTCGGGCTTTCTCAGTGCACTTTGTACATTGTTCACCACGGCACCTCCCCGGTAGTTGCCGCTTTTCGTTGTCAAGAGATGCCACATCGGCTGGAACGTAACGCCGGGCGTCGACGTGGCCAACTGACGATAAATGGCGTTCAACGTCCGAAGACCTTTGCTGTAGCTCTTCGGCGCAACGATTGGAAGACCGACCCAGAACGCGTACGCGCCCGCCTTAGTCACCATCCGATCGATCCGACGAACGCGCGCAACGTAGGCGCTACGCCACTTCGTCGAATCGAATGGTTGCGACACTCCGTCGACGGCAAGTGCATGTTCATCGTTCGCGCCAAACATGATGACGACGAGATTGGGACGGTAGTCGTGCAAGTCAGACTTCAGATGGGCTGGCCAATTGTAATACCACGACGCGGAAAGACCGGTCGACGTTTTATTGCGTTGGATCAATTTCAACCCCGGCGTGAACTGAAGTTCATGTCGAATGCCGTATTCGAGGTCGTCACCGAGCGAGTCGCCAATCTCGAGAAGTCGACAATGGCCCAGCGCGAACGGCACGTGATGAGGTGTTGTCGTTGATGTCGAAGTGCTCGTTCGCACCAGTGCTGACACCGGGGTGAAGCCGCATCCGCGCGAGGGCAGTCGAAATGCAGCGTTGTCCGCAACGGGAATATCCAACGGGTCCTTGAACGGCGATGTGATGCTTCGTGCCGAAATTGCCACCGTGCTCGATGAGGGATGCGACGTAGGTGTCGACATAACTTGATTGACGTGCGAGTCGCGCGACGACGCCGATGCAGCGTTAATTCTGGTGAACTGACACCCAGCGACTACCAGCGTAGCCAAGGTCGCCGCCCTCAGGCACCGCATCCGTGGGCGCCGGGACGTTGGACAAGAGGTCAAGGGAGTCTTCGTCGCGCATTCAACGCTAACAGGCAAGCGAAGCCGCGCGCACTTGTTGACAATTCCACCCCAAAGCCAAGTACGCCGGTTCGACACCTGTCCACTCTCTAGTGCAGTCATATAGCGTCGAGGCCGCCACGTAGTCTGGAAGGAAACGCACTTCTTGACTCCGCATTGATCCGACTCGTCGCGACCACTCACTCAGTGATGGATGTCATCTTCGTGCGCAGCGTGCGTGGTCGGTTCAAGCTGGAACGTCGAATGCGTGATCTTGAAATGTTCGGAGAGGCATGACTGCAGATCGTCCAGAACTTGCGGTGCGTGTCCGGTATCAAAACAGTGATCTTCGACAATCACGTGAGCGGAAAGGGTGACTGAACCAGACGTGAGGGTCCAGGCGTGAAGGTCATGGATATCCAGAACGTGCGCTAAGTCCATCAAGTGTGATCGAACCTCATTGAGATAGAGATCTTCGGGCGTGCCTTGGAGGAGAATGCGACCCGAATCGCGCAAGAGCCCCCATGACGAATAGAGCATCAAGATGACCACCAGAAGTGACGCGATGGAATCCGCTCTCGCCCAATGAGTCAAGGCAACGATTAGGCCCGAGGCGGCCGTTCCCACGAATGCAAACAGGTCCGTTCGAATGTGAGCGAAGGCAGCGCGCACGTTCAATTTGTTCCGATTCGCTCGCGCAAGGATGCGGACCGCCGCAACGTTGATGACCACTCCGATCAGGGCGATCGTCAAGACGAGTCCACCCGACACGTGTTGAGGTGTGACCAGCCTGAAGACCGCTTCCACGGCCACAGTGATCGCCACGGCAATGAGCAACATCCCGTTGGCCGCCGCGGCGAGAATCTCGGCTCGCTTAAAGCCGTACGTCCAGAGTTCACGAGCAGGTTTTCTGGCGAGGTGAATGGCCCACGCGCTCAGAACGAGGGCCACGACGTCGGTCACCATGTGCCCGGCGTCGGCGTAGAGGACCAGCGAATCACCGAAGATCGCCGCGGCGAGCTCGATGATGAGGAAAAGGACGATCAGCGAAAGCGCCACGAGGATGAGTCGCATGTCCGCGTCGGTTTCGATCCCATGGACCGAATCGTTCGGACCAGAACCCTTAGTCACGGCGTGCCCACCCCAAACCTGGCGATGCCGTATATCTCGCTCCGATGTCCGTATCAGCGGGCGGCGCCATTCGCCAAACCTACTCCTGACCCTGCGACGCCTTACGGCCCTATATCACCAAGGCCGGTCTCTTCGAAAACACGCATCACCACTTCTTCGGGAGTCAGATGGTCCACGTCGATAACGACGTCTTCCACCGACGCGTAGAGCGGATGACGCGCGACGTAGAGGTCGCGAAGTGACCGCTCGGGGTCGGCGCCGAGGCGGGGCCTCGCTTCAGACCGTTTGACGCGCTCGATGAGTGTGTCGATCGAAGCGCGCAGCCACACGACGACGCCGGAACGAACGAGTAATGCACGATCCGTCTCGGACAAGACGGCACCGCCGGCGACCGCGATCACCACTGGTGTTGGAGCGTTGACCGCCTCGACCAACACCTTGCTCTCCAACGAACGAAGCGCACCGTCGCCCTCTGTGTCATAGATCTCTTGAGCCGTGCGACCGGTATCGGCCAGTAGTTGGACGTCGGAGTCCAGGAACGACCACTCGAGTCTCTTCGCACAGAGTCTCCCGACCGTGGTCTTGCCGACCGCCATCATGCCGATCAACATCAGTCGGTCCGTCATACGGTCACTCGGATATCACACGTCTAGTCATGTCAACGTATTCTTCTCCACGGCGCATGCACTCCGCGATCGATCAAATCCCGAGGGACGATTTAGCCACTTCTTAGGCACCCACTAGGACCCGTTGAACTTCAGCCGCGATACTTAAACGCGAGTTGAGTGTGCCGAAAAGGAGATCCCGATGGATTGGGACGACGAGAAGTCAGAAGTTCCAACGAGTGACGAGGTCACAACTGACCCACCTCCGGCCAAGACGATCACCATGAGCAAAGTCCAGTGGCGCTTCGCCAAAGGTTTCAGCGCCCTCGTCCTGATCCTCGCAATCGGTGGTGCGGGATTCATCCTGGGCCACGACGTCGTCACGCCGAAACCGCTCCGCAGCGCGGCGCCCGGCTTCACGTACCCGTCCTTCCCGTCGGGCGGCTTCGGTAACGGGGGCTTCTCACCTTCGTTCCAGTATCCGACGGTGTCTCCGCAGAACACGAAGGCTCAGGCCGCGACCGCCAAGATCGCGAGCAAGGTCGACCCCGGTCTCGTTGACATCACCACGAGCTACGCCGGCGCGAGCGGTTCCGCCGAGGGAACCGGCATGATCCTCACTTCCAACGGCCTGGTCCTCACCAACAATCACGTCGTCGAAGGCGCCTCGTCGTTGTCGGTACGTGACATCGCCACCAACACGACGTACGTCGGCACAGTGGTCGGCTATGACTTGAACCAAGACGTGGCGCTCATCCAATTGAAGAACGCCAGTGGACTGACGACCATCAAGACGGCGAATTCGGACAAGGTCACCCCGGGCGAGAAGATCGTCGGAATCGGCAACGCCGGCGGACTCGGGGGCACGCCGAGCTACGTCGCCGGCAGCGTCGTCGCGCTCAATCAAGGAATCACCGCCGGTGATGAGACGAACCCGACCGGTTCAGAGCACTTGAGCGGACTCATTGAAGTGAATGCCGCGATCGAGCCGGGTGACTCCGGCGGACCGTTAGTGAATGACAAGGGCAAGGTCGTTGGCATGGACACCGCAGGCTCAGACCTCAACGGTGGATTCGGTTACCAATCCAACGGCACCTCGACGAACCGCGGCTACGCCATCCCCATCAACACCGCCCTCTCGATCGTCTCATCAATTCGAGAAGACAACGCCGTCTCGGGTGTCCACATCGGGGCGACGGCGTTTCTTGGTGTCGAATTCGCCTCGGCCACCTCAACGGGTGGCGGCGCGAATGCTTCAGGCGGTGTCACGATTGCCGGCACGGTGCCCGGCACTCCCGCGGCTCAAGCCGGACTCGTTGCCGGCGACACCATCACCGAAATAGCCGGTCAGCCCGTGACCTCGGGCAGTGGCCTCCAAAGCATCCTTTTGACGAAGAAGCCCGGCGACACCATCGAGGTGACATTCGTGAACACGAGCGGGACTTCCGAGACCGTGAGCGTCACTCTGCAGTCCGGTCCGGCTCAATGAGGATCGAGCACTTCTCCGGTGGGATTACTCCCGACCAGCGCCTGACCCGAGTGAATAACACCGAAATAGCGTCGGCGATCGAATCAATTGAGCCCAGTGGTACCAGAGGTGGAATGCCCCACGCCTGACGAGCCGTGCTTTTCGTCGTCGTACTCGTAGCCGGGGCGACGCGACCTTTTCGGGACAGGATCTCACGATAACGTCGGTTAACTGATGAGTAAACGTGAATAGCAGGCTGCACGCAATGCGATGGGTTGTTTTTGGTGAAGTGGCGTTTCTCTTCTTCATGGGAGTGAGCGTCGCGCTCCATCCGGGCTTCGTGCTCGCCCGACACGAAGGCGGGATCAGTGAGTACGGCGTGCACGTAAAGACTGCGGTGCTCTACACGCTCGCCTGGGTGATGCTCGCCGGCGCCAATATGCGCGCGGCGCGCGCGTGTGGTGGCCGTGGCGTGCGCTCGGAGAATATGCGAAAGTTGCTCTTGTCCTACAGCGTCGCCTCTTCCCTGGTGCTTATCAGCACCTACTTCTACTCTCTTGACGCGGTGTTGAAGTACATCCACTATGGCCTTGGGGCCCTACTCGTGGTGTTCATGAGCGCGGCGGCCTATTGGCTGTTTCGTCAGTTAGCGGACGTCCCCTGGGCCAGGGCTGCTCTCTGGGTCCAGTTGCTAGGAAGCACCGCCGCCCTCTTGAGTTTCGCAGGTGTGTTCCATGTGCTCTTTTGCGCCGAATCGTTCTCCAACGTGGGGTGTGCGATTTTGCTTGCCAAGACGTGCAGCAGGTCACATGATGAAGGAGTTGACGACATTGCGGTAGTTGCGGTGGCGCGGTAGTCGTTTGCGGCCACCCGTAACGTGGGTTGTCGATCGTCAAATGTCGGCGATGTACTTATCAACCACCTATCTCATCTCGTTGGAATGCGCCGCTACGGCACGATGAGCATGCGCACGGTGTCAGTGATCTGCGCACCACCCGAGGTCGAACCGGCCATGATCACGACCGGGTCGCCAGACTTTGCGGTGCCCGATTGCTTGAGACGCGTCACCGCAACCTCGCAAAGTTCATCGATGTCCTGGGCCGGAGAGACGTAGATCTCCTGCACCCCCCACGATGCGTGGAGCTGACGCGCGGTGGCGTCACTCGGCGTGATGGCGACGATGGGCATGGGCGGGCGGAATCTCGAGATGGCACGGGCGGTCATGCCGGAGCGGGTGCACGCGACGATCGCTACCGCATCTTCTTCCATCGCCGCACGCCAGGCAGCCCCCGTGATGGCGGCCGTAACCCGTGTCGAGCGCGTCCCGGCGCCGATCTGTTGGACGCCGAGGCCCGCTCCCCAACCCTTGTAGTCGAAGTACTCCTCGGCCCGACGAACGATGCGGTCCATCGTGGTCACTGTCGCCACCGGGTCGTCACCGATCGCCGTCTCACCACTGAGCATGACCGCGCTGGCTCCGTCGAGCACGGCGTTGGCGACGTCGGTCACCTCGGCGCGTGTCGGGACCCGCGAGTGCGTCATCGATTCAAGCATCTGAGTAGCTACGACGACCGGTCGCGCGTAGCGAACGCCGTGGCGCACGATCTCCTTTTGCAGGTGCGGGACCTCTTCGATCGGCATGCGAACACCGAGGTCGCCGCGCGCGACCATGATCGCATCGGAGACAGTGATGATCTCATCGAGGTTCTCAACGCCCTCGCCGGTCTCGATCTTGGCCATCATCATGACGTCGTCACGCGCCAGTGCGGTACGCACCGAGACCATATCGAACGCCGATCGCACGAAGGACACCGCGAGGATCTCGAAGGATTCAGTGTGGAGCGCCTCCAGGCGTTCGCGGTCGCCCTCGGTGGGAAGGCGGTCGTTGAGCAATGATGACGGCAACGACAGGCCGGGCTTTCCCATGACCGACCCACCCGACGTCACGCGCGCCCGGGCCTTTGATCCGGCCTGCTCGACCAAGAGCGAGACGCCGCCGTCGCCAATATGGATCTGGTCGCCGACGCTCAGCTGGGCCAACACGTTCAGGCGCTCCACGACGATACGCCCCGCACTCGAACTCTGGTCGAATCCCTCGCTTAGTTCGATCTCGTCGCCGACCGCGAGCGCAACCGGCGTCGTGCCAAAGGAGCCAGCGCGAATCTTCGGTCCCGGGATGTCCACCATGATTGCGCGGTCCGGCACGAGAGCTCGCACCCGGCGAAGTCGCTCGATGCCGGAGGGAATGTCACCGTGGGCGAAGGAGAGTCGAAAGACGTCAACGCCAGCCACGGCCAGGGCCTTGAGGACGTTGTCGCTCTCTGAGGACGGGCCGATGGTGGCTACGATTCGCGTGCGTCGCACGTGGTTCCCTTCGTTTACTTTGGTCAAGTCTAAGGGAAGAAAAAACGGGCTTCGAAAGGGTTCACCCTGCGTTCATGTTGATTCGTGACGAACCGGCACGACAACGTCGGATCCGTCGACGTCGACGACCCGCAGGTTCATGCCGTAGCGCTTCGCCAACTCGTCACTGCGAATGACGACGGCGGCCGTCCCGTCAAGCACCACTTCGCCGAGGTCGAGCAGCACGAGACGATCGGCGAACTGACCGGCCAGCGTCAGGTCGTGCAACGTCGCTACGACCGTGAGACCACACTCATGGACTTCGTGCTTCATCAGCTCGAGCATGTCCATTTGGTGGCGCAGGTCGAGCCCAGTAATCGGTTCGTCCAATACGACGACCATGGTGGACTGAGTGAGCGCGCGCGCGAGGACCATGCGTTGACGCTCCCCTCCCGAGAGCGTCGCCCCGTCACGATCGCGGAAGCCGACCAACGACAGTCGCTCCAGCACCGACTCGACGATCTTTCGGTCGCCCACACTTGGAGGATGGAAGAGACCGTGATGCGCGACGCGTCCAAGGGCGACGTAGTCATAGACGCTCATGCCGCTCGGCACGACCGGGTGTTGCGGGACCAGAGCCACTCGTAGCGCCCGCTCTCGTTCGTTCATCGTCGCGAGCGAGTGTCCAAGTATCGACACTGAACCGTGCGACGGTTGTCGAAGACCGGCGATCGTTTCGACCAACGTTGTCTTGCCGGCACCGTTGGGTCCGATGACCGTGGACCAGGTGCCCGGTTCGAACGCCAACGTCACGTTCGAGATCAACTCCTTGGCGCCGGCGCGAACGCTCAACTCGCGTACTTCGACCGAACTCATACCGCCACCGGTCGACGAAGACTGAGGATGATGACGAAGACCGGCGCGCCGATCAACGCGGTCACTACACCGAGGGGCAACTCCGACGGCGCGATCACCGTGCGCGCGACGGTGTCGGCGAAGACCAGAAATGCGGCCCCGAAGATCACCGAGATCGGAAGGATCCGTCGATACGACGTCCCGACCAACAGTCGCACAATGTGCGGCACGATGATGCCGACGAAGCCAACCAATCCAACGGCCGACACGATCGCCGCCGTGCCGAGCGACGAGGCGGCGATCACGACGAATCGCACTCGACGCACCGGCACGCCCAGCGAGCGCGACTCGTCTTCGCCCACGCTCATGACGTCGAGCGCTCTTCCGGCTCCGACGCAGATGATGATGCAGACGATGACGTAGGGAAAGACCAGCCAGACCGTGCCCCAGCCGGCACTCGCGAGCGATCCCAAGAGCCAGATGTAGACCCGGGTGATCGAATTGGCGCTGGATTGTTGCTGAAGGAACGTCTGAGCACTGGTGAGCAAGGATGCGACCGCCACGCCGGCCAAGATCAACGTCGCCGTATTCGAACGCATCGATCTCCCACCGATCAGCCAGGTCACGATCACCGCTCCCATCGCACCGACGAACGCGAGGAGCGGCGTCCAGGTCGGCGTGCCCACGCCGTGACTGATGTCGATGATCGCGAACGTGGCGCCGAGACCGGCGCCGGCGGCGACGCCCAGCAAATACGGATCGGCGAGCGGATTGCGAAAGACACCCTGGTAGGTCCCGCCAGCGACGGCCAACATCGACCCAGCGAGCAGTCCAATCACCATCCGGGGCCCTCGGATCTGCCAGACCACGTCCCACTGCAACGGCGTCAACGTGTTGTGACCGATACCGACGTGGGCGAACAGCTCACCTACCAATCGCCAAGTGGGAATCGAAGTTGGTCCAATGACCAACCCGCACACGATGGCGACGAGCAATGCCCCGAAGGTCACGGCCGCGACGATCGCCACTCGACGTTTCGTGGGCGGGTTGGTCCTCAATCGGCTACTGCCAGAGTTTGGAGTTCTTGAGCGCGCCCTTCACCGACGCCGTGAGTTGATTCATCAAGAGACTGAGGCGTGGACCCCAACGCGACGCGATGTCGTCGTTCAGGCCGATCACTTCGCCGTCTTTGACCGCAGCCACGTTAGAAAATCCGGGACGCTTGGCAACGGTCGCCGCCGACGCCTTGCAACAGATCGTGTCAGCGAGCAAGATCATCTTCGGATTCGCGCTCACGATGTACTCGGCACTCAACTGCGGATACCCCGCATCGGCCGTGGTGTTCTTCGGATCGGCGATATTGACTACCCCGAGTTCCTTCAACAGTGAGCCGACGAACGTGGAGCTCGTGAGCGAGTAGTACGTCGTGTCGAGCTCGTAGTACGCGGTGAGGGTCTTACCGGGGTGCTTGGGCACTGATGCGACGTCCGCGGCGATGGTCGTCTTGATCGAGGCGGCCAAGGTGTCGGCTTTCTTCAAGTGGCCGCTCAGCGTGCCGAGTTGCCTGATCTGGAAGAGGGCACCGGCCTCGTTCGTGGGCGCGTCTTGTTCGATGACCTTGATGCCCTGCGCCGTGAGCTTCTCCTTGATGTCGTTGGCGTCGTAGGAGATGATCACCAGGTTGGGCTTGGAAGAGGGGTGGGCGCTCGTGGTCTTGCAGATCCCGATGATGGCTTCGACACTGGGATCGAGCGCGTTGATGCGCTTCTTGGGCAGGCCGGTTTTCGGATAGTTCGAGTCGGTGTCGACCGCCTGGACCTGCTTTCCGGCACCGATGGCGTAGAGCGTCTCGGTGGCCGTGGGCGAGAGCGACACGACACAACTGGGTTTCGTCGCGGCGCTGGCCCCGCTCGAAACGATGAGCGGAATCGCCAACGCACTCAAGAAGAGCGCGAGAGTCAACCGTAGGGACTTGAACATTGATATCTCCTTTCCGTCGAAGTGGGTTGGGCGACGGATGGATATCCGAACGACCGCTCCTTACCTCGAGAGCTGTCTTCACATCTCCTCGCGGAAGGCGACCTGGCTACATGGTCGTAATGCGACCACTTACAGTTGCGGGACAGCGTTGGAGTCTCACCAACTTCGCTGCCGCGAGGCACATTTGACACTAGTGCATCCGTCAATGTCACCACGAGAAAATTTGATGTCGCGACCTAATGTGGCATTCATGGTCGATGCCCCGAAACGGTCCGTGGGCGAAACCATCACCCAGCTAGTGGTCATTGCGATCCTCATTGCCATCCTGATTGGCGCCATCATCATCTTTCGCCAGTACGTCGAATCGCACAATTCGAGTAACTCGATCTCGACGAAACCGACCTTCACGTTCACGTGTTGTGCCGGATTCAATTCCAACGTCGTCTATCACCCGGGCGACATGGTTCGCGTTGCGTGGACACCTGTCGAAGACAGTCCCGGTGATTATCCGAAGGGAATCGTCACGTTGAGCGCGTCGCTTTCGGACTCCTTCACCAGTGTCCAACTAATTAAGTCGAGCGCGATATCCGACCCGTCCATCTCCAAAGGGCCGTTCATCGCGACCGACCGACTTCGCGTGTCCAATCGATCCGGCATTTCGCCCATCACAAGCTTTCGGATACCAAACGATGCTCGCCCCGGTTACTACGACCTCGTCACCACGGTCAGTCAAACGGACTTGTCGACGAGCGGTGCTTCGATCTTCGTGATCCGACGACATTCGTGAACTTGGATTCGTGACGATGACACGCCGAAAGCGTCTTCCTCGAATTCGAGGCGTGCCGACACGTTTCTCGAGGCACCAGGCGACTCGTGAACATCATGGAGTCCGAGTGCTACATAACGACGATCACCTCATTGCTCGGACCCCAATCGAATCTCGTGCCCGCGAATGCGTTCATGTGGGCGTTCTTCCAAGCCCGTACCCTGCCGTAATTCGTTGACGACACTTAGACGCGAGCGTGGTCAGCCGACAGTCATTCCTCCGTCGACCGCCACGTCGGCGCCAGTGATGGCCGACGCCGCCGGCGAACATAGCCAAGTGATCGTCGAGGCGACTTCGGTCGGTTCGATGAGTCGGCCGATGGGTTGTTGCTGGGCGAACTCTTCGGCGCTGCCAAGGTCGTACACCTTGGCTGACGCATCAAGCAGCG